>Ga0193726_1000121_pt1 | contig 114688 bp, 100 predicted proteins | sample H2c1metaG_FD_144928 | JGI IMG/M metagenome (GOLD analysis project Ga0193726, IMG submission 144928) | Soil microbial communities from a riparian zone of the East river system, Colorado, United States - H2c1 | ecosystem: Environmental > Terrestrial > Soil > Riparian zone | place: USA: East...
CGAGAAAACGTGTGCGGACCGCAATTATGGCGCGCGGCCGCTGCGACGGGCTTTGCAGAAATATGTGGAAGACCCGCTCTCGGAAGCGCTCATTCAAGGCGGAATTCAAAGACCCGCAACGCTGCAGATCTATGTTGCTGGTGAAGGCTTGTCGTTCCGTAACGTGGGCGAGGCAACCCCGGTCGTCCACTAGCGAATCAGACACAACGCGTGTGTGACCTCCTCAAGGTCGCACTTATGGCTGGCCCATACCGGGTTCGGCGGGAGAGAACAACTTGGGTTTGGGGGCGCGGCCTTGAAGACTTCATCGGCCGCTCAAAGAAGAGTTTGTTTGCCGTTTGGGATTTTGGCGTACCGCATGAGCTGCGTCGTGGCGATCCTGCTTTTCGCCGTTTCCTTCTCACCGGCAGCGACGCGAAAAGCTCCCCGCGCGGAAGCATCTTCATCTTCGGGCGCGGAACACTCCGTCATTCTATTTGATTCCTCAGAAGGCGTCCCGGATACACCTTTGGCGGCGGCCGATCCGCAACAGACGCCTGCCCCTTCCCCCGCGGTCATTGAACGCATCGAGTTTGTCGGCAACCGCCGCGTGCGCAGTGACACCTTGAAAGCGCGTATTTTTAGCCGCGATGGCGATGCCTACAATCCGGAAACGCTGCGCCGCGATTTCCAGGCTCTATGGAACACCCAGTTTTTCGAAGACGTCAAGCTTCGGGTTGAAGATTCGCCGGAAGGCCCCAGTCGCAAGATCATTATTTTTGAAGTCCGGGAACGCCCGCAGATTCGCCGCATCCGCTATGACGGCATTCACTCCATTTCCGAGTCCGACATTCTGGATCGATTCAAAGAACGTAAAGTCGGGCTGAGCGTGGAGAGCCAGTTTGATCCCACCAAAATCAAAAAGGCCGAAGTAGTCCTGAAAGAATTGCTCGGCGAACACGGACGCCAGTTCGCAAAAGTCACGCCGCAATATGAACGCATCGCTTCGAGCAACGCGGTCATTCTCGTTTTCAAAATCGAAGAAGGCCCCAAAGTTAAAGTAGGACAAATCAAGTTCAAGGGCAATCACGCGTTCAGCGACCGCAAGCTGATTCGCGCCATGCGCCATGACCGGCCCTATTCGATTCCCCTGTATTTCACGGAAATTCCCGTGCTCACAAAAACGTACGACCGGGAAAAACTTGATGAAGATCTGGAAATCGGCATTCGCGGGCTCTATCGCGACAACGGTTTTTTCAAGGTCAGCGTTGGCGATCCGGTCCTGGAAAACGTAGATACCCAGAGCAATAAACTCGGTGTTCCGGTGCCCTTCATGGGCAAGAGCAAAGGCAAGTCCGTCAACATCACGATTCCCATTGAAGAGGGCGAGCGCTATCACATGGGAACGCTTAAAATCGTCAGCGGCGATCCGGACAAAGCGCTTTCGCTCAAAGTCGACGCGCTGAAGAGCATTTTTCCATTAAAAGAAGGCGACATCTTTTCCACCGAGAAGGTTCGCAAAGCGATGGAAAATTACACCAAAGCCTACGGTGAATTCGGTTTCATCGACTTTACGTCGGAGCCCGAAACTGACATCGACGAAGATAAAAAAGTCATCAACCTGACGATGCGATTTGATGAGCAGAAACAGTACTACGTGCGCCGCATCGATTTCAGTGGAAACACCACCACGCGCGACAAAGTCATTCGCCGCCAGTTGCTGATTGATGAAGGCCAGCTCTTCAACAAGCGCGCCTGGGAAATGAGCATCCTGCGCCTGAACCAGCTCGACTATTTCGACAAGATCGAAGCCGACAAAGCAGCCGAACTCAAGCGCAACACCAAGGAAGGTACGGTCGATATCCTGCTCAAGCTCAAGGAAAAGGGCAAGCAGTCCATCGGCTTGCAGGGCGGTGTCAGCGGGCTGGCCGGCGGATTTATCGGCCTGACCTATCAGACGAACAACTTTCTGGGTCTCGGCGAGACGCTCACCTTCTCCGCGCAGTTCGGAGAATTTCAGCGGAGTTTGATGTTCGGGTTCACTGAACCTTACCTGTTTGATCGCCCCATTTCGACAGGATTTACGATTTTCTCCAGCCGCTATAATTTTGACCAGGCCCAGCAGGAAGCGCAACTCCTCGGCCAGCAGGTCAGCATTAATCCGCAATTTGTCCAGAACTATAACCAGGACAGCACCGGCTTTACGCTGTTCGCCAGCTATCCGATGAAAAGACTGCCCTTCACCCGCGTGGGCATTACCTATGGACTGACGCGCACGAATATCACTGCGTTCAACGATGCGTCCAAGCTTCTTTTCACCGCCTTGAAATATCAAAGCGTTTCGGGGCCGAGCGCTCTCGACGGCATCGTTTCAAGCACCGTGACCCCATCGATCACCTACAACACGATCGACAACCCGGTGAATCCTTCGCGAGGCAAAAGCTACTCGTATTCGGCATCGTTTCAGGGCGGACCGCTCGGCGGAAACGTGAAAACCATCACCAATGTTTTCGACTTTAAATACTTCCGTCCGACCTATCACCACCGCAACACGATGGGCTTCCACCTCACGTCTGCATTTACCGCAGGATACGGCGGCGGCGAAGTTCCGCCCTACAGCCGTTTCTACATGGGCGGAGAAAATGACATCCGGGGATTCGATATCCGTTCCGTTTCGCCCGTGACGTTTATTCCGGAGCAGTCGGCGCAGACCATTTCCTATCGCGATCCAACGTCCGGCGGCGCGGTCCGTTCGTTTAGCATACCGGTGCTGGCCTACGTAGCCACGTTGCCCGGAGGCGATCTTCAGACGTTTGGCAATTTTGAATATCGAATTCCCATTGCCGGTCCGGTCACCGCCGCCCTGTTCTTTGACGCGGGCACGGTCGGAATCGTGCAAAAAAGCGGCTTGGTCTTGAGTCCGGAAGGCCTGGCAAACCTGAAGAGCCTGTTTCCAAGCTCGGGGGTTGCCGCAACTCTGCCCATACAACCGGGCACCAACTTCCGCTTCCGGGCATCTACCGGTATTGAATTTGTGGTGCAATTGCCGATCGTGCAGGCCCCGTTCCGGATCTACTATGCGTACAACGTAAACCGTCTCTATCAGCAATTGGTCGCCAAGCCGCCATTCATTGAGCAGAACGAGATTGATTACATCAAGAGCGCGCTCGATCCGATCGATCCCACGATCTTTCCGTTGCAGATCGCGCCACAGTTGAATTTTATTCGAAACAATCCGGGTCGCTTGAATTATTTTGAACCGCTGACGACATTCCGCTTTACGGTGAGCCGTACATTCTGATCGCCGCAGAGCAGTCGTTGCCGTTTGAATAATGGAGTTCTCGTAGGGCAAGAGTTTGGGACAATGCAAGCGCAGGCGGAAGAACCGCAAAGCGCGTTTATGCGGGGGGAAACGTGGTCACGAAGCTTTGGTATGTAACAAAACATATTGGATTCCTGGTCCTGGCCGTTGGCCTTCTGGCCCTGTCCGGATGCGGCGGAGGCAGCACGGGCAACACGGTAACTGTGGCGGTGACTCCTGCTACCGATGTCCTCATCGTCAGCCAGTCCGTTACTTTTACGGCCACGGTCAGCGGCGCAACCAATCTCAATGTCACTTGGGGTTGCTCGTACACCACGACGACCGTCAGCGGCACCACAACCACGACGAGCGCCGCGGCAGAATGCACGGCCGCTAACGGAGACGTCGGAGCTCTCTCGGATCAGCAAAACACGACCGTAACCTACACGGCGCCGACCAAAGTGCCGGATCCAACCAAATATCACGGTTTGATTATCACCATCACCGCCACTTCGGCCCAGGACACCACGAAGACCGGGACCGCGCAGGTCGCCATCGATTCCGGCATCAGCGTGGTGCTCACACCGAATACCGCGACCGTTCCCACCAAAGAACAGCAACAATTTTCCGTAACACTGACGAACGACATTGATCCGGACCATAAGGGCGTCACCTGGCTGGTCACCCAGGGCACGCCCACTTCAACCGTTCCTTATCCGTCTCTCACGAGTTGCTCGCCCGCCTGCGGAACAGTCGATGCCACCGGCAAATATACGGCCCCGGACACGGTGCCCACCACCGCCACGGTCACTCTTGTAGCGGCGGCTGTCGCCGATAACACGCGCTTTGCCCTTGGCAGCATCACCATCATCACCGGCGGCCCCATCACCTTTTACGGAATCTCTCCCATTAATGCTCCGCAAGGCGCCACATTCTGGGACATTTATCTGGACGCGCCGAACATTTCTTCGGCTTCGGTAATCACGCTGACGGGTTCTGGAGGAGGTACAACCGTCCTTACGTCGGGCTCGGGACAGATCAAGGTTTTGTTTCCCATCCCCACGTCCACGGTCACCAATCCGCCATCGACCGGCGCTCGCATCCGGTTGATTGCGGACAATCTGAAAAGCGTTGACAGCTTTACGATTTCCGTTTCAGATCCCGGCCAGCCGGTCACCAAGGCCCCGACCGGGGTCTTTACCTATAACGTCGTTCCCATTCGACCTTCGCTCAACTCCTCAACCCCAGACAGCGTCATTCAGGGAACAATCACCAACGCTACCAATGTCGCTGTCGACGGCGGATATTTTGGACCCACCGGTACTCTGGCGACGGTGCAATTTCAAGGGAACCCGGTTCCGCAGAGCAGCAACACCGCTTCTACGTCCCGGCAATTGAATGTGGCCCTGGCTCCTTCAAGCGTTGATGCCGTGCCGCCGGGTCTCTATCCATTGTCGGTAACACGCACGACTCCGCCACTTCCCAATCCCAATGTGCCGGCAGTCTCGAACATTGCGGTATTTCCCGACTATTCGACCATCAAGCCGACCATTTCGCAGACACTGGTCGCGCCAGGAACGACCAACCTCGGAGCGATCGACATCGATACGCAGCTCGGAGTTGTCGTTGTTGCGCAAACGACTTCCAACTCAGTGCAGTTTTACTCCGTGGGAGCGGGTTCACTTACCCCCATCAACGGCCCGGTAACGGTTGGAAATCTTCCAACGGGCTTGTCAGTGAACCGTACCAACCATACCGTCGCCGTTGTGAACTACGGGGACCAGAGCGTAACTGTGCTGCCGATTCCGACCGCTCCGGTCGCTCCCGGAACGCCATTTACGATTTCTCTTGCAGGACTGTTTCCCGCTACGCCCACTCCTTCGCCCTATGCGATTGGCGTTGATCCCGATACCAACATGGCGCTTGTGGCGTACTCTTCTTCCACAATTTCAGTGCCAGCCAACGTTGGATTCCTTCTCAATCTCAATACGGATGACTCGAACCCCTACCACTGCCTTGGAAACCCTGACTCTCCGAAAAGTAAGTGCGTATACGCGCAAGTCAGCTTGAGCACCGGCACGTATCCCCAAATCGCCATGGCCCCCCATGGTCACCTGGCCTTTGTCACCCCTGGAGGCCTGGGAGTGATTCAGGGAATTGATGTCACCAAGCCATCGACCTCTGTCGCCATTGCTTCGGTTTCCCTAACGTCTGGTGCAGCAACCGTTACCACCAGCACTCCGCACAATCTAAATCCCGGCAATCCCGGAACTGTGCTGATCAGTGGTGTCGCGTCCGCCGCAGGCAGCCCCACGTTTAATGGAGCCTTTACTGTCATCAGCGTTCTCAACCAGACGCAATTTATATATGCGCTAAATTCCACCACCAACGGCACGGGGACGGGTGGGACTGCCTCCTACAGCGCGCCGAATTTCCTTTATGGCGGAGTATCGCAGACGGCCCAAGGCATCGCGATCAACCCGATCACCAACACGGCAGCCATTGCCGATGCCAACGCGACGGGCGCCAACGGGAGCCCTGAAATCGATTTGCTCAGCGCGCTTGATCAGTCCGTGAGTTCGATCACCTTCTTCGCAAATTGCACAGCCTTCGATACCAGTTGCTCAAACGCCCCAGACTTGATTGGAACGACAAACGTTGCCTGGCAGCCCTATACCAACTCGGTTGTTTCCTACAATCCGAAAGCTGGTCAGCCCAAAGGACAACTCTCCATTTCGAATCCGGTGACCAGACAACGATACGCGTTTCTCGATCTGTCTGGCCCTGGCGGCGCTTCAATTACCGTCACCAACGGTGGCACCAATTTGTTGACGCTGTGGGGCGGCGTTGCGGTCGACCCGGTGACCAATCAGGCCTTCGTCGTGGAATCGGGGACGACTGGTGCATCGGCAGTGCCGGGAAGAATTGACGTCGTGAATCTGTATGGAAGTTCATCTACCGATTTCAACCTCAAGGCCGCTGAAATCAGTGAAATCCTCGTGCCCAGCCCGACTCCAGGGCCGGGCCTCATCGGTGGCATACCGAATGCACTCGTGCCTCAGGGTACGTTGACCTCGGCAAACGATCTGGCCGGCGTGCAAATTTTTGGTTCTGGTTTTGCAGCTGGTGCGCAGGTTCGTCTGGACGGCACGGCGATCCCGGGCGCCAATGTGCAAGTGGTCAGCGCTCGCAAGATCGTCGCCACCATTCCCAATTCATTTCTGACCGCGCCGCACCGCTTTGCACTTGATGTTTTGAGTGGCGGCGTGCAGAGCAACGCTACCGCCTTCTTGGTACTGCGAGCAATCGATATGACTCCGGTCTGCACCTCCGGTCCGCCGCAGCCCAGCTCGGTGGGCATCGCCGACCAACTTGGCGCAGGTGCGTTTTCGCCCATCGCGGTAGTATCCAACAGCGGCTGCAACAGTATTTCAATCATCGACATCAATCCGGCCAGTGCGACATTCGGGGCCATCAAGAAAACCATCGGCGTGGGCACTACCCCTCAAGGACTTGCCGTCAGTCCGCGGTACGCAATGGCGGTCGTGGCCAACAACGCAGCAGGCACGGTCTCCGTCATCGACCTCATCAAGCAGGCAGCGGCCGTCGCCGACGTCGCTACCGGAACAAAACCCATTGGCGTCGCGATCAATGACACAACCGGCGCCGTGCTGGTTACTAATTTCGGGTCAAACACCATTTCTGAAATCAACCTGTCGCTGCTCTTTGGCGCCACGCCAGCCACCACCTTGACTGCAACAAGTATCGGCGGCTTGCAGCAACCAATCGCCGTGGCCATTGATCCCGACCGCGGCACCAACAATCAGGGAATCGGCGTTGTCACTTCGCTCCAGCTGATCAGCGGCTCGGCTCCCTTCGGGGCCCTGCAAGTCGTTGACATTGGTCTCGCGGCTCCGGCCCTGAGCACCACTTCGACAACCGGGACCGTAAACTCAACGCCGACCGGCCTGGTTTTCAACCCCGTCACGGACCTGTTCTATGCCAACGCCAGCGGCGCCAATAGCATCTCTTCTTTCAATCCCGATACCGGCTCAACGAGTACTGCGACCGTGGGCATTAACCCCACAGGCCTGGCACTGAATCCGCAGACCGGGTCGCTTCTGACCTCGAACGTTGTTGGAAAATCAGTTTCCATCGTGGACATCACGTCGAATCCGCTCAAAACCCGGCAAACCATTGGTATCCCGGGCTCGCCGCAATTCGGTGTGGCCATTGATCAGTTCACAAACCTGGCGGTTATCGTCGATCAGGCCAACAACCGCCTGCTGCTGTTCCCGATGCCGTAAGGCCGCCGGAGGGTATTTTACGATTGCCGTTGGCTACCGGCCTCGTGCTATAGTACGGGGTTTGTGACGGGCTTCAGATATCCTGCCGTCTGGGCGGGGAAACGTTTTTGCCAATAATAATTGGCCGGGTGATTCGGCATCGCCGCTTCAACCTGCAACAAGGAGAAAAATAGTGAATTCTAGAATGATCAAAACAGCCGTGTTGGCTGCTGCGTGCCTGTTCGGAACATCAGCCGTCCGCGCGCAGGGCACCGCTCCAGCTGCTGCCGCGGCTCCCGGTAAGATCGGGGTCATCGGCGCGCGCCAAGCTATCGGCAGCACCGCAGAAGGCAAGCAATCGCAAGCAGAGCTGCAGTCGCAATTTTCTGCGCGTCAGGCCGAGCTTGAGAATATGAACAAGCAGATTAATGACCTGCGGCAGCGCCTCTCGACCGGCGGCGAAAAACTCAGCCCAGAAGAACAGGCTCGCCTTACGCGCCAGGGTGAAGTTTTGGCCCGCCAGCTTCAGCGCAAGCAGGATGAATACCAAGAAGACGTCAACGCCGCCTTGGCTGACGTGCAGGACCGCATCGGCCGCAAGATGATTGACGTCCTGGACCGCTACGCGCGCGAAAACGGTTTTACTGTCATTCTGGATAGTTCCGCGCAAAACACGCCGATCCTGTACGCCTCCACGCAAATCGACGTGACGCAGGACATCGTTCGTCTCTACGATCAGGCCTATCCCGCCAAGGCCGGCAGCACTCCGAAGCCCGCCGCAAAGCCAGCGACTCCGCCAGCAGCCAAGCCCATCACACCACCCGCCAAGCCCATCACACCACCCGCTTCCAAGCCGTAATGCACGGCTGTCGCTTGATGTTTTAGCGGGCATATCGCCATCGCAGCAAAGGCCTCGCCACGGCGAGGCCTTTGCTTTTGCATTCACGCTCTCCGATTTTGCCGTGAGTCCCCCAATAAGGTCAGAGGTCTGCCGCATCACACGTCTCTGCTGGATGTCCGTGCGACTCTGCCCGCGCGCGAGGATCGCGAAGAAAAAGAAGGCCTGCGCATATTCTCGTTGGAATCTGCACTGCTCGCCTGCTCGCCTGCTCGCCCCTGTATTTTTCCAGCAACGCGACGGATGTGCGCACCGTGCTCCCGATGATCCGCGATGCTTCCGGCCTGCTAGCCCGCCTGCTAGACCGTGGGCATACCACGATTGCCGGCCGGCTGGCAGGAGCATTCCGCAACACCGGTCGCGGCCGCATGGCCGACGAAATCGTGAAGACCATGTCGGCCGCCGGGTACGACGTGCGCGAGACCAATCCGGTCGCGGACGGGCCGTCCCTGGCCCTTCCGACCCGTGAAACCTCTCCTTATGTGAACCGAATAAGGCTGCTGTGGCAAAAGATGCGGGAGCCCGTCATCGCGCGCTTTCCGCCCGCGCCGGGCCGGTCCCGCAACATCAAGGCCTACGAAAAATGCGTCGACGATGCGTATGTCACCGATGCCTATCACTCACTGTCAATTGCGGGCTACCGCGTCACGCCCAACTGATAGAACGCGTCGTCGGGAGCGGCGCATGGAATCCGGATCAGGACGAAGGCGACCGTGAACAGCGGAACGCAATGGCGGCGCGCGGCTACTGGCAGGCCTACCAGGCCGTGCAGAAAAGCATTGGCCGGGTACTGCATGGGAAAAACCCGGGTCTTGTCGCAGACGAGGATCACAGGACCTGGTACCGGGAACTCTTCGCGCCTAGCGTTAGGTCCGGCCTGCTGAGACCGGTCGATCTCGCCGGTTATCGCAATGGACAGGTTTACATCCGCAAGTCAATGCATGTGGCGCTGAACCGTGACGCCGTGAGGGATGCGATGCCGGCTTTCTTCGATCTGTTGCGCGAAGAAACCGATCCCGCCGTACGCGTGGTGCTCGGGCATTCTGTGTTTGTCTACAGCCATCCTTATATGGATGGCAATGGCCGGATGGGGCGATTCCTGATGAACACGATGATGGCGTCGGGCGGATATCCCTGGACAGTGATACCGGTTGGGGAGCGGACTACCTATATGAACGCACTCGAGAAGGCGAGCATCGGCGAAGATATAGCCCCATTCGCGGACTTCCTGGCCGGTCTCGTCAAAAAAGTGCTGGCTGGCGAGCGATTGCCAAAGGTGCCCACAGTTTCCTCATGACGAGCATACTTTTGCAGTGCGGGTATCGGAGATAGGGAAACCACCGTTGCTGCAATTTCTTCCTTGGAGCAAGCGCACGAAGAAAATACCAAAAAAGCCGAAGGAGTCCGTTTCAGCCAGAGAGTAACTGACCTGCAGACACCCACTTCAATACCACTGCCAAGTGACAGTGGTGACCCAACAGGACAGAAGGGCGCGTTTGGGCGGGCTCCGGTCAAGCTTGACCCGTAATTCTCCAGAAGAAATTCGCATGGAGGGTGGGCTGACGGAAAAAAAAGCCCCGCACTTCAAAATTGAAGTGCGGGGCTTTTCCTCGACGTCCACTGCAATCTTATTTCCCAGGCATCGTTACTTGTTGCCTAGAAGCTGTACTTCAATCCGAACTGGATTTGCCGTTGTGGAACGGCCAGGCTGGTGATGGTTCCTGCAGCTCCCGGTCCGTCGTCGATGAAGTTGTCGGGCTGGCTGAAGTTTGGATGATTCAGCATGTTGAAGAATTCTGTCCGGAATTCGAGCTTTTGTCTTTCCGTTATGCTGAACACCTTGCGAATGGAGCCGTCAAAAATCTTCTGCCCTGGCCCAATCAGTACGTTGCGTCCGGAATTTCCATACGTGAAATCATCTGGAATGGTGAAAGCGTCGATATCAAACCAGAGATCCGGCGCGCGTTGGCCGCTCGGAAGATTTCCGTTGCCAACGCGGTTGGCGCGAACCAGGCCTTGCTCTCCGGTATTGGATGGATCAAACCCCAGCCAGGGTGAGAAGGGGAAGCCGCTGGCAAACGTCAAGATGCCGCCAACATGCCAGCCGCCCGCTAGCAAATCCAATGCGCGGTTTTCAATGTTGTAGCGTCGTCCTCTGCCGATCGGAAGCTCGTAATCAAAGCTGGTCACCCAGCGTTGCCGTTCATCGAAATCGGCGAGTCCCTTTTCCGCCCGCAGGTCATAGCTGTTTTGTGGAAACGGCGCTGCGCAGCAGATTTCAGGCAGATCGTTGATCGCTTTGCCAACCGTGTAGGCGCTCAAGAAGGAAAGTCCCGAGCTGAATCGCTTTTGCAATTTTAGCTGCAGGGAGTGATACGTGGAGTTTCCGCGATTCTGGATGGAAGTGAAGGATCCAAAGTCGGGGAATGGACGACGGGACTGCACGTCGCCCGGTCCTGGAGTCACAACCTGGTTTTGATCCGTCACCACCTGCAGGTGAGTTCCCTTGGAGCCGGCGTAGGCAACTTCCAGGGACATCTGCCCGGGTAGCGCGCGCTGGACTGCCAGATTCCATTGCTGAAAGTACGGAGTCTTCAGATGCTGGTCGACGCTGGTCACCGGAGGGGCAATGGCAGCGGCCGGATCGACAGCCGGAAATCCTCCCGACACCGTCAGGATCGGCGTAATGCCGTCGCTGATGAAGGAAGGACGCGAGAAGAAAGGAACGTTGTAGGCCAGTTGCAGGGGCGCAGCCGTCCGGATTTCCTGACCGCTGTAAAAGATTCCATAAGCGCCACGAACAACAGTTTTGTCATTGTCGAAAGGGCTCCAGGCGAATCCAATTCGCGGAGCAAAGTTGGCTTTGTCAGCCTCTACCAGCCCGCGCGACGCGCCGTCTTGCCCGGCGACAATAATTTCACCGGTCGAATAGTCAAAATTGCTTTGCTTGTCATGTACCTCGACGAGTGGAGAGAAATATTCGTAGCGGACGCCGAGATTCAAGGTCAGGTGTTTGTTCACTTTATAATCGTCTTGCGCGAAAAAGCTCGGCACATGCTGGCGGTTGCCGAGATTAAGGAGCGTCGAGATGCTGGAGGACAGAGGCAAGCCGAGCAATTCATCGGCAATCGGATTTCCTGAATCCTCGTCGTCTGCGTTGCTGGTAAATTGACCTGTAAAGTTGAACGTTCCGTTTGGATCGGCCACTTGGAAAATGTTGAATTGGCTCCAGCGCATCTCCGCGCCGAATTTAAAGCTATGGCTGCCGCGCGTCCAGTTCAGTACATCGCCAACCTGCCGTTCCTGGCTGGCAAGAATGGTAGGCGCAAAGCCGGGATCGCCTTCGCGTGTGTAACCGCTCGGCCGGAACAGCGTGATGCCATTGGTTGCCGGATTGTCGGGAACTCCGGGCACCCGAATGTCATCCGCCGGGAGATTGTTGCCGCCGGGAGGAACGCCGCGCTTCACGTGAACATAGGTAAAACCGGCGCGGAACACATTGATGACCGTAGGTGAGAACGTGTGCGTGTAACCTACGGCGGCACCCTTCGCGTCTTCGGTGCCAAGTCCCGTGTTGCCGCCGCCACCGTTGGCCAGCGTAGGAAACGGAGTGGGGGTAAACGTGTCGCGCCGGCTCATGGAAAGCCGCCCAAAGATCTGGTCGTTCGAGGAGAAGTTGTAATCAACGCGGGCGTCACCCTGATCGATGTCGTCTGTGCCTGATGGCGAAATAATGTAGTTGTTCTTGGCGCCCGGCCGATTCGGCAGCGGATAGAGATTTAGCACCGCTTGAGCGATTGCATCGATGCTGCCGGTTGGAATGACGTTGCCAGGAAACGGATTTCCGGTTTCCGGATCATAGATTGTATTGTTTCCCGCCGCTGAGAAATCGCCGCTGCGGATATCCGCCGTAGGCACCGAGGAAATATAGGTAAATGGATTGCTGATACTCGTTCGCTGGTAGTCGCCAAACCAGAAAAGCTTGTTCTTCAGGATCGGACCGCCGAAGGTTCCACCAAACTGATTTTGCTTGAAAGAAGCCTTTTTCTGGGTGGGATCTTCAAAAAAGTCGCGAGCGTCGAGAGCCGAGTTGCGGAAGAATTCAAACAGTGAACCGTGATAGCTGTTGGTTCCCGATTTGATGACGGCATTGATGGCCGCGCCGCCGCTGCGCCCGAATTCGGAAGAGAATGAATTGGTTTGAATCTTGAATTCTTCAATGGCATCCACACTGGTGCGCAGGACGAAGCCGCCATTGTCGTTTGAATTGTTGTCGACGCCGTCGAGGAGGAAATTGTTCAGCGTGCCGCGCGCGCCGTTGGCCACGAAGCTGTTCTGGCCGCCGGTGCTCGAGCCCCCGATGTTTCCGTTGGTGCCGGTGTTGGTGCGTACAACGCCGGTCGTGAGCGATGCCAGCTGCACGTAGTCGCGGCCGTTCAAGGGCAGTTCGGTGATTTGCTTCGAAGAAACGACTTGGCCGAGCGACGACGTCTCGGACTGAATTAATTGCACGTCTTCGGCCGATACCGTGACGTTGTCGGTCACCGCTCCGATAACCATGGAAAAGTCATAGCGGATGCGGTCTTGTACCTGCAACGTTACTTTTTCCTTCGTTTCGCTCTTGAATCCGGGAGCTTCCACCCGAATCGAATACGCTCCCACGCGCAAGGGGGGAGAAACGTAGTCGCCGTTGCCGTCCGTTTCCACTTTGTACTGCGCATTTGTGTCGGCTGAAGTGATCGTCACGCTGGCAGAAGCGACAGCCGCTCCGCTCGGGTCATGGACATTTCCGACGATGGTTCCTGTGTCGAGCTGCGCGAACGCAGGCGCTGTGAAAAGAAAGAAAGCCAACAAAAATCGCATGGGTGCTCCTCTGCCGGTTCGAGCCGGCAATTGATCGGTTTTGCAAACACCTCGACGGGAGTCGCTGTGGGAAAAAGATAGCATCAGGAGAAAGAAAAGGAAAGAACAAAACAAATTAAACGAAAGAAAAACATGCATAATACAAATCCAAGGCACTTGCCTTACTAATCAGCAAGCTCCGGCTATTTCGCCACGCTCGCAGGACCACCCAGCTACACACCCTTGCGCCAGCCAGGGTCTTGTTCTCCACTCAAGTGCACTGTGATCGAACCATCTTTGTTGCTGGGTTGTTCAGAACTCCAGCGCACCGGCCTTTTCACGCCAGGGCGCAGCTCAAGTTCAGCAAAAAGAAGGACCTCTCCCTGGAAGCCCGGTGGCAGCAGAAATGCGCAGAGCCGCAGGCCGCCTCCGTGGGGATGACCGGCGTCGAGTGCGCCGCTCTGCGTCCATTTCCTGTCAGCGCTTTGAACGGTGATCCACAAAACACCGGGCACGCCGGCGACTCCGCGGTTGGCTATCCCGAGCACTAGTTCAAAAGTTCCATTTCTTTTGCGCTGCCAGACCCAGGCCGGACGCAGACGATAGCCGAGAGAAGCGCGCAGACGCGCAAAACCGCGGGGATATTTTTCGTTGAACGTTCCTAGATTCGCTGACTCGGTCCACAGGCCCCAGTAATTGGCGCGGATATCCAAAAGGTGCAGCATGAAATTTTCCATGCGATTCACCCCGACAGCATCGACGGCGATCTTGGCGATGTCGTACTGGCGCATGCCGCCGTCTTCAAGAATCGCCGCCAGCCAGGGCGGGCGACCTGCGAGTTCGTCGATTTGAATCGGCTCCTCCACAATGATGCTGTCTGATCGGAGCCAGCAGCCTGCTTTCTTGGACATATCGATGACCGCGCGATTTCCGACGTTGCTGATGTCCGGCTGCGTGTTGGTCGCGAGCGGCGTTTTTTTCCAGGCTTCAATTTGCAGCTGGGTCATTTTTACAAAAGTGTTCTCGGCCGTGACGCGATCGGGAAACGGATTCGGAAAATTGCTGGTGTGGCCTTCTCCCCAGAAGCCGTACTGCATCATGTCCACCCACTCAAGGAGCGGATCGCCATCGAATCTTGCCGCCAGCAGTTCGTTTAGTTCTGCGAATGCTTTTTGAAATTCCGGATGGTCGTAGCGCGGTTCAAGATACTGCGCTTCGGGATGTTTGGGAATTTTTCCAATTTTGACCAGTGGAACGCGCTCGGCGAGGAATTTTGGCAGCGCCAGTTCGGTCGGCTGCGGCTCCGGATTGGAAAGTTGGACGCGAAAGGCAACCCGCAGATTGTGGCGTTTCGCGGCATCGAAGGTAAGCTGCCAGAACGGTGCGAGGTTCAGTTTTCCTGGCTCCGACTGCACGTGCTTCCAGTCGCAGCGGATGTACAGGACGTCGACAAAGGGAAGGCGGGCCATGTTTTCAACGTGCTGTTCGATGGTTTCGCGCCCCTGGCGCGCTGCCAGGGACGGGCCATTCTCTTCCCAGATGTAGCCAACCAGACCGAGTCCAGGATTGCGCACCGGTTCGTCCGAAGGGCTGGTGTAAAGAATGGTGCGCCAGCCTTCATCCTGCTCGATGCCGAAAGGGCCCTGGTCCAGACGTTTTCGCGGTGCCGGAAACGGACTGGCGAGTTTGTCGTCTTGTGCGCGAGAGTTGGCAACGGGGCCAAGCCCGGCAAGCAGCGCCGTGGACTTGAGCAGGTCGCGTCGATTGATCATGGGTAAGCCTCCCTGACGGAGGCACGGTAGCGGAAATCGAGAGGAAAGAAAAGGAAAGAATAGGATAGTAATCGCAAGGGTGCGGCGTCCGCCACGGATTTTGTAAGTTTTTGAGTCGAAAAGGGTTAATCGGTTCTGCGAGTTTGATGAAAGCAAGAGAGTGTAAGGCGCCTGCGCGGAGCCGCCCGTTCTCCGCGGAAAGGCCCCGGAGATTACCAAATGTAAATACGTAACTTGCGAGATACCCGAATGCCTGTGCAAAAACGATGAGCTTGTGTGAGCATAGAAGGGCTACGGCACTTCAGCCCTTGCAACGAGAACGGTGGAGAATTCGGTGACCCAATTGAAGACTTTGACGGAGCCAATCGGAATTTACTACGAACATCCGGACTGGTTCCGGCCGCTGTTTCAACAGCTGGATGCGCGGGGCGTCAACTGGAAAAAGATTGAGGCGCGCGATCACCGTTACAATCCGGGTGAAACGGATCCGGGCTATTCCCTGATTTTTAATCGAATGAGTCCTTCCGCGTGGCAAAGGGATCTGGCCGACGGAATTTTTTATACGCTGGGCTATCTAGCGCATCTGGAAGCAAAAGGCGTGCGGGTGGTAAACGGATCGCAAGGCTTCTTGCATGAAATTTCCAAGGCGCGGCAGCTGGATTTGCTGGAGGGCTTGGGGCTCGCGTACCCAAAGGCTGTGGTCATTCACAAGCCGGCACAAGCAGTGGTTGCGGCACGCGAGATCGGGTTTCCGCTGGTCGTGAAACCCAATATCGGCGGGAGCGGCGCGGGGATTGTGCGGTTTTCAAACTTATGGGATCTGGAGCGCGCGGTGGCGGAAAACAATCTTTACTTCGGAATTGATGGCACCGCTTTGGTGCAGGAATATTTTCCGGCGCGCGCGGGCGTCATCACCCGGGTGGAGCTTTTGGGCGGGAAATATTTGTATGGAATTCAAATTCATACGACGGGCGAAACTTTTAATTTGTGCCCGGCAGATATTTGCCAGAGCACCAGGGGAGAGGAACTGACACGAATTGCGTGTGCGGTGGACGCTCCGAAAACCGGACTAAAAGTCGAAGCGTACACGCCGCCGGACGAGGTGCGAAAAGCCACAGAACGAATCATGCAAACAGCTGGGATCGATGTAGGTGGCATTGAATACGTGATTGATGACCGCAACGGGCGGTTGCTCTACTACGACATCAATGCACTGTCGAATTTCGTGGCCGATCCCGAGCGGGTGATCGGATTCAATCCTTATGCGCGGCTGGCTGACTATTTGATCGCCGAAGCCCAGAACAATGAGGCCCGCAAGACCACGCGGCTCGCCGGGGCAGGTACTCGAGCATGAGATACGGATATTGGCTCCCGGTCTTTGGAGGATGGCTGCGGAATGTGGCAGACGAACGGATGCCGGTAAGTTGGCCGTATGTGAAAAAGCTGGCGCAACGCAGCGAAGAGATTGGTTTTGACCTGACGCTTATTGCCGAGTTGAATCTGAACGATATCAAAGGCGTGGAAGCGCCCTCGCTGGATGCCTGGTCAACGGCCGCCGCGCTGGCTGCAGTCACCGAGAAACTGGAACTGATGGTGGCCGTACGGCCGACGTTTCATTTGCCGGCGCTGCTGGCAAAGCAGGCGGCCAATATCGACAACATCAGCAGCGGCAGACTTTCCCTGAACGTGGTTTCCTCGTGGTGGGCGGATGAAGCGCGGAAATATGGCGTGGCTTTTGAGCAGCACGACGATCGTTATGCACGAACGAGTGAATGGCTGGATGTGGTGGACGGCGTGTGGTCACAGAATCATTTCTCGTTTTCCGGGAAGCACTATCGCGTCGAAGACAACGTACTCGAGCCCAAGCCGGTGGCCAAACCGCGGCCAGTGATTTATGCCGGAGGCGAATCGCCGGCGGCGAAGGAATTGATTGCGGAAAAGACTGACGCGTATTTGATGCACGGAGACCCGCCGGAGCGGGTGGCGGAGAAAATTCAGGATCTGCGCCAGCGGCGGTCTAAATTCAAAAAGGAACCGCTTAAATTTGGAGTCGCCGGGTACGCCATTGTACGGGAGACGGAGCGGGAAGCGCAGGAGGAGTTACGGCGGATTACCGATGTGCAGCAGTCGGCGGCGGGATATGCAAACTATCAGCAGTGGATAGCGGGGACGCAGTTGGAGCAGCGCGTTTCGCTGGAAGACTATTCAGTGTCGAATCGCGGCCTGAGGTCGGGTCTGGTGGGGACGCCCGAGCAGGTGCAGGAGAAAATGGCGGCATTTGAGGCGGTAGGCGTGGAGCTGGTATTACTGCAGTTTAGTCCGCAGCTGGAAGAGATGGAGAATTTTTCAACGAAGGTCATTCGAAAAGTCCACGCGTAATTGCCCCAGGTAGAACAGAAAACCCTTCTGCGCCTGGAAAACTTCTAAACGTTTGCAGGATGCAGGAAAAAAGGCAGGACGACGAGTTGTCGATTCTTCCCAACTCAGCGAACCGGGGCCGGGAGCCAGAGAAATCGCACAACAAAAAATCCCGGACTACGTTCTTTCGTAGATGACTTGACCGCCGAAGATGGTGGTGTCGACCTGGGTGTTTTGGATTTGGGTGGGGTCGATGGCGAAAATGTCCTCCGAGAGGATGGCGATGTCCGCCAGTTTGCCGGGTTCAAGCGAGCCCTTTATTTGTTCTTCGCCGCTGGCATAAGCCGAACCTACCGTGTAGGCATGGACGGCTTCGGTTACCGTGATTTTTTCTTCCGGGATCCAGCCGCCGGGATTTCGTCCGTCCATGGTGCGACGGGTTACGGCGGCGTAAATTCCGGTTAGGGGGGAAATGGGTTGCACCCACCAGTCGGAACCGAAAGCGAGTACGGCGCCAGCGTCCAGCAAGGAGCGGAAGGCGTAAGTCGTACGGGCGCGCTTCTTGCCGATCCGGCGTTCGGCCCAGCAGCCATCGTCGATGGCGTGGATGGGTTGGGCGGAGGCGACGACGCCTAGCCTTTGGAAGCGGACGAAGTCATCGGGATGGACATGTTGGGCGTGTTCGATGCGGAAGCGGCGGTTGCGTTTGGGGTTTTGCTCGAAGGCCTTTTCAAAGAGATCCAAGACGCTGTGATTGGCGCGATCGCCGATCGCGTGAATCGCGATGTTCAGACCGGCCTGGTCGGCTCCAAGAATATTCTCGAAAAATTCCTGTGGGTCGTTCATTTCATCGCTGGGCAGGCCGCGGCTGTCGGGTCGGTCGGCATAGGGATCGAAGAACCAGGCGGTGGCTGAGCCGAGTGAACCGTCAGAAAAAGCCTTCAGCGCTCCGATCTGAAACGTTTCGTTTCCGAAGCCTGCTTGAATGCCGAAATCAGCCAGCATTTTCCAAAAACGCAACGGAGTATGCAGCGAAACGCGGGTTTTTAATTCGTGTTCTGCTAGTAGCATTTCGTAGGCGCGCAAAAGTTGCGCCGGGCCGGACATGCTTTTCGGATTCAGGAAGGCCATGTCCTGCACACTGGTAATGCCGTGTTTTGCGGCGTGGGATTGCGCTGCGCGGAGATAGTGGATGAGCTGAGCCTTGCTGGCGGGCGGGATGACGCGTTCAATCAGGCCCTTTGCGGCGTCGACAAAAATGCCGGTGGGATGGCCGTCCGCATCGCGTTCAATGATACCGCCAGCAACGTCCGGAGTGTTTTTGTCCACTCCGGCGAGTTGCATGGCCCGGCTGTTGGCCAGCATCGAGTGGGCTTCCCAGCGGTTTACGAAAACCGGATGGTGGGGAGTGACATCGTCGATGAGCTGCCGGGTGGGGAATTTTCTGGAGGGCCAGCGTTCAGAGTCCCATTCACCGTTGAGCACCCATTGGCCTTCGGGTATGGTTTTGGCGAAACGGGCGATGCGGTCGCGGAACTCCAGCTCGCTGGTGGCATCCCGGAGTTGCACGCTGGCGAGGGATGAGCCGCCGATATGGAAGTGGACGTGAGCGTCATTGAAACCAGGGACGGCGCGGCGGCCGTTGAGGTCCACGAGCTTGGTTTGCAGGCCGGCGGTCGGAACGATCTCCGAGGACGGGCCGACGGCAGAGACCTTGTCACCGGTAATGGCGAGGGCTGCGACTTCAGGAAAGCGGGGACATTCTGTCCATATTCTCCCGTTGTGAAGGATTAGGCTGGGGGCGTGGGAGCTTTTCATTGCGCACCTGGCTTTACTGGCTGGAGACGTTCTCGTGGGCTCTGCTCCATAGGGAAACACTGTAACAAGGTTTTGCCGGTGGCCGGCGGGAGGATGCGATCTATCGGGTCGCCCCGGGGTAAAACGGACTGCGACAGGGGACGTGGCCGGGCCGGGGCGTATCTTGCTTTTGCCTTGGTGGGGGAATATACTCTATTTTCGCTCTGAAGCGGGTCGCGGTGAGGAGTGGGCGCAAGCCCACTTTTTTATTGCCGCCGGTAGGAGTGGACGTGAAACCGGCAATGCTCGGGGAGTGTCTGTTTGAATCTGGAAAAAATCCGGGAAGCCGCTGAGCGGGTGGCTCGTTCGGAAGGTCTGGAAATTGCTGATGTGGAATGGAAGGTCGGCAAGGACCGCATCTTGCGGGTTTTCATTGACCGTGTGCCGACACCAGCTCCTGTTGCCACAGGCGACGGGGGAGAACTAGAAGCGAGCAGTCCTTATCCGAAAATCAGCCACTCGGATTGTGAACGGGTCAGCCAGCAGCTGAGCGTGATCCTGGATGTGGAGGATCTGATTCCGGGACCTCCGTATGTGCTCGAAGTCAGCTCGCCGGGAATGGACCGGGCGCTGAAAAAGGCGGCGGACTTTGAGCGCTTCAAGGGCCGCTTGGCGAAGATTGTGACGACAGAATTAGTTCAGAATCAGAAGGCCTTTGAAGGGCGGCTGAAGGGGTTTGTAGAAGGGAAAGTGGTATTGGAAATAGAAGCGAAAGTGCCGCGGGTTGTGGACATACCGCTGGAAATGATTCGCAAAGCGAATCTGGTAGTTGAGTTTTAGGGACAGGAAAAGAGTTTAGGAACGAGACATGGCGAATTTGCTCTATCAACAGATTGAAATGCTCAGCCGCGAGAAGCACATTGAGCCGGAAGTCGTGGTGTCGGCCATTGAAGACGCGATGGTTGTGGCGGCGCGGAAATACTACAAGACTGAAGAAGACTTGCGCGCGAAGTTTAATCAGGAAACCGGGCAAGTGGATGTGTTTTCGGTGCAGACCGTCGTGGAAGAAGTGGTCGACCCGAAGCGCGAAGTTAGCTTGACGGATGCGAAGAAGAAAAATCCGACGGCGGAAGTCGGCACAGAGATTTTGGCGGCGAAACCGACCGACGTGCTGGGCCGCATCGCTGCGCAGACGGCCAAGCAAGTGATCTTGCAGAAGGTGCGCGAAGCTGAGCGCGATACGATTTTTAACGAATACAACGGCCGCATGGGCGAGCTGATTACCGTGATTGTGAAGCGCGCCGAAGGCCCGGACCTGGTTGTCGATATGGGGCGGACGGAAGCGCGTTTGCCGAAGCGCGAACAGTCGAAGCTGGAAACGTACAACATTGGCGAGCGTTTGCGCGTGGTGATCAAGATGGTGGATCGCGCGGCAAAGGGTCCGCAAGTTATTGTGTCGCGGGCCGACGCCAGTCTGGTGCAGCGGCTCTTTGAGATGGAAGTGCCGGAAATTTATGACGGCACCGTGCAGATTCGTTTTGCGGCGCGAGAAGCGGGGGAGCGGACCAAGGTTGCCGTCGCCAGCCGGGACAAGGATGTGGATCCGGTGGGCGCATGCGTCGGCATGAAAGGTATGCGCGTGCAGTCGATTATTCGCGAATTGCGTGGAGAGAAAATCGACATTATCCCGTACAGCGAAGAGATCGTGGCATTTGCGCAGAAGGCGCTCAGTCCGGCCAAAGTGACACGCGTGCAGATTACGGAACCGGAAGCGCACAAGCTGGAAGTGATTGTCGAAGATTCGCAGCTGTCCCTGGCAATCGGGAAAAAAGGACAGAACGTGCGGCTGGCCAGCAAGTTGATTGGCTGGGATATTGATATCAAGAGTGAAGAGGAGAAACGGCGCGAAATTGAAGATCAGATGAATGCGCTGACGGCCCCGACGACTCCGCTGACGGCTTTGGCGGGAGTGGGCGCAAAGACGATTGAGAAGATTGAAGCCGCGGGCATCACCAACGTCGAGAAACTTGCGGGAATGACGCCGGAACAGTTGATGGAAATTCCGGGCATCGGCGAAAAGATGGTGGATAAGATTTATCAGGCAGTGAACCGCTTTTATGAAGGTGGCGGCGAAGCAGCGGCGACGGGCGAAGCCGTCGCTGAAGCAGGCGAGGCTGTTGAAGGGGCCGAGGGCGCCGAGGCCGCAGCAGCGGATAGCGAAGCTGACGCGACCGTTGACGGCGAACCGGCATCGAACGCGTCGGAAGAAAATTCGACGGCGGAACAAGCTTCGGCCGACGAAGTGGATTCAACGAATGAAGAAGCTGCAGTAGAGGCAACTCCAGCACCTGCTGAAACTGATGTGGAGAAGCCGGAAGAGGCAAAGTCCTGAACGACGCTAATCAAGTCCGAATTAACGAGCTGGCCCGCGAACTCGAAGTAAAAGCAAAGGCGATCATTGACCTCTTGCCCGGGTATGGTGTGACGGAAAAGAAGACGCACTCGAGCTCTATTCCGGTGGATGTCGCCGAGAAGGTTCGCAAGAATATTCAAGGGCAGGCGGAAGAAGAAAATCAGGCCGAAGCTGCGGCAGCTGCTGAAAAGGCAGCGAAAGAAGCGGCCGCCAAGGCTGCGCGGATGAAACCTGCTGTGGCGCCGGTGGCGGCTGCGCCGGTCGCTCCTGTTGCTCCGAAACCTGTAGCGCCTGCTCCCGTAGCCGCACCGGCGGCGCCTGCTGCGGCCAAGCCCGCGGCGCCAGCGCCAGTGCCAACAACACCTGCAGCAACTCCGGCCACAACACCTGCAGTTGGTCAACCTGCAGTGGCGCCTGCTGTGCCTGCTGCCGCAAAGCCTCCAGTGGCACCAACCGTTCCGGCAACTGCTCCGGTGGCAAGACCTGCGGCTCCGGCAACTCCCCCGACTCCTGCGGCTGCACAGCCGACTGTACCGTTGCGTCCGCAAACGCCTCCCGCACGACCGGGGACAGCGCCTGGCGCGCGGCCGAATGTTGCGCCGCAACCTGGACAGCGTCCGGGCGCGCCCGGACCACGCCCTTCTGCCACACCGGGAGCGCCGATGCGCTCGGGAGTTACACCACCACGTTCCGCTGCGCCGGGCACTCCGGCAAACGCCCGGCCGGGAGGATCTCCTGCCCGTCCGCCAATGCCGACGGGTGGAAATCGCGGACCTTTGCCGACCGGCAATCGCGGGCCGGTGCCAGGAACCTCGCCACGCGACCGGGAGCGCGAACGTTCCTCTGGACCACGTCCAGGTCAGCCCATGCGGCCGCCTCAACCGGGGCAGGGCCGACCGCCGCGCCCGGGTAGTGCACCGGGCGGAGCGCCGAATCGTCCTTTTGAGCAGCGTCGCGGACCTTTGCCGACCGGCACGCGTCCGGGGCCGCGCGCGCCTGGACGTCCCGGCATGCTGCCGGGGCCGGGTGCTGGCGACAGATTGCCGCCCAAGGCCGAACCGGGCAAGCCGCTGTACACGCGGAAACCGCCGCAACGCCAGCGTCCTGTTGCCGACAAGCGTGAAGCGGAAGGTGAGCGGAAGCTGCATCCGACTCGGCATCGTCCGGGTGCGGGCCGCAGTGTGGCTGCGGTTATCGCGCCGCCGGAGCCGCGCGCTCCCCGCGAAGTGGCGATTACGGAAGGAATTACGATTCGCGAGTTGGCGGAAAAGCTGGACGTTCGCGCCAAAGAGCTGTTGAAAAATTTGCTGGATCGCGGGATTTTCGCGAGCATCAACCAGGCGTTGGATGTGCCGACGGCCACGACGCTGGCCGAGGCCTTCAGTGGAATTGTTTCCGTGGTATCGCTTGAAGAAGAAATGGTTTTGGAAGTCGCGAAGGAAGAGACAAAGGAAAGTCTGAAGCCCCGGGCTCCCGTCGTGACGGTGATGGGCCATGTCGACCACGGAAAAACCAGTTTGCTCGACGCGATTCGCTCTGAAGATGTGGCGGCGGGCGAGGCGGGCGGAATTACGCAGCACATCGGCGCGTACAAGGTTGTGGTGAACGATCGCGCAGTCGTGTTTGTCGATACGCCGGGTCACGAAGCGTTTACTCGGATGCGTGCGCGCGGCGCGAAGGTTACCGACATCGTGGTACTGGTTGTGGCAGCCGACGATGGCGTGATGCCGCAGACCAAAGAAGCGATCGACCACGCCAAGGCGGCAAAGGTGCCGATCATCGTGGCGATCAACAAGATCGATAAGCCGGATGCGAATCTGGAACGTACGAAACGGCAGCTGACGGAAAATGGATTGATGCCCGCAGAATGGGGCGGCGACACGGAATTTGTGGAAGTGTCGGCGAAACAAAAGAAGGGCATCGATAAATTGCTGGAAACAATTTTGCTGGTGGCGGATTTGCGGGAGCTTCGCGCGAATCCGGATGCTCCGGCAGCGGGAACAGTACTGGAATCGCGTGTGGATAAGGGCCGTGGCCCGGTGGCTACGATTTTGGTGCAGAACGGAACGCTCAAGACCGGCGACTTCTTCATTTGCGGAGCTGTCTTTGGCAAAGTGCGCGCTTTGTTTGATGATCACGGGCGCGTGGTGAAGGAAGCAGAGCCGTCGACACCAGTGGAAGTGCTGGGCTTGCAAGGAATACCCGAAGCCGGCGACCATTTTCAGGTTACCGACGAAGCGAAAGCGCGGCACGTTGTGGAATTCCGCCAAGGCAAAGAACGCGATGCGGCGATGGCGCGTTCAAGCGGTTCCCGCATTACGCTGGACCAATTGCACGAACAGCTCAAGGCTGGGGACGTCAAGGAATTGGGAATCGTCATCAAGGCCGACGTGCAGGGGTCGGTCGAAGTGCTGAGCGAAATGCTGCCGAAGCTCTCTACGGACAAGGTGAAACTGAAGATTATCGGTTCCGGTGTGGGCGCGGTTACCGAGAACGATATCTTGCTGGCGTCTGCTTCGGGCGCGATTGTGATTGCGTTCGGGATTCGACCAGACCGCAAGGCCATGGAGCTGGCGCGGCAGGAACATGTGGATGTGCGCTCGCACACGATCATCTATGAAGTGGCCGACGAAATTCAGAAGGCCATGGAAGGCTTGCTCGATCCGGTCTTCACAGAAAGCTACCTGGGCCGCGCGGAAGTGCGCAATACGTTTAAGGTCAAGGGCACCGGGACGATCGCGGGTTGCTACGTGGTCGACGGTTTGTTGAAGCGTGATGCGCAGATTCGCGTGGTACGCGACGGCGCGGTGATCTACACATCGAAGCTGAGTTCGCTCAAACGGTTCAAGGATGATGCCAGCGAAGTACGCGCCGGATTTGAGTGCGGCGCGGGCGTGGCCAACTTTAACGATGTGAAGGTCGGCGACCTTCTGGAATGCTTCAGCATCACCAAGACCAGCGCTACGGAAACTTCGGAAAAGGGCAGCGCCGCTTCGCGTAGATAAATTCGGCGCAGATAGTTCCAGAGCCGTCCGCTCGCGGCCAAGTTGTGGAAATTTCCTCGGAGCCGCTCATGCCGGTTGGTTTGCTGACCCTCGAGCTGCACATCCCTGACGCGCAATCGCTGAAGGATAAGCGGCAAGTGCTGCGGAGCCTGAAGGACAGGCTGCGACGGCAGTTTAATGTGGCAGTGGCGGAACTGGACCATCACGAGGCGTGGCAGCGGTCGGTGATCGGCGTTGTGACACTTTCGAATGAAGAAAAACATTTGCAAGCGGAGCTGCAGAAAATTCTGGACGAAGCCGATAAAATTCTCGGCTCATTTCTGATCAATCAGAATTTTGAGATTATTTAGAGGTGGAAAGTGCAGCAGGGACGGCAATGAGCCCAGCAAATCATCGTCATGAACGCGTTGGGGAAGAAATCGCCCACGAAATCAACGCCATGCTCGCGGGAGAGTTGAAGGATCCGCGGCTGGAAGGTTCGGTTGTGGTGAGCGAAGTGCGCGTGCAGCTGGATATGAAGCACGCACGAGTGTTCATCAATACCAAGGGCACGAACAAAGAACAGACCGATTCCATCAAGGCGCTGGAGCATGCGTCAGCCTACATCCGGCGTGAGCTGATTGAACGGCTGCAGATGCGTCGCGTGCCGGAATTGCATTTCACACTGGATCTTTCGCAAGAGCATGTGGAGCGCATTGAGAATCTCTTGAAGGAAATTAAGAAAGACCCGAAGTCGGTTAGCGAATAGCGATCACCAAACTATGCCACGCCAGCCGCAGCCTGCGCCGTTTGATGGCGCTCTTGTAATCGACAAGCCACAGGGAAAAACTTCACACGATGTTGTCGATGCCGTGCGGCATCTGGCGGGATTTCGCCAGATCGGGCATCTGGGGACCCTTGATCCGCTGGCTACCGGAGTGCTTGTGCTGCTGTTGGGCAAAGCCACGCGGCTCGTTCGTTTCTACAATGGACGGCGCAAACGTTATAGCGCGGGATTTCGCTTTGGATTTGCAACCGATACCTATGATTCCGAAGGAAGAGCGCAGGGACCCGATGCGCCGCCGGTGCTCGACGCGGGCACGCTTGAACGGCTCGCCGTTGAACGTATCGGGCGATTCGACCAGATGCCACCGGCGTTTTCTGCAAAGAAAATCAAAGGGCGACCCGCCTACGAGCTTGCCAGAAAAAATGAGCCCGTTGAGCTGAAGGCTGTCGAAGTCGAATTGTTTGAATATAAGTTGACGGAAATCGAAGGAAACATTGCGCGGTTTGTCATTGAATGCTCTTCGGGTACTTATATTCGCTCGCTGGCCCACGAAATGGGACAAACGCTTGGATGCGGAGCCCATCTTGCAGAGATTTCGCGAACTGCCGTGGGCGAGTTTTCGCTGCAGCAGGCTGTCAAGCTGGAAGAGCTGGCGGAGGCCAAGCGCGAAGGCAAATTTACAGAGTGTTTGATTCGCTTGGAAAATCTGCTGCCGAATTATCCCCGCATCAAAGTTCTGCCGGTTATTGAAAAGCGCGTTCGACACGGTTCCAAATTCAATATTTCCATCGCGCAGATTCAGCCGGGGCGGGTTGAAACGCCGCCTGGATCGACGATGCAGCTGGATGGCGGAGAACCGCAAATACCGCGCTTGCGCGTTTTCGGACAGCAAGACCAACTTATCGCCATAGCGGAAGCCGTTGTGCCACGCACCTATCAGCCCACCGTTGTGTTTGATCCCTTGGCTTAAGCAGCGGGTTACTGCTGAGGTTCCGGCTCCGGTGGTGGCTGCGGTGGCAGTGTGGGTTCTGGTTGCTGCGGTACGACCGGCGAACTTCCGCCGCCACCGCTGCTCGCGCGGCCCCCCACATCGCCACGTCCCGCGAAAATGGCTTGTGATTTGTGATCCGGAGAGCGCATCCGGCGCGGCGTCACCAAAATTAGCAATTCCGAATCCTGCAACGTATTGTTTCTTCCACCAAAAGCATATCCAATGCCAGCCGGCAGTTCGGCAAATCCCGGCAACCCGGTAATTGATTTCGTTTCTTCGCGGTCTGTGATTCCACCGATCAAGGAAGTCTCATCCTCTCGCAAGCGAACTGTTTGCGTCAGGGTTCGATTGGAGATGACCGGGATGCCGTTGACGTTGGAACCGGACAAAGCGCGAATTTCGAATTCCAGTTGCAGGGTGACCTCATTGTTTTGATGGAGCGAAGGCGTGGCTTTAACCTTGACTCCCAAATCAATGAATTCTGAACCCGGGTAGGGCACTTGCGCACTACCTGTTCCGCTGTTTGCCAGGTCCGTTGAGTCCTGAATAATTCCGACGACGCCTGCGCCGCTCGTAGAGCCTTGGGCGACAAATGCTGCGTCAGGAAGTCCGCTGCTTGTAAGAACTGGAGTAATCAGGGCACCCGGAGCTGCCGGAGCATTCAGTTCAATTCCCGTTTGGAATGCCCCGGCGCCGATGCCGATAAAAACGCTCAATGTATTTGATCCCTGGTTTGTAACGACAATGTCAGGAACGGCTCCGGTAATAAAGCTGGCGATGGATATGCCAGTGGGTGTGGCTCCGGTGGGCAGTGGCTGCGCAGAAACGGAATCAAAGGTGCCGTCCAGATTTGTAGTTCCAAGGAGGAGTGAAACGGAATTACTGCCCTGGTTTACCACGGCAAGATCAGTAATTCCATCGTCATTGATATCTCCAGTGGCGATTGCCACCGGATTCGTCTGGACAGCGATGGGAGAACCAGGAGCTTCCTGAAATGTGACATTGGCATTGTTATCGACGGAGCCGAGCAGTATGGAAACATTTCCCGAGGTTTGGTTTACAACGGCGAGATCCATGAAATCGCCCTGACGAAACATTCCGGTAGCCAACGCCACAGGCCCTTTTTCGGAAAGTGAGCCGGAATTTGTCAAAAGGAACGGCGAGCCGGGAAACGGCGCGAATGTCCCGTCTCCGCCTCCTCTGAAAACCGAAATGGAATTGTCGTTTTTGTTGGCAACCGCAATATCCAAAAATCCATCGCCGTTAAAGTCGGCAATGGCGACGGAGCTGGGGTTTGCTCCAACTGTGAACGGTGAGCCGGCAGCTTCGACGAATTTGCATTGCGGTGTGCTTTCGGTATCCAGGCAATTTCCGTCGCCAGCTCCCAGCAGCACGGAAATATTATTCGAAGTTGAATTTACCAGCACGACGTCCGGCGACTGCGGAGTGCCAAACTTGTTGGAGTCGTTGCGAAATGTCCCTGTTCCGATAGCGACTTGCCCGGTCTCATTGGTGCCGAGTGTGATGGGCGCTGTGGCGAATTGTACAAAATTTCCGTTGTCCTGATTTTGCAGGATCGAAAAGGTGTTGGCTGTAGCCGAATTGTAGACGACCGCCAGATCGGGCAGCGTCCCACCTGTGAAGTTATTCGCGGCCAGCGCCACTGGATTTGCACCGACCACGACAGAAGTTTGTGGAAATGTGATGCCTGCAGGATTTCCCACAAAGTCGGTTCCACCACCGCTGCCGGATAGCAGAGACAGGGTAACCGGATATCGGTCACCGACAAAAAACGTTGCGGGTTTTCCGTCTTGCGCGCGTAACAGGACCTGTCGACCGCTTTGCACCAACGACAGGGAATCTGAGAAATTGGCAGTTGTCGTGGGCAGGGTTAGCAAAAATGTGGAAAGCCCGCCGCCCACCAGGGCGAACGCCGGAACGCTGGAAAATCCTTTTGCGGCAAAAATGGTCGTAAGGTTGGTAATCAAGTTGCTCAAGTCCGTAGAGGCCTGAACAGTTTTCAGATCATTCGGAGTAATCGCGAAAAGTGAACTGGAAGCTGGCGGCGTAATGCCTAGTTGCCGTGCCTTGTTCTTGTCTACTTGAAGGAATTCGATTTCCAGCAGCACTTCGCCACGCGCCCGCTCTACCTGATCGATGATTTTTCCAGCCAACGCGAGTCTTTCCGGCGAATCACGCATGGTGATGGTCCGGCTGCGCGAGTCCAGAATCAGATGCGTGGCGCCGGTCAGCTCGCGCAACGCTCGCAGAATTTCCGTCATTTCTTCCGGTGCTACGGCTGCCGGCAGAGGAAAGGTCTGCTCTATCTGCACTCCGTACTGCCGGCGTTTTTCAGCAGTATCCGTTGCGACGTACAGAAGCGACGGATTTAGCGGACGCCAGAATGTGCCGGTTTGCGAACTTAGGATCGAAACAGTTGTGGCAAAATCCACGCCTGAGAGACGCAATCGGACATTTTTTGAAACGAGATCAGGGTCAAATGCAGCTTTGACGCCGAATGAAGCTGCCACCTGTTCATAGACAGTTTTCGTGTCGCCGCGCAAATTGAAGTCGTGCTTTTCAATACGCGGCTGCAATTTGGGTAAGCCAATAACCTGTGGCGCTCGGTTCACCGGAGCTGCCTCCTCCGGGGCCATCGACCTCATTTCTCGCAACCGTTGTGCCACGATGGTGTTTCCGGGATCGATTCGAAGAGCCTCGTTCAGCTCATTCGTGGCCTGCTCCAGACGGCCGTACATCGCAAAGCCCTCGGCCGCTTCCACATGTCCACGAACTATCTTGGAACGAAATGCGGCTGCGCGCTCGACAATGATTCTGTCCTGAGGCGCGTATCGAGCGGCTTCCTCGTACAAGGCCAGAGCTTGTTTGATGTGGCCCTCGGTTTCCGCTTTTTCTGCGGCTTCCAGCGCCTTCTTTGCGCGCTTCAGGTCCGGCTTGGGGCCGACCGGCATGTCGGCAAGTCTCTCTGCAGCCGAGGGTTTTTGCGACTGGTTTTGTGCCGGAGCTGGCAAACACACCAGTATGGTCACCATCAAAAGGCTAGCGGTTTGTTGAATTAGGCGAGTCACCATGGGACAGGGTATTCTACCGTGGAGAAACCGGACCAGTGTGGTCCGGTTGACGTAAGTTGAGCGCAGGGGTAAACTTATTCCGTACTTGCAAGTGATTAACAACTGGAGTTCGATTGCTTTCTGCCTTTCTTATTGCCCTGCGTGAAGGCGTAGAAGCCTCTCTCGTCGTCGGTATCATCTTAGTTTACCTCTCCAGAACAGGCCGAGCGGCGCTTTCCCGCTACGTTTGGTCCGCTGTGGCCCTGGCGACAGGTCTCAGCCTTGCGGTAGCCGTCATCCTCGAGCGATTCCGCATAAATCAGGACGGTTTTGAAGGAGTCCTGCTGCTGGTGGCCTCCTTCTTCGTTATTACGATGATCGTATGGATGAATCGCGTTGCGCGGCACCTGAAAAAAGAAATTGAGCAAAAAGTGGAGGCGTATGCAGCCAAAGCGGGCAGTGCCGCAGGCTGGGGGATATTTCTTTTCGTTTTCCTAATGGTGGTGCGCGAGGGCGTGGAGTTGGCGCTGATTCTGCGGGCTGTGGAGTTTTCCAGCGCAGGTTTGCAGACCTGGATTGGCACGATGGCGGGAATTGTAGCCGCTGTGGTGGTGGGACTGTTCTTTTTTAAAGGGACCTTGCGCATTCCGCTGCACCGCTTTTTTGCGGTGACCAGCATTATTTTGATGCTGGTGGCGTTTCAGCTGGCGCTTACCGGCCTGCACGAAATGAGTGAAGCGCGGTGGCTGCCGTCCAGCAAAACGGAAATGGCGGTCATCGGACCGGTCGTGCGCAACGATCTGTTTTTCTTTGTGTTTATTTTTGGGGCGGCGACACTATTGATTTTACGTGAATGGCAGAATGCCGTCCATGCGGCAGCCGCGAAGGATTCCGCGAACGATGCGGAGCGCCGCTTGCTGCAATCGCAGAACCGACGGCAACGGCATTGGATGATTGGTGCGGCGGTGGCTTCGCTTGCGGTAATTTTGATTCTGACTGCGGATTTTGTTTACGCGCGGGCCCATTCTGCTCCTCCTGCTGCGCGGCCAATTGCTGCAAGCGGCGGTGCAGTGCATGTGCCGTTGAGCGAAGTGCAGGACGGCAATCTGCATTTGTTTACCATCGATGTGGATGGGCAGGCGCTGCGTTTTCTGATCATCAAGAAGCCGAATGGGTTTGGAACGGCGCTCGATGCTTGCCGAATCTGCGGTTCGGCGGGTTATCACCAGGATGGTCAAAATGTGATTTGCCGGCACTGCGGTTCGGCGATTTATGTGCCGTCGATTGGAGATCAGGGCGGATGCAATCCGGTTGGCGTGCCCTCGCATGTGGACGGGATGGATTTGGTGCTTGATGTTTCGTCGTTGACGGCGGCGACCAAGGAAATTCCGAAGTAGTCCGCTAAAATTTTATGTTTCTTCGCCTAGTTGCCGATTCTTTTGTGCGCCGTCCGCGGCGCAAGCTGCTCACCGGAGCAGCTTTGGCTCTCGGTATGGCCGTGGCTACTGCGGCGTTGAGCGTTTCACTGGATGTGGGGGATCGACTGGCAAAGGAGTTTCGCGGGCTTGGCGCCAACCTATTGGTCACCCCCGAAACGGATTCGTTGCCGCTGGAAATTGGGGGGGTGGATTACCGGCCAGTGAATTCAGGAGCGTATCTGCCCGAAGCAGACCTAGCAAAACTCAAAACCATTTTTTGGCACAACAATATTGTTGCGTTTGCCCCCGCATTGGGTATTCGCGCCCAGGAATTGGATGGGAGCTGTGAAAAAATGCCGCCGGGCTCGCTTCCTGGCAAAGTGAATTGTATCCCGCACCGGGGCGAGGTCCATTTAGTCGGTACGTGGTCCGGGCACGAGATGAAATTGGCGGATGGGCAGACATTCCTAACCGGAATCGAGAAGACCAATCCGTGGTGGAATATCGAGGGGCGATGGTTCAGTGAGACGGTTCCCCCAAATCTTCCCGACCAGGTGGTTGTGGGACAACGGCTTGCTCAACATCTGAACATTTCCCTCACAGCACCGATCACGCTTTTTGGTTTGCACGGCGTTGACGAACAGTATCCGGCGATGGTTGTCGGAATTGTCTCAACGGGAGGACCGGAAGACGATGACATCATGGCACCGATGCAGCTCGTACAAAAGATTGCCGGTGTCGACGGTAAATACAAAAAGCTCTATGTAAGCGCCTTGACCAAGCCGGAAGATGAGTTTGCACGGCGCGATCCAAGGTCGATGGATGCGGATGAGTTGGAGCGGTGGTCGTGCAGTCCTTATGTTTCATCGATTGCTTATACGATCAAGCAAGTGTTGCCCGGAGCCGATGTTCGCGTGATTCGGCGCGTGGCGGATGGCGAGGGCGCGATTCTTACGCGCGTGCGGCTCTTGCTTTGGCTGGTGACCGGGGCAGCGCTGCTGGCGGCAGCGTTGGCGCTTGGTGCTTCATCAGCGGCATCGGTAATTGAACGGCGGACGGAGATTGGACTGATGAAAGCGCTCGGCGCGGGCTCTGCCACGGTCGGATTTCTGCTGACGGCGGAACAACTGTTGTTGGCCTTTGTCGGCGGTGGCGTTGGTTACGCCCTGGGAATTATTTTGGCGCGACTTTTGGGTGAGCGAATCTTTGGAGCTGCACCGGAACCATCCTTTCTGGTGTTCTTTGTGATTCTGTTGCTTGCCGCGGTGGTAACCATGTTGGGCAGTGCAATTCCACTGCGCCGCGCTTCGCGTTTTGAGCCTGCGCCGATTCTGCGGGGAGAATAATGTCGTCGCAAAGCACCAATAATCGGAGGATGTTCTGGCGCATCGTGCGCCGCTTGCTCACCGCTAACCGGGGACGCCTTTTTGTCGTTCTTCTGGCATTGGGCTCAGGCGCTACCATCACCGCCGCGTTGCTTAATCTTCAGATTGACGCCAAGCGCCGATTAACCCGGGAATTCCGGGCATTCGGCCCCAATCTGGTTGTCGCCCCCAAGTCTTCCAGAGCGACGGAAGCCGCAGGGACTATTCCCGAGTCGACGTTCGAGCGTTTCCCGGCGCAGCAGGACGCCAAGGAGCTCCGCCGTGCCGGATTTCTCTACACAATTGCCCAAGTTACTGCGTATCCGGATAGAACGAAAGTGGAGCACACGGCAGCAAAACCTGTCGTGATTGCCGGGTTTCGTTACGACGGCGTGGACGAACTCGACAAAGTCCTTCCCTACAAGACGATTGAAGGCACGCATTCCGTAATTCCCGGTGCAAATACCTGCCAAATCGGGGCAAGCGTTGCAACTGAATTTGGGATTCATATCAATTCACAATTGGAACTGGATTCGGGAATTCAAAACGTCAGCTGCAGCGTTTCAGAGATCAGAAGTTTCGGCGGAGCCGAAGACAACCAAATTTTCGTTGCTATGGAACACGCCCAACGCCTGGCAGGATTGCCTCACGAGTTGAGCTTGATTCAAGCCAGGGTCACAGGCACGCCCGAACAGATTGAACATTATGTTTCCGCGCTGCAAAAGGCGTCGCCCGAGGTAGAAGTTCGCCCGATTCGACAATTTACGGAAGCGGAAGGGAAAATTTATGGCCGCATCAGCGGGCTGCTTACGGCGACGGTGGCCATCGTGCTGGCGCTTACCGGTCTTTGCGTTCTGGCGGCAATGACCAACGTGGCCATGGAACGCCGGAACGATGTGGGGCTGATGAAGGCGATTGGCGGATCGGTGCGTCGGGTTGTGCGGTTTTTTCTGGTGGAGGCAGCCCTGCTGGGGCTGATTGCCGGATCGCTTGGAGCAGCGGCGGGCATTGCGATTTCTACGGTGCTGGGCAAAGCGGTGTTTGGAGTGGCCGCACAGCCGCGTTTGATTGTGTATCCTGTAGCTGTGGCGCTGACGATCGTTGTGGCGGTTCTTAGCTCGTTTCCGCTGCGGCGGCTGGCGGGCATTCGTCCTGCGCTGGTGTTTCGAGGTGAAGCTTGAGTTCTGTGGTTCCCGCGCAACCGCTTACGGCGCCGTCACAAGTCGTCATTGAAGGACTTGTGAAGCAGTATGGCTCGCTGCGCGCTCTCGGCGGACTGGACTTGACGGTGCAATCCGGCGAATGGGTGGCTCTGATGGGGCCATCTGGATCGGGAAAGACCACGCTCATCAATATTCTGGGCGGACTCGACACGCTTACAGCTGGCCGCGTGGTGATTGACGGCCTGGATATTTCAACTCTCGGTGAGAGCCAGCTTGTCCGCTATCGCGCTGAAAAGGTCGGGTTCGTTTTTCAGCAATTTCACCTGGTGCCGTACCTCAATGCTGTTGAAAACGTGATGCTCGCGCAGTATTTCCACAGTGTCACCGACGAAAAGCAAGCGGAGGAGGCGTTGAAACGCGTGGGACTCGGCGATCGCCTCACGCACCTGCCTGCACAGCTTTCCGGCGGGGAACAGCAGCGAGTGGCTATCGCGCGGGCGCTTATCAATCAACCGAAAATTATTCTCGCCGATGAACCGACTGGAAATCTGGACGAAGCGAACGAAGCCATCGTCATCGAACTTTTTCACGAATTGCATCGCGCCGGACACACCATCCTGATGGTCACTCATGATCCGGACATTGCGCGACAGGCCGATCGTCGAGTGGAGTTGGCCCACGGCCACCTGCATTTCGATACGGCGCAGCATGGCCCGGGCCAGCCGATGAATTGCGCGCTTGCCGGAACGGCAGATTGCTGTACGCCGAATTCGGACGACCAAATCCGTTTTGATCATTTGCTTGAACAAATTTGGACTTGCGGCGAAAAAGGAAAGCCCGCACAGGTGGAGTTTTTGCGCGCTGAAGGCCCGGCGGGGCAGCTTCCGATACTTGGGGACGAGCCGGTTTCCCGCGTTTTGGCGCGCATGTCAGATCTCCAGCTGGTCAAGCTACAGAACGGCCACGTGGATCTTACAACCGACGGAAGTCGCCGCGCGCGGGACGTCGTTCGCCGCCATCGGCTAGCCGAACGCTTGTTCAAGGATACTTTCGCGATCGACGATTCAGAAGCCCATACGCAAGCCTGCAAATTTGAACACATCATCAGCCCTGAGCTCGACCAGCGCATTTGTACGTTCCTGGGTCATCCAAAAACTTGCCCGCATGGCAATCCCATTCCGCCCGGCGATTGCTGCACGAACGTCAAATCCTGAGTCGCAGGACGTTTTCAAAACAAAACTAGCGGCTGCCTTCCTGATAAAGGCCGATTACGTTTCCGGCAGGGTCGCGAAATGTGGCGATCCATTGTCCGCCGGGCGAGTCGAGTTGCATCGTTTTGATGACAACGCCGTCGTGGGCGGCTATCAGCTCAAGGACAGTGGAAATGCTGTCGACCCAGATGTACGGCAGCAGACCAGCGGCATGAGCGCTCTTGCGATCGAGGGTCCACGCGCCGCTTACCTCGCCTGAAGCATCATCGAAGCTGGGGTGAGAGCTTTCTCGTCCTCGAATATTCCAGGCAAAGACCTTTTCATAAAAGGCGATGGACTCCTGCAAGTTGAGCGCGGGAATTTCCAGATAACACAGCCGCGGACGGGGCAGCAGCGCAAGCCGATGTACCGGCTTTGATACGCTGGCACCCCAATCGGTGGGGCTCAAATCTCTGGCGTGCTGCGAAAAGAGCCAGTGATGGCCATCCAGATCCTCGACACCGTATTGCCGTTCTCCATAAATTGTTTCGTTGAGTTCTTCAACGATTTTTGCTCCGGCCGCTTTTGCTCGTTGAAAATGTGTATCGACATTCTCGACAAACACCGTAAGGCTCTGGGTCGCAACTCCAAGTTGTACCGGACTTGCGCTGCCAGCACGAACGCGTTTGAGCATAATCCACGCATTGCCGAGATGCATCTGGGCGCCACCGACCGGTTCGCCATAGCGATAGTGTTCAGAGAAGCCGAATGTTTCGGTGAGCCAGTCACTGGCCTCCGCAATGTCACGATAATAGACATGGGCCAACAAAGTATTTGTTGGAACGGAACGGTTGGTAAGCATGGATTTCTCCGGAATACGTGGCGATGAGCCATAGTAATAAAACGCGGGAACGTTGTATTGTAGGAAAAAAGTAGTCCCTTGCAGCTACCACTTTTTGAGAAGACAAGGAGCACTCCCTATGAAGCGAATCCTGATACTTTGTTTTGCGTTGCTTCCGTGCGCGACCATGGCGCAGACACCCAAGGCCGCAACTCTCAGAAGCATTGTTCTTGAAGGGCTGCGCACGACACACAGTGAAAAGGATTGGTTCGTGCCGGTAAATCTAGCACTGGAAGGATTAACTCCGGAGCAAGCGAGCTGGAAGGACGCGAGCGGCAATCACTCCGTCGGGCAGCTTGCGAACCACTTGCTGTTCTGGAATGAGCGGGAACTGGCGAAAATGAAGGGGCAGGCGCCGGCAAAATTCTCCGGTGAAAACGACGAAACATTCAACAGTTTTGATGCCAAGAGTTGGGCCGCAACCGTACAGCAACTCGACAAAGTTCTGGCGGAATTGGAACGCCTTGTTGAAAAAGCAGATGACACAAAATTGCAATCGTGGGCGTCCGAGTTATCTCACATCGCCACGCACAACGCGTATCACACCGGGCAAATCATTTACGTGCGGAAATTGCAGGGTTCGTGGGATGCCGCAAAAGGCGTTAAATGAATTGACGGGTTACCTCATGTCGCACGTCGCAGCTGAAAAATGGGAACTTCAGGACGCACATTGAAACGCACACGGAGGAGATGCCCTACGCCGCGGCTGATGTACATGCGGCGATTTCCGGACAGCGCAATTTCACCAGCAACATAGCGTCTGTTCGTGACCGGCAGAAGGGGCGGCGGCAGGAATGGAGGCTTGCACTGGCCCCCGTGCGTGTGCCCGGCCAGCATCCACCCAGCGTAGTTACCCCAGACGGAGCGATCCGCCGCGTCCGGGTTGTGGCACAACACAATTGTGGATGGATCCTGGCCCTTTTCCGACAACAGTCTTGCCGGCGCAAAGTGCGGTCCCCACAGATCATCAAGGCCGATGAATTGCAGGCCCGAAGCAGTAAATGCCTGATTGCGAAGCATGGTGACGCCTACGTTATTCAGTATCTCCGTGATTTGATCGGCCACGTCCAACATGCGCCAGTTGATACCGTAATCGTGATTGCCAAGAATGCCGACTGTTCCCAGTCGGCCATGCGGGAGATGCGTGACTACCCGGCGAAGTTGTTCGACCTGGCGCGGACCGCGGTAGGTAATCCAGTCACCTGTGAACGCCACGAAGTCCGGTTGCAGTTCCTGAACTCTACGGAACGTCTCGAGGATATAGGAATCATCCACCTCAGGCCCAATATGCAGATCGCTAAGGTGGGCGAGCGTGCGCCCTTCTAGTTCCGTACTCAGGCCAGAGACAGGAAGGATAGGACTTGTAAATTGCAGCCAGTGCGGTTCGATCCGCCAGGTGTACAGCCCCACAGCCAGAGAGCCACAGCCGGCGCCGGCAATTGTTTTGATCGCCTGGCGCCTCGTAAATGATCGCTTCATTGTGAATGCAACATTCCTTCAGGCTTCCTGAGAGTCTCCGGGCGGTGAAATTCTATTGTAGGGCATACGCCGTCTTTTTTGTCTTTTCCTGATTCGACGGTAAACTATTAGCCGTAACTTCTTCCTATGGCTACTTCCATCGACCAGCGTAAAAAGCCCACAAGTGTCAAGATTCACGTCTCGAATAACGCCGGTGTGGACATAACCTGGGCCGATGGTCATGCCAGTCATTATGATTTCCCCTATTTGCGGGATGAATGCCCGTGCGCTACCTGCAACGAAAAGCGCGATCAAGAACGCAATCAATCGGCGCCGGCCGTACTTGCGCCGTCGCCCGTATTACCCATGTTCAAGCCCAAAGCGCGGGCACAGGCCGCCACCTCGGTCGGCAACTATGCAATTCAGATCACTTTTTCCGACGGCCACGCGACCGGAATTTACAGTTACGACCAGTTGCGCACAATTTGTCCATGCGCGGAATGCGCCAAAACCTTTCGGGCTTCAGGGGGTTGAAATCTCCTAACCCGATCAAGTCTGAGAACAGCATTCTGCTAAATCCGAGGTTTCACTCTTTTAATAAAAAGCTTGCGTCGCTAGACTTCACAGCCAAAAAATGCGACGATTTCAGTCTGCTGGTCACTGAAACCCATAAATGAGTAGCACTCCCAACAACCCTGCGGCTGCTGGAGGCCGCGGCAGCGGTATTCCTCGCGTCATCGTAGCTACAACAGCTCTCCTAACTTTCATATCGTTCTGGCGAGCTGCCGCCATTGTTCTGAATGACTTAGCCTCTTCTGCCTATTACGCCGGCGGCGAGGCTGAAGCCTACATTGGCAAGACCGCGCCATGGTTCATTCTCGCCATCATGATCTTTTCATACGCCGTTCGCGCGGTGTATGTCGAAAGTTGCAGCATGTTTGTCCGCGGCGGTGTCTATCGCGCGGTCAAGATGTCGCTCGGCGGCGGCCTCGCAAAGTTCAGCGTTTCGGCGCTGATGTTTGACTACATTCTCACCGGCCCCATCAGCGGCGTTGCTGCGGGTCAATATCTCGCCGGGCTCACCAGCGAATTGTTGCAGTACTTCCATTTGAGCGGACCGCTTTCTCCCGGAAGAGTGGATCTTATCGCTGCCAGTTTTGCGATCATCGTCACGCTGTATTTCTGGTGGGAAAACACCAAGGGCGTTCACGAATCAAGCGAAAAAGCGCTATACATCATGAAGTTGGTTACCGTAATGGTGGTGCTGCTGATCGGTTGGTGCATCTACACGGTCATCGTTCGCCATTCAGCGCTGCCGCCGCTTCCGCATCCTAAGAACCTGCACCTTACCGATAGTGCTTTAGGCTGGCTGGTTCACAGTCCGCTGCCCCATATGTTTGGCATCATCGCGATTTTCGTCGCTCTCGGCCACTCGGTGCTGGCCATGAGCGGAGAAGAATCACTCGCTCAGGTCTATCGTGAAATTGAGAGCCCCAAACTACCAAACTTGAAAAAAGCCGGGCTGGTTATTTTCATCTACAGCCTCGTTTTCACCTCCCTGGTCTCCTTTTTTGCAGTAATGATCATTCCCGACGACGTGCGACAGGGATTTCTGGAAAACCTAATCGGCGGCCTGGCCATGAATCTGGAAGGTCCGCTAATTGTCCGGCTGATATTCCATGCGTTCGTGGTTGTCGTGGGGACGTTCATTCTGGCCGGCGCGGTGAACACGGCGATCGTTGGTTCCAACGGCGTGCTCAATCGCGTTTCAGAAGACGGAGTGCTAAGCGATTGGTTCCGCCAACCGCATAAACGTTTTGGCACCAGCTATCGCATTATCAACATCGTCGTCTTTCTGCAGATCCTCACCATTATCATCAGCCGTGGCGACGTAACGTTTCTGGCAAACCTCTATGCGTTTGGAGTTGTCTGGAGCTTTGCGATGAACGGTCTGGCCGTTCTCGTATTGCGTTACACGCGGCCCGGGGAGCGCGAGTTCCAGGTTCCGCTGAATTTTAATTTTCGCGGCGTGCAGATCCCCGTTGGACTTTCGCTGATCACGCTGATTCTTTTTCTGATCGCGATCACTAACCTTTTCACGAAACCCGTAGCCACAATGGCCGGCGGAGCTTTTTCCATACTGCTCTATTTGGTTTTTACATTTTCAGAACGACGCGGAAAACGCGGTGGTGTGGCGCATGTGGAGATGGACCAGTTCAATCTTGAACTGGAAGGAGCACTAACACCTGAGGCTGTTGGCGCGCGTGCGGGAAACATTCTGGTACCGGTGAGCAACCATTACGCGCTCTATCATCTTGGCAATGTCTTGGATCGCATCAAGCCGGGACGCCGCGACGTCGTTGTACTGCACGTCCGGCTGTTGCGGCGCTCCGTGACGGGCGAAAGTGAAATGGATGCTGATCAGCTGTTTGGTAGCATCGAGCAACATCTCTTCTCGCAAGCACTGTCCATGGCGGAAAAGCGGGGCAAATCAATCCGCCTGGCTGTCGTTGCCGCCAACGACCTGTGGGACGGTATTTTGCGCGCCGGACAGAGCTTGCAGTCATCCACCATTGTTGTCGGAACTTCCAGCCGGTGGATGAACGAAGAACAAGCGCGAACCATTGGTGACGCTTGGGAAAAGCTGGGAGACCAGAAGCCACAATTTAACCTGGAAATTCATTTCCCGAACGGCGACAAAGTTTACAAAGTTCTCGGACCGCATGCGCCGAACTTAACTGCGAACGAGGTAAATCTCCTACATCGCCTGTGGTTACGTTTCAGCGATGTCCTTGCTCCCCAGGAGTTGCACCACCACGACGTGGTGCATTTTTCGCTGGAAGAAGTGCAGAAGGAATTGGATGAAGGTCACGAAGAAATTGTCGTGAAACGATTGCGTGATCATCTGGAAGCGAATCAAACCAAACGCAAGCCCTCGCCTTAGGGCTCCGGCCTCAAATTGACGGATTGAATACCAGAAACGGCAATCGCGAAAGCGATCGCCGTTTCTGGTAGCGGAGAGTTTTTTTGAAGGATCAGGCCAACTGAGCCGTGCAATGACCGCAACGCTTGGCGGCCAGGGGAATTGCCATCGCACACTGAGGGCAATCCTTGGTAGTCGGAGCAGCGGCTGGTGCTTGTTTTTTCGTCAGGCGATTCATCCACTGCACAACGATAAATACGACAAAGGCCACGATCAGAAAGTTGATGACGGAATTAAGAAAAAGTCCGTAGTTGAGCGTCGGCGCTCCGGCCGCCTTGGCTAAGAGCAATGATTCGTACGGCTTGTCGCCTAAATTAATGAAAAGGCTGGAAAAATCGACGTGGCCCAGCAATCTTCCAACGGGCGGCATGATCACATCGTCAACGAGAGACGACACGATTTTTCCAAAGGCGGCGCCGATAATCACACCGACCGCCAGGTCCACTACATTGCCCCGCATGGCAAATTCTTTGAACTCTTTCAGCATGGTCTCTCTCCTCGTTGAAATTGGATGGAGGATTCTAGCGATATGCCCGCAAGACTAGCACAGAGCCAAGGAATCCGCGCAGGGCCAGAATTGCGCCAGCGGTCGCCAGCAGCGGTCCCACCCAGATAAACGGGACCCGGGAAATTGCCAACATGACTGTGCCCAGCAGAGTCAGAGAAATGCCTCGTGTCCAGTTTTCACCGCGCGACCAGGATTTTGCGGGTTTATAGAGCCCTCGAAGTCCCCACAAAATCAGAGCAATACTGAGGACAATCCACGCGGACTTGCGGCGGTCAAAGAAGATGTGGTTGGTCAGTCCCAGCCACACCACCAGACCGCCCAGCAGCACAAAGACAATCTCAATGAAGAGCCGCAGGAGCCGCTCGGAATTCAACATCGAAACCTCGTGGAGTCTACGCTACGCGCTCGATGCGCAGTTTGTTGACGGTTACCGGGGTTCTGGGACGGTCGCTGCCATCGCGCGGCAAATTAGAGATCTTGTCGGCTACCTCCTGGCCCTCCACCACTTCGCCAAAAATGGTGTGGCGATTGTCGAGCCAGGGTGTGGGGGCGACGGTAATGAAAAATTGGCTGCCGTTGGTTCCGGGACCGGAATTGGCCATGGAAAGCTTTCCCGTTTTCGAATGCTTCAGGGAAGGATGAAATTCGTCCGCGAACTTGTAACCTGGGCCGCCCATTCCACTGCCTTGCGGGCAGCCGCCCTGAATCATGAACTGCGGGATTACGCGATGGAAAATCAGGCCATCATAAAAGGGACGCTTTTCTTTCTTGCCCGTCCTTTCGTCTGTAAATTCCTTTGTGCCTTCGGCCAATCCCACGAAATTCTCGACAGTCTTCGGCGCTTCCTTTTCCAAAAGTCGAATAACGATGTTGCCCTGTGAAGTTTCAAAAATGGCATATGTTCCTGCTGCTCTGCTCATGCGGTCTCCTTGTAAACAGAAATATCGTACACGAGGCAGCGCGAACCGCGCCACTCGCAGGACGGGTTTTGCAGCTGCTAAAATCAGAGCCATATCGTTGCGTCAAGGGGAACCGTTCTTGAAAAACCTGTCCGTAAGAAAAGACAAAGTCGAAATTTGTACCAGGTTGGATGCGATTCGCTTGGATAGCACGCGCCGGTGGGGAAAGATGACGTCACATCAAATGATTTGCCACCTCTGCGACTCGTTTCGCGGGCCGCTGGGTGAGAGACCTATCGCGCCGGTGACGGGAGTGCGCGGCAGAGCGCTGCTGAAGTGGTTTGCGCTGTCGGCGCCGATTCCCTGGCCGCGCGGACTTATTACTACCCCCGAGGCGAATCAGCAGATTGGCGGAACGCCGCCAGCCGAGTTTGCGGACGATGTCCAGGAGCTACGGCGCTTGTTGGAGCTGTTTACGCAATCTCCGAGGAAGTTTAGCTGGGAGCCACACCCGATTTTTTGCGAAATGACGGACTCGCAATGGATGCGCTGGGGTTATCTCCATATGGATCACCACTTCCGCCAGTTTGGCGCATAAAAGAGTTGCTGTGATTGCTGGTTATGAATTCGGAGCGGCCTTGACTTCGCGTAGCTTGCCAGTGCTCACGTCATACACAAATCCGCGAACCGTTATGGATTTGGGAATCCACGGGTGCGTCTGAAGCTTTTCCAGTTGATGACGGACATTTTCCTCAATGTTCTGAAACGCGTAGAAAAAGGCGGGTGAAACTGCGGCGGTCCCCGTGCGATTCTGAATTCTTGTCCGCAGATCCTGTTCGCTGGTGGTCATCAGCCCGCAATCTGTGTGATTGATGACCATGATCTCTTCGGTTCCTAACAGGTGATGCGACACGATGAGCGATCGCAAGCTGTCTTCTGTCACAATTCCGCCTGCGTTTCGAATGATGTGAGCATCTCCGGTTTTCAGACCCAAGGTGCGAATGGAGAGGCGGGTATCCATGCAGGTCAGCACAGCGAGCTTTCGCGCCGGACGCGGCGTTAGGGTGCGCAGTTCGTGCATGCGTGAGTACACTTCGTTTGCTACAAGGACGTCGTCGATTACACTCATGTCCAGTGCAGTTTAGCAGATGTGGGAATTGTTTCCCGTGAGGGTTCGTTCACAATCCAAAAAATGCCGTTACCAGCTTTTTTGTTCTCGCAACTCAGTTATATGCGCTGTGTGATGCTTGCCGTGCCACTCGTACAAAAACAGGAGCCAGTCCACGGTGCGCTCCCCGTGTTCCGGGTGAACCAGCACTCGCGCAAATTGCTCCGGCTGTAGCGAGCGCCACAGTCGATCCCAACGCGCGTGCAATGCATCCAGCAATTTCTGCGAATCTTCGATGGGTGCACTCTTGGCGTCATCCAGTTCCGCCCAGAGAGACTCTTCATATGGCTTGATCGTTGGTTTCTCCTCGGTCACTGCCAGCTTGAGGCGCACGAACGCATTTAGATGGCTGTCCGTCACGTGATGAACAACCTGCCGCAGCGTCCACCCGCCTTGGCGGTAAGGGGTGTCCAGTTGTGTCTCACTCAACCCCTGAACGGCGGCACGCATCTTGACCGGCGTGCCGCCAATTTCTGCGATGGCTTGTTGCCTGCGGGTGGCGGTCGGGTCGCTGGGCAACTCGAATCTTCCAATGGGATAGCGCGGATCCTTCACGATCGTCTCCTTGTCGAACAACGGCAATTTATGCAAGTTTACTTGTCTTTTGCTCTTACCTTCAACCTGCGTAACCTCTAATGGCTCTCCAATTTGGACGCCTTCTGTAATGCTACAATGTGTGGCTCATGTATCCGGCAGGTGCGCTGTCGAATCTAATGTTCTGGAGAAAAAGAGAATGTATAACGTGGTTATCATCGGCAGCGGCTGCGCAGGTCTGACCGCGGCTATTTATGCCGGACGCGCCAACCTGAAACCTCTCGTGCTTGATGGCCACGAACCGGGCGGGCAACTCTCTCTTACCACGCACGTGGAGAACTTTCCCGGCTTTCCCGATGGCATCATGGGTCCGGAACTCATCGAAAACATGCGCAAGCAGGCCCAGAGATTTGGGGCGGAATTCAAAGCTGGCGCGGTAGGCGAAGTGGACCTGACCAAGCGTCCCTTCAAAATTACGGCCGGTAAAGAGACGTATGAAGCCAAGGCGCTCATCGTGGCAGCCGGTGCTTCGGCACGGTTGCTCGGGCTGGTGGGCGAAAAGGAATTGATTGGCCACGGCGTATCTACATGCGCGACGTGCGACGGCTATTTCTTTCGTGGACGGGCGATTGCCGTTGTGGGCGGTGGCGATTCCGCTATGGAAGAAGCAAATTTTCTATCCAGATACGCGAGTCGGGTCTATCTTATTCACCGCCGGAATGAATTTCGCGCTTCAAAAATCATGATTGATCGCGCCAAGGCCAACGAAAAAATCGAGTTTGTGACACCGTACGCCGTGGACGAAATTACCGCTCGGGAAGGAGCGGTGGACGGGATTCTTCTTCGCCACAGTGAGACCAATGAGGTTCGTAAAATTGAAGTCCACGGGGTTTTTATCGCCATCGGCCATAACCCCAACAGCACCGCGTTCAAAGGTAAGCTGGAGATGGACGCCAACGGTTACCTGATTCCGAGGCACGGGAGCCTGACCAGTATCCCAGGGGTCTTCGTGGCAGGCGACGTCCAGGATCACCGCTACCGCCAAGCCGTTACCGCCGCTGGTTCCGGATGCATGGCGGCCATCGACGCGGAAAAGTTCCTGGAAGAACACAAAGATTAGTTTGCGACTTTGCAAACTCCCGTAATTTGCCATAATTAAAGCGATGCTCCGTTCGATCCTGCTCAAGCTATCCGCCAGCAAAGGTTTCGCCCAATGGGTCACCACAAACGGCAAGACGCGCAGCATGGCGCAACGTTTTGTTCCCGGTGAAACGCTAGAACAAGCCATTGCCGCTGCCCGGGCGTGCAACAACGCCGGCATGCTGGTCAGCCTGGACTATCTTGGGGAAAATGTTTCCACGACAGCCGATGCCCAACGTGCCCGCGATGCCTACCTGGAAATCTTCGAACGAGTTTCTAAGGAAAAACTGAGCGCCAACGTCTCCTGCAAATTGACCCAACTGGGAATGGATTTGAGCGTTGAATTCTGTGAAGGGCTCGTTCTATCTGTTGTGGAACGCGCTGCGGGTTACGATAATTTTCTCCGTGTGGACATGGAAGGTTCCGTTTACACCCAGCGCACGGTCGAACTCGTAAAGCGCATTCGCGCCCGCAATCCCGCCATTGGCACGGTGATTCAGTCCTATCTCTTCCGCAGCGAGTCTGATATCAAGGATTTGCTGGCCTACGGCTGCCGCGTGCGGCTTTGCAAAGGTGCTTACAAGGAATCGGCCGAAGTTGCGTTTCCCAGAAAATCCGACGTGGATGCCAACTATGTGCGTTTGATGCAACTTCTGCTGACAAGCGGTTTTTATCACGGAATCGCGACGCACGATCCCATGATGATTGCCGCTACAATCCGCCACGCTGCGGCGCAAAAAATTTCCAAAGACGATTTTGAGTTTCAGATGCTTTATGGAGTTCGTACCGATTTGCAGCGGCGGCTCGTCAAAGATGGTTACCGTGTCCGCATCTATATTCCTTATGGACTAGACTGGTTCCCGTATTTCATGAGGCGTCTTGCGGAGCGGCCCGCAAATGTCATTTTCTTCCTGCGCAATTTGTTGCGCTAAGCAAGGTGTCCTAAAGCTTCCGGCAGACCGTCACTCCGTCGCGGAGTGGAATTAGAACACTAAAAAGACCCGTCAAATCATAAGCGCGCCTGTTTAGTTCTTGTATTCCCAGCGTATTTGCGTCGTCCTTGGCGGCAGGTCGCGCGGCTTTACCGGACCATAGCGTATTGTCTGTGACCAACAGGCCGCCGCTGCGAAGTTTGGGCAAAGCCGCTTCCATCGCAGCCGGATATTGGTGTTTGTCGATATCGTTAAAAATAAAATCAAAAACTCCTGAAGATTCTTTTAGTAAAGCGATGGCATCGCCGGTGGCTACTTTTATTTGTTTTGCCACTCCCGCCCGCTGGAAATAATCCTGAGCCCGGCGAGCCTTTTCCGGATCACCATCGCTATAAAATACTTCTGCCTCAGGCCCTGCGGCCCGTGCCAACCAGATGGTGGAATACCCAATAGCCGAACCCATCTCGAAGATTCGCTTTGCTCCTGAAATTTGCACGAGCAGGGTCAGGAAGCGGGCGACAGCTGGCCCAATGATGGGGATGCGGTTCTGTGCAGCATACTCTTCGATCTCCCTGACGACGGCATCCCGCTCAGGCAGTAGCCCGTAGATATATTCTTCAACGTCGTCTTGAATATAGCCGCTGCGCAGATTTTCAGTTCGTATCAAAGGCTTTCTCCCGGCTTTAAAGCGTGAATTTCCAGCCCCGCAATGCCGCGGGTCTCGGCTCGCAATGCATCAACGGTTCCAGTAAGTGCAGGAAATGTGGCGTAGTGCATTGGTATGACGTGTTTCACGCCGAGCAATTTGATGGCTTGCGCGGCCTCTCGGGGACCCATCGTATATAAATCTCCGATCGGCAAGAACGCCAGGTCCGGTTTGTAAAGTTCGCCGATCAGTTGCATATCCCCGAACACGGTTGTATCGCCTGCGTGAAACACAGTCAACCCGCCCGGAAGCCGCACAATGAAGCTTCCCGGTTCGCCGCCATAGATGCGTTTACCGTCCTCTTCAATCGAGTTGGAATGAAACGCATGGGAGAGCGTTACCTCAAAGCTGCCGACCTTTTGCGTACCGCCCTTGCCTATGGGCATCACGAGTTTGTCAAAGCCTTTTGCGCCGATCCATAGAGCGGTCTCAAAAATGGCAACGATCTTGGGCTTGTGCTCTTGGGCCAGCGCCAGCAAGTCTCCCATGTGGTCACTGTGCCCGTGGGTGAGAAAAATCGCGTCGAGTTTCGTTATTTTCTTCAGGTTTTCCGGGCAAACCGGATTGGTCGTGATCCACGGGTCAATTATCGCCACTTCGCCGGAAGGTGTCGTTAGTGAAAATGCGCTGTGGCCAAAATAGGTAATCCGATTTCCTTTTGTGTCGAGCATTTCGTTCCCTCATCTGAATAAGTTGTGAGTGCAAAACATTAGATGCGTTCCGCTATGTCTTCGTTTGAAGAAAAGGGGACTTCACTTCCCAGAGGACAGCAGTGAGCGGATTGCTGCTTCGTATCTTTCCTGGTTGGCTTCGCCAAGGAAATGCCCAATCTGGCGCCCGTCCGGCGCATAAAAGAATGAGGCGGGTATAGCACCGCTCCAACCGGGCAAAACAGCTTGTACGAAGGCCTTCTCGCTGCCTGGTTTCTTGCGATAATTCGGGAAGAAAGGTTTGTATCGCGCGATAAAGCGGCGCGTCAAAATGAGGTCACCGTCGTCATCTAGATTCACACCCACAACTTTAAGCCCTTGCGGCGCATATTGTTTCGCCAGTTCACTCAACATTGGGTATTCAGCGCGGCAAGGTTCGCACCAGGTGGCCCAGAACGTTACCAGGAGCGGTTTCCCGCGGTATTGCTCCAGCAATTTTTGATAACCCTGCGCATCGATAATGGCCGGATCATGTTGCGTGGCCGCCTGCGGAGAAGCGATCGCGGCCGCCAAAATGAAAATTGAAAGTGCGACAAAAACAGTCCTAATTCTCATCATTTTCCTCACACTCTCATTCTATTCCTCTCTATCCAAGTTGAGAATCTCATTCCTGCCGCGTACAATTCCTGTAAGCTGCTTGTTGGCCCCAGCGGCTGCGTGTTATTAGAAAATTTTGCTGGTAGCGCATTGCCCCGCAAGAGCCGCCGGCCGTTGTGTATAAAAGGAGATTGTGAATGGCTTACGTGATTGCCGAACCGTGCATCGGCACAAAAGACACCGCTTGCGTGGATGTTTGCCCGGTGGATTGTATCCACCCGCGCAAGGATGAAGCGGGACACGAAGCGGAAAAGCAGCTTTATATCAATCCTGTAGAGTGTATTGACTGTGGCGCGTGCGTCCCGGTTTGCCCGGTTACGGCCATTTTCGCTCTCGAAGATCTGCCGGAAAAGTGGCAGAGTTTTACTCCGATCAACGCGGATTGGTACGTGAAGAAGTAAGAATTGTCTTCGACCAGTCCCGCCTTAAACGAGAAATGGCACGCATCGGCGTGCCGTTTTTATTTTTGGACGGCGGAAACCTTAAGCTGCGCCATGTTGTTGTGTCGCGCGCGCCCGTGCAAAGTGCGCCGCTGTACATCGGCAAACGAAGTGGCAAACAGGATTTTCTCCACAGCTTCCTGCACATCCTGCCACATCTGCTTCAATCCACAGGTTTCGCCTTCCACGCAAACCGCGCCCAGTCGTTGCTCTGAGTGGATGCAACTGGACTCTGTAAATTCTTCGCCGTCCACAATCCGCAGCACTTCACCTACGGAAATCTCATCTGGCGATCGCGCCAGTGTATAGCCTCCGCGCACACCGCGCCGGCTTTCCAGAATGTTCTGCCGTTTCAATTCCAGCAGAATCTGCTCGAGATATTTCAGGGGAATGTGATGCCGTTCAGCAATTTCGTGAATAGCTACAACCGCCGGATAGTGTAGCGTCAGGTGCAAAACTGCCTGCGTTGCGTACTCGCCTTTTGCCGTCACTCGCATAGTTCGTTGTCGACTTTTTCTAGCCTTTCACACGCCCAGCATCGTGTCAATCCGCGTTCTCATCGACCTGAAAGCCCCTTCCAACGTTTTCAGGCGCGAAATCATCTACAATTTCTATGCCCCTAATTGGGTGCTGCTGGGAGCGAATACCTTGAAGCGACGTCTTGCCCGTCCTACTGCTGTGCTGCTTGTTCTACTGTTTGCCGGGGCAAAATTGCTTCCCGCGCAGGCGCCAACGTCGCCGGCTGGCGCTCCTCAGCCCCAGACGAGTTCTATGGAAGGAACCTGGTCGGGAACACTGGAAGTCGGCTCCGCCGCTCTCCATCTGGTCCTGCATGTCTCCAGAGAGCCGGACGGCTCTTGTAAAGCAACTCTCGACAGTTTGGACCAGGGCGTCTACGCCATCGAAGCCTCGTTTGTGACTTGCAAGGAATCGGTGTTCTCCTTTGCAGTGGTTTCTGTTGGAGCGTCTTACGCTGGGAAAATCTCGGCCACTCATCAAACCTTGGAAGGGAACTGGTCGCAGAGCGGTGCTGCACTTCCTCTTAGCTTTCACCGCCAGCCGGCCAGCCTGGGCACGAAAAAGCCAGCGGATGCGATTGCTGATGTCGAAGGTCTTTGGCAAGGTCGCGTCGAATCGAATGGTCTGCGTCTTCGTCTCCAGCTTCGCATCTCGCACAATCAACAACGGCAGCTCACCGCCACGCTGGACAGTATCGACCAAGCGGTCACCGGAATTCCGGCGACAAAAGTTGCGCGTGAAGCTACAACTTTACATTTTGAGATTCCAGCGGTCAGTAGTGTCTATGACGGCGAAGTGAACGCAGCCAAAAATCTCATCGCGGGAACCTGGACCCAGGCCGGGGTAGCGCAAAAGCTCGATTTCAAACGTTCGAGGGAAGTTTTGGAATTGCGGCGCCCACAAAACCCCGTAAAGCCATATCCGTATCGCGAAGAAGAGGTTCGGTTTTCCAACGCCAAAGCAGAAATCGCACTCAGCGGAACCCTGACTCTGCCGAGCGGCGCAGGTCCTTTTCCGGCCGCGCTTTTGATTGGCGGGTCCGGTCCTCAAGATCGCGATGAATCACTGGCTGGCCATCGTCCATTCCTGGTCCTGGCCGACTATCTTTCTCGCAAGGGAATCGCCGTACTTCGCTATGACAAACGCGGTATCGGCAAGTCCAGCGGAGATTTTGTCAGCGCAACCACCCTGGACTTCGCCGCGGATGCTGAGTCCGCGCTCGCCTATCTGCGAACTCGCAAGGACATCGACCCCAGAAAAACCGGTCTTATCGGCCACAGTGAGGGCGGCCTGGTTGCTCCCATGCTGGCCGCAGGCTCCGGCGAGGTAGCCTGGATCATACTTCTCGGGAGTCCTGGTGTAGCAGGCGAGCAGAATTTGCTCTTGCAATCGGAACAAATCGCCCGCGCCAGCGGCATGGCTGATGAGGCCATAGAAAAAAGTCTCGATTTTGACAGGAAAGCCTACGCCCTTGTCGCCATGGAAAAAGATCGAACCGTACTCGAAACCAGGCTGAAGGAACTTGTACAAGCAAGCGGCATGGCCGATTCGGCCTCTCCTGCCGAAATTCAATCCCAGATTCACGCTATGAGTTCTCCATGGTTCCGTTTCCTGCTTGCCTATGATCCGGCAACCGCTTTGCAAAAAACGAAGTGTCCGGTCCTGGTCCTTAACGGCGAACGGGACTTGCAGGTGCCAGCCAAGCAAAACCTTCCAGCGATTCAGAAGGCGCTGCAAGATGGCGGCAACAAAGACTTCCAGGCAACGGAGCTTCCCGGCTTAAATCATCTTTTTCAACATGCGCAAACTGGCGCACCTCGCGAATATGGCGCCATCGAGGAAACTTTCTCTCCAGGAGCGTTGGGCCTTGTTTCCGATTGGATTCTGAAACGCTCAACTCCGTAAGTGACCGGAGCACCCGACGCGTACCGGCTCCTCCCCTTTGCGCATCCAACCAACGTTTGTGTTTCGCTGCGCCTCTCGTCAACGTAACCTGCAGGTCTCGATGACGGGTTATCATATTCATGCCATTTGCGCGTCCCTATGCCGCCAATATTCGACCTGACCCTGCTCATCCACGCGCACCAGCCCTGCGGTAATTTTCAGCATGTGCTTGAAAAGTCGTACGACACCTCCTATTTGCCCTTCGTTGAGCACTTGGAGCGTCATCCCGGCGTTCACGTTGGTCTCCACTATTCCGGCCCGCTGCTCACTTGGATCCAGGAGCATCGCCCCGTATATTTCGCGCGTCTGAGAGATCTCGTTCGACGCGGCCAGATAGAACTTGTCGGCGGCGGGTTCTATGAACCCATTCTTGTTTCCATTCCTCCGGAAGACCAACGGGAACAAATTACGCGGTTCTCGAACTATCTCGAAGAGCATTTTGGCGATCGCCCTACCGGGGCGTGGCTGGCCGAGCGGGTTTGGGAGCCGCAACTTCCCAGCGTCCTGGCGGGTGCCAACATTGGCTACACGCTCGTTGATGACATTCATTTCCTGTCGGCTGGTTTTGAAGCGGACGAACTGTTCGGTCCCTACATCGCAGAAGATCGCGGTCAATGCATCTGGGTCTATCCCGGCCACAAGGCGCTACGCTATCTGGTGCCCTTCGGCAAAGTTGAAGACGTGATCGGCTACCTGCGGGAAGGCGCAAGGATGCATCCCGGAGGCGTCGCTTCCATGGGCGATGACATGGAAAAATTCGGTGTCTGGCCCGGCACATTCAAACACTGCTACACCGACGGCTGGCTCGAGCAGTTTTTCACCGCGTTGGAAGCAAATTCCGATTGGTTGCGTGTTTCCACTCCGGGCGAATATATCGCCAATCATTCGCCGCTTGGCCGCGCCGATCTTCCCAGCGCTTCCTATACGGAAATGATGAACTGGGCTTTGCCCACCAAAGTACGGCAGCGTTACGAAGCGGTGCATCGGGAATTTGAGTCGCGTCCCGAGGTTCTCTCTTTTTTGCGGGGCGGCTCCTGGCGTGGTTTCTTCCGGAAATATTCCGAAGCCAATCTGCTTCACAAAAAAATGCTACGCGTCTCTTCACGCATCGCTGCCGTTCCGGCGCGCCGCACTGGCTCTAAAGCCACCGACGAAATCAATCAAGCCCGGGATTACTTGCTGCGGGCGCAATGCAATGATGCCTATTGGCACGGCATTTTTGGCGGCCTCTACGCTCCGCATCTTCGTACTGACCTCTGGCGGAATCTTATCCGCGCTGAAGCCATCGCGGACCGCCAGACGCCCGGGGCGCTTATCGCGCGTGTCGAAATGCTCGACTACGACTCGGATGGCTCCCGCGAATTGCTTTTCACCGCGCCTGAATACCAGGCCCTGCTAAAACCTAACGACGGCGGCACGATTGCCGCAATTGATTTCCGTCCAGCTGCGGCCACGCTGGTCAATTCCGTACTTCGCAGACCGGAAGCGTACCACGCGCGCCTGCGAGGCGCCCCGTCACACTCGGACACCGGCGGGGTGGCCTCGATCCACGACCAGACGCGCGTCAAAGAACCTGGTCTCGAGCGATTCTTGCGCTATGACCGTTGGGCGCGGCACACCTTTCGTGTTCTGATTTTCGACCCTTCGCGTAGCCAGGCCAATTATGAAGCGCTCGAACTTTTTGAAGACGCCGGTTTTGCGGGCGGCACATTCCAGGTGAGAACTTCTGGCGCGCACGATGCCGAACTTTTTCGCGATGCGGCATTCGGCGGGTTGCCGCAAAATGATGGTGGTGAGTCCAGCGTTTCGTTGATCAAGCGATTTTCTTTTGGGCCGGCGCCGAACGGTTTCGAAGTGGCCTGCGAAATTGCAATTAAACTCAAACAGCCCCTTGAGAAACCGGTTGCCGTGGGAATTGAATCCGTCATCAATTTGCTTGCGCCCAATGAACCGGACCGCTTCTTCCTGACTGCAACCGGCCGCGAAAACTTGCGATTTAGCGGAATGCTGCCGGGACCGCTCCTGCGCATGGAAGATGGCTGGCAGCGTATTCGTGTTGCGTTGCACGCACCGGCCAGTGAAGTATTTTGGGTTGCGCCAATCGAAACTGTTTCAGAATCCGAAGAAGGTTTTGAACGTGTCTATCAAGGCTCGCAGATTCTTTCCGTTTGGAACCCTGGCCTCACCACACAAAAAAACTGGGGAGCTCGCCTCGTTTGGCGAGTCGAAGCCTTCTGATTTACGGTGGACTTCGACTTGCCGCAAGCCGATTATTCCGCCATCAGCAAATTCTGCGCGAAAGGCCATTCGTCATCGATCCATTGGCCGTCACAGCGAAATCCGGTTCGCGCTGCCATTTCAAAAGGTTCTTCCGCCTGGTATTTATGAGAACTCTCCGTCCAGATGGTCTCATCTTCATCCAGCGTTACCAGAAGACCTGCCGCAGGAATTTTCACGCGTTGCTTTTGCGTGGAACGCAAATGCATCTCAATGCGCCGTTCCTCAATATTCCACTGCGCTTCATGCCGGAACGCTGGCAATTCAAAGTCAGCTCCGAGCTCCCGATTGATCCGGGCTAGCAAGTTCAAATTGAACGCTGCGGTCACGCCCGCCGGGTCATCATATGCCAGTATTTGGCTTCTAATGTCTTTCTCCAGATCGGTGCCTAGAAGAAGCGCATCTCCGTCTTGAAGAATGTCCCGAACTTCCCGCAGAAATTTATCACCTGCATCGCGATCAAAGTTTCCAATCGTGCTTCCCAGAAATAACACCAGCAGCCGATCTTGTGCTTTCCGCGACTGCGCAACGGAGCGCAAACCCTCGAGATAGGGTTGCTCGTAGCCAACGACACTCACCATATCGATCTGCCCAAGCTCCTTTTCGCAGGCCGCCAGAGCCGAGGGAGAAATCTCAATAGGGTAGTAGTAGGTCTTCTGCCTTCGCGAAAGCGCTTCTAGAATCCATCGAGTTTTCTTGCCCGTTCCACTCCCAAGCTCGGCCACCTGCACGGACCCCGGCAGCCGCCCAACGATCTCATTGGCGTGTTTCTGCAAGAGCCGCGCATCGGCACGCGTCAGTCCGTACTCTGGCAACACGCAAATCGCCTCAAATAAAGCTGACCCGACTTCGTCATACAAGTATTTGGATGGCAATTCTCGTTGTCCTGATTTTGTGAGGCCATAGCGTATGTCAGAAGCAAATTCAGACGCATGTCGCGTCAGAAGAGAATGGGTCGGCATTTTTTCTCCCGGGCCTGGGCGTACGTCCCTTACGTCTACGGCTGCAGAATTAACTTCAGTCTTCGACGCAACGAAAAGTTGCGTACGCATACGGGTAGTGCGGCTGAAACCAGTTACGGAACGACCTGCGCAACATGCAAGCCGCCGTGCGTGGCGATCCGCCCTTCATTACAAAATGCCTTCCATCAAAAAAGTCCGCGGAGTAGCCGGGATAAAACGGCATCCGTGTAAATCCTGGAAACGGCGCGAACTCCGTGCTCGTCCATTCCCACCCATTTCCCACGAGATCATGCACGCCAAATGCGCTGGCACCTTCCGGATACGATCCTACCGGGGACGGATCCCACTGGCGAAAATCAAAATTCCCGTGGCGTTCACTCGGAGTCTCTTCCCCCCACGGATAGCTGCGCTCCACGCGACTATCGCGCGTGCCATACGCCGCGCGATGAAATTGCGCTTCTGTCGGAAGTTTCCGTCCCATCCACGCCGCATACGCTTGGGCTTCGGCGTGGCTGACGTACACCGGCCAATCATCCGGCAATCGTATATCTCCAAACATCGAGCGATACATCCATATATTCCCTTCGTGCTGCCAGAACGCCGGATGTTCAATCTTTTCGCGCTCCTTCCAGGCCCAATCGCTTTCCTGCCAAAGCAATCTATTTTCGTAGCCGCCGGCCTGAATGAATCTCAGAAAGTCCATGTTGGTAACGTCGTGCGTTTCAATCGCAAAATCTCCTACCGTTTCTTCGTGCGCTTCCATCTCGTTGTCCCAGCCAAATTCATCGCCATGGACGCGTTGCAGTCCGAGCGTCACCACGCCGCCGGAAATGTCCACCATGGGCGACCGTCCCTTTGGCAGTCTCCCACCGGTTCTTTCAGGACCCTGCACCTTTTGGGAACTGGGCAAGCGGTGCAGCAGATAAGACAAAGTTTCGGCATGCATCAAGCGATGCTCAATAGCCACATCCAACATCGTTGCTAGATTTGGATGGCCTTCCCAGGGCCGCGCCAAGGCATTTTCAACCGCGCTGTCCAGCGCGTCGCGCAATTTCATCCGGTAGGATTCAATTTCTTTTCGATCCGGCCAGTCCGAAGGGGAGTCTGTCGGCAATCCACCGCCTACAGGGTCGATGCCAAATGCAAATAACTGGTCGAAGGTTTTATTGAACGGGCGCAAGCCAAATGCGCGTTCCGCCAGCAGGTTCCAGTCAAACGCCTCTACATGTCCAAGATAGAAAATGATGCGATGCCGTTCCGGGACGGGCCGATCATACATTGCCTCATCGCGTACGATCCGGAACAGGTCGTCGGTTCTTCCACGAGCATCAACTAACCGGCTATGAAGGCTACTGCGAAGGCGGACAGGACTGGCGGTGGCTCCCATGGGTTGCTCCCTCTCGTTGGATGCGGTTTCCGTGCGAAGGTTTCGCCAAGTAGCGGCGTAAGGAGGTGAATTACACTAAGATGGTCCCTCCCTGCTTGGGGGCTGTCAACCGAAATGAATACGAAACCTTCAGCCGGCCCGCAAGCTACCATCGAATTTCGGGCGGTAACATACGGTCTTTTCCGGAGTAGTTCTCAGACTATTGTTTCTAATATTTCACTTACCATAGAGCCTGGGGAGACACTCGTTCTACTCGGTCGCAGCGGTAGCGGCAAGACAACGCTCCTGCGCTTGATCAACCGCATGCTGGCCCCCTCCGCAGGACAAATCTTCGTAGAGGGCCGCTCAACTTCGGACTGGGATCCCATCCTCCTCCGCCGTCACATCGGGTACGTTATTCAAGAAGCTGGTCTATTTCCGCATTTTACTGTCGCCCAAAATGTCGGTTTGGTGCCCGATCTTGAAAATTGGGAGGTTTCCCGCATCAGAGCCCGCGTTAAAGAAATGCTGGAGCTCGTTGGCCTGGATCCGTCTGAATACTCCTTGAGGAAGCCTCGCGAGCTTTCCGGCGGCCAGCGGCAGCGTGTGGGGGTGGCCCGAGCCCTCGCTGCGGACCCGCCCATCCTTTTAATGGACGAACCATTCGGTGCGCTAGACCCGGTTACCCGCACAGAATTGCAGCGTGAATTCAGGGCCCTCGCCCACCGCCTGGACAAAACCATTGTTTTTGTTACGCACGACCTTCGCGAAGCACTGGTCCTCGCCTCTCGCATCGTCCTGCTTCAGTCCGGCCAAATCGTTGCTGATGCCCCGCCCGGGGAGTTTCTGAAAATCGACCATCCCGAAGTCCGGGCATTCACCGCCTCGCTGGCCACAACCGGGGGGGCCGCATCATGAGCAGCCGTTGGGAATTCTTGTCCAGCCACCGATCAGAAATTTTCAGCGCTACCCTGGATCACCTCACTCTCGTTGTTATTGCTATGGTCGTTGCCATACTTATCGCCGTTCCACTGGGAATGCTGATTGTCCAACGTCCCATGTTGCGCCGGATGGCGCTGGGCATTGCCAGCGTCTTTCAAACCATCCCAAGCCTTGCCCTCTTTGGTTTTCTGATCCCCGTGCCATTCATCGGTGGTATCGGGCGCCGCACGGCAATCGTCGCCCTGGTTCTTTACGCCATTCTTCCTATTTTGCGTAACACCTATGTGGGACTGACCGTAATCGACCCCGCTATTCTCGAATCTGCCGAAGCCATGGGCATGACGCAATCGCAAATTCTCTGGCGTGTCCGCCTTCCGCTCGCCCTCGCCGTAATTCTTGCCGGCATTCGCACTGCCACCGTCATCACCATTGGTGTCGCCACAATTGCCGCCGCCATCGGCGCCGGTGGACTCGGCACTTTCATCTTTCGCGGAGTAGCCATGGTCAACGACGCTGTCATTCTTGCAGGCGCAATTCCTGCCGCGGTTCTTGCCTTGTTGGCCGACTTTCTCCTTGCTCTAGTCGAACGTCGATTGAGGATTGCCTGACATGCTCCGCAAGTTCGCCGCGTTCTCGGTTTTTCTTGGCGTCGTTTCTCTTATTTCCTCCTGTCATTCATCCGCAAAACACAAAATCGTAATTGGCTCAAAATTTTTTACCGAGCAAGTCATTCTCGCTGAACTTCTCGCTCAGCACATAGAAAACCGCACCGGCATTCCCGTCGAACGCAAAACCAATCTCGGCGGCACTCTACTTGTTCAAAAGGCCATGCAATCCGGTGGTCTGGATTTATATGTGGAATATACCGGCACGGCTCTGACCGCCGTCCTGAACGAATCTCCCGGAAGTGATAATTCCACCAGGATATACAACCGCGTCAAACAAGCCTACGCTCAACGTTTTCAAATGGAAGTCACCGAGCCGCTCGGTTTTGAAAATACGTTCGCTATGGTCATTCGCGGAGACGACGCTCAACGCTTCAATTTGCATCGCATCTCCGACATCGTTCCCCTGGCCCCCAAATGGCGCCTAGGCGCCGGCTACGAATTTCAAGAACGCCCCGACGGCTTCAAAGGCTGGAGCGAACGCTACAAGCTGCACTTCGCTGCACCACCCAGCGCGATGGACCTGGGTCTGATCTACCGAGCCCTGGTCGACAAGAAAGTAGACCTCGTCGCCGGCAATTCCACAGACGGCCTTATCGAAGCCCTGCAGCTCATCGCGCTTGAAGACGACCTCCACTACTTCCCGCCCTACGACGCCGTTCCCATCGTCCGCCAGTCCACACTCGAGAAATACCCGCAACTCCGTTCCACCCTCGCCGAGCTGGCCGGAAAAATCACCGCCGCCGACATGCGTCACCTCAACTACGAAGTCGACGCCGACCAACGCGACGTAGCCACAGTCGTCCGCGCTTTCCGCCAAGCCAAAGGCCTGTGATGCTTCCTGGAATTTTCGCATCCCAAGTGATCTCAGAACACACTGAACGCGGCGGAGAAGGCATGGTCGTCAAGCCCCTCAACTTTATTCAACGCGGGCGTCGCGGTATCGTGCAACCCACCGTAAAATGTCGTGGCCGCGAATACCTCCGCATTATTTACGCGCCTGACTGCACCATCGCAGCAAATCTCGACCGGCTCCGTTCACGCGGAGCTGGGCGCAAACGCTCGTTCGCCACGCGTGAATTCGCTCCTGGGGTCGAAGCCCTCGAACGCTTTGTCCGCAACGAACCTTTTCGCCGCGTTCACGGGATGCGTTTTTGGCGTTCTCGCGATGGAAACCGAACCTGTCGATCCGCACCTGTAAATTTTCCTACAGTCACTTATTAGTTTTGCTACAGAAAATACCTGAGCAACTCTAACAAACAGATCAGCCATCCAACTCCGAGAAAGCAGATCTTCGTCTTCCCCGAAGTCAGCCCCTGCTTTGTGTGGGTGTTTAATCCAGATGAAGTCTAGGTAAGGAGAGCACGGATGAAACGTGTTGCATTTTTACTATTTATTGCCAGCTGGTTCCTCCCGCTGGCCTCTGCTCAGGACCGCTTGCAGGCTGGAGTTTATGCCGACTATTTCCGTATTTCGCAAACCGATACGAACCAGGCCGGACTCGGCGTGCGGGTTGGATTCAAGGCCTTTCGCTACACCATGCTGGAAGGGGAAATGAGCTATGACTTTGCGCAAGCCTTTAACGAAGGCTTCACCGACACCGGGACCGGCACAGTTACCGTTCAGCGTACAAACATGCGTGTTCTCCACGGCCTCTTCGGTCCCAAATTCGAACCGCATCGCGGCGGAATTCGTCCCTTTTTTACGGTGAAGGCCGGCTTCGTCAACTTCCGGCTCAATGATCGTCCCGCCACGGTCGGCACGTTCTTCAGTTCGGTCGAAAATTTGCGTTCAAACAACGTTAGTGGCGTGCTCTATCCTGGCGGCGGCCTTGAAGGGCACCTCGGCCCGGTGGGGCTGCGTCTTGATGTCGGCGATGAAATATATTTTGCCGATGGCGCGCATCACAATTTGCGAGTTGCTTTCGGACCATTCCTTCGCTTCTAACCTTTAGTTTTGTTTTCCTGGCGCGGAGCCGGCAAGGCATAGTGAGGTTCCGCGCATTTTCGTGGACGCATACCCTATATTCTTGTTCGGTTTGCTCTCGGCGATTTCCCCGTCGGCTTGCTCGTCCGAGACCCCGTTTGATACAGTGATATCTCATGTACCAATCGGAATTTTCGTTCGAACGGGAGACAAGATGGCCATACCGAAGGAGCTGCTTGCGATTCTTGTCTGTCCCGTTTGCAAAACGCCTGTCAAAGTACTCGATGACAATTCCGGACTCAAATGCGCAACCTGCCGCCGCGTCTATCCCATTAAAGATGACATCCCGGTGATGCTCCCAGAGGAAGCCACTGTCGCACAACAGTAATTTCAAGCTTTCAGAAGAAAAGCAAAGGAAGAGCGATTCCGCATGTCACCAAAAGTTGCAGACTCTGTTTTGCGCCTCAAGCGCCTGATTCCCAAACTCCGCGGCCAACGCATCGGCGTTCTCGGCGACCTTATGCTGGATCGCTATCTCTGGGGCACTGCCTCGCGTCTTTCTCCTGAAGCCGCCGTTCCTGTCGTTGATTTTGTGGAACAGAGCGAATGTCTGGGCGGGGCCGGGAACGTCGCCGCCAACATCGCCGCTCTCGGCGCCCACGTCGAAGTTTTTGGCGCGCTCGGTGTCGATGAACCTGCTCGTGCCCTGCAGAAATGCCTTGTTGCTGCCAATATCGAAGGTAAAGGTGTGGTTGCTGATTCCCGACGCGTTACCATCGTAAAAACGCGCATTATTGCGCGCCACCAACAAGTTGTCCGTGTCGATCACGAACGCCGCGAACCGCTTCGTCCAGAGTCCCGCGAAAAACTTCTTCGCAATGTTTTCGCCGCTCTAAAAAAGCTCGACGCCCTGGTCCTTTCCGACTACGACAAAGGCCTCATCACCGACGACTTCGCCGATCGCGTCCTGAGTGCCGCGCACCAGCTAAAGGTACCGGTGTTCGTCAAACCCAAAACGTCGCGTCTCTATGCTTACCGGGGCGCCCGGGCCATCGTTTGCAATGCCAAAGAAGCCGGTTTCTATGTCACCCGTTCCCTGACCGACGAAAAATCCGTTGAAGAGGCTGGTCGCGCCCTTCTCGCGCACTTCGGCTGCGCCGCCGTGGTCATCACACGCGGTGAAAAGGGAATGAGTATCTTTGAAGAAGCCTCGCCACAACACCTGCAAATTCCCGCGACGAGTTTTGAAGTCACCTATGCCCGCGTGGGGCAGCCCGGCATCGAACGTGGCGCCACCGGCCGTCAAGTTTTTGATGTCACCGGTGCCGGCGACACGGTCCTCAGTGTGCTCGCCCTCGCCGCAGCCGCGGGAGCCACCTTAGGCGATGCTGCGGCTTTGGCTAACACTGCCGCCGGAGTGGTCGTCGGCAAACTTGGCACCGCCAGCGTCACTCCGGCGGAATTGCTCCACGCACTGTCCGACATCCATACATGAAAAACGGAGGGGAGGGCTAAATTGCCTGACCGGCGAGACTACGGCGCAAAACTAATCGACTTGTCTTTCTTCTCCACCCACAGCTCAATCGTCTTCGTCTTCTGGCTTTTCTCCACATCATTTTTATCCGGCATGGGCGTAAACGGACTTACGTTTACGGTCACTGCGATGCCACTCGAATTGGGACGCGACACTGCTTTTGCAATCGCATAGCTCTTTACCGGTCCGTAATAACCGGCAGGACCCCAATCCTGCATCCGTTAGCTGGGCCCCGGCTTCCAGACCGCATACGCCTTGGGCATATCGCCGGCCACGACCGCATCGAAAAATTTCCGCGCCACATGCGTCTCCGGATAGAACCGGAACGTCCACCACAACAAAATAATCGCCACGATCGACAAAGCGGCAATCGTGAATGGCATTGCTCTTGATTTTGTTTCTTTGTAGGCAGGTGGATTCAGTAAGCTCATTTTTTCTCCTGCCCCGCGAGTCCATCAAATTTGAATTCATTTGCCTGCAGGCATCCCGCATGCAGGCACAGTAGAACCCTAACAAAATTCCCGCCCAATAGTAAATCCCGCCTTCGCACCAGAGTACGTCTGGCTAGTTCGGATAAGGAGTGTTCAGGGTGCCCCGGGCGCCGTGAACAGCGAGAGAGCGGCGGGGAACGTCTTCTGAGGGGACCGTTGCGGGTCAAACAGCTTTCGATATCGCGCCTGGGTGAAGTTTTCTAGCAACGATCAGGCTTCAAGTGCTCCACCTGCGCCTTCCGGCAATTCGATCTGATACTTCGTCCGCGATTTTTCGCGATGTTGGTCCAACGCTAAATCAATCAGCTTGTCGAGCAACTCGCGAAACGGAATCCCGCTCGCTTCCCACAATTTCGGATACATGCTGATCGAGGTAAATCCGGGAATCGTATTCACTTCGTTCAAGAATAGTTTTCCGCCGCGTTTCTCCAGAAAGAAGTCTACTCGCGCCATTCCGCTCAATTCCAGGGCCCGGAACGCCAGAACAGCCATCGCTTGAATCTTTTTAACTTGCAGAGGCTGCAACTTCGCCGGAATCAAAAGCTGCGTCCCCTCTTCCAGATACTTCGCCGCGTAGTCGTAAAATTCCCGGTGCGGCACAATCTCACCTGGAATGGAAGCCGCGGGCTCGCTGTTCCCCAGTACCGATACTTCGATTTCCCGCGCGCTTACCGCCTTCTCCACCAAAATCTTCATCGCAAATTCCGCGGCCAAATCCAGGGCGGGCCCCAATTCGGCCCGCGAATGGGCCTTGGTCATGCCTACCGAGGAGCCCAAAGTCGCCGGCTTCACAAACACCGGATAGTTGAATTTCTTCTCAATCGCCTTCTCGATTTCCTTCGGTCGTTTCTCCCAGTCAGCTCGGTGCACCGTAATCCAGGGCACCACTGGAATTTTCGCCACCTGCAAAAGTTTTTTCGCAACGTCCTTGTCCATCCCAATCGCAGAGCCTAAAACGCCAGCGCCCACAAACGGCAATCCCGCCAAATCCAGAAGTCCCTGAATCGTGCCGTCTTCACCAAACGTCCCGTGCATCACAGGAAAAACCACATCCACGCGCTGCCCGCCACCGCTTCCATCGAGTCGCACCAAGGCCGCATCGGTCGGATCCGCGGTCATCATCACCCGTTGCCCGCCCCGCAAAACTTCCGGCAACATCTTCTGTGCGCCCACCCCAATCAGCCAGTGCCCCTCTTTGGTAATCCCAATAGGCACAGCCTCATACTTATCCGGATCGAGCCCGCGAATCACCGAAGCCGCCGAAGCGAGTGAAACCTCATGCTCGCCCGAACGGCCCCCAAACAGCACACCCACTTTCAGTCTTTTCTTCTCGGTAGTCACGGTATTCAGTTTTCCAGAAAATCTCACAAGCGAAAAGCGTCGAGCTGGCGCCTGTTTCCAAAACGAAGAACGAATGTCTTACGCCGAGGGGAAGATGCGCGAGCTACCGTCGAATCCAGGCAAACGCTTTTACCATTCGGCAAATAGGATTCCCGGAGACTGGAAACCCACTGAGGGATAACGCGGAAGTTGCCATTACCGGTCCACCCCGCGGCGCGGGGCCGCTACAGAATCTTCTGCCCCAGCCCCGACAACACCAGCTCCACGCCCAATAATGCTGTCCGGTTGTGCTCGTCCAAAATCGGATTTATCTCCACCACTTCGAGCGACGCCATGGCCTCTGTATCGGCAATCATTTCCATCGCTAGATGCGCTTCGCGGTATGTCACCCCGCCCCGCACCGGCGTCCCCACTCCCGGCGCGTCCGACGGATCGACAAAATCCATATCCAAACTCACCGCAATTCCCGCAGTATCGTCCATTGCATACTTGAGCGCGTCGGCCATCACTTCGCGCATTCCGCGCTCATCAATATCCCGCATCGTAAATACATGAATCCCGGATTTCTTCACAATCTTGCGTTCCTGTGCATCCAAATCCCGCGCCCCCACAATCACAATGTTCCCGGGCTCGGCTTTCGGCCGGAATCCCATCAAGTCCACGAGTTCAGTCGGCCCGTACCCCATAATCGCCGCCAGCGGCATTCCGTGCACATTCCCGGACGGCGACGATTCCGGAGTATTCATATCCCCGTGCGCATCCAGCCAGATATATCCAATCTCCTTTTTCTCTTTCCGGTAATGCGAAGCCACTCCGGCGGCCACTCCGGCCGCAATGGAATGATCTCCGCCCAGAACCAAGGGCAGGAAATCCTCGCCCAAAGATCGTTCAACCGTCTGCGCAATGTCCAGGCAGGTTTCCGAAATCTCCTGCAAGTATTTCGCCCGTTTCTCGCCCACCGGCATCTCTTCCGGCTGCTTCACTTCTAAATTCCCGATGTCCTCGACGGTATGCCCCAGCTTTTTCAGCGCCGCCTGCAGTCCGGCTCCGCGCAGCGCCGAAGGCCCCATATCCACACCACGCCGGCTCTGTCCCAAGTCCATGGGCACACCGATAATCCGCACTTTTTGCGCCATAAGATGGCCTGCCTGTCCAGAATTTTCGAATCAGACGATCAAAACTGAGGTGGTTAAACAACCTAAGCTACCCCTAGCTTTGGCAAACCACGTTGAGCCTTGACGTCCTGTACTGGCTGCGCCCTACGACAAATTCTCCATCACCAACGATGGAAAGACGCGCTTAAGGATATACCCGGTAAATCATACGTGGGAAGGGAATCACCTCGCGAATGTGCTCGGTCCCGCAAATCCAGGCCACCGTACGCTCAAGCCCCATCCCAAATCCAGCATGAGGCACGCTGCCATACCGCCGCAAGTCCAGATACCATTGAAACGGTTCTTCCGGTAAGTTATGCTCTCGCAACCGTTTAACCAACAAATCATAGTCATGGATACGCTGGCTTCCCCCGATAATCTCCCCATACCCCTCAGGAGCCAGCATATCGAAGGCCAGGGCCAAATCCGGCCGCTCCGCGTCCGGCTGCATGTAAAACGCCTTGATCGCCGTCGGGTAGCGATGCACCATCACCGGCCGGTCAAACTCATTCGAAATGATCGTTTCTTCGTCCCCGCCAAAATCATCGCCAAACTTTGCCGGATTCCCGTGCTTGTTCAGCACGGCTACAGCTTCTTCATAGGAAATGCGCGGGAACGGCGCCTTCACCGTCTCCAGTTTCTTCACATCGCGCTTTAGCGTTTCGAGTTCGTGCGATTTGTTCTTCACCACTCCCTGCACAATCGCGCTGACCAATCCTTCGCCGAGCTCCATCACATCGGCTAGTTCCGCATACGCGGCTTCCGGCTCCAGCATCCAAAATTCCGTCAGATGCCGTCGTGTCTTGGACTTCTCTGCGCGAAACGTCGGCCCAAAGGTATACACCTTGCCCAGGGCCATCGCCAGCGCTTCGGCATAGAGCTGCCCGCTTTGCGTCAAATACGCTTTCTGATCATCAATGTAATTCACTTCAAACAGGGTGGATGTTCCTTCGCTGGCCGCCGGCGTGAACATCGGCGCGTCGGTCAGGATGTAGCCTTGTCCGTCCATGTATTCACGCGCAGCGCGTATTGCTTCTGCGCGAATCCGCAGAATTGCCGTTTGTCGCGGCGTGCGAATCCACAAATGCCGCTGGTCCAAAAGGAAATCAACGCCATGCTCTTTCAGCTGAATAGGGAAAGGTGTGTTCTCGGCAACCTTCTGCACAATCTTTACCTGCGTAACGCCCATCTCAAACCCGCCCGGCGCCCGCTGCTCTGCGCGAATCGCCCCCGTAACAATCACGCTCGATTCCTGCGTCAAACCTTTCAATGCGGCAAACGCTTCCGGACTCTCCTTCAGCGCGCAAACTCCCTGAATCGTCCCGCTCCCGTCCCGGAAGATGGGAAACACGAGTTTCCCGGACTCCCGAATGTTATAGAGCCATCCGCGAATCGTAACTTCCTGCCCCACAAACTGTCCCGCCTGCGCGATCGTTATCGTCGTCATTTTTCATTTCTTAGAGAAAAGATTCGACCAGTAGTGTAACAAAACACGAATACCCGCTGTCGGCAGGAGTTCATCGAATCGGATCTGTCTGCAATCTGGATAAGCCGGTGAACCCCAGCTTTGTCGCAAGAACGTCAGAGCTCCGGGTACTCGTCTCCCGGCAAATGGTGGCGCAACGAGCTTTGGCAACCGGCAAGAGTCGCAATGGAAACCCAGCGGTACCAATTGTTGGCTAGGTGCTGATCGGGAGGCGGTTTTTTCTAGGAATCCGACTGCGCCATGGTCAAACAGAGTACGGCGACCGCACATCGCCAACGCCCCGTCTCCAGAGAATGCTTCCGCCGGGACGCCTTGCGCTGCCACTCCGGGAAATCAATCGCCATACTCCTCGGCAAACTTATCCATCCCCACCCGCGCCGCCTGCAACTGCTCGACCACGCCCACAGCATCCGGTCCAATCTTTTCCTTCATTTCCAGAACAACCGGCAGCTTCGCCTCCGGCACCGTCTTCAGCAAACCCACCGCCTTCTCCCAGTCGATCGTTCCCTCATACGGAGCCAGATGCTCATCCTTCTCTCCGTGGTTATCATGCAGATGCACGCCGACAATCAATTCCCGCAGCGGGGCAAAGCTTTTTTCCACACGTTCTTCCACCGGACCTTCGGCCAGATGCGCGTGTCCAATATCAAAATTAAAACGCAATCCGGTCAGCCGGGTCTCATCTGCAAACGCCCGCAAATACTCGGGCGCGCCCATTTCGCTGGTCGTATTCTCCACGCAAATTGTCACGCCCACGTGCTTGGCATGCAGGATCAAATGTTCCAGCGTGCTAAAAGCCGCATCTCGTTTGCGCGGATCAGCTGTCTCGCGCGGACCGCCCATGTGCACGACCATCCGCGAATACGGCAAATCTTCGGCCACATCGATGGCCCGTTTCAATTCATCCATCGCCTCAATGCGCCGCACGCGCTCCACTTCACATATGGAAAGGGGCGCCCCGCCTTCGCGAGTTGCGCTCAGATCCCGGCTCGAAGGCGCATGCAACGACGACAACGACAATTTATTCCCCGACAAGACCTGCGCCATCGTCTGAATTTCCGCCTTCGACGTGTAATCAAAATGTCCGCGCGAGCAGAAAACCTCCAGGCCTGCAAATCCCGCTCCGGCAATCTGGCCCAGCAATTCCGGCGTCAACTTCCGCGAAATAAACACATAGGTCGATAGAAGTCTCTGCATAGTCTCCACAATCTCAATCCGGGCTGGTTCGATAGTGCTCGCAAATCCCCATCTGGAATTACTTTGTTTCCGTTTCCCTACAGGCCCTGTGTCCCTTTGGCAAAGCCTTGCGCGCTTCAGTATCCAATCGCCGACCCGTCATCCCGCGGATCCGCCGCTCCGAGTCTTTCCCCGGTAGCAGCATCAATGCCAATCGCATTCACCAGCCCAATGTGTCCGCGCCGCCTGGTAGCGTGTCCCTGCGCATTCAGAGCCTTTTCCAGTCCGGCAGGAAACTCCTTCTCGAGCACAATCTGGTCCGGTAGCCACTGGTGATGAAATCTCGGAGCATTGATTGCCGCCTGCGCATCCATTCCCAGTCGCATCCAATTGATCACGCTCAACAGCGTGGCCGAAATAATCGTCGGTCCGCCCGGTGAACCCGTGACAAAACTCAGCTTTCCGTCGCGCAGCAGTATCGTCGGCGTCATCGAACTGAGCGGCCGGTGCCGCGGCGCAATGGCATTGGCCTCGGACTGCATCAATCCAAACAAGGCATTCGGCACTCCCGGCTGCGTCGTAAAATCATCCATCTCATCATTCAACAAAAATCCCGCCGAGCTTGTCACATGGGACCCGTAACCGTTGTTCAAGGTGTAAGTGCTGGCCACCGCGTTTCCCGCCGCATCCACCACGGAAAAATGAGTCGTATGCTGCCCCTCGCCCAGTCCGGAAACTCCCGTGGACTCGACCGCGCGCGCTTCGGTCCCGCAAACATGCGGGGTCCCGGCCTTCACCAACTTGCTCGAAGACGCCCGCGCTGGATCGATCGTCTGCGCCAATTCTTTCGCATAGCATTCACTCGTCAGTCCATCCACGGGCACTTTTGCAAAATCCGGATCAGCCAGATATTCCGCGCGATCGGCAAACACCCGCCGCATCACTTCGGCCATAAGGTGTACGCTCTGCGGGTCGTTCCAGCCCTTCAGTGGCACCCCGCTCAGCATATTTAGCGACTCAATCACGGCCACGCCGCCTGAACTCGGCGGCGGCGAAGTCAGCACTTCCCAGGTATGCCCGTCGCTCACATATTTCGCGCGTAGCACTTCCCGCATCTTCGGCTGATAATTCGCCAGGTCCTCGAGCGAGAGCAGTCCTCCCATCTGGGTCATGTCGTGGGCCAGCATATGCGCTGTCTCGCCGCGATAAAATTCCGCGGCACCATTTTTTGCAATCCGCTTGAGCGTGGCCGCCAGCTCGGGCTGTCTGAATGTCTCTCCCTGGTGCCAGCCGCGCCCTTCATTCAAAAATATTTTCTGGCTCATCGAAAAGCGCTGCAAATCCTTGCGCTCCCCTGCCAGTTGCCGCGCCAGCTTCGCGCTTACCGGAAAGCCGCTCTCTGCCAGACGAATCGCCGGTTCCATCACATCCGCCAGTTTCAGCGTCCCGTAGGTCTTGAGCGCCAACTCCAGCCCAGCTACCGTCCCCGGCACGGCCACCGACCTGTACCCCACCGTCGCCGCGTCGTTGTCCAGTTTCCCATCCGCGCCAAGGTACATGTCGCGCGACGCCTTACCCGGAGCTTGTTCCCGGTAGTCAAAGAAGGTGGTCTTCCCGTCCGCCAGTCGCACCAGCATGAATCCGCCGCCACCGATATTTCCCGCCGCTGGTTCGACGACCGCCAGCGCAAAGGCCACAGCCACCGCCGCGTCCACGGCATTCCCTCCGCGCTTTAGGATCTCCACGCCGGCTTGCGAACCGAGGGTCTCGTCGGTCGCTACCATCCCATGTGCGCCGCGCACCGCCGCTGCCGGCCACTGTTTTGGCCCGTCTGCCTGCTCTCGAAGCTCTGTGGCTTGTTGTCCAGAAGCGTTGGCAGCTCCTGCCAATGCGGTTGCGGCTAACAGCACGCCTGCTATATTTTTTCCAGTAAAGGTTTTCATCGCAATCAAACGACACTAAGGGATTCAGCGCCAAGCGTCAAGGCACGGTACCCACAGGTTACTCCCCAAAAATCTAAAGTTTTTCCCTGCGCAGGTGTGATTAAATCCGTGTCGCATTCATCCCAAGGAGTTTCCTGATTGACATGAAAAAAGTGTCCTGGATCAACCCGGTTTTGTTTCTCGTAATCTTCCTCACGCCGGCCCGTACGCCGGCGCAAGTCCGGCCTGCTGTCCCCGGTGATCTCGAGGCCTACGCCGAACGTGCCCGCAAGACGTTTGAAGTACCCGGCCTTTCCGTGGCCATCGTCAAGGACGGGCAAGTGGTCTTCGCCAAAGGTTTCGGCGTAAAAAAACTTGGCGAGCCCGCTCCGGTGGATGAAAACACGCTCTACGGCATCGGCTCCAACACCAAAGCCTTCACCACCGCGGCACTCGCCAGCCTCGTCGACGCCGGACGGCTTTCCTGGGACGACAAAGTCTTCGAACGCCTTCCCGGTTTCCAGATGTATGACCCCTACGTTTCCCACGAAATGACCATCCGCGATCTCCTGACCCACCGCAGCGGCATGGGCCTCGGCGAGGGCGACCTGCTGTTCTGGCCGCATACCACGTTTACCCGCGAAGAGATTATCTACAAGCTCCGTTTCATGAAGCCCGCCACCAGTTTCCGCAGCCACTATGCCTACGACAATCTTCTTTACATGACGGCCGGTCAAATCATCCCCGCCACAACCGGACAATCCTGGGAATCCTACGTCCAGCAGCACATCCTCGATCCGCTCGGAATGAAACACACCAATTTCAGCAACACATTGTTTAAACCCGGCGACAATTACGCTTTCCCCCATGAACGTCTGGACGGAAAACTCCAGCCCATCGATTTCGTACCGCTTGATAACGCTGCTCCGGCAGGCAGTATCAATTCTTCGGTCGCCGAAATGGCCAAATGGATCACTCTGCAACTCAACCACGGAAAATATCCGAATAGTGACCAGCGCCTGTTCAGTGAAAAACAACACTGGGAACTGTGGTCCCCGCAAACCGTCCTCCCCCTCGGCCCCGGTGACGACCGCAACTCTCCGCTCTTTGCCATGCAGCCAAAATTTGCCGATTACGCCTTGGGTTGGGTTGTCGAGGACTACCGTGGCCACAAACTCGTCGGACACACCGGCGGAGTCTTTGGCTTCGTCACCCGCGTGATGCTCGTGCCGGACGAAAATCTCGGCATCGTCATCCTCACCAATGCCGAAGAAGAAGGCGCTTTCGACTCGATTCTCTACCACATCATCGACCACTATCTCGGCGCGCCTCCAACCGACTGGATCGGCGAGCTGAAGAAGCGCCGCGACAAACAGATCGAACAAGCCGGCGAAATCAGCAAAGCCGCCGCAGCCAGCCGCGCCACCGATTCACAGCCTTCCTTGCCCCTTGAAAAACACGCCGCCATCTACCAGGACGCCTGGTATGGCCCGGTTACCATCCGTTGCGCCGCCGGCAAACTGAGTTTCACCATGGACCACACTCCGGCGGCCGTCGCTGATCTGGAGCACTACCAATACAACACGTTCAAAGCCCACTGGCGCGCGCGCACCATGGAAGACGCCTATCTGACCTTCACCATCCAACCCGACGGTTCGATCGATCACTTCACCATGTCCGCCGTTTCCCCCCTGGCCGACTTCAGCTTTGACTACCAGGACCTCTATTTCATTCCGGCAAAAAAGTAGCGGGTTCCAGCAAAAAAGCGCGGCACCTGTCGAAGGTCGCCGCGCTTTTCCCATTTTCTGCCGTACTTGCCGGAGCCGGTCTTCTCGCCGGCTCTCGGCCTTGGCCGCTACGCGCTCAAAAACTCCACCGTGGCCGGCCCCGGCAACAAACCCGCTTCCGTCCCGCGTTTAATCAACTCCTTCACCGCTTGCTTCCCGCGATCCCCATAACCGAGCGTCCATTTGTTCACATACATGCCCACAAACTTGTCCGCCAGATCGCTATCCATATCCCGCGCAAACTGCATCGCATAGTTCAACGCTTCTTCGCGATGTTCGAGCCCATAGGAAACGCTATCTTTAATCACCTGCGCAATCTGCAATCCGAGTTTCGGGCCCAAAGACCGCTTTACCGCATTCCCGCCCAACGGCAACGGCAATCCGGTCTGCTCCTGCCACCAAATTCCCAGATCCAGCACACGATGCAATCCCATCTGCGAATAAAACAACTGTCCTTCGTGAATCAGCAACCCCGCGTCGACCAGCTCATCTTTGACCGCATCGATAATCTTGTCAAAAGGCATGACCACCGGCTCGAAATTCGGCTCATACAATTTCAAACTCAAATAGGCCGAAGTTTTCAGCCCCGGCACGCCAACGCGCTTCCCGGCTAGATCCTGCGCCTTCAGCGGCTTTGTCGAAACCACAATCGGCCCATAGCCCTCGCCAAAACTCGCCCCGCAATCCAGCAAAATATACTTATCGCGCAAGGAAGGATATGCGGCAAAGCTCACGGCAGTCACATCGTAAGTTTCAGTCAAAGCCGCTTCATTCAAGGACTGAATGTCGGACAAGATATGCGTGTACTTGTATCCCGGAGTTGCCAGCTTGTGGGTCGCCAGCGCATAGAACATAAACGCATCATCGGAATCCGGCGAATGCGCCAGCTTGATTTCCGTCAGTTCTTTTCCTGTTTGTAAAACTGTCTGTTTGCCAGCCATGGCCTGGGTTCCTTTTCTGAAGCAACCGCCCGTTCCACCAAGAAGCGCAGCGATTCGCTCACCTACGCCGGTCTAAACTCCCCAAAGACACTGCCGCCCCAGTAAGCAATTCCAGGAAACGAACGGTAGAAGACATGCGCGCAGCAGGGATTGCGTGGCGCTCAGCCGGGCTATTTTTAGCAACAAAAGCCTAGCATATCGCCCCGCGCCCCACAAACCACCTTCCGGAATGTCGTCAGGGCACGGATTGCTGTTTCGTCCTGCTACGTGTTCAGGAGCCGCCGGAGTGCTCGGCGGACCCAGGCCGCAGCGGCGCTCTACTCCAAGCGAGTCGCCGGTGCCTGCCCCGGGCACGCCTCCGGCTCAGCGCGCTTCTCGTTCATTTCTCTGAAAACCTCACCACATCATTCTCCAGCGGAATCTCGTTGGTCCGCTGAACCGGGGCCACCCCGTCAGAAGGCTTCCATTTCCATCCACTGCCTTGCACTTCAAAGGAGGGAAGGGTGTAGGGCAATCCTTCAGAGCCGAGCGGTGAACTGGCATTGGAAATGTGGAAATGAAGATGCGGTTCAGTGGAGTTGCCGGTGTTGCCAACCAACCCGATCACTTGGCCGGTCCGCACTCTGTCGCCCAGCTTGACCCGCAGAGAACCCGGCTGAAGGTGCGCGTAGAACGCGAAATTGCCACCGCCAATATCGATGATCACGTGGTTGCCGCCGACAGTTTCCAGTGTGATTGGCACGGCGCGGGAATGTTCGCCGGGAATATTCTGCGGGATGCCGTCTTTGGTTTCGGTTACGACGCCATCGGCCACCGCGTAGGCCTCAACTCCGAACGCGTAGTAGTTTTTGTTGTCGAGTTTGTCTCCACGGAAAGTCGCGCCGTCATCACCAAGCCGTACCCAGTCGATGGCAAAACGCTGGGCAATAGCGGCACGGGCATCAATCGGAATCAGTGCGCGGCGGTGGCCGGAGGTGTTGGAGGGGCCGTTTCCTGCAAGCCAATGATCCCCGTGCAGGGGGGACTGGATCCTGGCGGTTGCGTTGCTGCTGACGACCGACGGTTTCATATCCACACTCAGTTCCTCAGGATAGGTGCCGACTTTCACCGTGAAGCGATGCACCAGCGCCGCCGGGACATCGCCGGGCTTGTCGAGGGTGATCCACACATAAATGACGGCTTCAGTTCCACCGGGAATTTTAGCCGCGTCAGTCACACTGACTCCAGGATGCGCAATGTCCCCGTCCAGGGCGGACCCAGACAGCGTGGCCAGCGAGCGGCCAGAAGCATCAGCCGAGAAAACTTCAATCTTCCGCATCTCGACATCCCATTTGCCCATGTTCACGGCATGCAGTTCGTAGACCAGCTGCATTTTCTGGTTGGCCTGGAACGCGCGCGGCGCAACGGGAACGCTGACGTCCAGCGGAACGATGAAGGGCTTTTCTTTCGGACCATCCGGAGTCGCCGCGTGTCCGCTTTGTGCGGCAGTGTCGCGCTGCATGACCAGGGGTCGCGACGGAGAACCTTCCTGAGTCCAGGTTCCCTTCAGCGAATTGTGATCGTCGCTCAGCGTTCCTTCATACACGCCGCCGATTGCCTTTACTTCCATGTGGAACCGATTGCCGCTGAAGGTGACGCCACTGGCGGGAATTTGGCTTCCCTGATCCACGCTGTCAAACATCGCAGCGTATTCGCCGCTGCCCTTTTTCACAACGGAAAGCGTCAAGTGCAAAACGGCGTTGTCATTGCCGAGATTGCCTTTCCAGGCGCCCACGATGTCTGCGGGCACGGTGTCGGCTTGCGCTGCTGCTCGGACGGAGCAGAGAACGGTCGCCAGCAGCAAGGCAATGCAAGGAACCAGGAATGCGGGCGCAATATTTCTATATGAGTTTGTCGGCAAGGCAGCCCCCTCAGTCAGTTGCAGTGCAAGGTGTCAAGTGTCTGCAACAAACGTTGTATTCACAGTCGTGCGTATATAGCGCCGCAGTCTAGGTCGATGTCCGGACATTGTCAATCTATTAGTTTCGAGGTTGGTGAGGCAAATCAAAAATGCAACATACGTTGCGCCACCATTAGGTTGCCCGGCGTGAGCATGTTGGCCGCAATTTCTTTCAGAAGTTTCCGGCGCACCATCGCGGTTGTCATTTGGCGCACACGGGAATTTTCCCCCTTTCTCTCAATCATCGGTCGGCTTTAGGCGGCGAGCTTTGCGGATAGATTTTTATCCAGTGGTTGCGAATGCGGTCCTTGATTTCTTGGCCGTCGACAGTGCTGGTTATGAGATCGGAATCTTGCACCGGCATGTGGCATTCGACGCAATTGCGGGCCAGACCGGCTCCGGCTTCGGGGAAAAGACCGCAGTTTTCCGGTTTGTGACACGCGAGACATTTCTCGGAGTAAGTGGAGGCCGCGCGCTCTGGCGCGTGCAGGTCGTGGCACGTCGTGCAAGTCATGTTTTGCGAGGACTGGTAGCAACGGCTTCGTTCGAGCAGCGCAACCTGATTGCCGTGAACATCAACCTTGGCGTCGGGATCCGGTGGATGCAATTTTATGAAATCGGCCAGAGGTTTCCCCGCCGAGTAAGTGAAGGCACTGGTAATTCCCTCGCCGATGCCTCCGTGACATTGCGCGCAGACTTCGATTTGCCGTTCCCGGGACAGGGTAACTGGATTGAGGATGCCATGCGACGGACTGGGCGGGGCGTGAGAACGCTGCTCTTCGACGTGCTGCGCTCCCGGACCGTGGCACCGCTCGCAGGAAATGCCCAGCGCGAATCCGGTCCGGTTGTAGCGATTCTGGGGGGCTGGACCCGGCAGGGATTGCACGTAACCGGCGTGACATTCAAGGCAGCGCGGCGGGATAGGACGTTTGAAGTCCGCGGTTCCATCGGTGTACCCGGGACTGTTTACCCAGGAGCGGATTGTGGTCCAGTAGGAGACCGGAAGTTCAAACAGCCGATCGGCTTTCCAGTAGAGATACGTTTGGCCCTTTCCGCCGGAGCCAATCGCCAAGGCAAACCGCTCCGAAGTCTTCATTTGGTCCGGCGGCTGAAAGAAAAAAGCAGTCTGGTAGAAACTGCCGCCCTTCGCTTCCATTTTGAAAAACAGATCGCGGTCACGCGTTTTAAGGATGTTTGCGCCTTCGGAAAAATCTCCCAATATCGAATTCTTGTCAGCGAGCCGCGAGGTCCTGTGATGTGCGGTGCGCTCGTAGGTGCCAGCAATGGATTGGTGACACGGGGCGCAGCTGCCATCACCAACATAGCCGGCGCGAACGCCAGCGGCGACTGGGCGCGGCTGGCCAGCCGGCCTTTGTTGCGCCAGGGAAGAAAGTGCGACAAAGCACAGAACGAGCGCCAGAGAAATTGCGTAGCAGCGCGCGCAGTGAAACGGGCCGACCATCATGAGTACTGACATTAGCCAATGTGGAGTTGGGCGGCAATTGGAAAGAGTAAAGGCGGAATTACAGTGGGTTGGCGCGGTTAGAGGGAGGAAACCATGCGGGCGACGGCGTCGTCGAAATTGGATTTTCCTTCCAGGTACGGTTGCCAGAACCGCGTGAGGAGCTGCAGGTAGCCATCCCAGCCGCGTTCGTAGAGGCGCTCACGAATGGCATAAGGGGTGTACGCGTTGGGAGCATTGGCAAGGGAATCAGAGTGCCCGTCCGGAGCAGCAGTTCCGCTGCGCGGCAGATGTCCATCGACATTGCCATCCGATGGTTGCTTGTGCGGCGCAATCATTTGCGCATGCTGGGAGACCATGATGGGGCGAATCACTTCGCCGGTCGTGTAAAAAATCAGGGCGTGCCAAAGATCGCGCGGAATGGCTTTGTCGCGCTGCCGGCACTCACGAATGATGGCATCCTGCACAGGCTGGGCGATCCCGTGCGAAGCCTCGTGAAAAAGGACTTCCAGAGCTTCCGCGCCCTGATTGCGGGTGTCCAGGCTGGAGATTCTGACGCGTAACGGATCGATGGTCGTGTAGGCGCCGGAGGCGTTTGCGTAGGCCGAAACATCGACCCGGATTTTTTCCTTCGGCCAACGGGTCTGATAAATATCGGCAAGGCGTTCGGACAGGCCGACACTCTGTTCGCGCACCAGCGGAGCGACGCCAGCGATCCAACGGCGATTGGCGCGATCATGGGAAGGCCATTGGTGCGTTCGGTAGACGGGTGCAGCGGATTCCAGGGCCTGTGTGAGACTAGCCGGCAGTCCGGCGTCGCAAGTTCGTTTTTTGCGGCCCGAGAGTTCATCGCAATCCTCAAAGTCGCCCAATTGATTGGTGATGAGAACAAGTTCGCTGCTGAAAAGAAGATCCTTGTCGGCGTATGTGGAAGCGTAGAAGGCCACGGCGGTATCCCAGGTTTTTTGTTCCGCTGCGTCAAGCGAGCTGCCGGCCGTTGGCGCAGAATTTGCGGCCTGTCGATTGGACGAATTCTCTCTTCGCGTGTTGCGTGCAGCGGTGCCTCGTTGTCGCGCTTCCTGATACAAAGTGTGGTGCAGATTGATCCAGAAGCCGCTGTGAAGTTCAAAAACGGGGAGTGGACCAGCCATGTAGTCGTCTTGTGTCGTCGCCGCCACGTGCGGCGGAGCGACGAGCGACAGGACAACAATAAATAGCAGCAATCGGGTGCTCAATGCGCGCATAGGCGAATCGACCGATAGTAGCGCCAACCGAGCGCGTACACAAACGGCAAAGCATTCGGTGAGCGGTGCTAGGAAACTCTTTTTCACGGACCGACGATTGCGCAAAGAAGGCAATTGCAGCAAGCCGCTGAGCGCGCTGCAGATGGTCAATTCGCCCGGGGGTCAGTGTCGCTTCCAACACCACCTTGGTGATCACCGGCATGGAAGATGCCGCTGGAATCGCGGAAGAATGAGATTTTACCCGTACGGCCGTAAATCGAGGGAGCGGCAGAGATTTCAAATTTTGCCGGAGCCCCCAAAGTGTTTGCGCCCAGGATGACGTAGCGAAACAGGTAGCCGTTTTTCTTGCCTGCGGCAAGATCCACATCGAGCAGATTGGCGGCGTCTTTGCTGGCCGCGCCGTGTAAAGCGGGCGCCAGAGTGTTCAGCGTCTCAGGAATGTGGGAGTAGGTCGTTCGGTACGTTTCGATGGCTTCGGCGATTTTTTTCAGAGCGGCGAGTGCGGCGCTTTCATTGGATTCGATTTCAGCGGAATCCCATTCGACCTCCAGGGACGGTAGATCCAGCATCAACAGCCCCAGCGAGAGTAGTTTCCAGTCACCGTTTTCGCGAATCATTCCCATGGTGACTACGTGCGCGGATGCCCCGGAACCGTCCGTCGCGTCGCGAAGATCCAGAGGAACGAAGGCGACGTTGTCGCGAAGATCGGTACCGCCAATTTGCATTTCGGTGGCAACGGAAGGAGTTTCGCAGCGCACAATGGGTCGTCCGGAAGGATTGCTGGAGGAGGAAGCTTTGCCCGCTTCATCCAGCAGTACGAAACGCTTCATCAGAGCCACCCGCGCGGCGTTGCTGAGCCGGCTGAAGGATTCTTTGTTCCGCGCGGTGAGAAAATTGGAGAACTCGCCCTGGTTGTGAGTGCACGCGGCAGAAAGGGCGCTGCGCAGAGCGTTACTCGGTGAGTTCGCGGCTGGCGGCGGCGCCTGTGTTTCAGAATTTCCGGACGATGAAGCCTGGCTTGGTTTTGAGCTGGACTCCTGCGCCGGGCCGCGGGGCGGGCTCAGGGCCAGGGCCGCCGAACCCAGAATCGCAATATAGAAGATCCTGCGGATACGGGAATTCAAGTTAATCCTTTGCGGTGCTGAGAATCGCAGCCAGGTTTTGCGTGAACGCTGAGCGGGGAAGGACTTCGTTGCATCCTGCCGCTTGGGCCCGAGCGGCGAGCTCTCTTTGCACGTGGGAGAGAAAAGCCACGACGCGCACTTCGTTTTTTGCGGCGCGGAGTTTTTCGATGGCCTCGATGGGATTGCTGCGGGCATTGAGATCAACGATAACAAGTTGGGGAGAAGTTTCGAGCGCGGAAAGAAGAGCGTCGGCGTTTGCGGCGACTTTAAATTCGATTCCGAGATGCTTGGCGGTTTCCGCTACTTTCATTTGAAAAAAAAGATCATCCATCAGAGCAACGACTTTTCCCATTGGGTTCCGGCTCCTCTTGCTGCTGCTCTGAATAGTATGCTCGCAATTCTGTTGCCGTGTACAAGGCGGAGACAGGGGAACAGGAAGGTGTTTGGGCCACGGCTATTCGGATGCGGCGCAATGCCGAATGAGTTGGAAAGAAAACGCTGGAAAGTTCAGGAAAGAGCTGCTGGCGAGGACTAGTGGCCGGAGCCGACGGGGTGGACGCCGACGGTCTCGTCGGGGATGTCGCCGCGACGGCCTTTGACGCGATCGTAGACGCTGACCTGGCTGACGGAGCCGAGAGCTTCGTTGTAGAACGTTGGTATGCCGAGGGCGGTCCGCAGTTCTTCGTTAAGCTTGCGCAGATTTTCCAGGTGAGTTGCCAGAGCGGGGATTTTTGTTCCATCATCGGTCAGCAGAAATTTTTGGTAGCCGGCGTCCCACAAGCGCGTGAATTGACCCTTGAGCATGATGGTGGGCAGGATTGTGAGCTGGAGTTGGCCGTCCGGGGTTTGCCGGAATTCCGCGCCGCAGCCGTATTTTTCCACGCGGATGACCCCGCGGGTGCTGCCGACGGTGAACCCGAGGGCGGCCAGACCTTCAATTGCTTTCGGCGAGAAATGCTCTTCGACATTCCACATAGGGGCTTCAGAGTACGATGAAGATTGCGGCTGTGTAAAGGGGACGCGCGGCGCGGTGCGGCAGGCCGCCGGATGGGGCCGCACAGGACCCGAGCATTCTCTACCTAAGGTAGGGTCATTCCGGTAAGTTGCGATAAACTAAGGCCATATATCGTCCAGTGGGGCAGTCGCATCTAATGGACTGCTTTGCAGCAGATGTTGGTCGGCGCCTGAACCGGGTGCCGTGTACGGGGAGTTTGACTGGTATGGCTACGGGCGAGCGTGTATCTTCTTCAGTCTCTGCGGGCGCAGCGGCCGGTTCACCGGCCCCGACCGGGAGATCTGTGCTTGCAACGATTGGAAATACGCCGCTGCTGAAGCTCGCGCGTGTGGGGAGTGAATTCCCCAACGTTGAATTCTACGGAAAAGCCGAGTGGTTTAATCCTGGAGGATCGGTCAAGGATCGTCCGGCGCTGGCCATGATTCAGGGGGGAATCGCGAGCGGGGCGCTGCGTCCGGGCAAGACGATTTTGGATGCGACGAGCGGGAATACCGGAATTGCCTATGCGATGATTGGCGCGGCGTTGGGATTCCCGGTGACGCTGTGTTTGCCGGATAGTGCTTCGCACGAACGAAAACGAATTTTGGCGGCGTTCGGCGCGGAACTGATTATTACTCCTGGGGATTTGGGAACGGACGGAGCGATCCGGCGGGTGCAGGAGATTGTTCGCTTGCACCCGGCAAAATATTTTTATCCGGACCAGTACAGCAATCCGGCGAATTGGCAGGCGCATTACCTGACGACAGCGAATGAGATTTGGGATCAAACGAGCCGGCGGATTACGCACTTTGTGGCGGGACTCGGAACGAGTGGGACCTTTGTTGGGTGCACGCGGAGATTGAAGGAGCTGCATCCGGGGATTCGCTGCATTAGTTTGCAGCCGGATGCGTCGTTTCATGGGCTGGAAGGCTGGAAACACATGGCGACGGCGATTGTTCCCAAGATTTATGACGTGACGCTGGCGGACGAAAATCTGGAAGTTGAGACCGAAGCGGCGTACCTGCTGGTGAAGCGTTTGGCGCGAGAAGAGGGTTTGCTGGTGAGCCCGAGTGCCGCCGCGGCGCTGCTGGGATGTTTTAAGGTGGCGGAGCGGGTTCCGAGGAATGAAACAGCGGTAATCGTGACGATATTTGCAGATTCGGCGGCGAAATATTTAAACGAGCGATTTTGGGAAGAGGATTCGTAGGGAAGCTGATGCACAGCGAATACAGATTACGGATTAGCGAAGAGCTGGCGGAGAAAATTCGCGCGCACGGAGTTGCGACGTATCCTCACGAATGTTGTGGCGCACTGTTGGGGCGCGATTTGGAAGCCCCAGGAAGCGAATCCGGCCGTGAAGTGTTGGGATTGTTTCCCTTGGTGAATCGTCGCGATGATTCTCCACGGAATCGATTTTCGGTGACCTCTGACGATGTGCGCGATGCGGAAAAATCGGCGCAATCGCAGAAGATGGATGTGGTGGGCTGGTATCATTCGCATCCCGACCATCCTGCGGAGCCGAGTGGATACGATAAGGAGCATGCGTGGCCGTGGTACAGCTACATCATCGTCAGCGTAAATCAGGCGAAAGCGCAAGACATGACGTCATGGCGTTTGCATGATGACCGCGAGGAGTATTCTCCGGAAATTGTGGAGATTGCCAATCGCGCCGGGGTTTGAAACGTCTGCACAATTATTTGAGAGGTCAGGAGACAACACATGGCAGTGAAAGTAACCATTCCGACGCCGCTGCGGGTTTATGCGGGCAAGCGCGATTCGGCGGAGTTTAGCGCCAAGACAGTCGGAGAAGCTTTGGGAGCACTGACCACGGAATTTGCGGATTTGCGCAAGCATCTTTTTACCGAAGACGGGAAGCTGCGGAGCTTTGTGAATGTTTATGTGAATGATGAGGATATTCGTTATTTGCAGAAAGAAGCGACGCCGACCAAAGATGGCGATACGATTAGTATTGTGCCGTCGATTGCCGGCGGACTTTGTTCCGGAAGCTGATTCAAGACAATTCCCCGGGGCTGGAGCTCCGCTGGGTGGCGTGGTTCGGTGCGGACCGGAAGCTCCGGCGCGCGGGCGAAGTATCTACAAACAGGGATAGTCCCCAAATTGAGATTTTGCAGGTTTCAGAGAGATTGAACGCACGAAGGAATTAAAGCAAAAAGTCGGGGAGCGACGATGTCGACAAAGGTGCAGGGCTTGGCGGGAAGCGCAACGGCGGAGAAGGCCACGAGTCTTTCCAATGACGAGATTTTGCGTTACAGCCGCCATTTGATCATGCCGGAAGTGGGCATGGAAGGACAGTTGAAGCTGAAGAATGCCAAAGTGCTGCTGATCGGAACCGGCGGACTCGGCGCGCCACTTGGATTGTATCTGGCGGCGGCGGGGGTCGGCCGGCTGGGCCTGGTGGATTTTGATGTGGTGGATTTTACAAATCTGCAGCGGCAGGTGGCGTTTGGTACGAGCGATGTTGGCAAGTCGAAGAGTGCGGCGGCGCGTGAGCGGCTTGCGAACTTGAATCCGGCGATTCAAGTGGAAGCGTTTGAGACGAAATTGACGAGCGAGAATGCGCTGGAACTTTTCAAAGATTACGATGTGATCGTGGACGGGACCGATAATTTTCCGACGCGCTATTTGGTGAATGATGCTTGCATTTTGTTAGGCAAGCCGAACGTCTATGGCTCGATTTTCCGGTTTGAGGGCCAGGCCACCGTATTTGGAATGCCCGATGGGCCGTGCTACCGCTGCTTGTATGCCGAACCGCCCCCGCCAGGACTGGTTCCTTCGTGCGCAGAAGGTGGAGTGCTCGGCGTGTTGCCAGGAATTGTGGGATCGATTCAGGCCATGGAGACGATTAAGTTGTTGCTGGGCGCGGGCGAAATCCTAAAAGGACGGTTGCTCTTGTTTGATGCGCTCGGGATGAAGTTTAGAGAATTGAAATTACGCAAGAATCCGAATTGCCCGATGTGCGGACCGCATCGGACGATCAACCATCTTATAGACTATTACGAATTCTGCGGAGTTCGCGGGGAGGAAGCGCCTGTGCCGGATTTGCAAGTACCAGAGATTACACCGAAGGAATTGAAAGCGCGGCTGGATCGCAAGGATGATTTGTTCATTTTGGATGTGCGTGAGCCGCATGAATATCAGATTTGCAATTTGAACGGGCATTTGATTCCTCTGGGGGAATTGCCGCGGCGCGTGCATGAACTCGATTCGTCACAGGAGATTGTGGCGCATTGCCGGAGCGGGAAGCGTTCGGCGGAGGCCATTGATTTTCTCCGCAAGGCGGGCTTCCGGAAGATTTTGAATCTACGAGGTGGAATTCTGGCGTGGTCCGATGAGGTGGATCCCTCGGTTCCGAAATATTGAGAAACGTTCCATTCTATTTTTGCGAAAGGGCGAACCGCACCTGTTCGCCTTTTTTGTTGTGCGGTTGGCTAAGCACGGGGCCAATCATGTAGAGTCTTGCTGGTCGCAACAAGATCGCCGAAACCTGGGGGAGAAACATGGCTGCTACAAAAATTATCGTCAATCACAACGGATCGCTGCGCATTGAAGGGGATTTCGAATTGGTGGATCCGGAAGGAAAACCCTTTGGGCTGGCGGGCCGGACAACGCTCGGGTTATGCCGTTGCGGGCAGTCGGCCAACAAGCCGTTTTGCGATGGTTCGCACAAAGCTTGCGGCTTTACAGATACGGCCATAGCGCGGGATTTGCCCGCGCCCAAGCCCAAAGCCTAGGGCCAGACGAGGCTTGCGTCCAATTGAGACTGTCTCACGTTGAGACACCCAGGTTTCCAGGCTGAAACTGTCCCGACGCCCGGTAACTATAACGAAACAAAAATGATAATGGACTGTTCTTGCAGTAATTGGGGCCCCTTGGCTGTCTCGTCTTTTTACACCCGACTCCGCCTTCTCCTCCCGTATCGAATAAACCACTAAATATCAAAGACTTACAGGCCGACACTTTCCGCTGGCAAAAGGTCATCGGCGTGCATTCTTAGGGAGTTGTCCGTCTTTCTTTGGTATTTGGGGGATATCGTGGGCGGTTGGGGCAAGTTAACCAGGTTCTTGGCGGCCAGCTACGCAAAGCTGGCTTTGAAGGAACTACGGCTGCGCTTGCTGGCCGGACTGGCCGCGGTGCTGGCACTGGCCTTTTTCGGAGCAATTTTCTATTTGAGACAGTCGGAGTTCTCCGGTTCGACACAGGTCTACCTGTATCTGGAAGTAGGCGGTACGCTGATCAGCTTTTGCTATGCGGCGAACGCGCTGGTTCGTTTCCGCGGAACGTATGACCGCACGGCTTTGATTCTCGCCTTTGGGTTTGTCCTTTCCGGAATTATCGAGACGGTTGGCTATTTTGACTGGAACTCCACGCTTTCGGCCGGAGCGTCGGCACTTGCGCGGATTCCCATGGGCTGGATGATAGGCCGCACGCTTCTGGGAGTTTTACTGCTGGCGGCGTTTGTCGTGGAAAAGTATATGCCGAACGCGCGGCAACCGAGCAAAGAGATAGCCGGTGTGCTGCTCGTTGTGGCTGGCGCAGCCTATCTGACAAGCGCGGCATTTCTAGCGGCTCCGGCGGCGCCGGTGGCGAATGCTGCGAACATTCTTTCGCGTCCCTGGGACCTGTTACCAGGTGCGCTGTTCCTGATGGCGGCAGTGCTGTTTCATCTGCGCCTGAAACAAGACCGCAAGCGAAAGAACACCACAACTATTTACGACTATTCGCTTTTGATTGTTGCTGCTCTGAATGTGATTTGCCACGTATCCGCGGTTTTCTCGCGGCAACTGTTTGATGGGCCTTTCTTCCTGGCCGAACTGACCAAGACGGCGAGCTACGCAGTAATGCTTACCGGCGCGCTACTAGAGCAAGCCCGACTGTTTGACCAGGTGCGGTCGATGGCGGTCAGCGATCCGCTGACCGGCCTGGGGAATTATCGCCGGCTAATCAGTGTGATGGAAGCGGAACTGGACCGTTCGCGGCGGACGCAACGGCCGTTCAGTGTCGTGTTGCTGGACATGGACGGACTCAAGGCCATCAACGATCACTACGGACATTTGACCGGAAGCCGAGCACTGGTGCGGCTGGGAAAGCTCTTGCGGAATCACTCGCGCACGATCGATACGCCTGCGCGCTATGGCGGAGACGAGTTTGCTTTGGTGTTGCCGGAAGCGGGGCCTGATGTTGCGACGCGGGTGCTCAGCCGGATTCGCGAGCGTCTGTCGGGAGAACAAGAGTCTCCCGCACTTTCTGTAAGCGCTGGGGTGGCGGCTTTTCCTGAAGACGGCGATACGCCGGAAAAATTGCTCGGAGCAGCGGACCGGGCACTGTATCGAATGAAACACCGGGGAAGCAGCAATGGGGTACAAAATCTGACCCGCATTGCAGCGTGTCTGTGAGGATGAGAGCCGCAATGCCTGCTACTAAGGGATTTGTTTTTAATCGAGCGGAAAAGCGCATACCGATGGAGATACCTGTGCTGATTGATGGACATCGACAAGTGCCCGGCTCGGAATCGACTTTTACGGAAAACGTAAGTGTGCATGGCGCGCGGATTACAAGCGTGCGCCGCTGGGAACAAGGCGAACGATTGACGTTCGTACTGCGCACTGGAGAATTTCGCTCCTCGGCAAGAGTAGCCTACTGCCAACCTTTGCAAGGCGACGGCTTTGCAATTGGCGTGGAGTTTCTCGAACCAAAAGGGCGATGGGTTGTTCAATCCCCAAGATAGCTTGACGTAAAACGGTCAAACGGAAAGGGAGGGGAACCGCTGGAAAAGAGGAAAGCAGTTAACTTGCGCAGATAAAGCGCCGTCGCGAAGAGAAAATTCGCCCGGCGCTTTGTCATTTTCAGGAGCGAAGAGATTCGTCATAGAGGCGGAGCATGGCGTCGACCATCTTGTCGGCGGAGAATTTTTCTCCGATGCGCTGACGCGCGGCGCGGCCGATATTTTGAGCCAGGGTTTTGTCGCGGAGAAGCCGGGCCGTGGCTTGCTGAATTTGGGGGGCGCTCGAGGATTCGACAAGCAAGCCGCTCCTTTCGTTCTCAATGATTTCCCCGAAGGCGCAGCGAGCAAAAGCGATGGATGGCGTGGCGTAGCTCATCGCAGAGAGCAGCGATGTTCCGAGCCCTTCGAACATGGACGGGAAAAGAAAAATGTCGAGGGCGGCGTAGACGGATTCAATTTCTTTCACGAATCCTGAAAAAATGACGGCATCCTGCGCGTCAAGCTCTTTCGCCTGTTTTTCCAGGGCCAGGCGCGCCGGGCCATCGCCGGCTAGGAGCAACTTGCAATTGGGAAATTCGGTGCGGAGCGCTGGGAGCGCCTCGATGAGCCATTGCTGCCCTTTGTCAGCAGCGAGCACCCCGACGCAGCCGAGCAAGGGCGAATCATCGGTGACGCCCCAGCGTGCCCGGGCACTGCGGCGTGCTTCGCTGGTTGGCAGGGCCGGGAGTGGAACGCCTTCGTAAACGATTGCCAGCTTTTCCCGCAGAGCCCCAGATGCTACGGCCTGTTCGGCCACCCATTCCGAGATGGCGATGATTTTGTGCGCGGCGCGAAAACGAGCCTGCGCGATGCCGCTTTGCGAAAGTGGATAGCCGACTCGACGCGAAACGAAAAGTGGGACGCGCCGATGAGCGCGTGCCAGCCATGCAGCAGTGAGACCGTGGGATTCATTGGCGTGGACCACATCGATTCGCCCGTCGCTCAGCAGTTCCCGGATTTTTCTGGCTGCAGGCCAACGGAAGCCGCCACGCGAAACAAAATGGACGCCGATGCCGTTTGCAGAAGCGCGCGACCCCAGTGCCGATCCGTGGGCGGCCAGGAGTTCGGCAGCGTGCCCGCGTTCGTAAAAGCCCTGCAGCATCAGCAGCGCCTGGTTTTGACCGCCGCGCCAGTCGGTTTCAAGATCGACAAGCAGAGGAATCATTGCCGCCCTCCGCCGGCCGGCGATTCTGCTTTGCGTTGCTGTTCTGCGATCAGCTTCCCAAGTTTCCTATATTTCAGCCATGTAGCGCGCGCCGCCATACGAGAAATGACCCAGCCCTGGTAACCGTCCAGGAAGCCGAGACAAAGAATGTAGTTGTTGAACCAGCTCCAAGGAGAAGCAACCCACATGGGACCGCGCCAAGCCCGGCGGCCCGCCGCGAACATGTGCTGGGCCATACGGGAGGTGATGTTTTCCACCTTGGCCGCGTGTTCTTGGAAGGACCGCACGGTGTAATGAAGCAGATCGCCTTTTAGCTTGCCGACCGGGCCGTCGTACTTGGGAGTGGCATGCTCGAGTTCTTCAAATTTTGCTTTATCGCGGCGATACAATTTGCGCTGAAAATCGGGATACCAGCGGGTGTGATGAATCCACGCGCCGAGGTACCAGGTAAGGCGCGGAAATTCATACATGGCAAATTGCGGTTCCCGGGACCTCCATTCGAGCAGGGAATTGCGAAGCTCAGGGCTTAATTCTTCGTCCGCGTCGAGCGACAGGATCCAGTCATTGCTCGCACTGGCGGCCGCAATATTTTTTTGGTCGCGGAAATTTGTCCACTCGTGCACCACTACTCTTGCACCATATTCCCTGGCAATTTCCTGTGTCCGGTCTTTGCTGCCGCAGTCCACAACGACGATTTCGTCCACGACTCCACGCACCGATTCCAGGACGCGCAGCAGATTGTGTTCTTCGTTGAACGTGATGAGGCAAGCAGAGAGGCGGTTCATGGCGTGACCGCGGGCCAGTATCTCACAAACGAAGTAGGCTGGAGATATCGCCCGCGCTGATATGTTACGATTACAGATTCGAAACCAAGCAGGAGAACGTCCGTGTCTGAGCATATTTCGCGTAAAGAGCTGAAGCAGGACAAAATCAAGGAAACGTTTGAGCACGGAGCGGAAGCCGTCTATTCGCACAGCCAGACCACGCTGCTGATCGTGCTGGTGTTGCTCGTGGGGGCCGCGGCCTATGGTGGATGGCGCTTTTACAGCGACCGGCAGGATTCCGCTGCGCAGCAGGCATTGGATTTGGGAATGAAGGCCTACAGCGGCCGGGTTGGGCCGGCACTTGATCCCAATAGCGATCCGAACGAAGTCACCTACGCAGACGAGACGGTGCGATCCCAGGATGCGCTGGCGAAGTTCACAGCTGCTGCCGACAAGTATCGGAATACCAAGCCGGGCAAGCGCGCGCGCTACTACGCGGTGCTGTGCCTTGAAGACCTGGACAAGCAGAACCAGGCTTTGGAAGAGTTGAAGAAGTTGACGTCCGACAGCGACCCGGAAATCGCGGCACAGGCGCAGTATCAAACGGCAGTGCTCTATCAGAGAACGGGAAAAACGGAAGAGGCTATCAAGCTGTTCCGCGCTTTGGCGGATAAGCATTCCGTCTTCGTTCCACGTCCACTGGTCTTGCTGGAACTTGCGGCGGCCCTAAAGCCGAGTAATCCGAAGGAAGCGGCAACCGTCTATCAGCAGGTGAAAAAAGAATATCCGAACAGCGCGCTTTCTGAAGAAGCTGATCGCGGGTTGGATTTGATTTCGCCGAAGTCGTAAAGAAAGCTTGCCGGAAGGGAGCGCTGCTGTGCTGGCTTCCGGCTTCCGTTGGAGAGGATCATCGAAACCCCGTCTCCACTTGTTCCCTGGGCGATGCGCGCGGAGAATTCCCGCGGGCGCCGCTATCCTGAAACACCACATCCTTACCGTACAGAGTATGCGCGCGACCGCGACCGGATCATCCATTCGCGCGCGTTTCGTCGTTTGGAAGCGAAGACCCAAGTTTTTACCATGCGATATTCGGATCATTTTCGCAACCGGCTGACGCATACCCTGGAAGTGTCGCAAATAGCGCGCACGGTGGCTGCGGCATTGGGCTTGAATACGGAATTGGCGGAGGCTCTGGCGCTGGTGCATGACATTGGGCATCCTCCGTTTGGTCATGCGGGTGAACACAAGCTGGACGAGCTGATGAAACCGCTCGGCGGACATTTCAACCACAATCTTCACGCGCTGCATATCGTGGAGCAGTTTGAACAGAGGTACCTGGATTTTGCAGGATTGAATCTGACATTTGAGGTGCGCGAAGGGATTATCAAACACTCGCGCGATTATTCGGCCAAGGAGTTTCCGCAGCTCAGCGAATATTTGCTGGAGCAACGGCCGCCGCTTGAAGCGCAGCTCATCGACTGGGTGGATGAGATCGCCTACAACACGGCGGACCTCGATGATGCACTAGAAGCAGAGTTGCTGGACGTCGAGGCATTGTGCCGCGAGGTTCCATTGTTCGGGGAAGCGCACAGGCAGGTGGAAGCCGCGCATCCGACAGCCAGAGAAAAACTGAAGTTCAACGAAGCGCTAAAACGCGTACTGGACGCTCTGGCGACGGATTTGATTGAGACCACGGCCAGGCGCGTCAAGGAGTTCGGCGTGGTTACTACTGACGATATTCGCCACGCGCCGAAGCGGTTGGCGGCGTTCAGCGATAGTGCAAACTCGCGCAACGGGCAGCTCAAGCGATTCCTTTTCGGACATATTTACGACAATCCGGCGATTACCGAGGAGCGCGACCGATCCGTATCGTGTTTGCAGGAATTGTTTCAATTTTATTTGTCACAGCCTAACTCCATGCCAGTTTCCTACGAAGAGCTGGCAAACATGGCTCCGCGGCATGAGATTGTGTGTGACTACATTGCAGGGATGACGGATCAATTTTTGCTCAGGCAACACCACGACCATTTCGGTGGGCGAGAGGCTGCCGAGCGATAACTCCTTGCCAATAGAAACATGCAATAGGCATTCGCTGCAGAGAAGGAATTCGATTCCCGGAAATACCATGACTCCGCTAACCGCAAAAGTTCTCTCGATCGCAGTACTTGTGATATGCAGCGCGAGTGGCGTGCGTTCGCAGATTCCCCCGCTTCTGCCAAAGGCGCCGGCCAGCAGCGAGTCGACAAAGGTCGTTGCTGATCCGTTAGGCAGGGACAGCCCGCGCGGAACGGTGCTGGGGTTTATCCGGGCGGCTCAGGAGGAAAATTATGCCCTGGCGGTGCAGTACTTCCAGCCTCCCCCCAGCCGTCACCGGCCCTCGATTGAGCAGGAACAGGATCTTGCTTCTCAACTGTTGACGATTCTTAATCAGAAATTTGGTCCATTTCTTGATTCGATCAGCCGCGACCCCGAAGGCCGCCTGGATGATGGGCTTCCGCCTAATCTTGAGAAAGTTGGAGGCACCCGCGGCCAAAGCGAGGCGTTTCCCATACTCCTTATCCGCATTGAGGACGAACATGGAGTGAAGTTCTGGTTCGTGTCGCGGACGACTCTCGATGAAGTTCCCAAAGTTTATGGCTCGCTGAAATATCCAGGGCTTGAAAAGGGCCTTCCGAAATCACTCGTTGAAAATCGGCTGCTGGCCATGCCGTTGTGGCAATGGATCGCCATCTTATTGTTTTTGCCCGTAGCGCTGGCTTTGGCCTGGGTGCTGGCGCTGTTTACGCGACAAATTCGAAAGCTAGTTCGACGAGCGAGGGGGCTTGAACCACTTTCTGGCCCACCTGCGCGGCAGATTGGCCCTGGGGTTCTGCTGGTTGCAACGATTATTCATTACAATTTTGTTTACTACATTGGGGCCTCGTTGCTGTATCGCCAGTACTACACGCGCGTGATCTGGATATTTCTGGCGATTGGATCTTATTGGCTGGTAACGCAGTCCACTCGCGCCGTGGCCCACCGCATCGGGTTGAGTCTGACAGCCAGCGGGCGAATGGCAGAGCGTTCGCTGGTTTCGTTGACGAGACGCGTGCTGGACGTAGTCATTTTTGTCTGCGTTGGATTGGTGGTGCTGAGCACTCTCGGCGTGAACGTGACCGCGGCGCTGGCCGGATTGGGAATCGGCGGACTGGCAATAGGCCTTGGTGCTCAAAAAACATTCGAGAATTTGCTCGGAGGAATTGCCATCCTCACGGACAAAGCGCTGGTCGTAGGCGACGCGTGCCGTATCGGAGACCAAAGAGGCACCGTCGAAGATATTGGATTGCGTTCCACGAAATTGCGAACCGATGACCGCACACTGGTGTCCATCCCCAACGGGACGGTTGCCACGGCCGTGCTGGAGAATTTCCGGTTGCGGGACAAGATTCTGTGCAAACAGGTCATTCGCTTGCGATATGACCTTTCGGCGGACCATTTGCGCTACGCACTCGAACAGGTGCGCGAGTTACTGGCACAAAACACGCGGGTGGAAAACACAACGGCGCGCGTGCGATTCCTGAGATTTTCTGAATACGCGATTGAAATTGAAATCTACGCCTACATACTTGAGCGGAATTACAACGAATTTTTGGCGATACAAGAAGAGTTGATGTTTCAGGTAGTGCAAACACTGCGCCGCACCGGTGCGACGATTGCGTTACCGTCGCAAATGACTATGGTCGCGCAGGATGCGTGGGTTGATCCCGCCAGACAGGAGGCGGCCGAAGCGGCGATTGAGAAGAGCGGTGGCCCGAGTGTGCCGGGAATGAAGCATCCGGAGTGAGTGCCCCGTCTGAAGAAAACTTGGACTTTTTCCGCGAGAACTACTGCTGACCGAAGGTGTTGCAGGCCGCGACCGTACCGTTGTCAAAGCCCTTGCGGAACCAGGTCATGCGCTGCTCGGAACTTCCGTGCGTGAAGGAATCCGGCGTCACGTGGCCGGTGGACATTTTCTGCAGCCGATCATCACCGACGGCGGCCGCGGCACTCAGCGCGGATTCGATGTCACCCTGTTCCAAAAGTCCCCGTTGCTGTGTGGAATGCGCCCAAATTCCAGCGAAGCAATCGGCTTGCAGCTCTAAATCAACTGACAATGGATTTCGCTCACGAGGATTTTGCTGCTGAAGGTTGCGGACTTTGCGATCGATTCCCAAGATATTTTGCACGTGATGACCGAGTTCGTGGGCCAGGACGTAAGCCTGAGCAAATTCGCCGGGCGCGCCAAAGCGGCGCTTGAGTTCGTCGTAGAAGCCAAGGTCGATGTAAACCTTTTGGTCGGCGGGACAATAAAACGGACCGGTTGCAGATTCCGCGCTGCCGCAGCCGGATTGTGTGTAGTCCCGGAATAAGACCAGTTTGGCGTGGTGATATTGAATGCCGGATTGCTCGGGTAAAAGAGCCGTCCAAGTCTTTTGCACGTCGTCGAGAGCAAACGAAATGAATTTCACGGTTGGTTCTTCGGCGGCGTCTCTGGCGGTATTGGGGTGGCGCGGTCCAGGTTCGCTGACTGAACTGCTGGGAGCTCCTGAGCCACCTCCCAGCATAGCGAAGAAATTCGTTTTGAAAATGAAGCTCAGGACCAACAGGACAATCAGCCCGCCGATGCCCATGTGCATGCCGCCAAACTGCATGCCTCCGCCACCTCCGCCCGATTCGCCGCGACGATCTTCAATATCCTGGCTTTCGCCACCGGATGTCCATTTCATGGCGCCCTCCGAACGAGCTGCTATTTGGAAATCGTATCACCGGACCCGGAAACCAAGAATCAGCTTCATCGCTGGAAAGTGCGCGCAATTAGAGCGATGGCCAAAATAAGAAACAGAGTCAGGTAGCGTTTCAATTCCCCCGTGATCAGGAAATTTTCCTTCAAGTGCTGACGTCCTTGCTCACCCAGTTTCGCCGCGATTTCCGGATGCGAAAGCGGAAAGCGGATTTGGTACGCAGTGCCTTCAATCGAGGGGGAAAGCAGTCCGGTATGTGTTAGGAAATGATGGCTTCCGGGAGTTTGAAAAGTGTGATGAAAAATGCAATCGTCGCTGCAATGTTCAAGACCAGGAAGAAGTTCAGAAAGAGTGCCAGCACTTTCATTCCCGATGCGTGTGAGGTGCGCGACGGTGAAAAAACTGAACGGCGCTTGCGACGTGTTCATGCCAGAGCTGCTTCCAGCCGAGTGAGCGCTGTAGTCACATCCCTTGGAGTACGAAGCCGAAAGCGCGCGCTAGTGCGGCGCGATTTGCCCACGAGAATTCCGGCTCCTCTTCCGTGCACCGCTGCAAAAGCCGGTTCATCGGAGAGGTCATCACCAAAATAGATCGGGAATGCGTTCTGCAAAGTCGGCTTCTCGAGAATTTTGGTAACGGCTGCCCCTTTTCCTTCAATCGCCAGAGGTATCACTTCGACGTCGCGCAAATTCTCCAGCAGCCGAAGCTGGCCGCGAAAGGGGTTTATTAAGGCGCGTAATTCGCGTCGAACGCGTTTTTGTACGTTTGGAGCGGATCCCAGCAGGTGGACGGACAGCGTATTTTTCTTAGGTTCAATCCAGACGCTGCGGTAGGCTGCAAGTTTAGCGTGCAAGAGTTTGTGCGCGCCAGATAGCGCGACTTGCGTGGTAACCGGAATAGCCGAGTTGCTGTGGATTGAACCTAAGAAAAATACGAGATAGTGAATGTGACGCAGTGCGATATGGTGGAGCAATTCGGCTCGTCGCCGGCCGCTGACAATGGCCACCCGGACCCGTTTGTGACGGGCCAGGCGAGAGAGGACACCGCGGGTGGAGGCCGCGATACGAACTAGTTCCGGCCGGGGAGCGATGCGGACGAGCGTACCGTCAAAATCAAGAAAGATGACGATGCGGGGACTCTGTTGGATTTGCGAGCGGATGGCGTCCCAGTGTTTGAACAGCAGGGGTACGCTGTGCTGCGACGGGCTCATGAAAGTTGCGGCGTCTCGGTGCGTTCTGGCAACTCGATGCGGATTTCCGTCAGGTCAGACAGAAGATTTGCGGCCCAGCGAAAGATATTGTGTTCGCGGATCTGGACTCGCATGCGGTGCATGCGGGCCGTTTGTTCTTCTTCCGACATTTCCAGCGCTTGCTGAACGGCGGCGGCAAGCTGCTGAACGTCGTATGGATTGACGAGCAGTGCGTCTGTCAATTCAAGAGAAGCGCCGGCAAAAGTGCTGAGGATCAGAGCCCCACGCTCATCGTTGCGAGCAGCAACGAATTCCTTGGCGACGAGGTTCATTCCATCATGCAGCGAAGTGACCAGGCAGACAGAAGCAGCCTTGTAGTAGCGCGCGATCTCCTGATGCGAGTGGTGGCGTTTCAGAAAAACAATGGGTTTCCATTTTCCAGTCTGGAAACGCGCGTTGATGCGATCGGCCTCTGCGCTGACTTCATCAAGAAATTGTCTGTAACGATCAATGTCAGTGCGGCTCGGGGCCCCAATTTGAACGAAAGTAAATCGACGCTGATAAACGGGGTGCTCTTCGATAAGGCGCTCAATGCCGCGGAAGCGTTCGAGAATGCCTTTGGTGTAGTCGACACGGTCGACTCCGACTCCTAGAAGGGACGCCTCGATGCCAAGTTCTGCGCAGATGGCCGCGCGTTCTTCTCCGGTGTTGCGCGAATCGTTGACACCGGCCGTCAACTCCGGAAAAGCCACGCTGATAGGATACGGACGCACGCGGGTGACATGTCCCTGGCGGTTCACGGCAAAACGGTCCCACTCGGTGAGCGCTTCCACGGCGCGATCCACGGTTTCCAGAAAATTGTTGCAATGCGATTGCGTGTGAAATCCGATGAGGTCAGCGCCAAGAAGGCCGTCGAGCAATTCGCGCTGCCACGGGCAAATTCCGAACACCTCTGGATTGGGCCAGGGAATATGCCAGAAGATGGCAACGCGCGCGTCGGGACGCGCTTCCTTCACCATGCGTGGCAGCAGCGCGAAATGATAATCCTGGGCAAGGAGAATCGGAGATTGCGTGCCTTCCATTTCTTCCAGAACAGTGTCCGCAAATTTACGATTCACTTGCTGGTAGTGCAGCCAGTCTTCCGGTCGAAATATGGGGCGAGTGTGCGCGATATGACAAAGAGGCCACAGACCCTCATTTGAAAAACCTTCGTAGTAACCCTTTTCTTCCTCTTCCGTCAGCCAGACCCGGCGAAGTGTGTAGCTCGGCTGGTCCGGAGGAACGCGCAGGCGATTGTGAGCGTCGACGACTTCACGGTCGGCGCTGCCAGAGCCGTGCGCGATCCACGTGCCGTCGCAGGCATGAAGCACGGGCTCAATGGCCGTAACCAACCCGCTTGCCGGAACCAGGTAGCCGATGGATTTGTCCTTCTCACTGTAGGTATGGATGTAGGGTTCGCGATTGGAGACGACAAACAGCGGTTGATCCTGCAGTTTGTTTCGTAAACTCACACGCAGGCGTTCGGCCGTCCACAGTGAGGATTGTGATTCGCGCAAGCGCGCCTCACGTTGTGCTGCGGCCCGCGCCGTGGAAAGGTCCTGCGCCAGGTGGGCGACTTCCTTGTGTATCTGCTCAAACAGCTCGCCCGAAGGCAGCCCTGGAGATTGCTGGGAAGATCCCGCACGCATGGAACGAAGCCATTTCGTCGTGCTCTTCAAGGGATCGGTGAATGTCCAGCGCACCAGGACCAGCGCCAAACCGGTAATAAGGAGAGTCTGGATAAGCGCGTTGAGCAGCGAATCGCGCATGGCGTGCGAGACGCGTGTTTCGATATACGTCGTGTCGTAAAGGACAGCCAGAGCGCCCGCGACCTGGTTGCCACGATGGAGTGGCAGCGCATAAATGTGCAGCGGCGTTCCGCCGGCTTCAAAAAACGCGCCAGAGCCGGAATCCTCATGGATAGCTCGAGAAACCACAGGAGGCCCAGGCCGCAGTTCCGTACTGGCACTGGCGGTAGTGGCTAGAGGCGCACCCTGCGCATCGTATACCGCGACACCTTTGAGATGCTCTTTTTGTCCGAAGCGCTCGACGAGACGCGACAGATTTTTTTCTGAGTTTTTGTCAAGCGGCTTCGCGAAAAGAGGCTCTACGGTTTCTTGAAGGCTTTCCGCCAGTACGACCGAGCGGCGCGAGAGGTCATTGCGCAAATTCCGGCGTTCCGTGCGGACTTGATACGACGCATAGAAGATAGAGACAAATGCCACGCTGATGATGAGAGGCAGGGCTAGTTTTAAAGTTGCTCGCATGAAGGGCTCTGGGATAGCAACAGCTGAAAGTAAGGGTCACTTACTTTTAATTTAAGAACGTCTAAAGACAAAGCAGCGGCAATTGAGGCCGGCAACACCAAATAGCCTCATATCTAGTCTATTAACTTCAACTTATAAGTCCATCCTGTATTCCTAGTAGGTCCAAAAAAGCCGCGCAGGGCCGGGTTGCTTTTTTCAGCACGGGAGACATCGGTGCTTGGTCGCTGTACCACCCTGGAGTGTACTAGTTACGTGGAGCGGGTGCGACTATAACGTGAACTGCCAAATTCTTTCCGCCTTCAGAACGATATTCAACAGTCGCTTGTGCACCGACGGAAAGTTTGCCCTCTACTTTCGTGCTCCCGTCGACAAGGAATTGGACAGTGCTGATGTCTTGATTCTTCATGATGTCAACGGCGAATGACGCATCGCCAATCGACGAAATCTTCCCGGAGATAGACTGGTTTTCTGCGCCCGTGGGCCAAGCCGTGAAATTCGAAGTCACTGGCGAAGACCAGGCCGCAACGGTGAAACAGAACAAGAACATCGTGGCCAATGAAAGGACGGTACGAAATCTCATCGTGATACCTCCATGTAATTCGACCGGGATGCTCTGTAGTGCAGAAAATTAGCCAAACTTGCAATTCGAAGCCGCAAGGGGGGGTTCCTTTTAAGCAGCGGTATTTCAATAAGTTGAAAGACCCAGTGCGCCCTGTGGATTTTGTTTTCGGGTACTGTGTCTATGCACTTTTTGCACTTTAAGTTTTTCGAATGCCCGGTTCCTACATGATTTACCGTAGTTCTGCGTTGGCCTTTGCGGCGTGGCCGCCGGCCAGACGCTCAGTGACTTTCTGGAAGATTATATTCGAATTCGTAGGAATGTTTTCCGTCCGTGATAATGATATTAAATTTTCCAGTAATTCCCAGCAATTCTCCGGTACCGGAATCCGGTACGACGGTAACGCTGAGTGCGGGAACACTACGGTCCATCGTTGCGCTGTGTTGCAAAATGAAAGAGCCCGTGCGTCCTTGCAGTTTGCAAGTAACTTTTTCCATCGCCACGTATCCAGCCGATCCTTTTACTTCCGTCATCCCCGTGAGCATTTGTCCTTTACTGGTTCCTTCCATATCGCCGTGAAACTGTTTGTCGATGGTCATGCGGCCAAGCGTGGCATCCTCAAATTTTCCATCGGGAGTTTGCGGAGTTATTTTTACCTCAAATGTTCCTTTGGCGTGCGACATGGAAGCTCCTTTTGAAGAACTGCCTTGCAGGGTGAAATGGGCTGGCAAGAACGGACCCTGCGTAAACACCAGTAGGAATAGCGCAATCGCTGAATAGCCTGGCAACCAACAAATTGGCATGGCACCTGTCCTCCGGGACAGAGTATCAGATTGGGAGAGTACTGTTCTTTCGCGTTGTCGCTGCCCGCCAAACACAGTGATTAAGTAAGAACCGAGGCAAAAGACATGCCTCTCTGGAGCGAACAATGAAAAAAATGTGGATGGTCGTGGCGGTTTTGTCGGCAGGAAGTTTGCTGAGTGTGGGGCGTGTTGCTGCGCAAGGACCGGCGGGGGCCGGAGCAAGCGCGGCGGCGGACAGTTCTTCCCATACTTCGCATTCCTACAATCCGATCAAATGGGTAAAAAAGGCAAAGGCCAGTGATTCAACCGATGTCAATACTGACAAAAACAAGAAGCTTACGTTGAGTTTGCAGCAACAGGGCGTGCTGACTGCGGAAACCAACGTGACAGAAAAATGCGCGACATTTAAAGAGTTGGGGAGTTGCGTGGCTGCTCTTCACGCAAGCTATACCCTGGGGTTGGATTTTGACTGCCTGAAAGCCAATGTCACCGGGGTGCTGAGCTCGGCAGATACCACTTCCTGCCAGAGAGCGGGTGGGGACAAAGGAGCGAGTCTTGAAAAATCGATCCACATGGTTAAGCCGGACGCGGACGCCAAAGGCGCTGCGAAGGAAGCAGAGAAGCGCGCAAAGGAAGATCTAAAGCAAGCAAGCGCATAAGCCGGAACAACAGAGTGAAATTGCAGCTAACAATGGCCCGACCTTCAGATCGGGCCATTGTTGGTTTTTCTATTGCCGCTGGTGCACGAAGCACTTAGTTGGACATCACAACGGTATCAACGACATGGATTATGCCGTTCGATTGAAAAACATCGGCGATCGTGACTTTTGCGGTGCCGCCCTTTTCATCCGTCAGCACCAGGTCCTTGCCGCTCATGCTTGCTTTAAGGGTGCCGCCGCTGACGGTCCGCAGGGTGGCCGTGCCTTGGCCAGCCTTTATCGCCCCGGCGATATCCTTGCTGGACATTTTTCCAGCAACCACGTGGTAGGTGAGAACTTTTCTGAGGTTGTCCTTCATCTCCGGTTTCAGGAGTGAATCGACAGTGCCCGCGGGCAATTTGGCGAACGCTTCATTGGTTGGCGCGAAAACTGTAAACGGTCCTGTGCCGCTGAGGGTGTCCACCAGCCCGGCAGCCTTTACGGCGGCCACCAGGGTCGTGTGGTCCGCCGAATTCGCGGCATTCTGAATAATATTCTTGGCAGGATACATGGCGGCTCCGCCGACCATGGGATCCTGTTGAGCAGCATATACGCTGCCAACCATCAAAACAGCCAACAACAAATACGCAAACTTGTTCATTGGAAATCCCCCTCAAGATTTAGCGTTGCGAACTGCACCTGTAAGTACGGCGCACCAGTGGCCATTGGATGAGTCGCATTTTTTCCAGTGTCATACAGACGACTTCGCGCCCGAGCAGGGCGGGCGCCAGACAGGACCACAACTGCGTGGCTGAGTGCCTGGTCTCGCCGCGGGGGCGACGCTGCGCCGCCCGCGAATTTCATGCCCCGGGTTCAGCGGAATAATCTCGCACGTGGTTGGCGGTCGTCCCTTTGGGGTCAGCACCCGGCAGTGGACAGATGACTCTGCTGTCGTGCGGCGCCTCGCAGAAAGCCCGCCTGGGGGACATGCCGGCACCGGCCCAACAGCGTTATTAGGGAGCCTGCAACTGCCAAGTACTAGGCCGAGGTCGTAATATACACGGCGCAAATCCGCGATCCCCCGGTTACCCTTCCTTGACTTGCCGCCCCCGCGACTTAATAATGTTAAAGCATGAGCGTAGGCGCTGGAGGCGCAGCAGACATGTTCCTTGACGTTAAGGACCTTGCCGTCCGCAAATTGCGCATCCATAAGAGTTATGCGCCGGGCAGCATCGACTTTTCATCCACTGAGTTGAAACAGATCGCTCCACTGGAAGTCACGGCCACCGCCGAGCTTCTCGAGCAGCAGATCCGTATCGAGGGTAACCTTGAAACCAGGATTGAGATGTCTTGCGCGCGCTGCCTGGAACCGGTTGTCGAGGATGTGAATCGCGCCTTCGATCTGTTCTACTCTCCGGCCGTGAAAGATGCCAAGCCCGGCGAAGATCAGCTGCGTGACGACGATACCGAAGTCGGTTTCTACGAAGGACAGGGACTGTTCCTGGCGGATGTTTTAAAAGAACAGGTGCTCCTGGCGTTACCCGTTAAGGTAATCTGCCAGAGCGATTGCCGCGGACTTTGTCCCAATTGCGGCGCGAATTTGAATCATGAAGAGTGCCGGTGTGAAACCCACGCTAGCGACGCTCGATTGGCTCCCCTCGCGCGCCTCAAGCAAGACTGGCTGAAAAAACAATAGTTTTCCGGGGCGTTAAACCCCGATAGAATCCGTGCAGAAGCAAACGGATAAGAGGAGTAGTGTTATGCCTAACCCCAAACGAAGGCACTCAAAGAAAAGGACCAGCACACGGCGAGCTCATGACTTTCTGTCCAAACCGGCGCTGGGCAAGTGTCCGAATTGCCACGAAATGAAGCAGCCTCACCAGGCTTGCCCCAATTGTGGATATTACAAGGGCAAAGCCGTTAAAGCGTCGGCCTAAGTCTCGTTTCTCGTAATCGCCTGCGGACAATCAACCCATGATCACGATCGCCGTTGACGCCATGGGTGGGGACCATGCTCCTCGCCCCGAGGTCGAAGGCAGTGTGCTGGCTGCACGCGAGCTGGGTGTGCGTGTTGTGCTCGTTGGACAACCGTCAGCGATTCGAGCAGAACTGGTGAAACATGCCGTACCCAATCTGCCGATTGAGATCGTTCCGGCCACCGAAGTCATCACAATGGATGATCATCCTGCGCAAGCCTTTCGCCGCAAGAAAGATTCTTCGGTCCACGTTGCTGCACGATTGGTGCGAGAAGCAAAAGCCGATGGATTCGTCAGCGCCGGCAACACGGGGGCGGTAATGACGGTCGCTCGCTTCTTGTTGGGGACGTTGGAGTCGGTTGACCGCGTAGCTTTAGCGGCGCCATTTCCCAACGCCAAAACTCGAGTTTCAGTGCTGCTCGATGTTGGCGCAAACGTGGATTCCAAACCTGAGCACTTGGTGCAGTTTGCAGTAATGGGAGAGGTTTACTATCGCGCGACGTTTGGCAGCAAACGCCCGCGCGTGGGATTGCTGTCGATCGGCGAAGAAGAGAGCAAAGGCAACGAGTTGACGCGCGAAGTGCACAATCGCCTGAAGAAGAGTTCGCTGCACTATGTGGGCAATGTCGAGGGCGGCGATCTTTTTTCCGGAGAAGTAGACGTAATCGTTTGCGACGGATTTATCGGGAATATCGCCTTGAAAATTTGCGAAGGATTGGCGTTCCAGATCTTTGGTTTGCTGAAAAAGTCGCTCAAGAGTTCACTGATGTCGCAAGTGGGGGCCATGTTGTCGCAGGGGGCATTTCAAGGCTTGAAGAAGACGATTGACTACACGGAATATGGCGGCGCACCGCTTCTCGGCGTGCGCGGAGTTTGCGTTATCGGACACGGACGCTCGAACGCCAACGCCGTGAAAAATGCCATCCGCGTCGCCGCAGGTCTTGCTCGCGCGCGTATGAACGAAAAAATCGAGCAGGAGCTCTCGGCTAGCCAGGGCACTGCGTAACCAGAACGTAGAAGGGAAGTCACGATGGGAAAAGTTGCATTTGTGTTTCCGGGACAAGCATCGCAATACCCGGGTATGGGCAAAGATCTCGCGGAAAAATATCCGGTAGCCAAAGCCGTCTTCGATGAAGCCGACAAAGCGCTGGGATTTTCCATTTCCAAGATGTGCTTTGAAGGGTCCGAAGACGAGCTCAAGCTGACCGCCAATACGCAGCCGGCAATTCTTACGGTCTCCGTCGCGACCTACCGGGTGCTCGCGGAGAAGGGTCTAACGCCGGACTTCGTCGCCGGGCACAGCCTCGGTGAATATTCAGCACTCGTCGCGGCAGGCGCTGTCAAGTTTTCTGATGCCGTGCAAATCGTCCGCAAACGTGGAACGTATATGCAGGAAGCGGTTCCCGCCGGCGAAGGCGCAATGGCTGCGATTCTCGGAATTTCGCCCGCGATTGTCATCGATGTTTGCAAACGCGCAGCAGAAAATGAAGTTTGTTCGCCCGCAAATTTGAATTCGCCCGACCAGACGGTGATTTCCGGCCATGCCGGAGCGGTGAAACGCGCCGTCGAACTCGCCTCGCAGGCAGGCGCAAAACGCGCGGTAATTCTGGCTGTCTCTGCGCCTTTCCATTCTTCGCTCATGATGCCCGCGCAGCAAAAATTGGAAAAGGATTTGAAGAAAATTGAATTTGCCGCGCCGCGGTTTCCGTTGGTTACCAACGTCGATGCCGATACCATCGAAACCGGCGACGAAGCCCGCGATGCTCTCATCCGCCAGGTCTCCATGCCCGTCCGCTGGGAAGAATCCATCCGTCTGCTGATCGACGAAGGCGTAAACACATTCGTTGAAGTTGGCCCGGGGCGCGTACTCACTGGATTGCTGCGGCAGATTGAACGTTCAGTAGCGGCGCTTAACGTCGAAGATGAAAAGAGTCTGGCGGAAACGGTGGAGAAGATTGCGGGAGCGCGTTCCGACGCCGCCTAGTAAAAAGGAATACTTCAATGTTCAGTTTGAAAGACAAAGTTGCTTTGGTTACTGGAGCGTCGCAAGGGATTGGTCGCGATGCCGCCCTGGCTCTGGCCGAAGCGGGCGCGAAAGTCGCCGTGGCCGCGCGCAATGAAGAAAAGCTAGCCACGCTCGTGGCCGAAGTAAATGCCGCTGGCGGCGAAGCTTTCGCCGTAAAAATGGATGTTGCCGACCCCGAACAAGTCAAAGCCGGCTTCAAATCCGTCCTGGAAAAATTCGGCAAGCTGGACATCCTCGTCAACAACGCCGCCATCACCAAAGACGGCTTGGCCCTGCGCATGAAACAGGAAGATTGGGAAACTGTGTTGCGCACCAATCTCACGGGAGCCCACTTCTGCACGCAGCAGGCGCTCGCCACCATGATGCGTGCCCGCGCCGGGCGCATCATCAACATTACGAGCGTCGTAGCGCAGTCAGGCAATGCCGGCCAGGCGAATTATGTGGCCGCAAAAGCAGGTCTAATCGGCCTCACAAAAGCCATCGCAATTGAAATCGCCTCCCGCAATGTCACCGTAAACGCCGTGGCCCCCGGGTTCATCGAAACGCCGATGACCGATGTTCTCCCCGCCAAAGTGAAAGAAGATCTAGTAACGCGCATTCCGCTCGGCCGCATGGGCGCTCCCCGCGACGTAACCGCGGCGATCGTCTTCTTGGCCAGCGACGAAGCTGGTTACATCACAGGCCATGTCCTAAACGTAAATGGCGGAATGCATTTAACGTAGGAGGTTACGGGCCTAGTTTTGATCTGAATCGGCGGATGCGATGCGCGCCGATGCGGAGCAGGACGGCATCGCCACCATCACGCAATGGGAGCTCGACGCTGCATTCGTTCAGACAAGACGGCCCGCCGAAGCAGCTTGCCGTGCACAGTTCAACCGTTGCGAAGCAAAGGCCTTCAGATTGCGGGGTCCAAGTTGACCTTGCGGGACAGCGTGACTAGAATAAACAGGTCATCAAGGAAGGCAATTCAAAGCATCAATTCGGTGATTGCGCCGGGCAGCGACGGCTTCAGCAATCGGGGTTTATCGAATACACTTTTGCGCAGCAACCCATCTGTAGCAGGGGCACATCAAGCGATTACAGATCGCGGAGGAAACAAGCATGGCCAGTGTCGAAGAACGCGTAAAGCAGATTATCGTCGAGCAGCTGGGCGTCGATGAAGCGGAAGTTACCCCAACGGCGTCGTTTGTCGACGACCTCGGCGCGGATTCGCTCGACCAGGTCGAGTTGGTGATGGCGTTTGAAGAAGCCTTTGGTATTGAGGTTCCGGATGAAGACGCCGAAAAAATGACGACGGTAAAAGATGCGGTCGAATATATCGACAAGCACTCCAAGGGAAAGTAAGTCGCGAATTAACCACCAACAAGGGAGCGTCTAAAGTTGACTCGCCGCGTAGTTGTTACAGGCGTTGGATTGGTCTGCGCGCTGGGCATTGGCACGGAGGAAAGCTGGAAAAACCTCGTCGCCGGCCAAAGCGGAGTTGCGCCTATTACGTTGTTTGATACCAACGGATTCGACTGCACTTTTGCGGGCGAAGTGAAAAATTTCGACCCCTTGCAGTGGATCGAGAAAAAAGAACTGAAGAAAATGGGGCGCTTCATCCAGATCGCCCTGGCCGCCGCTGATTTCGCGGTGAAGATGGCAGACTGGACGAAAGAAAAAGAGACCGACCTCGACGAAGTTGGCGTCTACGTTTCCTCCGGCATCGGTGGATTTGACATCATCGAACGTGAACACTGGAAATTAGTCCAGGGCGGTCCCGGGAAAATTTCTCCGTTCTTTATTCCATCCGCCATTGTGAATCTCGCCTCCGGAAATATTTCCATCCGCTACGGGGCGCGCGGACCAAATTCGGCGACTGCTACGGCATGCTCTGCTTCCGCTCACGCCATCGGCGACTCGTTCAAGATTATCGAACGCGGTGCAGCTGAAATGATGATTTGCGGCGGCACGGAAGCCACCATTACTCCAATGGGCGTCGGCGGATTCGCTGCCATGCGTGCGCTTTCCACGCGGAATGACGATCCATCGCACGCCAGCCGCCCGTTCGACGCCAACCGCGACGGTTTTGTCGTCGGCGAAGGCGCAGGCATCGTCATTCTTGAATCGCTCGAGCATGCGCAAAAGCGCAACGCTCCTATCCTCGCCGAAATTGTTGGCTATGGAATGTCCGGCGACGCCTTTCACATTACGCAACCCGCCGAAAATGGCGATGGGGCCTTCCGCGTCATGCGTGCAGCTTTGAAAGATGCCAAGCTCGATCCCAGCACCATCGGGTACCTGAACGCGCACGGCACGTCCACGCCGCTCGGCGATTGCCTTGAAACTACCGCGATCAAGCGCCTCTTCGGCGATCGCGCCAAGCAAGTCCCGGTGAGTTCCACCAAATCCATGACCGGACATCTCCTCGGCGGTGCAGGTGGCCTGGAAGCCGGCATCAGCGTCCTCGCGCTGCGCGACCAGATTTTGCCTCCGACCATCAATTACGAGACGCCCGACCCGGCTTGCGACCTGGATTACGTGCCCAATGTTGCGCGCAAGGCGCAGGTCGAATATGCGCTTTCCAATTCTTTTGGTTTTGGCGGAACAAATGCGGCCTTAATTTTCAAGCGCTGGTCCGGCAAGTAGCCAAAGTTTCGCCTAGCTGTCATTCTGATTTAATTCCGCCACATTTGATTGCCCAGGGGACGGAATGACCTTTGCACGAGAAGGACTAATCCTTGAACATCATTGTTTGCATCAAGCAAGTCCCCGCTAAAGACGCCCCACTCTCGGTCGCCGGCAACTGGATCAAAGAATCCGACATCGGCTTTGAAATGAACGAGCCGGATAGCTACGCGCTTGAAGAAGCCCTCCGCCTAAAGGAAAAACACGGCGGGGAAGTGGCAGTCCTCTCGATGGGGCCGGAACGCGTAAAGCAGACGATCAAAGAAGCTTTGGCGAAAGGCGCGGACCGCGCCATTCACATTTCCGATGACAATTTCGCGCAGCTCGATCCACTCGGTTCTGCGAAATCGTTGGCCGCAGCGATCCAGAAGGAAAAAGCGGATTTGGTTTTAACAGGCTTGCAAAGCGACGACCATGGCTTTGGCCAGACCGGCGTACTCCTCGCTGCCACGCTCGATTTACCGCACGCCACCATCATCATGAAGATCGAAGTCGCAGACGGAAAAATGAAATTGAAGCGCGAGCTTGAGGCCGGTTGGTTCCAACATATCGAATGTCCGCTGCCTGCCGTGCTCTCCATCCAATCCGGCATCAACAAAGTCCGCTACGCCACGCTAAAAGGCATCATGGCCGCCAAGAAAAAAGAAATCACCACCATCACCCGCGAATCGCTGGGCGTGGCAACGCAAGCCACTCAAAAGATTGAAAAAATTTACGTGCCCGCCAAGACCAAGAAAACCGAATTTCTCACAGGCTCGCCTAAGGAAATCGCCACAAAACTGGTCGAGAAACTAAAGTTCGAAGCGCGGGTGATCTGACATGAAAATCCTGGTTATCACCGAACAGCGCCAAGGCAAGTGGAACAGCGCCAGCTTCGAGACCCTGGCCGCCGCGCAACAGATCGCAGCGGACTCTTCGAGCACCGTCAGTGCGCTGGTCATTGGAAAGGGGATTACTTCCCTTGCAGAAGAAGTCGCTGCAAAAAATGTAGCTGAAGTCTTAACCGCCGAGCACGATTTGCTGGACGCCTACACAGCAGACGGCTATTGCGTGGCGTTGCAACAAGTCGTCGAATCTGCCAAACCTGACTTGGTTCTATTCCCGCACACCTACCAAGTCCGCGACTTCGCCCCCAAACTTGCCGCCGCTCTCGGCAAAGGCATGATCGGCGACTGCATTGGCTACCGCAACGAATCAGGAAAGCTCGTTTTTGTTCGGCAAATGTTTCAGGGCAAAACCGTCGCCGACGTAACCTTCACCGGCGCCGCTCCCTGGTTCGCCTCCTTCCAAGCCGGAGCTTTCCGTGCCGACCTCCTCGCCGCACATCCCAATGGCAAAGCTTCGGTAAACGCAGTCACAATTAATTTAAGCGCCGAACAAATTCGCACCAAGCCCCTGGACCTCTTCAAGGAAGCCAAATCCGCTGTCGACTTAACCCAAGCTTCGATCATCGTCTCGGTCGGCCGCGGGATTAAAGCCCCAGAAAACATTGCGCAAGCCGAGGCTCTCGCTAAAGCCATCGGCGGAGAAATCGCTGCCTCCCGCCCCATCTGCGATGAAGGCTGGCTTCCCATGGAGCGCCAAATCGGCAGCTCCGGCCAAACTGTCGCACCAAAACTCTATCTCGCGCTCGGTATCAGCGGTGCGATCCAACACGTCGTCGGCATGAAAGGCGCGCGCACCATAGTGGCCATCAACAAAGACCAAAACGCTCCCATCTTTGAAATCGCCGATTATGGCGTAGTCGCCGACATCTTTGAAATCATGCCCGCCCTCACCGAAGAGTTGCAGAAAGCGAAGTAAGGGCGGTACCCGTGGTTGCGCCAATTTGGAGTTGCCCTGCAACAAGTTCCGCAGCTTCGCTAACGAGTGTGGCTGGCAATTTTGCTAGAATCGCATCATTGTGACCGTTCAACGCGAACAACTCGAAGCCGACGTCCTGATCGTCGGCGCAGGTCCAGCCGGACTGTCCTGCGCGCTCCATCTCGCCAACCTCATCAAAAAACACACGGCGGAGGGCGCTAAACCCGAACTTTCCGCCGAGAATATCTACCTGCTTGAAAAAGGCCGCGACATCGGCGCTCACCAGCTCTCCGGCGCCATCATGAATCCCGTAGCGCTCGCTGAATTGGTCCCCGATTTCGAGCAATCCGCGCCACTCGACACCCCCGTCACCGATGACGCCGCGCTCCTTTTCACCAGGGGTTCCTCGTTCCGCTTCCCCCTGACGCCGCCGCCGTTCAAGAACAAAGGCAACTACGTAGTATCGCTGAACAAAATTGTGAAATGGCTTGGCGGTTTGGTCGAGACAGCTGGCGTAAACATCTTCAAGGAATTTGGCGGAGCAGAACTGGTCTACGAAGGCGGCGGCGTCGCCGGAGTCATCACCGAAGACAAGGGCCTCGACAAGAACGGGAAGCCGAAAGACAACTACACCCCTGGCTACGAACTCCGCGCCAAAGTCACAGTTCTTGCCGAGGGCTCTCGCGGTTCTCTGACAAAAAAACTGGTCGAAGCCAAAAAACTCGACAACTTGAATCCGCAAAGCTATGGCATCGGCATTAAAGAGCTCTGGGACGTCCAGCCTGGCACGATCGCGCCCGGTTACGTCGCGCACACCCTGGGCTGGCCGGTCCCCACCGGCATGTACGGCGGCGGCTGGATCTACGGCCTGTCTGGCAATCGCGTTAGCATTGGCATGGTACTCGCGCTCGAATACGCCAATCCGCAGTTCGATCCGCACGCCGCCTTTCAGACTTGGAAGACGCATCCGCACATCAGGAAGCTTCTCGACGGTGGCAAACTTGTCCGCTACGGTGCAAAATCGCTACCCTACGGCGGCTGGTACGCCATGCCGAAAACTTACGTCGACGGCGCGCTCATTATCGGCGACGCCGGCAGCTTCCTCGATTCGCAGCGCCTAAAGGGCATTCACCTCGCGATGAAAAGCGGCATGCTGGCCGCGGAAACAATCTTCGCAGCGCTCAAAGCCGGTGATACCACCGGCAAAACCCTAAGCGCCTTTCCGCAAAAAATCGACCAAAGCTACATCAGGAAAGAACTCTGGCAAGTGCGCAATTTTCACCAATCGTTCCAACACGGAATGCTGGGCGGATTTTTCCACACTGCTTTCCAGCAGATCACCGGCGGCCGGGGCCTGGTGGATCCCATGCGTTCTGAACCAGGCTACAAACATTACGAGAAGATCCATGGTCGCCCGGGACCTGCACGCTTCAAGGGCGATCAAAAACTAACCTTCGACCGCCTCACCGACGTCTACCACTCCGGCACGCGTCACGAAGAGGACCAACCCTGCCATCTCCATGTCCTCGACACAAATATTTGCAGCACAAAATGCGTCGAAGAATACGGCAACCCCTGCCAATATTTCTGCCCCGCCGCCGTCTACGAAATGACCAAAGACTTCAACGGCAAACTAAAACTAAAAATCGACGCCGCCAATTGCGTCCATTGCAAGACTTGCGATATCGCTGACCCGTACCAGATCATCGACTGGGTTGTTCCCGAAGGCGGCGGTGGTCCCAACTACGAGGGCATGTAACCCGCTCTTTCACCGATACCAGGATCCCATTCTCAAAACAAAAAGAGTCCCGAATTCTCTCGGGGGCTCTTTTACTCGCCAGAGAGCAATTAATTCGGTAGCAAGCCGTACACGTCGATTTCTCCGAGAATGGTTGGCGTATTTTGCGTCGTGTCGTTGCCACGCGTTCCGATGTAGACCTTACCGTTGGCGACGGTCGGCACCGTAAACTTCACACAATTTCCGGCTTTGTCGCGATTCCCGGAAGCCTGTGAGCTATTCCACAGATCGGTCGTCAGGCTCGTGGCGTCATACGCGTGAAGCACTGCGGCGGTCGCGGCGCGCGAGGGATTCGATGAATTTAATCCAAAATTGCTGGAGACCGTAGCCCAAACAATGCCATTCGCTGAACCCTGCGCCGAAACGGAGGGAGACGCTCCAGGGAAGCCGTAGCTGGTTGAACTTTGGGAAGCCGCCGGGGTCACGAAGAGTCCGGTGCTCGGGTTGAAGGCGAATTGTTTCAGCGGGCCAGTGCCTGCCAGATACAGATTGTTCTGCCAGAACGCAGCTGTAGCGAAAATGCTGTTGCCGAATCCCAGGGTCTGCACTACCTGATTGGTGCCGTGATTTTTGCCCATGTTGGTGCGGTCCAGAAGGAATAGATTGCCTTCCTTCCCGCCGCCGATAACGAGTTGCGGGTGCGGTGAGCCACTGGGCTGATCGACAAGAATCGCGGCGCCACCGGAACCAAAGTCGGTATCATTTCCGTCCAGCGTCGATTGATTGGCAGGCGTAAACCAATCCGCGACACCGATGCCGCCCGACGTAGTCAACTTCAGAAACGTATCGCCGTAGTCCGTGTCAACAGTTCCATCGCCGCTGTAGTCGCCGTTGCCAGTGATGACGTAAAGATTGTTGGACGCGTCGGCCGAAGGGGCCCCACCCGCCATCCAAATGCCCGAGCGATATCCATTGGGCGAGTCGTTGTAGAGAGCGACCTGCGCCAGGGAAGTTTTGTCATAGCCAATAATCCAGCCGTGATAGGGATCGTTGTCTTCATGCGAAGCAAATGTCACGTAAACAACGCCATTCACAAGCGCCAGGCCCGCCCGCTGGAATTCTTTGCGTGGGCTGAAAGCTACGATCCCGCCGCTGGAGCCGTCGCCCGCACCGGACACGGAGCCAGATATCGCAACCGGGCTCGAAGATCTCTCAGCGCCCGTCGTCAGATCCAACGCATGCAGCCGCTGAAAGAAGGTGGTACCGGAGGAAACGGATTTGCTCACGACATAGATGGTACCGGTGCCTAAATCAATTACCGGGGTGCCCGTTATGCCCACTTCTGAGGCCACATCTCCGAAACCGTTGCCCACAAGATTCCCGGTAATGCCGGACGGTACCGGCGTTTCGCCGGAACTTGCTCCATGCGCCGTATCCAGCAAGTTCGCATGCCAATACGGCACGCAAGGACTGGCATCCGCGTCGAACGCATACACGCTGTCATGCTGGGTGGCGGTGATAACAATGTTGTGTTTCCCTCCGCCAATCGTGAAGTTTGCCACCCACAGGGGTTGCGCATAAATCGCTCCATCTGTCTGGCAGGAAAATAATTTTCCGAATGTAGTGGTGTTCACATTGGCAACATTCAACGCATATTCCTGCGTGTTGGCTCCATCGCGGGAAAGATTATTGTGATAGGTGGTCACCCCAAGCAGATCCGTTACGCCAATCGTTGCCGTTGCTGTTTTCGAACCGTCGGCAACGCTTGTCGCCGTAACGGTGATCGGTCCTGCCGTACCAGGAGCCACATACGTTGCGTTCGTTTTGCTCTGGCTGCTGAAGGTTCCCGCCGATTTGCTCCACGTCACGCCGGCGCTGCCGACGTCATTCGTCACCGTCGCCGTAAACACCTGCGAACCGGTCACCGTCATTCCTCCGCGCACGGGCGTCAGTTGAATGCTGATATTTCCAGTACTCCCGGAAGTGACCGTAATTGTTGCCGTGGCAGTTTTCGTCGTATCCGTCACCGAGGTCGCAGTCAGAGTCACTGTCGAAGAGGGGACCGCAGCAGGAGCCGTATAGGTAAGGGGGGTTCCCGACGCACTGGTTGCCGCAGACAGGGTCCCGCAGGTTGCGCCAGAACATCCCGACCCGCCCAACGCCCAGCTCACGCCCTTATTCTGCGAATCGTTTGTGACGGTGGCCGTAAATGCCTGCGGGCCACCAACCGGCACGCTCGCCACCGACAAGCTCAGGCCCACCAAGATCGCAGGTGGAGGATCTGTGCCCCCATTCGATGTATCGCCGCATCCGCCGAGCAGGGCCAAGGCCAGCCCGGCGAAACAGAAAACAATTTTCGAACTCAAATTCAGAAAATCGGCAGACAAGCGCATCGAGTTGCCCTCGGGTTGTAGTTTTCACGGCACGAAGCTGGGAGAGCATGGTCCTAACTTGGATGAGCGGGGGTGACGAAAAGTATATGGCCGTTCCGGTTTCATTTTGGGGAGCCACCACTAATGGACTGGGCGAGACCGGTTCCGCCTATGAGCTTGGGGTCCAAAGCTTGCGGATATAACTCTTTACGCGGTTTACAATCGTGTCAGGAGGCGCTGGCGCGGGGGGTTTTGCGGCAGGCTGGGCAGCCGCTGGTATCGCAGCAGGACGAATCGCCGCGGCCACCACAGGATCGCCCTCGACTCGTCCCTGGAAAATGAGGGTCGGCCGAACGCGTGCCCGGCGCACGATGGTCACCAGTTTTGGATCAAACTCGGTAGAAACCTTGGAATTGGCGTCGTAGGCCAGAGGAGGCATAAAGACCTGATATTCCGGTTCCGGTCTTGCCGGCAGCACTTCTTCGGGTTTGGCCGGGGGAAGCGGCTTAGGCTCCAGCTCTTTTTTGCGAATTTCCTCTGTGGTTGCCAGCCGGCTGATTTCAATCGCCGGCGCAGCCTTGGTCATCTGAACATCGCAGGTGCAGCGTCCCGCGCTGTTCAGCAGCGTGTCCAGTTGACCGTTAATAAGCAGAACGTCACCGCTCTGCGGAACCAGCACGTTTTGTCCGGTAAGCTGCTGTTCGATGCGCACGGCTCCTGTATTCGCGCGCACGCACATCGCTCCGCTGGCCTCCAGTCCGAAAACGGAATCCTGTGCGCCGCCTCCAATGGCGATGGGCTGGGCCTGGATTTGCGGAGTGTAAACTGTCAGCGCGGGTTCGCGACCGAGATGGGCGTGCAGCATACCACTGTCAAGCGCGATGGTAAGTGAACCGCCGGATTTAAGCACCGAAAAATGCGCAGGGCCGCAGATGGAAATGCTGCCGCCTTCGACCAGATCAATTCGCGCCGTGCCGGATTTTACTCGTACGTCGCTTCCACTGCGCAGAATGGTCTGCACCTGTCCGTGCGCTGCTTCCACACTCATTGGACCAGTAACGGCGATCGCGTCTCCGTCGATTTTCCCGACCGCTTCACCCGGCGGATTGTCCGGGCCAGCTGCGGCCGCACCCAGAATTGCGGCGCCGCATAGAACAACCGGCGCGGCGGCCCGCAGGCCGCGCTGCGCCAATTTCTTGGAATTGAAATAGGAAAACACCAGACGCTACTCCTGCACGCTACATCTGCACGCTACATCTGCACGTTACTGTGCAAACACACCTATACTATACGTCGATGCCCCAGCGGCCGCACGCGTAGATAGGGAAGATGGCACCAGACGCAGGAAATAATCGCCCGGCAGAAATTTCTCCCCAAGCTGCTCGAGGAGACAGCGCGTCTGCTCCTGAAACGACGGCTGGGCCTGAAACTGTGGGTGTGCACTACGATACGCGGCTTCCCGAACTCAAGTGGTCGCGGCGGATCCAGATTCCGGTGATTGCAGCCGCGGTCTACAGCGTCATTCGAACAATTGGGCCCACGCTGCGCTACGAGGTGCTTGGCTGGCAGCACGCTGAAAAAGTCTACGCAAATGGCCAGCGATGCATTTGGGCCTTCTGGCATCGCGTGATTATTCCTGTTGCCTGGTGGGCCAGAAATCGCGGAATCGTAGTAATGAATACCACCGCCTTCGACGGGCAGTGGACCCGCAAAGTCATCGAGTGGCTGGGCTTCAACACCGCCCAGGGAAGTTCTTCGCGAGGTGGTCTGCGCGGGCTGGCGGTGATGGCGCGGCGACTGGGCGAAGGGCTGGACTGCGCATTTACCATCGATGGTCCGCGTGGCCCGCGCTACGTGGCCAAACCCGGCCCGGTCATGCTGGCCAGGAAGACTGGATGCCCGATCCTGGTCTTCCACGTTGGATGCGATCGCGGAAAAACTCTGGAAAACACCTGGGACCATTTTCTGCTGCCAAGATTATTCGCACGCACGGTGCTGATTTTCGCGCCGCCCATTTTTGTTCCCAAAGATGCCGACGCCGAACTCCTTGAGGTGAAACACGCGGAGATGCAACGGGAACTCGAACGTGTCCGCGATCTCGCCGAATCCTGGTTTTCCCTCACGGAATCTGAGCGCCAGAATTATCGCGGCGAAGCTGGAAATTGAGAATCCTTGCCTAGGTTAGGTTTTCCGCGCGTTCTGTGAGCTTGACGTGCAGCTCCATTTTCTTGCCGCCACGATAGATCGTGATCGTTACCGTGTCGCCGGGACGCTTACGATTGAGAATTACGTTTACATCCAATTGATTGCCGACTTTTTGGCCATCGATGGCGGTCATTACATCTCCGCCGATGGCGATGCGCCGCATTCCAGCCTGTGCGACTTTGTCGCCGCCTTTTATTCCTGCGGCCGCCGCCGGTCCTCCCCGCGTGACGCTTTCCACCAGCAATCCCTCCTTTACCGGTAAATCCAGGGCCTCGGCGAGATATCCGGCGATGGGCAGCGTTTGCACTCCAAGAAATGCTCGGTGCACCCGCCCGTCCGTCATCAGATCAGTGGCAATGCTTTTCGCCGTATTGATGGGAATCGCAAAGCCGATGCCGGCCGTGGTTCCCGAAGGCGTGTAAATCGCCGAGTTGATCCCGATCACTTCGCCATGCGAATTGATGAGCGGGCCGCCGGAATTTCCACGATTGATTGCTGCGTCTGTCTGGATCGCTTCGTCAATAAAAGTGTTTTGTCCTGTTTGTACCGTGCGTCCCAGCGCACTCACCACACCCGTTGTCAGCGTGGACTGAAATCCAAAGGGATTGCCAATGGCCAAAACTTTCTGTCCAACTTGAATGGCGCCTGAATCGCCAAGCGGCAAAGCCACGATTTTCTTGTCCTTCGGTTCGATCTTGATCAGCGCCACATCGTTGCGCTGATCCGCGCCGATCACCTTCGCCGGGTATCGCGACTGGTCGCCCAATACCACTTCAATGGATTGCGCTTCCTGTACCACGTGAAAATTGGTCAGAATATAGCCGCGCGGATCAATCACAAAGCCCGAGCCGGCACCTTCGACCGGGACAGGGTCCATGAAGAAATCGTATTCGGTAGCCTTGGTCAGAATATTGGCAACAGCCGGAGAAGCTTGACGATAAACGCGAACATTGATGGATTCATCATCAGTCAGCACGGCATCGCGTTGCGCCTGCGTCGACGCCGGGAGCGCATTGGGCGCTGGCGCGCTGCTGGTGCCGGGAGGCACTGCCTCCACGCTGGTGGGCTGGCGGGAACTGTATCGGCCACCCGCCCAGTACGCCGCACCAAGCAGAATGAGAGCGACAATTACAAATCGTGTCCGATTCGATGAATTCGATGCTGTCATGGTATTCGTCCTTCCAACCGCGCGTCCTGCAGCGTGTCCGTAGTATAGAAAAAATTGCCGTGTGGCAGAACCTCACATGGCCGAATCAAGGTATTTCTGCGCCTGCTCCTGAAGCAGCTCCATCGGCAAACCGCCATTCTTCAGGATCACATCATGGAATTCGCGGATATCGAACTTTGCTCCCAGACGTTGTTCCGCTTTTTGCCGCAAATCTTGAATGGTGAGTTGGCCGATTTTGTAGGAAAGAGCTTGCCCCGGCCACGCAATGTAGCGATCAATTTCCGAAACTGATTGGTCTGGCACATGCGCATGAAAAAAATCGACAGCTTGTTCACGACTCCAACCCATGGAATGTATCCCGGTATCTACCACCAAGCGCACTGCGCGAAACCGCTCGCTGCTCAGCTGGCCGTAGCGGCTGTAGGGATCGTTGTAGAGTCCCAGTTGCCTGCCGAGCGATTCCACGTACAGGGCCCAACCTTCACTGTACGCGCTATTGCCATAAAACTTGCGAAATTCCGGCAGTCCGGCGATGGAACGCGCAAGCGAACCCTGAAAAATGTGTCCTGGAACCGCTTCGTGTAAAACGAGCGACTCTTTGTTGGATTTCATCTGTTGTTCCGGTTCGTACGTATTCAGATTGAACCAGCCGGGTGCGCTGCCGTCGGGTGCCGGAGCCTGCGCGTTGGAAGCGGTAGCTGCTTCCCGATCCGCAGGAATCGCGCGAATGCCATAAAGCAGCATGGGAATGTGGCGGAAAAGATTGGGCAGATTGGGCTCAATAATTTTCGCGATATTGCGGCAATAGATCAGCATGTCGTCTTTCGACGTGAAATGCTGCTCCGGCATCGCGGCCATTTTCGCTTCAAATTCCGGGAGGGTTCCTGTAAAACCGGATTCGCGCGTCAACGCCAGCATCTCGGTTTCGATGCGCTTCAATTCATCTTCGCCGATTTTGTGAATTTGTGCCGGAGTCAATGTTGTAGTTGTGTAGCGGCGCACGAGGACCGCGTAGGAAGCTGGTCCGTCGGCGATGGAACCTAACCCTGCGCTTGGACGCGCTTTCGCAGCGTATGGTCCTGCAATGTAGTCATGCAGTTTTTTCCAGGCCGGCAGAAATTGTTTTTCATACGCTTGACTGGCTGTGTTGCGCAGAGTCGCTTGCTCGCCTGCTGGAATACCGGAGGGGAACTGCCGGAACGCCAGCAACAACGCGGTGGTCGAGGAATCCTGAGCCATCTGCGCGGCCAGTTGTCGGCTGACCAGATCCACAACGTTGCGTGGTTGCACCATTCCGCGCTGAACTGCTTCTTCCAGGATTCCGATGTTTTGATCCACGTAGGCAGGAACGCCGTTGATTCTGGCGATGATATTTTCGTAGTCCTTGACGGTGTGCCCCGGCATGCGGTCCACAGCGACGTAAATTCGATTGTGCAGGCCGAAGAGCTGGTTCACGCGGACCAGATGCGTTTCCACATCTTCGGCTGCGAGTTGTTGCTCCGCGTCGTACTGAAAAAGGCGGACGCTGAGCCGATCTTGTTCTGACAACTTGGCGAGCGGGAACGTTTTAAGCTGTTCCAGTTTTTTCTGAAGATGAGCGCGCCGCAACTCGCGGCCCGCTTTCGACCAATCATTCCAGCGGTCGTCATACTCGTGGCGCCCGATGGACGTTGCGCTTTCCGGAGACTCTTTCAGTTCTTCCTCAAATGAGTCTGCAAAAAACTTCTTGAGCCGTTCGGAGTCAGCTTGCGCTCGAACGGAAAAGGGCAGCAGTAATACGCAAAGAACAGGCACGAGCCAGCGCCTGCTGCTTTGCCCTGAAAGGTGAACCGGTGCGGCCTTCGAGAACCTATCGCTCATCCTGTGCGTGTCCTTCCATCCTTGGTTCACTGCTTCTACCGTCGTTGGACGGAGCGTTCATGCCTTTCGTTTCCCTGCTGCGTGACGAATATTGTCCACCAACGCTTCGACCTGGCGCCGTGTCTGCTCAACCGTTCCGGAGCAATCGATGGTATGGGTGGCTTGACGAAGTTTGTCGGCAACAGCAAGCTGCGCTGTGATGCGCCGTCGCGCTTGTTCCTCGCTAAGCCCTCGCGCCAGCAACCGTTCAACTTGTTGTTCCGGGCTGCACCAGACAACCACCAGTCCATCGAGATCTTTCACAAAATTGGCTTCGACCAGCAGCGCGGCTTCCACAAAAACCGCGTCATGGTTGCCGTCACGCTCCCAATCCTGCAACTGGCGGATTATTAATTCATGCACGCGCGGATGGACAATTGCATTCAGGCGCTTCAGTTTTTCAGAGTCGGCAAAAACCAGCGCGCCCAGACGAGCGCGATCGATGCGTCCCTCACCGCTCGTAACGTCCGGTCCGAAGGCCTTAACCAGTTCATCGTACGCCGCTTGCCCGGGTTCCACTATTTTGTGAGCGAGCGAATCTGCGTCAAGGACGGCAAAACCCATTCCGAGGAGCATCGCGGCCACTGTACTTTTTCCGCTCGCAATTCCACCGGTCAGGCCCAGTTTTAGCATGTCTGTGTTTAGCGCGCGGAGGCAATCGATGTGGCAGATGGATTTGGTGTGCCGCGCCGCAGGCGAGCGGCCTTTACCGTATTGCTCATGAGCATGGTGATGGTCATGGGACCCACGCCACCGGGAACCGGACTGAGCGCGCCCGCCGTGTTGCTTGCGTCGGGATGCACGTCACCAACCAGCGCGTTCCCCTTCGCGCGGAACTTTTCCAGACGCGCGGCGAAATTCTTGAAAAGCCGCTCGGCTTCGTGAGGGTCGCTCACGCGATTGGTTCCCACATCAATGACCGTGGCACCTGGTTTGATCCAATCCGCTTCCACATATCCGGCTTTGCCTATTGCCGCGACCAGGATGTCGGCGCGGCGCAAAACCCCGGGCAGATCGCGCGTTTTGGAATGGCAGATGGTCACCGTCGCATTGGCATGCATGAGCAGTAGAGCCATGGGCTTGCCTACGATATCGCTACGCCCCAGTACAACGGCGTTTGCCCCTTCCATCAGAACCTCGTTACGCCGCAGAATCTCCATGCAGCCCGCCGGAGTGCAGGCGACAAGTCCAGGGCGTCCGCTAACCAGCCGGCCGAGACTCACGGGATGAAACCCATCCACATCTTTTGCGGGATCGACCGCTTCCAGAACACGCTTGGTATCGACCTGTTTCGGCAGCGGAAGCTGGATCAGAATGCCGTCTACCGTATTGTCTCGGTTCAGATCTTGAACGAGTTGCAACATTTCAAGCGTGGTGGTTGTGGCAGGCGGGGTAATCAGCCCGCTGGAAATGCCCAGCTGTTCGCAGGCCGCGATCTTGCTCTTAACGTAGAGTTGCGAAGCGGGGTCTTCGCCGACCAGCACAGCAGCGAGGCCCGGCCGCACTCCGGCCGCAGTGAGCAAGGACACTTCGTCCTTGAGCTCGGCGAAAATCTGGTCACGGATCTTGAGACCATCGAGAACGCGTGCAGTCATGACAAAATCATAGCACAGGGGAAAAAAGACGAAGCGCCGACCAGGAACGCGAAAGCGGAGGCACGCCAGAAGGGTCTCTCGATCGCAGCTACGGGAACTTCAGAGCAGGCCAGGCATCTAAGATGCAAGGAGCATTCCACACCGTGTTTGCAGAAACCGAACGCCGGAAACTTGAAAAAATAGCGCAGCGGGAAGGACGTCTGCCTCCGGGACAGTCTCTGACACTGAAGTGGCCGGTCCTTCATTATGGAAGCGTTCCGCGATTCAATCCCGAAACTTGGGACTTCACGGTTTCCGGCATGGTGGAACGGCCGGTGAAGCTGAGCTGGGCCGAATTTAACGCACTTCCGCAGACCGAAGTCAGCTCCGATTTCCACTGTGTGACGCGTTGGAGCCGGCTTGACAATCGATGGACCGGAGTGCTGTTCACCGAGGTCCTGAAGCTCGTCGAGCCGCAGCCCGGTACCGAATTTGCATCTGTTCAAGC
>Ga0193726_1000122_pt1 | contig 114023 bp, 93 predicted proteins | sample H2c1metaG_FD_144928 | JGI IMG/M metagenome (GOLD analysis project Ga0193726, IMG submission 144928) | Soil microbial communities from a riparian zone of the East river system, Colorado, United States - H2c1 | ecosystem: Environmental > Terrestrial > Soil > Riparian zone | place: USA: East...
CCTGCTTACTTCGCTTTTCGTGCCTTGCGAATAAAAATGTATGCGCCGCTGGGCCCGGGAACCGATCCGCGAACGAGCAGCAAATTCTCGTCGGTATCGACCTTCACTACTTTCAAATTCCGCGCCGTCACTTTTTCGTTGCCCATGTGGCCTGGAAAATGTTGATTCTTCCAGACGCGCGATGGAAACGAAGATCCACCGATGCCGCCCGGTGCGCGGTGATGCATCGAACCGTGCGAGGCGTCGCCTCCGCGGTAGTGCCAGCGCTTTACGCCGCCGGCAAAACCTTTACCCTTGCTGATGCCGCTTACATCGACGAGCTCGCCCGAGGCAAACGCTTCGACCAGCACGCGGTCGCCAACCTTGGTTTCATCTTTCGAATCTTCCAAGCGGACTTCCTGCAAAATCTTCATCGGCGCAACATTGGCCTTTTTGAAATGGCCGGTCATCGCCTTGTTCACACGCTGCGGCTTCACGAATTCGACAAGTCCGAGCTGCGCTGCCTCGTAACCGTCAACCGTTTTTGTCCGGCGCTGCACCACGACACAAGGACCTGCCTGCAAAACTGTGCAAGGCGCCAGGGTTCCGTCTTCCTGGAAGATCTGCGTCATGCCCAACTTGATTCCGATAATCCCGTTAACCGCCATCTCTTCGTCTCTTCTCTCTAGCAGCTTGCCCAATCGTCCGGTATTGGCTGCCCGCTACAGAACTTGCTGCATGATTGCTAAACTCAACTACTTTCCTGCGTGGCCAAAAGCCTTGATTTCCACGTCAACACCAGGCGGCAAATCGAGCTTCATCAGCGCGTCAACCGTATCCGGTGTCGGCTCGAGAATATCGATCAAACGCTTGTGCGTGCGCATTTCAAACTGTTCACGCGACTTCTTGTCCACGTGCGGAGAACGCAGCACCGTCCAGCGGTTGATGCTGGTCGGCAGAGGAATCGGTCCCGCCACATCCGCACCGGTCCGCTTTGCGGTATCCACAATTTCCTTCGTGGACTGGTCCAAAATTCTGTGATCGTACGCCTTAAGACGTATACGGATTTTGTCGCCTTGTCTCATAGTTATTCCACGATCTCCGTAACGGCGCCGGCGCCGACAGTGTGCCCGCCTTCGCGAATCGCGAAGCGCAAGCCCTTTTCCAGAGCTACCGGCGTGATCAGCGTCACTTCACAGCTCACGTTGTCGCCGGGCATCACCATTTCCACTCCGGTCGGCAGCTTCACGTCGCCCGTGACGTCGGTCGTGCGAAAGTAAAACTGCGGGCGGTACCCGGTGAAAAACGGCGTGTGCCGGCCGCCTTCTTCCTTGTTCAATACATACGCTTCCGCCTTGAACTTGGTGTGCGGCGTTATCGAGCCCGGCTTGCAGATCACCTGGCCCCGTTCTACGTCTTCTTTTTCTGTCCCGCGCAGCAACAGCCCCACGTTGTCGCCCGCCAGTCCTTCATCGAGCAACTTGCGGAACATTTCCACGCCCGTCACTACTTTCTTCTGCGTCGGCCGGAAACCCACAATCTCCACTTCTTCGCCAACCTTTACCTTGCCCCGTTCCACTCGTCCGGTCACCACCGTGCCGCGTCCGGAAATCGAAAATATATCTTCAATCGGCATCGCAAAGGTCTTGTCAATGTCGCGTACCGGCAGCGGGATGTTCTTGTCCACCGCTTCCATTAAATCGTCAATCGACTTCTCCCACTTCACGTCCCCGTTCAGCGCTTGCAGCGCCGATCCCTTGACCACCGCTATCGTATCCCCCGGAAACTGATAGCTCTTCAGCAGTTCGCGAACTTCCAGTTCCACCAGCTCCAGCAGTTCGGCGTCTTCCACCATGTCGCACTTGTTCAGAAACACCACGATCGCCGGCACTCCCACCTGCCGGGCCAGCAATATGTGTTCCCGCGTCTGCGGCATCGGGCCGTCGGTCGCCGCCACCACCAGAATCGCCCCGTCCATCTGCGCCGCTCCCGTGATCATGTTCTTGATGTAGTCCGCATGTCCCGGGCAGTCCATGTGCGCATAGTGCCGATTCGCCGTTTCATACTCCACGTGCGATACCGCAATCGTAATACCCCGCTCGCGCTCTTCCGGCGCGTTATCGATCGAATCAAACGCCCGGAACGCCACCTTCGGGTTGTGCTTGCTCAACACCTTGGTGATCGCCGCCGTCAGCGTCGTCTTGCCATGGTCAATGTGACCAATCGTCCCGATGTTCACGTGCGGTTTACTACGCTCGAATTTCTCCTTCGCCATATTCCTCTACCCTCTGCGTCAGTTAGTAAGAGCAACTGAGCTGCTATTAAAATTTGGAGCGGGGGACGGGATTTGAACCCGCAACCATCACCTTGGAAGAGTGAGACTCTACCGTTGAGTTACCCCCGCCCGGTTGCTACAAAAACTTCCCCCTACTGCCCAATTACAAAAACAAAATTCTGGAGCCTGGAACCGGGATTGAACCGGTGACCTCGTCCTTACCAAGGACGCGCTCTACCAGCTGAGCTATCCAGGCCAAACAGTGCCCTGCCAAATACAAGCTCTTGCGGCGCACCTTTCCTTGACGGCGCATCGGCCGCGATTTAGACCGCTCACGAACATCGCATCATGCGATTGCCCTGCGGCTTACAACAAACAGCGAGTTACTGGTGGACGGGGGAGGATTCGAACCTCCGTAGCCCGCAAGGAGCGGCAGATTTACAGTCTGCTGGTTTTAGCCACTCACCCACCCGTCCCCGCAAAATCAACCGGAACTAAAACTGCTTGCTCCGAAAAAGATTGGGACGAGAAAATACGACTCCCGCACAATCAATTCAATAACTTGCACTGGCTTGGGGCGAAAACACAAAAAGGACTCGTGTCAAAAGACACCAGCCCGTTCGATTTTTCTTCCAGGATTCGCTCCGCCCTCACTCCGCTGCTGAAACTTAGTGGAGCTGGCGGAGGGAATTGAACCCCCGACCCTCTGATTACAAATCAGATGCTCTACCAGCTGAGCTACGCCAGCGCTGCTCAAACCGGGTAAGAATAGCAGATAGGGTACCGAGATTGCAATAGGGGGCGGCCCGGAAACGGAGCACGTCGAATGCCAGCTCTGTGGAAAAGAGGGCACCCCTCGTAACTGCCTGGACACCGATTATCTCTTTTGTATTCCGCACGTTAGACAAAAAATACAATCGCCGATCGGGTCCGTTCTCCACAGCCGGATTTCCGCCCGGCGGCCATCCCTGAAAAACTAGTATGAACTTTGATGTTTCACTTTGCCGATTGGATGCGAAAATCGGATTTCGTCACAATCCGCGGGGAGCGCGAGCGACACAGCGATGAAAACAAAATGGATGGCCGCGGCGGCGCTGCTGGTGCTCTTTGCTGCAACCGGTTTTTACGGATACCAGCGGTGGAGTTCGGCGCGCGGAGGAGATCGCGACGCCCTGCTGGCACAAATGCCGGGCGATGCCAGTGCAGTTATCTACATCGACTTCAAAGAATCGCGCAACGCTCCATTTTTTTCCGCGCTTTATAAATGGGCACCCAAACCGCAAGCCGATGCGGAGTATGCGCAATTTCTGAATGCCACCGGATTTGACTACGAGCGCGATCTGGATCGCATCGCCATAGCCACGCAGAAACACAGCCGGGAATCGGATTTATTTGCCGTGGCAGAAGGCCGCTTTGACCGCAGGAAAATTGCCGCCTACGCGGCACGATTTGGCACGATCGCAAAACAGAACAGCTACGACATTTACTCGGTGCCGATGAGTGACGCGTCGCGGCGGATTACCTTTGTCTTTCTACGCGACAACCGGATCGCCCTGACCGACGGCGCAAATTTTTCCGCCTTGCTGACGGCTCCTGCCAAGACCATGGACACCGCAGAGTGGCGCACCCGATTTGAAAGACTCGCCGGCTCTCCGATATTTGCCGTGATGCGCCAGGACGCGGCGACTGGTTCGGCACTGGCCGCGGAAGCACCCGGAGGACTGCGTTCTCCGCAGCTTGCAACGCTGCTCGATTCCCTCGAGTGGATTACGGTAGCGGCCAAGCCTCAAGACAGCGGCTTGCGAATTGTGGCCGACGGAGAATCGCGTTCCGACACCACCATAAAGCAGCTCACCGACGCGCTCGGTGGGATCGTGCAGCTCGCGCAAATCGGACTGAACGAAACCAAGACCAGAAACCAGCTCGATCCTCGGACGCGCGAAGCCTATTTGGAATTGCTGAATAGCGCGGATGTTTCAAAGCTTGATCGGGGAACCACGCAATCGGTCCGGCTGGTGTTTGACTTGACTCCCAAGTTTCTTGAAGCCGCGCAAAGGCCTTCGCCAGCTACGCCGGAAGCGCCCAGTCCGGTAAAACCGCCGGCGCGAAAAACTCCGCGCAGCAGCAAATAGTCGGGAACCTGCTGTCGGTGGGATTGCGGACTCAGTCGCCGGCCGGCGTGGACTTCATATACCGCCAGGGATTGACCGGTGCGTTGTTTACGCGGACTTCGTAGTGAACGTGCGGTCCGGTTGAACGACCGCTGATGCCTGTGTAGCCTACAACTTCGCCACGCTTCACGCGGGCGCCGGGCACTCCCGTGAATGAGGAAAGGTGCGCGTACCAGGTGGTGATTCCGAATCCGTGGTCAATGACCACCAAACGACCATAGCCAGCGTGATTTTCGGCAATGGTAACGACGCCATCGGCGGTGGCATGAACAGGAGCGCCATAATCGGACGCGACATCGACGCCGGTATGAAAGGCGCCTTCCCCGGAGAACGGATCCAAACGCTCGCCAAAGCTGTCTGTGATATGGCCCATGACAGGCCAAATAGCGGGAGTATAGGTGGAGTCAGCAAAGGTCATGGCCGGCATCAAGCGCAGACCGCCGCTGGACAGGGCGATGGTCGCGGCATTGCGCTTCAAGAAGGTGTATTGCTCGACTGAACGATCAAAAGCGTCTTGGGGTGTGACGGGATTGTCAGACTGATCGAACGCGGCCGGGTGATATCGCAGCACGCCATAGGTCATGGCTACTTCAGTCGCCAGAGACTGCAGCGAATCAAGCCGCTGATTGGTGTCGTTTACGGTGCTTTGCAGTTGCTGATATTGCTTCTTGAGGGTTTGTTGATCGTGCCGTAGAGCGTTGTAATTGCCCACCTTCCACAGCATTCGCGAGTACGACCCAACGGCCGCGGCTACGCTGATGCCGCCGATAATAGCCAGAACCGCGAGTCCGTGCAGCACATAGGCTGGCACAATCACCTTGCGGAGCTTGCCCGGCGTTGACGCGATAAAGAAAGTGTAGTTCTTACCGCTCATACAGAATCGCAGTACCTCAGAGCCAGTAGAATTCAGCGGGTTGACGATCCCCAAGCCCCGCAGGCGAACTCCAATTATACCAGAAGCCGAACCCGGAACCTCCGGTTCGCGGCCTGGGGCATACTAGATTCTGCGGGTCTTACAGTCAACCCTGTATTTGACTGTCCTTGGAACAGGCAGCTAAAAACTGTTCACTGTACGTTCGGGCAGGTGCAACAAGTGAGCCGTCACCAGGCCCTCCCGTATTTCTGGGCCTTCCCCCGACGGCGCTATACTCGCACGGATGAATCGGCCCGCACATAAGGTTAAATCTCCGCCGCGACATGACACCGAGCAGTCCATTGTCGAGCGGATTCGGCGCCAAGGCAGTGCGCGAACGAAATACCCTGGCTTTATCGGGTTGGGCATTGGCGATGACGCTGCGCTGTTGGTTCCCACCAAGAATCGGGAAATCGTCCTGACCTGTGATTGGTTTCTTGAAGGACAGCATTTCCTTCTCGACAAACACCCGGCAGATTCTGTGGGGTGGAAATGTCTGGCGCGGGCGGCGAGTGACATAGCCGCCATGGGGGGCGAACCGCGGTGCTTCCTTTTAAGTCTGGCTCTGCCGGATAAATTGACGGGCAACTGGCTTTCTGGCTTTCTCGCAGGCTTGCGCCGCGTGAGCCACAAGTTGGATTGTGCCCTGGCAGGGGGAGACACGACCCGAAGCGAACGCGTGCTGATTCAGGTGGCGGTGATCGGTGAATCCCGTCCGGGAATGGTCGCACGCCGCTCCGGCGCCCGGCCCGGAGACCTGCTCTATGTAAGCGGGCGGCTCGGCGAAGCCGAAGCTGGCTTGCAGATTCTTAAAACAGGTTCGCGAAAGGGAAGACGCAACGATAAGCGCCTGCAGAAACAGTTCTACCCCGATCCTCGGATCGGGCTGGGGCGCTGGTTGGTCGAGAAAAGAATTGCCAGTGCCATGATGGATCTCTCAGACGGCCTTTCCACTGATCTCGGACGTATGTGCAAGGCGAGCGGCGTCGGCGCGCGCCTACAGGCCTCCGAGCTCCCGCTGAGTGCCGTGGCCCCGGCGGCCGAACGACTGCAAATGGCCATGCACGGCGGCGATGACTATGAACTTTTATTTGCCGTTCCAAAAGCTCGAGCAGCTGGCCTGCCCCGTGCCTTTCAGGGAATTGCTCTCACCTGCATCGGAGAGTTCACTGCGAAGCGAACCGTTCTCGTGGTTGGAAGCGATGGAAACGCCAAATCGCTGGCGCCCGGTGGTTGGGATCCTTTCCGGTGAGCTCGCTTTTTCTTGTCGTGTCCTGCAACTCCAGAAAATCTTGTCGCGTTTTGTCGATCGCTGCGCCTGGCAGAAAGAGTGCGTAAACGAGCGCGCGGCGCACCCGTGTGCCGGTCAGGAGCAGCCCCAAGGACAGGTCGGTTCCTGTCTACGACGCTGAACCCAATCCGTTCCTTGGAACAATTGTTTCACAGTCCGGCCCCTGCTACCGTCGAGCTGGAAGTGCCACTAGGACCCCTACCCCTCGGCCCTCCTAGATTTTGAAAGAGAAATACAACGAAGCACTGCTTCGAGGAGGACCTCGCATGAAACGGTTTCTGTGGTTCGTAGTGTTCGCGTTTTTTGCAACCTTGCCGGCAACCGCGCAAACGCAAAAACCTATTCGCGTAAAGTGCGGAGCAGCGAAAGCTGTTACCGACTCTCTGGGACAGGTGTGGGCCGCCGATTATGGATTCAACGGTGGGCAGACGAGCCTGACCGAAGGTCCGATCACCGGAACACCGGATCCGGAACTTTACCAGGGCGGGCGCTGGGGGGACGCTCCGCCGTTGACCTATACGTTTCCGGTAGCCAATGGCGCATATCACGTAAATTTGCACTTCGTAGAGAGTTATCCGGATGATGAAGCGGTCGGCGCGCGCGTGTTCAACATAAAAATGCAAGGTGCCGTCGTGTTTCCCAAGCTTGATATCTTTGCGACGTCGGGAGCCAATACGGCTCTCATAAAGAGCGCGGAGATCAATGTTACCAGCGGCTCGATCGCCATTGAATTCGACAACATCGCGGATCATGCCAAAGTGGAGGCCATTGAAATTACCCAGGCTGTGCCCGCACCCAAGCTGACCATGAACTTTACGCACCCCGACGGCACACCCGTCACCGGAACGCTGACCTACACGATGTCCAATTCGGCGGTAAAACTGGGAGGCAGCGTGGCCCTGGTAAACGGCCAGGCCAGCTGCAACATCGTTTCGGTCCCGAGCACTTTAGGGCTCGCAGGACAGTTCCAGGTGAATCTGAGCCTGCAGGACAAGTCGGGACACTTGCTTTGGCAAGTAAGCATGGCGATGAATCCCGCCAATCTGAATTTTGCCGCGGTGCAGAGTTCGGCTTTGAACGTTGTCGTCGAAAAAATGTAGAAACGTCGTGGCCGCAGATCCCGGACGACGTTGCGGACAGTCAGCGATTTTTTGAAACACCAGTTGCCCCTGCCGCCGAAGTAGTCGCGGCAGGGGCAATCGGTTTTTCCTTTGGTGCGGTTGGTTCATCTTCGGTCGGGGCGGTATCGGGGGTGTCGACAGTAAGGTGGTGTTCGCCTGCCTGCTGTTCGAGCGTCACCACATTTGGAAAATCAATTGCCGGCATTCCTGCCAGAGCTCCTTGCATAAACTCCACCCAGATGGGCAAAGCGGCTCGTGCACCGGTTTCTTTTTTCCCCAGTGAAATCTGTTTGTCGTCAAAGCCCACCCAAACTCCGGCAGTAAGTTGCGGAGTGAATCCCATGAACCAGGCGTCGGTGTAATCCTGGGTTGTTCCCGTCTTTCCCGCTGCCGGCCGGTTCAGGGACTTGGCCTGAATCCCAGTGCCGAACTGAATGACTTCTTCCAGCATGGCGGTCATCGTGTGCGCCACCTCCGGGGAAACTACGTCATGCACCTCGGGATGAGCTTCTTCGAGCAGTGCGCCGTCGTAACTCGTCACACGGCGAATCATGTGCGGGTCAATGCGGATGCCGTCGTTTGGAAACACGGTGAAGGCCGAAACATGTTCTTCCAGCTTCATGTCTGCGGCGCCAAGTGCCAGCGGCAAGTAGGGAGGCAGCGAAGTGGTGATACCGAAGCGTCGAGTGATGTCGACGACCGATGAAATTCCGACCTTCTCGGCCAATTTGACAGCCGGAACGTTGCGGGAACCGGCTAGTGCGCGCCGCAGGGTGATGGTCCCTTCAAATTTTTCGTCGTAGTTGCGCGGAGAATAGGGCTGGCCGCCGCTGATGGTGGTGAACGGCGTATCGACGATGGTGTCAAATGGCGTGAAGCCCTTTTCCAGGGCGTCGGCGTAAACATAGACTTTAAAGGAACTGCCAACCTGCCGGTAGGCCTGAGTGGCCCGATTAAACTTTGAGTCCTCAAAACTGTAACCGCCAACCATGGCTTTGATTTCACCTGTGGAGTTGTCAATCGCCATCATGGCGCCTTGCGGACCTGGTTGCTGCTCCAGCTGCACGCGTGCGGTAGGGTCGTGAAGTTCCTGGATGGAAAATTGCGCGAGATCGCCGACCTTCAGAAATTCACTGGGTTTTTTCCGGCCGGTCCACGCAAAATCGCTGGGCGAAAGGATCGTGCGGTACGAACCTATTTTGATGGTCGCGCTTTTGTCGTCGACGGCCAGCACCAGACCGGTGACGTAACTTCCCTTTTCGATGGTATGGCGCCAATCGTCGTCTTCGTAGGTTTCCAGCTTGCCCAAATTGTCGCGAACAACATTGGGCAGATTGCCTTTCCATCCATGACGCCGTTCGTAGGAGTGCAGCCCGTCGCGAATGGCCTGATTGGCCGCCTGCTGCATCTTGATATTTAGAGTCGTGTACACCCGCAAACCGCGTTCGTGAACGGCTTCTGTGCCGTAGGTCGATTCCAAATATTTGCGAATCTCCTCAAAAAAATAGGGAGCAAGATCGTTGCGCGGATACTGGATGTGCAGGCCGAGGGGCGTCTTTCGCGCGGCTGTTTCGTCGGCAGGAGAGATTTTCCCTTCTTCTTGCATGCGGTGGAGAACCAGATTGCGGCGTCCCAGTGCCGCTTCAGGATTGAGGATGGGAGAAAACTTGGGTCCGTTCACCAACCCGGCAAGGAGGGCGGCTTCTTGCAGCTTCAAATCGGTGACCGGCTTGCCAAAGTAGAATTGCGCGGCGGCCGCGAAACCGTAGTTGCCATGTGCCAGATAAATATTGTTTGAGTACATGGTAAAAATCTGCGGCTTGGTGTAGCGACGCTCGATCTGCAGAGCGAGCAGCATTTCCTGCATTTTGCGTCGCAGGGTACGGTCACTGCGGTCGAGAAATAGATTGCCCGCAAGTTGCATCGAGATGGTGCTCGCGCCGCCGGTGATGCGGTGCTTGAGAATGTTGCGGTAGGCCGCTCCGGCAATCCGCGGAAAATCAATACCCCAGTGTTCTTCAAAGTGCTGGTCTTCAATGGACGTTACCGCGCTGTAGAGCACCTTCGGGCACTGCTCATAGGTCATGAGGATGCGGCGCTGCAAGGCGAAGCTGCCGACTAGCTGGCCGTCGTCGGCATAGATTTCGGTAACCACGTTGGGGCGGTAGGTTTCCAGAGCGCGGAGCTCCGGCAGATCGCTGGAGTAGACAAAAAGCAGTCCGCAAGCCGCTCCCAAAGCGATCGAACAGAGCAGCAGAAAGGCTAGCGCGACACGGTCAATCAGTTTCCAGCCGCGAAGCCGCAAGGTAATCGGAGGCAGACTCAGCATCGAAAGAAGATTCTAGCGCAGAACGCAATAACAGAAATCACTGCGGTTTGTGATTGTTGCGCAACCTGAGAACGAATTTTCCTAGCTTTGCGCCGGAGCGGTCCACGGGTGCGGTCGGCGGGCCTCAAAGAAGGCCAAGACTGTTACCACGAGCGCAAAGACGGTCAATGCTGCGTCCCGCAAAACCGTGTAACCAGTCAGGGGCTCGGGAGTCGCAAAGCATCCACAATTGATGTTCATGTGCAAAAGATAGGCGCGCGAGACAACGGCCACAAACCCCAGCAGGAGCAAGGTGACCAGGGAAGCCCAGATTCGCACCTGCCAGCCGACGAGCAGAAGCAACCCCAGTATGATTTCGGCAAACGGCAGGGTATGCGCCACAAAAGAAACACCCCCGGGGGAGAGTAGTTCGTAGGACTGCACCTGCATTGCGAAATTGGAAAGATTGGTCAAAATCGAAAAGCGCAGTGCGAACATCGGCGAAGGGATGAAGTTTGGAAGGAAAACCTTGGAATAGCCCGCATAGACAAAGATTCCTCCAAGCAGCAAACGACCGATTAAAATGATGGCGCGTCGATAGTTAAGCGGGCTGGATTGCATCATGGCTTGGATTCAGTTGTCTTACTTATTTCTGGCCGAGAAGCTGGTCGACAAAGTTCTTGAGCACTTCAAACGTCATGGCGCCCGCCACCGGATAGGTTTGCCCTTTGGAATGAAAAATTGTGGTGGGCGTTTGACCGACGTTGTCAATCTTGCCGAGCGCCAGGTCTTTGTCGATCAGCGCCTGCAGGGTTTGCACCGTTCCCGGAGTTTTCAAGAGATTTCTCACCTTGGCCAGATCGGCCGGAGAGAGCACGGCCGCTACGGTTCCGTCGACATCGCCGCTTTGCCCCCACTTATCCTGATTTTCAAACAGCGTTTGTTCGACGGGCTCAAATTTGCCAATTTGCGAGGCCGCGCGGCCATACAGCGCGGCGACCTTGGAATAGGCGTGCATCTGTAGGGGAAAATCGCGATGAATTAGGTACACTCTGCCGGTATTTACGTAGGTATCGAGAAGCTGCCGGTTCGTAGCGGCATAAAGCTGCCGACACGCGGGACACTGAAAATCACTGAAAATTTCTATGACCACGGGTGCATTTTTTGACCCAAACGCTTTATGGGGATCGACATCGGGCAAGGCGACGCCTTGTGGTTCTGGAGAACGAGCAGCCTTGCTGGCCGCCGGTTCAGGCGACAGAGACTTGTCCGCTGGCGGAGTCGGCGCAGCAGTGGCGGAACTGGCCGCATGTTCTGGAGTCGGACCCGCTGGATTGGGAAAGGCGGCGGCCTCGGCCGAGTGCAGATTCCGCTTGAGCGCATACGCTCCGAACAAAAGACCCAAGCCCAGAACGATCAAAAATAATGTACGGCGACTCACAAAAACCCTCCTCCGCAGCGGCCTAGTGAAATGCAAATCACGACGAGATTATCATAGGTTGGAAGTTCTGATGCCGTTTGAGGAACACGGCGTTGCGCGACAGAGAATCGGTTCACCCGGGGCAAGCAGCCGGCCGAGCGGACCCGTCCGGCGAAAACGAGCTTACTCCTAAGCACTAGAAAAATATAGCGTTACACCCGAAGTCAAGAAACTTGACAAGGATACACTCAGGTTGTATACTCCCAGTCGAGCTCACGGTGCGGGCTCGTGATTGAGCTTGGATCTGCTTTAGATTGAGCGGTTTATGAGGAAAGAAATTCGGCATTCAGGGGCGGAAGGAGCGATGGAATGAGTAAGATTATTGGAATTGATTTGGGAACAACGAACTCTGTAGTGGCGGTGATGCAAGGTGGCGAACCGGTGGTTATTCCCAACCAGGAAGGCGCACGGACCACGCCCTCTGTGGTTGCCATCACCAAAACCGGTGAGCGGTTGGTAGGCCAGGTTGCCAAGCGGCAGGCGGTGACCAATCCGGAGAACACGGTGTATTCCGTGAAGCGCTTTATGGGTCGTCGCTTTGATGAAGTAGGCGAAGAGACCAAGCGCATCCCGTACAAGGTGGTGAAGGGCGAGCACGACGACGCGCGCATTGAAATTTCGGGCAAGCTCTACAGCCCGCCGGAAATTTCGGCGATGATTTTGGGAAAGTTGAAATCGGCGGCCGAAGATTTTCTCGGTGAAAAGGTGACGAAAGCCGTGATCACCGTGCCCGCGTATTTCAACGACGCGCAGCGGCAAGCGACCAAGCAGGCGGGCGAAATTGCCGGCCTCGAAGTCGTGCGCATCATTCCGGAACCGACGGCAGCGGCCCTGGCCTACGGAATGGACAAGAAATCGGATGAAACCATTGCCGTGTACGACTTGGGCGGCGGTACGTTCGACATCTCCGTGCTGGAAGTTGGCGCTGGAGTGGTTGAAGTAAAAGCCACCAACGGCGACACCCACCTGGGCGGCGACGACGTGGACCAAAGGATCGTGGACTGGCTCATTGATGAATTCAAGAAAGAGAACGCCATCGACCTGAGCAAGGACCGCATGGCGCTGCAACGTCTGCGCGAAGCAGCGGAAAAGGCCAAGATCGAGCTTTCGCAAATGATGGAGACGGAAATCAACCTTCCGTTCATCACGGCGGGCGCGAGCGGGCCGATTCACATGCAGCTGAAGCTGACACGCACCCGCCTTGAACAATTGATGAGCGACTTGCTGGATCGTTCGATGAAACCGGTAAAACTGGCTCTGGAAGACGCCAAGCTTTCTCCGAGTGATATCCAGGAAGTGGTGATGGTCGGCGGCTCGACGCGTATTCCGAAAGTGCAAGCGCTGGTTCGCAACTTTTTCGGCGGCAAAGAACCTCACAAGGGCGTGAACCCGGACGAAGTTGTGGCAGTCGGCGCAGCGATTCAGGGCGCGGTACTTGCCGGAGAAGTGAAAGACATTCTCTTGCTCGACGTAACGCCACTGTCGCTCGGCGTCGAAACACTCGGCGGCGTAATGACCGTGCAAATCCCGCGCAACACGACGATCCCCACGCGCAAGGTCGAAACCTACTCGACGGCTTCGGACAATCAGCCGGGCGTGGAAATCAATGTCATGCAGGGCGAGCGCAAGTTCGCCAACGACAACCGTTCGCTCGGTAAATTCAAGCTGGACGGGATTCCACCTGCTCCTCGCGGCACACCTCAGGTCGAAGTGACCTTTGATATCGACGCCAACGGCATTTTGAACGTGAGCGCGAAAGACAAAGCCACGAACAAGGAACAGAAGATCACCATCACCGCATCGAGCGGCTTGACGAAAGAAGAAGCCGAGAAGATGCGCGTGGAAGCCGAATCGCACGCCGAAGAAGATCGCAAGCGCATGGAAGAGGTCGAGGCTCGCAACAGCCTGGACGGTGTCCTCTACCAGGCGGAGAAAATGATCCGCGAAAATCGCGAGAAGATTGCCGAAGCCGATCTAAAAGCGGCCGAGGAAGCAGTCGAAGACGCGAAGAAAGCGATCAACGAAGGCGGAGTGCCCCGCCTGCGGTCTGCCAAGGACAACGTGGAGCGTTCTCTGCACAAGATCGCGGAAGTGCTTTACAAGGCCAATGAAACGGCGGGTACGCCCAATGCAGAATCGGCCAATGCTGCAGGCGCGGGAGCCGGCGCAGAAGGTGGCGCGCCGAGCGGCAAGAAGCCGGAAGATGTGATCGACGCCGAATATGTCGACGTCGATGAAAGCAAGCGGCCGAACTGACGTTCGAGCGGACCGGGGGCGCGGCAAAACTGCGTCCCCGGAATTTTGTTCACTTAAAAAAAATGGCGACAACTAGCAAACCCGAATATTACGAATTGCTCGGAGTGGACCGTAAAGCGAGCGCAAAGGATATTCGTACGGCATTTCGCAAGCTGGCGCGGAAGTACCATCCCGATTTGAATCCAGGCGACAAGTCTGCGGAAGAAAAGTTTAAGAAGCTGCAGGAAGCGTACGACGTGCTGTCCGACACCAAGAAACGGCAGATGTATGACCAATACGGATTCTATAGCGACAACATTCCGCAGGGCGGGCCCGCGGGTTCGCAGGGCGATGCAGGCGCCGACCACGTCAACTTTGATTTTGGCGGATTCGACTTTGGCGGCAGCCCGGCTAGCTCCGGAGGCGGTGGGAGTTTCCGGGACCTGTTCAGTCAATTCTTCAACCGGGGTGGCGCGCGCGGCACGATGGAGCCGGAGCAGGAAGCCGGCGGCGACCTGGAATATCAGCTGGAAATCGATTTCTGGGATGCCGTTCGCGGCGCGGTAAAGAAGATTTCAATCACCCGCATGGACACCTGTGAAACCTGCCACGGCACTGGCGCCATTGGCTCTCCTGAAACGTGTCCGGTATGCGGCGGATCGGGGACGATTAAGCAGTCGGCCCGCAACATGAATTTCAACGTGCCGTGTAACCGGTGCGGCGGAACTGGAAAAATTCGCAAGGCCTGCAAGACCTGTGGCGGTGAAGGACGGGTGCGGCGAACGGAAACGATCGATGTGCGCATCCCCGCGGGCGTGGCCAATGGCGGACGAGTTCGCGTTCCGGGCAAAGGCAACTCCGGAACGATGGGGGCGCCTGCCGGCGATTTATACCTGCGCGTCGTTGTGAAGCCGCACGAATTTTTTGAACGCCGGGGAAATGATTTATATACGGAAATTCCGGTGACCGTGGTCGAAGCTACGCTTGGCGCAAAGATTGAAATCCCCACAATTGACGGACGCGCGCTTGTACGGATTCCGCCCGGAACGAATAGTGGCAAGACCCTGCGCCTGAAAGAAAAGGGCGTCCCCAACGCGCGCACGGGAACTCGGGGCGATCAGTACGCGCTGATTCAAGTCGTTGTACCGCAGCCGACAGACGAGCGCGTGCGCAATTTGATGAAGGAGCTGGAAAGCGTTGCTCCCGACAATCCGCGGCAGGATTTGTTTGAGAAAGCCGGAGTCTAACTAGAGAACCATGCCACAGCGAGCCAAAAAACGAGCGAAAGCCGGGTACATGATTAGTGCCGTGGCTGAAATCTATAAGCTGCATCCGCAAACGCTGCGTTTGTACGAGCGCGTAGGGCTGCTGAAGCCTTCGCGCTCGCAGGGCAATACGCGTCTGTACACGGATGGCGATCTGGAACGCCTGGATGTGATCCTCACACTGGCGCGGGATATGGGCGTAAATTTGGCCGGCATCGAAATCATTTTGAATATGCGCGAAAAGATGATCGAAATGGAGCGGCAGATGGAAGAGTTCGCGCACGTAGTGCAGCAGGAACTCTCGCGCGTGGCGTCCTCTCGCAACCAGGAAAAAACTCCGCGCAACGCGATCGTCAGGACCACACCGCGACTGAAGTAGGCCCGGCGCTTCCGTGCGCAGCACAGCGCCACCTCGGCGGCGCATTTCCTTCCACAGTTTTCCCAACTACCCCGCTTGCCGTGAATGCCGCACGCTCGTATGCTGTGGGCTAGGAATTGGCAATCGCGAACCGCGCGACATGCTTTTTAATATGCCTTTGGAAAATTGCAGCCTATGCAGGGGAACGGGTTGGAAGATGGTTCCGCGGCCGGATGGCGCCGGCCGCGCCGCCGTCGCGTGCGATTGCGGAATGCAGGATCGCGCGGGGCGGGTCATCGAGCGTGCGCGGGTTCCCAAGCGCTATGAACATTGCGATTTCGAAAGTTATGTTCCGGATTTGGCTGACGGGAAAACCTGGACGGCGCAGCATGCGCAATCCTTGAAGAATGCCAAAATGCTGACGCAGCGATTTGTGGCCGAGTATCCCATCTCCTCTGAAAAAGGGTTACTGCTCATGGGGCCGTCCGGCGTGGGCAAGACCCATCTGGGCGTAGCCGCACTAAGAGAACTGATTCGGCGCGGGCATGCGGGAATGTTTTGCGATTATCGCGAATTGCTGAAAGAAATTCAGTCCAGCTACAATCCCGCCAGCGAATCCACGGAAATGAAAATCCTGGAGCCCATTCGCGCGGCGGAAATCCTGGTATTGGACGATTTGGGGGCGAGCAAACCGTCTGCTTGGGTTCTGGACATGATCGGCTTGCTGCTGAACGCCCGTTACAACGAAAAACGCGTCACGATTCTAACGACAAATTATTTTGATGAAGCCGAAACCGGCAATGAACCCGCTCCAAGATTGCCTGGCGGCCAGCGCGTGGTGGTAAAAGAAGATACGCTCGCCGATCGGATTGGAGCCCGGATGCGTTCCCGGCTCTTTGAGATGTGCCGGACGGTAGAAATATTTGCTCCCGATTTCCGCCGTGAAGCGCGTCAAGCCGGCCGGGCGCGGGCATGAACGGTGGCAGATGGCGGGATCGACTGGGACCCTGCAACCGGGGTCACGCCGATTGAGTTGCGGTGTTTCGGGTCACGGTTTGTGGTTCGCTCGCAAAATGCAAGCGGCTGGAATCTTCCGGAGCAGCAGTTTGCTTGGACCTGCAGGCCACCAGAACGGACCGCCAAAATGATGAATTCCAGATTACCAGTCTCTTGCTGGCCCACAAGACCTCGGATTCATTGACATAACGCTGAGGCGGCGAGTATCCTTTTGGAGCTGTTACAGCGTTTTTGACGCCTCAAGCATCAAGTCCTGTAGCAACCGTAACCTTCCTTGCATACCCCAGAAGGGATTCCGCAAGGGACTACTATCGCCTGGAAACGTGGATGAAGCTTTCTCCTGGTGGCCAGCGACCGCGAGCAGTCGAGGACGACCCCCAAAGGGTTGAATGAAACGCTGGACGCCTTGCGTCCGGCAAATGGCAGCCGCAAAACGGCTGACAAAACTAAAACTAGGGATGCATATCCCGGAGGCCAACAATCATGCAGTTTGACAACGAAAACCTATCCCACGCGGCAGCCGCCGCTCCTGCATCAGAGTCCGAGACCCCTTCCAGTGAAGCGACTTCCTCCGACGCGACTCCTCCTGAAGCAAGCTCGGAACCGAACCAGGCAGGGGCACTGACTCCGACGACGCCGACGTCTGTTCAGGCGGAGCCTGCGGCCGCGCATGCACAAGCGGAAGCGCAATCGGCGACTGCGGCGGAGGAAACGGCAGCGACGTCGGCTGATGAAGAAGCCGCTGGTTCAGAAGAGATGAGCAAGATCATGGCGCAGTACGACGAGCAGCAGGAAGCTGCCGCGTCGAACGAGGTCATCGAGGTCAAGGTTGTTGCCTACACCGAGCACGGCGTGGTGGTGGACATCGGCGGAAAGACCGAAGGCCTGATCCCCGCCTCCGAATTTACGGATACTGAAATTCCCCGTCCAGAACCGAACGCCACGATCGAAGTACAGCGCACGGGTGAACACAAAGATGGCTACGCCATCGTGTCGTATCAAAAAGTACTGCGCCGCAAGACGTGGGAACGGATCGAAGCTTCTTTTAAAGCGAAAGAAACCATCACCGGCAAAGTTGTCGACCGCATCAAGGGCGGCCTCGTGGTGGATATCGGCGTGCGCGCGTTTTTGCCGGGTTCGCAGTACGACTTGCGCCCGACGCAGAACCTCGATGATTTGACGGGCCAGGAACTTCAGGTTCGCATCACCAAGCTGAATCGCCGCCGCGGCAATGTGGTCGTCAGCCGTCGCGCCCTGCTCGAAGAAGAGCAGCAAGCCAAGCGCGGCGAACTTATGGAGTCGCTCAAGGAAGGCCAGATCGTTCACGGCTTCGTGAAGAACGTGACCGAATACGGCGCCTTCGTTGACCTCGGCGGAATCGATGGCCTGCTGCACCTCACCGACCTCAGCTGGGGGCGCGTGAAGCATCCTTCTGACGTGGTGAAACCAGACCAGGAACTCGACGTCATCATCCTGAAGTTCGATAAAGAAAAGCAGCGCGTCTCGCTCGGTCTGAAGCAGTTGATTCCTGATCCGTGGGTCGGCGCTTCGGAAAAATATCCGGCAGGCGGCAAGGTCAAGGGCAAGATTGTTGGCGTAGTCGACTACGGCGTGTTTGTGGAGCTAGAACAAGGCATCGAAGGCCTGGTGCACGTTTCTGAAATGAGCTGGAACAAGAAAGTCACGCATCCCTCCAAGCTGGCGAAAGTCGGCGATGAAGTAGACGTCGTCGTACTGGACATCAAGCCGAGTGACCGCCGCGTTTCCCTGGGGATCAAACAAGCACTTCCCGATCCATGGCTGCTCACGGCGGAAAAGTACCCCGTGGGCACGGTCGTCACCGGGAAAGTTCGCAATATCGCCGAGTTTGGCGCGTTCATCGAGCTCGAAGATGGCTTCGACGGACTGGTCCATGTCGGCGACGTCAGTTGGACCGGCCGCGTAAAGAATCCGCACGAAGTCTTCAAGAAGGGCGAAGACGTAACCGCCAAGGTTCTCCGCATCGACGCCGAAAACCGTCGCGTGTCGCTCGGCATCAAGCAGGTCAACGACATCTGGGGCGATTGGTTTAAGGACCACAAAGTCGGCCAGATCGTGAAGGGCAAGGTTTCGCGTATCGCCACTTTCGGCGCGTTCGTCGAACTGGGCGAGAACATCGAAGCGCTCTGCCACAACACGGAAATTGAAGACCGCCGGCGTGGTCGTGACGAAGGACCCATGCACCGCACCAGCACCGGACCGCTGAAGAGCGCCGGGCCCCTGGAGCCGGGCAAGGAATACGACTTCAAAATCGTAAAAATCAGCCCGGAAACGCGGCGCATTGGCCTCAGTTACCGCGCTGCAGTCAAGCAGATCGAGCGGAAGGAGATCGACCAATATCGTTCGACGGCAACTTCCTCGAAGTCGTCTTCGACGGCAACGCTTGGCGATGTGCTGAAGTCCAAGCTGGCGGGCCGCTAGCTCGCATTCAGATTCAAACAGGGACTCCGTACAATTTCGTTTACGTTTGGGCCAGTTTAGTGATAGGAAGAGGGGCAACCGGGGGCTGGTTGTCCCTGTAAGCCTTTTCGATACACTATTTACGCAGGACTGTGGAACAATTGACGTACTGGCAGACGGATAGACGCTGACGAGGCATGGGGACGATGACCAAGCTACCAACACTGACGAAGGCCGACCTGATCGAGGAAGTCTTGCGCACCACCGAACTTCCCCGCAAGGAATCGGAGACCATCGTCGAGACCATCTTTGAAAGCATCATTCAGTCGCTGCAGAAGGGCGACAAAATTGAGATTCGCGGCTTTGGCAGCTTCCGCACGCGCCAGCGGCGCGGCCGTGTCGGCCGCAACCCGAAGACGGGCGCGAAGGTCGAAGTGCCGCCGAAAAAAATTCCATTCTTTAAACCAAGCAAGGAATTGAAGGATTTTGTGAACACCGCTGGATCGGAAGTTTCCGCAGGGACTCCTGCCGGCAGCGAATCTTCTCCCTCATAAGAATTGTTGTTTCGTTTCGCGGATTGGGTTTTCCAGCAGTGACGCCGGCGTTTTGCCGGCGTTTTGTTTTGAACTTAACGCAACAAACGAATCACAGCGAATTTGCGTTATGCTGTGCGAGTCACACTTTGGAGTTTGAGGACGCCGCCCGATGGATTATCTCTGGACGCCCTGGCGCTATCAGTACATGGAGCAAGTCACTTCCGGAAAACAGCCCGAATGCATTTTCTGCGACGCGCTGGAGCGCAATAAAGACGAGGAAACCCTCATCATCCATCGCGGGCAAAAAGTATTTGTCATCCTGAACCGTTTCCCCTATACGTCAGGACACGTCATGGCCGTGCCCTACGCCCATGTCGCGGAGTTGAATCTTCTGGACGCCGATACCATGACGGAAATGATGCTGCTCGCACAGCACATGGAGAGCGCCTTTCGTTCCAACTATTCGCCGGACGGAATGAATTTAGGAATGAATCTGGGCCGCGCTGCAGGAGCAGGCGTTACCGGACACCTTCATCTGCATGCCCTGCCCCGCTGGTACGGCGACTCCAATTTCATGACCGTGACCGCGGAAACCAGAGTCCATCCTGAAGAACTAAATACAACCTACACCCGCCTGAAAAAGACTTTTGCCGGATTCCCTCTTCCCGCCAACTCGCGCTAGAATATGCAGTTCAAACAAGTGTTTGGTTGGAGCACGGAGAACCTTGGTGAATCTGGAACTAACCGAAGAGCAGAAACTGCTGCAGAAAAGCGTACGCGAATTTGCCGAACAGGAAGTAAGGCCCCTCGCCAAAGAACATGACGAAAAGGGTCATTTCCCGCGCGAACTTTTCAAAAAAGCGGCGGAACTTGGACTGACAGGGGTGGCCCTTCCTGAATCCGAAGGCGGCGCCGGCTTTGATCACATCGCCTACACCATAGTAATTGAAGAGATTTCCCGGTGTTGCGCTTCAACCGGGGTAATCCTCTCCGTTCAGAATTCTCTCTACTGCGATCCTCTCCACCGGCTGGGAACCGAGGAACAGAAAAAGAAATTTCTGCTGCCCTTCGCGCGCGGCGAAAAAATTGGTTGCTACGCACTGACCGAACCGCAAGCCGGCTCCAATGCGGCAGCGCTGCAAACAAAGGCGGTGAAGAAGGGCGACAGATACATCGTCAACGGCACCAAGGCCTGGATTACCAATGGCGGTGCGGCCGATGCGGCCCTCGTTTACGTAAACACAGATCCCGCCAAGGGCGAAAAGGGGATCACCGCGCTGGTGATTGAAAAAGGTGTTGCCGGCTTCCAGGTTGGTAAAGAGGAAAAGAAACTGGGAATCAGCGCCACTGCGTGCAGCGAACTCATTTTCACGGATTGCGAAGTGCCCGCCGAGAATCGCATCGGCAATGAAGGCGAAGGTTATAAAGTGGCGCTCTCCACTTTGGACGGTGGGCGCATCGGCATCGCTTCGCAAGCCACAGGAATTGCGCAAGGAGCATTTGCGGCCGCGCTGAAATATTCGCAGGAGCGCTTGGCCTTCGGTCATCCCATATCCCAATTCCAAGCCATTCAGTTCATGCTCGCCGACATGACCACGGAAATCGACGCCGCGCGTCTATTGAACCGCAAAGCGGCTTGGAAGCAGGACACCGGCGCGCGTTTCAGCATGGACGCGGCCATTGCGAAATTATTTGCCAGTGAAATGGCCACTCGGGTCACGCACAAAGCGATTCAAATCCACGGCGGCAACGGTTACAGCCGCGAATATCCTGTCGAACGCAACTACCGCGACGCGCGCATCACTGAAATTTATGAAGGCACAAGTGAAATTCAGCGCCTCGTAATTTCCTCCTGGGTTCTGAAGTCCTAGCCGCCCCGTAGTATCCTGAGCACGTGCTCGAGCTCGAAGGCGGACTGGAATTTGACGCGTTGCGCACCACGGACTTTTTCTCCGTTCTGCCGCCCAAGCCCGCAGTGTGTTTGATCGAATTGACGGAAGCGGGAGCCGAGCCTTATCTAATCCGCACCCAAGACTTGCGGCGCCGCCTGCAACGGCTGTTGGGTCCGGTTGACCCGGCGAGCAAGCGCCTCAACTTGAGCGGACTCGCGCGTGCGGTCCGCTACAGATTGACGGGATCGCCGTTTGAGCAAACATTCACTTATTACCGGTACGCCAGGCAATTGTTCCCCAAACGCTACCGCGCGCTGATGAAACTTCGTCCCGCTGCAGTTTTGAAGGTAAATCTACGCAATCCCTATCCGCGCTGCTACGTCACGAGGAAAATCGCAGTCGATTCAAGCGGAGTACCCACTGCGGGTATTTACTACGGCCCGTTTGCATCCCGAAAGCTGGCCGAAGCCTTCGCCGAAAAAGCGCTCGATCTGTTCAAAGTGCGCCGCTGCCAAATCAAAATCCGCCGCGATCCCACGTTTCCGGGTTGTATCTATTCCGAGATGAAAATGTGTCTAGCTCCGTGTTTTGCTGGTTGCAGCGAAGAAGAATACCAAACAGAGGTTCACAGGCTGGTGCAGTTTCTGGAATCGAGCGGGGGGTCCCTGCGGTCAACGATTGAGCAAGAGCGCGAGCAAGCCAGTGAACGATTGGACTTCGAGCGCGCTGCGGCGCTGCACAAGAAAGTGGAGAAAATTGACGAAGCGTTGCGGGGGCGTCCGGAGTTAGCGCGCAGGATTCAGGACTTGAACGCCGTCATCTTACAGCGCACCGCCGAGGAGCAGACCATTGGCATCTTTGGAATCCGCGGCGGCCGGCTGCAGGAACCCTATTTCCTGCGCTTTGCTGAACTAGCCAGCCAACCACGTTCCGCCGAACAGCTCTTTCGGAACTATCTGGAAGGTACTTCCGCCGACATGAACCAAGAGCCCGGTTCCTGGGCTGCCAGTTTTAGCCGCGATGAGCTTGGGGAGCATTTGTCGCTTATATCGCGTTGGTACTATAGCAACCCGCGCGAAGGCGAGATTTTCTTTCACGAGAAAGATTGGCCTTATCGCAGAATTCTGCGCGCTTGTTCACGCGTGCTCGCACCGCCCGTACCGGAAGCGCAGCAAGAATAGCCGGCAGCGCTTTCGGGGACTTGCAAATCCCCTGCTATACTTTTGCAGACGTTCATCACAGTTCTCTGGATATCACAGGACATGACCAGTCACGCCACACCCGAAGCAACGCGCCATTACGCCAAACGCTTTTCGCCGGAAGTCGCAGCGGGGCACTTCCGGGAAGCGCAGCGCCTTCTTTTTTCTTCTCTCGGTATCGGAACGTATCTGGGCCAACCGGATGCGAAAAGTGATACCGGCTATACATCTTCTGTCGTTGCATCCGTCGAACAAGGCATCAACGTAGTCGATGCTGCCATCAATTATCGATTCCAGCGCAGTGAAAGAAACATTGGTTCCGCATTGCAGCAGCTTGCGGCTAAAGGTTTCCAGCGCGAAGAGGTCGTTGTCTGCACCAAGGGTGGTTATCTGACGCCCGACGGGGAGATGCCGTCCGACCCGAATGAGTATTTTTTCCGGGAATATATTCAGCCGGGCGTATTCACCGCCAAGGACATCGTAGGTGGCAGTCATTGTATGGCGCCCAAGTTCTTGAAAAATCAAATTGGGCGTAGCCTCAAAAACCTCGGCGTTGATTGTATTGACGTTTATTACCTGCACAATCCGGAGACGCAACTCGCAGAAGTGCCCAAAGTCGAATTCCTGGAACGCATTCGCGATGCCTTCACGTTCCTGGAATCCGCCGTTGACGCGGGGGAACTGCAATACTACGGCGTTGCAACCTGGGAAGGCTTCCGTCAGGAAGCCAAAGTTCGCGACGCCATGCAGCTCGGCGAACTGTCGCAGGTCGCCCAGGAAATCGCCGGTGGCCGCCATCATTTCCGCTTCGTGCAACTGCCTTTCAATATGGGAATGACCGAAGCGCTCACGCTGGGCAATCAGACCATTCACGGACGCACGCGAACAGTAATGGAAGCCGCCAGCGATCTCGACATCACGCTGATTGCCAGTGCTTCTCTGCTGCAAGGACAAGTGGCACGGGGTCTGCCGTCTTTTGTCGCAGATGCCTTGGGATTGAACAATGATGCGGAGCGTTCACTCCAATTCGCCCGCTCTTCACCCGGGATAACCACGGCGCTCGTTGGAATGTCTCGCGTAGAACACGTCAAAGCCAATTCGCGGCTCGTGAACATTCCTCCGGCCACGGTCGAGGAATTCAGCAAACTGTTTTCACGAGGTGAAGGAAGTTGAGTCCGCCGTTACCGCCTGAGCTCCGGATGGCGTTCCAGCATCCAATCCGTGATAGCTACATCCAGCTCATTCAATTTGCCAGCAAAGAAATGATCTACACCACTAACTTCCACGAATCGGTTGCGCCCGGGAAGTGAGGCCACGAATTCCCGCGCCTTGGCGATATTTCCAAACTCATCGTTGCTGCCGTGAACAAACAATTTCGGCTTGTAACAGTTAGACAGATAAGAAAAATCCGCATTGTTGACAGGAATTCCCAAACCAATCAGCTCTGTCACTCGCTCGTCCTGGCATCCAACGCGCAACCCTACCCAGGAGCCAAAGCTAAATCCGGCGACCAGGAGCGGCAATCCGGGATATTGGGTTGCCAGGAAATTCAGTCCCGCTTGAACGTCCCCCGTTTCTCCGCGACCGCGATCGTGAACACCAGCGCTCAGTCCCGCTCCCCGAAAATTAAATCGCAAAACAGGGATGCCTAGCGCATCGAGCGATTTGGCCGCTTGATACACGACTTTGTTGTGCATCGTTCCGCCGAAAAGCGGATGGGGGTGGCAAACCAGGGCGACTATCGCCGGAGCGGCCGGTGCGTTCGGAGTCCAATAAATGGCCTCCAGCCGCCCGGCTGGTCCGTCCAGAAAAAAATTGAGTGAATCATGCGTTGCGCCCATAGAGTATGCGTTGCCCTACAAGTCTAGCGCATCGTTGCAGAAAGAAACGGAAACTGGCGGTCACGCTGTGATACAGCGCATGGGAGTAACGGTACGCACGGGCGGCGACCAGGAGTTCTGTACGGCCCAGCCTTATTTACAAAATTGTAAACGTCTCGTACTAGAACAAGAAAATCGCACTTTCGCGTTGCAGTTTGTGCACGCCAGTGTTAGTTTGGCGCTCATCACAGCCAGCCCCGGGGGTATTGATGAGCGACGCAGCGGACCGCCGCGAAGCGCGGCGATTCACAATGACCCTTCCTTTGCGCATTTCCCCGCGCAAGAATCAGAACCCTGAGCTGGTAGCCGAGACCAAAGACGTCAGCTACCAGGGTATCTTCTTCCTCTCAGAAACCAATTTTCAGCTGGGCAGCGAAATTGAATTCGTCATCACTCTTCCTCAACAAATTACACAATCGGGCGAGGTTAATATTCGCTGCCAGGGCAAAATTATTCGTGTGCAATCCAATCCCAAGGGTCTAACAGGCATAGCCGCCAAGATCGAGCATTACGAATTCGTGCCTGCTGCTTCTGCCGCTTAAACTGCGCGTCTCGGTCACTGCCCTCGTGGCCAAGCGACTTTGTCCGGCGCTACGCGTACAATCAGTGCATTGTCTAAAGCCGGGAGAATTCCATGTATCACTACGACCCCAAACTGGCGCTTGAAGAATTGCAGGAAGACGCGCTGATGCCCCACCCCGTCAAATTGCGGGACATGATTCTCCGCAATCAGCATGATCCCAAGGAAGCTCAGATTCTTAATGCTGAGTTTCAGAACTATCTGACAGGATTCGGCGAACTGCAGAAGATAGCCCGAGAGATTCTGGAAAAACTCGCAGCGGGACAACCCAAACACCCGTAACCTGTGTCGGGTCACCGCTTTATCTTCGACCCCATTCAAACGGCAGCAATCCCGTTTCGAAAAAGTGCGCAGACGCTGGTAGACTAATCGTGTTCGTGGCCCGAAGCGCGATCAGGGAGCGCCGGCCACAACTCAAACTAAGCTAAATGCGACGCCACACACTTCTGATTGACGCCGACGATACCCTCTGGGAAAACAACGTTTTCTTTGAAAAATTAATCGAAGACTTCATCACTCTCGTGGAGCCTTGCGGCTATACGCGCGCCTATATCCGTCACATCTTGAACGAAACCGAACGGAAAAATATCCGGCAGTATGGCTACGGAGTTCGCTGCTTCGGCCGATCGCTCGAGGAGACCTACCTCAAGCTGGCGGAACAAATGGCCAAGCGCGAAATACTCGCACAAATTCACGACCGCGTAGTCGGCCTTGAACGCACACCTCCGAAAATCCTGGACGGAGTGCCGGAAACTCTTGCCTATCTAACCGAGCGGCATCGGCTGATCCTTTTCACCAAAGGCGAGCCCGCCGAGCAAGCCGCGAAAGTTGAACGTTCCGGCTTACAGGGTTTTTTCGAGTTCATCGAAATCGTTGCGGAAAAAGATCACGAAACGTACGGCGGACTGATCCAAAAGCACAAAATCGTTAAATCGCAGGGATGGATGATTGGCAACAGCCCGCGAAGCGACATCAATCCTGCGATGAAAATTGGCTTGAACGCGGTTTACATACCCCACGAACATACCTGGCATATGGAACATGAGCCGGTGCTGGCGGGCTCGGGAAAACTTGTGATTCTGCCGGCCTTTCGCGAATTACGCGGGCATTTCTAGATTTCGAGGTCAAACTCATGGCAACTGCAACAACTTCAGTTCACACCGACTGGCGACAGGAGTGGTTCGACATTGAAGACGCAACTTTTCTCAATGCGGCTGGCAATGCTCCCATGCCAAAAGTTTCTCTCCGCGCCACCCAGTCCGCGCTCGATTGGAAAAAATTCCCCCACCGGATTCCGGACAGCGCTTACTTCGAGACCCCGGCTCGCATTCGCGAATCCATCGCCAAATTAATCGGCGCCCAGACCGAAGAAATTGCGCTCACCACCGGTGCCAGCTCAGGAACGGCTCTGGTTGCTTACAACCTCGATTGGAAAACCGGCGACGAAGTTCTTACAGCTAAAGGCGAATTCCCTCTGCAGTTCACAACATGGAAGCCCATGGAAGAGCGCGAAGGCGTAAAGTTAAAAGTCGTCTCGCCGCAAAACCGATTTATCTCCGCTGACGATTTCATCGCCGCCCTCAGTCCCAGGACGCGTCTGGTTTCTGCAAGCCTCGTTCGCTTTGACGACGGAGTTTTGCTCGACGCCGCAAAACTCGCTGCAGCCTGCCATGCCCAGGGAACTTTTCTGCTTCTCGACGCCAGCCAATGCTGCGGCGCAATCCCCATGGATGTAACAACCCTCGGCGCTGATTTCATCGTATCCGCCGGATACAAATGGCTCCTCAGCCCTTACGGCACTGGTTTCCTCTGGGCAAAAAACGAACGTGTAGCAAAGATGCGTCCAGGCCCGTTTTACTGGATGGCGCTCGAGGGGGCCGACCGCTTTGCATCCCTGGTTTTTACCGATCCGAAACCAGCCGCCGGTGCGCGTCGCTGGGACTCTGCTGAAACCGCCAGCTATTTCAATCTCGCCGGCATGGACGCCTCTTTGCAATTTGTCCTGAATCTAGGACCGCAAACAGTCTCGGCCCACAACCGTAAACTGATTGACCTTCTCTATGAACGCCTCCCGAAGGATCGCTGCATCCCCTCCAGCCCCCTCGATTCCATCCAGCGCGGGCCTTACGGCTGTTTCGCCGCGCGCACGCCAGAGAAAACCGCTGTGCTGTTTGAAAATTTGCAAAAAGAAAATGTAATCGTCAGCTTGCGCGAAGGCAACATTCGCGTCTCGCCCCATCTTTACAACACCGAGCGCGACATCGATCGCCTGATCGAGGTAATTACGGCTTAGTTCTGCTAGCGGTTTGTAGGCGCGTGAAACGGAATGTATACAATTGCTTCCAAGTCGACCGGCTCGCCTTGCTTCGAGGCGGGAGCAAACTTCCAGTGACTGAGGGCGTCGATGGCGTTGGCGTCGAGCTGTTCGTCTAAGCCCTTTACGAGTTGAATGCTGTCAACCGATCCATCGCGCCGAATTACCGCGTAAAGTACGACTTGCCCTTCCACATGCTCGCTGACCAGCGAAGGCGGATACTTCGGATCGGTCTTTTTCAGAGCGACGGGGCCAGCCAGATCAGGCGACGCGGCACGCGGACCATTGCCCAGTCCGCGCAGCTCGGAAAAGTGCAGGATCCAGCTTCCTGTCGAACTGTTCAGATTCGGCATATTTACGTACATCGTATAAACCTTCTTAGACGCGAAAATCTGCTCGGGTTTTGCTCCCGGGGGAAGTGCCGCAAAATTCGGCGGACCACTTCGCTCTGGCGCGTCCTCTTCTCGCGCCTGCGGTTCGGGCCTGGTAACCAGAACACGCGGAGGCGCACTGCTTTTCGCTGGCGCATCACCGAGTCCAGAAATCCCGCTTTTTGCCGTTGGATTTCCGCCGCTGATACTCACTCCGACTGAATTTTTCCCGTTGCCTTCGCCCGCCCCGCCTTGGCTGTCCGCCGTTCCCTTCCTGCCCCCATTCAGGGCCGGGACACTGTTTGGCGAAGCTCCCGGAACGCCAGCCTTCTTTCCTTCCGGCGAAATGGAAACCTGCGCAGCAAGATTTCCCGCAGGAGGCTTCACATCTGCCGCCGGCGGCGCGGGCGCAGAAGACAAGGCGATCAATGTCGCCGGATTTCCGCTTGCCGGGGTTTGTTGCGCCGTTCCCACTTCCGGCGCGGGTCCCGCGTCACCACTCTGCGCACGCTGCGCCACGCGCGGTGCCGCCCCTGCATTCAATTGCAATTGGGGGCGGGCGGGAGCATGCGGCGAAACTTGCATCGTAATTTCCGCAGGTTTTTGCGCAAGCGTCGGCACCTCCGGCAACGGCGCTTCTGTAACGGAGGCGACCCGATGCTCGCGCGGCCGCAGCTTTTCCTCGCTGATTTCAATTCTGGGCTTGGTCGGCCCGGTTGTCGTCTGCAGCTCCACGATATTTGGCAAGGCTGGAAGAATTTCTGGCGCTTTCGGCGACGCGCTGGGATTGATGAGCGTCTGTCGCGGATGCGTTGGATTCGCTGGATCGGTAAAAATACGCTGCCGGGGATGAAACGCGTCCGCGCCGGCAACGGGCTCTGGCTTGTCGGGTTCGCCCCGGGGTGTCGCTTTGGCCTTTGCTCCCGGAATTTCCAGCAAAGGCAGATCGTTGATTGGACCGGACCATGTCAGTTGAAAATTGTCCAACGAAGGATTTCTCCGGGGGATCATCGCGAATTGCGGAAACGGAAAAATAACAATCAAGATATGCCACAAGGCCGCGGCAACAAGCGCCATCACAGGAATGCGCCGTTCTACCCGGGAATCCCGAAAAAATTCCTTATTCTGAAATTTTCTCGGCCCAAAGGGTCTGGCCAGCAGCGCGCGCACACTGCTCCATAGACTCTGACGGAATTCTCCCCAGCCCACTTCTAGATTCGGATTGTCCCAGTGGTGGATTGCGGACAGGCGCACGGATTCGCCAGGCTTCCTTGCCTGTCCCAAAATGTCCAGTGCATTGCTGGCCTGGTTGAAAGCCATTGAACTCCCAATGGTCAGCGGATCCGCCGGTCGCAGCCGGCGACCTCAAAACCGCTCAAAGAATCATAAGGTATAGATGAGCGTACCGAGGCTCGGGTTTACTCGGCGCAAAACTCCGTACCGTTGTCGCTGGGGACGTGGCGGTAGAAACTTAGAACGGCATCTCCCTGTGGCAAGACCCGTGCTCTTTCCAGCCTACCTGCTTTCTCGGGCGGATCAAAGCCGCGGCGGTGCTCTGCAATCACCGCCACATCCTGCGCAAGAAAATTCGCCGCCCCCAAAAGGCGCAGCACCCGGGAATACTCCCCTTGTTCGGCGTAGGGCGGATCAAGATAAACATAGTCGTAGGTAATTCCATCGGATCGGTGCTTCCCCGCAAGCTTTTCCAATCCGGCGATGGCATCGGCCGTCGTTACGGTGGCGCCCGTCGTAATCTGGAGAGACTCCAAATTCTTGCGAATCAATGTTGCCGCCGGCGCATGATTCTCGATAAAAACGACTTCGCTCGCGCCGCGGCTCAACGCTTCAATTCCGACGGCGCCCGTGCCTGCAAACACATCAACAAAGCGCGTTCCGGACAAATCATGTCCCAGCACATTGAACAGTGTTTCGCGCAAACGGTCGCTCGTGGGCCGCAAGGCCATACCCTTGAGACTCCTCAGAATTCGGCTGCGATAGATTCCGGCAATTACGCGCATAGTTTTAGACGCTTCTCAGCCAATTTTAGCGAGGTGGTACCGCTTCTGCCATTGCGGCGGCAGCGCTCGTAAAGCCCGCTGCAAGCCTGCCAGTTGGCCGGCGTCATCCACAAGTCCAAACGCCTCACGGCGCGCCAATTCCAGCAATTCGCGATCCCGCAAAGGGTTCGCGATGTGAAAACCTAGATCGCCGGATTGCCGCGTGCCAAAAAACTCTCCTGGTCCGCGAATCAACAGATCTGTCTCCGCAATCTCAAATCCATTGGACGTGCGTACCATTGTTTCGAGTCGCGCAAGCGCCTCGTCCGTCTTGCGAATCGGCGCAACCAGAATGCAGTGCGACTTCTCGGCGCCTCGCCCGATACGGCCCCGCAGTTGGTGCAACTGCGACAATCCAAAACGTTCCGCGTGCTCAATCACCATCACCGTCGCATTCGGTACGTCCACCCCAACTTCCACTACAGTCGTGGCCACCAGAATCTGCACTTCATTGCGGCGGAAGCGCTGCATCACGTCTTCTTTTTCCTCGCTCGACAACCGCCCATGCAGCAATCCAACCTTGATTTTCGGAAACACCTCCTTTGAAAGCCGCTGGTACTCCTCGATCGCCGCTTTCAATTCCAGCTTGGACTCTTCAATCACCGGATACACGATGAAACCCTGATGCCCCGCGGCCACCTCACGCCGCAAAAACTCCCATACTCCCGGCAAATGCGGCTCGGTGGTCGTTCGTGTTTCTATCGGCGTGCGCCCCGGCGGCAATTCATCCAGGACCGAAACATCCAGATCTCCATACAAGGTAAGCGAAAGGGTCCGGGGAATCGGCGTCGCCGTCAGCACCAGCACATGTGGTACGTGGCCACGCGCTGCGGCCTTATCCATCAGCTTCTTCCGCTGCAAGACTCCAAACCGATGCTGCTCGTCAATCGCCACAAATCCCAACTTCGCAAATTTTACATTTTCTTCAATCAGGGCATGCGTCCCGATCACGAATTGCACTTCGCCGCTTCGAATCCGCTCCAGCACGGCCGCCTTTTCTTTCCAGTGAATCGCGCTAACCAGCAGCTCTACCCGATAGCCGGCAGGCGCAAGGATCCTTTTTGCGGAAAGATAATGCTGCACCGCCAGGATTTCTGTCGGTGCCATCAGTGCAGCCTGCAGGCCATTCTCCATCCCGATCACCGCCGCCTGCATTGCGATAATTGTCTTGCCGCTGCCCACGTCTCCCTGCAGCAGCCTGTTCATCGGCACCGGTTTTTCCAAATCCTGCGCAATCTCCTGCAGCACGCGCTTTTGCGCCGCAGTCGGCTTGAACGGCAAGATCCGCTTCAGCGCCTGGCGAATATTGTCTTCCCGCAATCGAAACGCAATCGCATTCTCCTTCCGCGCGGTCTTCCGATCCAGCGCCAGGCTCAACTGATACAGGAAGAATTCCTCGAAAATAAGCCGCCGCTGCGCGGGGGAACGAAACGCATTCAACGCCTCGAGGGATTCTCCGGCCGGCGGAAAATGCGTATGAATGATCGCTTCGCCGCGCGTCGGATATTCCAGACGCTTGCGCAAAGCGTCCGGCAAAACATCCGGCATTCCGGGGTCAACCAACTGCACGGCGGCATACATGGCCCGCCGAATCGCTCTTGAACCAAATGTTCCAATGGCCTCGTAGATCGGGACAATTCGCCCTACCTCGGTCGAGTCCATCCCGTCCGCACTCAGCAGTTCCATCTGGGGATTGATCATCTCCAGCCGGGCCGGGCGCAATTTATCGACTTCCGCCTTTCCGTGCAGCACCAGCAACTGCCCTGGCTTCAGCCGACCTTCCAAATACCCGCCGTGATAAAACTTGCAAGGCAGTGATCCGCCGGCGTCGTCCTGCACCAGGAGATGGTAAATGGCGTCCCGCCCGCGCATTCCGCGAACCGCCTGGCCACTCATCACCCGCGCGCGAATCGTGTACGTCCCGTTCGGTTGAATATCTTTCACGTGCGAAAATTGGATCCGGTCTTCATATCGGAAAGGAAGATAGGCCAGCAAATCCTCAAGCGTATGTATTCCGCGCTTTGCGAGAAGTTCGGCGCGCTGGGGACCAACTCCTTTAATCATGCGCACTGCGGTTGCGAGGGTTTGCATCATTCGCTGGGTTGTCAAGGTCTCGGCCGCCTCAACTGCGGCTATCTACTTTTATATCATCCCTTTGAGGATTGAACCGGCGCATGAAACTTGCGCCCTGGGCCTGCCTATGGCTACAGTGTGGGTTCTGCGCCGTTCATGCTTTGGGAGGCTTTGTGGCTGATGCCCGTCTAACAGGTTCCGATAAGCGTTCCCTGCTCTTTTGGATTGCCTTAGGTATCCTCGGAATCGTCTTTGCCCAAAAGTTCTACTTCCGCGCATTCCCGGAAGCCTCTGTTAATTTCAAAGTCACCCGCGAAGAAGCTCTCAACCGCGCAAAATCGTTCGTTGCCAGCCTCGGGGAAAACGTTTCCGGCTACCAATCCACGGCCGTTTTCTCGGTGGACGATCAAGCCAAAGTCTACCTGGAACGTGAATTGGGGCTTCAACAAGCGAACCATCTGATGTCCGGCACGCTGCACATCTGGTATTGGGACATCCGGTTCTTTAAACCTCAACAGGAGGAAGAATTCAACGTTCGCATCAGTCCTTCCGGCGAAATTGTCGGCTACGATCACAAGATCGAAGAATCGCGCAAGGGCGCTCAGCTGGACCGCGAGACGGCCCGGGCCTCGGCCGCCGCCTTTCTGGCTTCCAAACTGGCCACCAATCTAAGCGACTGGGAATTTCTCGCCGAGGAAGCCAACTCCAAAACCAAGCCCGCGCGCACCGACTGGGACTTTACCTGGGAGAAGCGTGCCTTCCGCGCCAAAGACGCTCCCTATCGCTACACGGTCACCATCCAGGGAGACAAAATCGGCGGCGCAGAACAATATCTCAAGGTCCCCGAGGCCTGGACGCGCAGCTTTCAGCAACTTCGCTCCTCGAACGATTTCCTCACACAAATCGCGATTCTGCCCTACGTGCTCCTGCTTGGCGCGGCGGTCTGGCTCGCCGTTGTCCTCTCCAAGCGCGGGCAAACGAGCTGGGGTCTGGCGATCAAACTCGGCATCTTCGTGGCTGTCCTGCTGTTCCTGATGCAGCTCAATACCTGGCCGGTTGAAAAATCCAATTACGACACCAACACCTCCTACGGCAGCTTTGTCCTCGAACAACTCGCCAAAGCCCTGCTATTCGGCTTGAGCTCCGTCATCACGATTACTCTCGTTCTTCCCGGCGCTGAACCGCTCTATCGCTCTTTCCTGCCGGGGAAACTGCGCCTCAGCCAGGCCTTCACTTTGCGGGGATTGCGTACCAAGGAATTTTTCTCCTCGGCAGTTGTCGGAATTTCCATGGCGGCCTTTCATATCGGGTTCGTTGTGGCGTTCTACGTCGTTGCCACGCACTTTGGCGCCTGGGCTCCCCAGGATTTGAATTATGAGAATTCAATTAACACCATTTTCCCCTGGATCGCTGGCGTCGCCATTGGCTTCCTTGCTTCAACGAACGAGGAATTCACCTTTCGACTCTTTGCAATTCCCTTCATCCACCGTCTCACCGGTTCGCGTTTCCTCGCTGTTCTGATTCCCGCTTTTTGCTGGAGTTTTCTGCATGCCAACTATCCGCAAGAACCCCCGTACATCCGCGGCATCGAAATCGGTCTCATCGGTATCGTCGCCGGCCTGGTCATGCTCCGCTGGGGGATTCTCGCGACTTTGATTTGGCATTACACCGTCGATGCCTCGCTGGTCGGCCTGTTCCTTCTGCGTTCGAACAGTCTGTACTTCAAAATCTCCGGCGTCATTGTCGCCACCGCAGCGGTTGCTCCGCTGGCGTTTGCTGCGGTCTCCTATCTCTCGCGCGGTAAATTTGAAGATGATGAAGATCTTTTGAACGGCGCCGAACCTGCCGCAGCGATAGATTTCAGATCCACGGAACCGGCCGCCGTCGCCGAGCACTCCGGGGGGGCCTTGGTGTACCGCCCGCTTGCGCCCGCAGTTCTCGCCGTATTGATCTTCTGCACGTTTGCCGGTGCAATGCTCGTGTGGCGCGGCAAATCCTCTGCGCATTCCATCGGCGGCTACTTGCAACTTTCCGTTGACGCGCGGGGCGCAAAACTTCGCGCCGACGAAATCCTGCGCCAGCACAAAATTGACCCGGCCTCATACCACAGCGTCACCTTGATGACCGATCGCACAGATCGCTATAGCAACGAATTCCTGCATCGTCAGATGACCATCGAGCAAATCAACGCCATCTACGCTGGCCAAATTCCCGGCGCGCTCTGGCGGATTCGATATTTTCGCGACAGCCAGCCGGAAGAATTCCGGCTATTCCTCAAACCGGACGGTTCTTTGCATTCCTTCCGGCACACACTCGCCGAAGGTGCGCCCGGCGAATCGTTGCCCAAAGAGCAGGCAGTCGCCATCGCGGAAAAATACCTGCGCGAGGAAAAGAAAATTGAGCTAAGCCAGTGGAAGCTCGTTGAATCCACATCCGACAAAAAACCAAAGCGTATCGACCACTCGCTCACCTGGCAGCAAAACCTTCCGCTAAACCCGTCATCAGCTGCGCCCGACCCTGCCAAAGACGCCTTTGCCCGCATTACCGTGCAGATATTCGGCAATGAAGTGGGCGACTACAGTACGGAAATCAAGATCCCGGACGAGTGGCGCCGCCAGCAGGAAGAGACCACCCTTCCGCGCGCGATTTTCAGTTACGTTTTACCGGTTATTTTCATCCTGGGATTCGGCATCGCCATTCTCGTCATTTTCCTGAAAAATCTTCGCTCCGACGCCGCGCGATCCGTACCCTGGAAACGTCTCGGATTCTGGGCTTCCTGGTCCCTGCTCGCCTACCTCGTCAATCTGGCCTGCGGAAGCAACATCGCCAACGCCCTGAACACGTACCAGACCGCCATTCCCTTCAAAACCATGATTGGCACCCTGGCCGTCGGTTTTCTGTTGGGCATTCCCTTCTACTTCGGAGCCTTTGCCCTTCTGTTCAGCGTGGCCTGGTATTTCGGTACCGTGGCTTTTGGCCGTGAGCGGCTGCCTTCCTGGCTGGGCATGCCTTCTGCCTACTATCGTGACGCGCTCGCCATCGGTCTTGGCGGTTCCGCTGTTCTTGCCGGCTTGCAGCATCTTTTTTCTAGTGCTGCAGCGCCCCACACCACGACGCTTCATCGCTCGATTGAGTCTTCCTTTGCCGGGTTTTTCGACGCGGTGATTCCCGCCGCGTCCATCTTTGCAACGGCCCTGATACGCGGCTTGTTGTACACCGGCGGCCTGGCGCTGGTGGCCTCGTTTGTTCTTGCCTACGTTCGCCCGACTTGGTTGAAAATTCTGCTTTTCCTCGTTGCCACACTCTCGGCGGTGGGCAGCAACTGGATCGGCCCCCTGGCCTTCGCCAAACAGTGGACGACAGGCATTTTCGTCCTGGGGATCGTCATCCTCGCTGTCCGCTACCTCATGCACTTGAACATTCTGGGCTGCTTTTTACTTGTCGCCAGCACCACGATTCTGGGCGCAGCCGGGGAATTGCTTCGCCAGCCTGATCACTTCTACCGCGTGAACGCATTCGCGCTCCTGGCCGCGCTGGCCCTGCTGTTCCTGTGGCCCGTCGTCTTGTGGCGCACGAGGGCCGCAGACCAACCGGTCTAGCGCCAGCAAACAACCCCCGACGGGGCGGCTCGGTGGCCGGTAAATCGCATTTTTCCTGCAGTTTGCAGGAAACAATTTCCACAGCTCTTGCGTTGTAACAAGGGGAAGTGGTTGCTTACCCGCGGGGTGTTTGTGCGTCGATATAAGGTAGTGTCGGGGTGGCGTTTATCTGGCCCGACGGTCGAATTTGGGCTAAGGTGTTGTGGCGCAAGACCCAGCACGAGCAGACGCGAAGAGAAAGCGAATTATGCCGCTTCCAAGATGGGCTCTGGCTTTGGCCGATGAAAGAGGCCAAACAGGCAGTGTACACACTGCCTTGGCCTCGGTGATCTCTTTGCCCGACCTTGATGAGCGCACCTTGGTGGCAGAGGCGCAGGGTGGCAACCGCGCCGCTTTTGAGGAACTCGTTCGTCGCTATGACCGCGATGTCCTGCGTCTTGCTTTAAACCTCATGAAGCGCCCCGAAGACGCCCGCGACGTCTATCAGGAAGCTTTCCTCAAGGTCTACCGCAATCTCCATCGCTTCCGCTTCGAATGCAGCTTCTACACCTGGCTCTACCGCATCGTCACCAATGTTTGCCTTGATCACCTTCGTCGCCGCCAGGCGCGACCGGAAGACCAGGCTCCTGAGTTGGTCTCCGCGCACCAAGACGAGGGCGTTACCGATTTTTTTGAACGCCAGCGCGAGCACCGCCCCGCACTCGATCCGGAAAAGACCCTCTTCGGCCAGGAAATTCGCGCTCGCATTGCCACGGCGATGGAACGCCTGTCCCCCCGCGAACGAGTTGTTTTCGAAATGAAGCACTACCAAGGTTTGAAGCTGCGCGCCATCGGCGATGCCCTGGGCACCACCGAGGAGACGGTCAAGAACTCCCTGTTTCGCGCTACGCGGAAACTCCGCAGCCAGCTGGGAGGCTTACGATGAGCTTCCTCAAGAGCAATATCTCGTGCAAGGACATTGCGCCCCTGCTTATTTTTTATGTCTGCAACGAAGTCAGCGAGCGGGAACAAAGCGTCATCGAATCTCATCTTCCCCTCTGCGCGGATTGTTCGGCGCAACTCGCCGATGAGCGGCGAATGCAGGAAGCGTTTCAATCCCTGCCGCAATCGGCAGATGATCTCGATATTGCGGGAATTTTGCTTTCCCAGTGCCGCAGCGAACTGTCGGAGAGTCTGGACGATCTTGCGGCCCCCCCGGTTAAGGAAAACTGGCGCCCGTTCGGCTGGCTCCACCAATGGATGGCCCTGCGTCCAGCTTGGAGCGGAGCACTCCTGGTCTTCCTTGGACTTCTCGTTGGCACGCAACTAACGCCTTGGCTGCAAAGCTTTGTCGGAGGTAGTTACACCGGCCAGGCGATGAACGTGATCGCCGGACCAAAACTAACCGACGACCAGCTTTCGAAAATGGCAGTTGCCGGTATCAGTTTCTCGCCCACGCAAAATTCCATACCGGGTACCATGCAGGTAAAACTCAGCGCCGAGCAGCCACTGGTCCTTTCCGGCAACGTGGATGATCCGGATATGCGCCGCGTTCTGACCTACATTGTCGAAAACGGAGATCGTACCCACGCCGATGTCCGCCTGGATTGCCTCGACGCTTTGAAAGCGCGCGCCAGAGATTATGAAGTCCGCCGGGCTCTGCTTACGGCCGCACGCCGGGATGACAATCCCGCCGTGCGCATGAAAGCCTTTGAATCTCTTCGCGATGCCGCCGCTGAGCAATCCGTCCGCGACGCCCTGCTGGAAGCTCTTGAAAAAGATACCAACCCCGGCGTCCGCGTCGAAGCCGTGAACCTGCTGGTTCATTCTCTGGAAGGCAGCGAATTTCTGGATTCCATGAATGCTCCAGAAGCTGCCAACTCCTTGGACACCCCCGAGCCTTCTGTCCCCGCAGATTCTTCTTTGGATCGTGTCGTCCGCGCTCTTGAGGAATTGCAGCATCGCGACCCCAGCCGCTACGTGCGGTTGCGGAGTGCCGCGGCGTTGCGTCAAATCGGCCCGCGTGACGTTCAATAACATCGGATGGCGAAGACGCTCGAGCGCTTGGGAGACTGGATTTCGCCGGATTTGAGCATGCGCCATTTTCAAACATTTCTTCGCCGCTTTCGGCCCGCGCCACTCCATGGCTTCCTCGCGTTGATTTTTGCAACAACGCTCTTGCCCCTTTCCGTTTCCGCTGGCGGCCCTGGAAATCTCGGTATCCCGGGCGAGTTAAGCGGCGCTCACATTTCCACAAACCGTTCCGGCACCCTGCAAACCAAGGATGGTTTGACGCTGCGGGTAAAAACAGATCTCGGCAACGTGCGGATTGTTCGTCTGGAATCAGGGACGTCTCCGGTCGTTCGCTATTCCGTTCGAATTGAAACCGACGCGAAACCGCCTCTTGCGCAAAAGCTTTTGGACCACTACACGCTGAAAGCAGCCGCGACTTCTTCCGGAGTCGAACTTTTTGGAAACCTTCCAGCGGAAATGACGCGCGGAAACGGCAACGCGCAATTCTGGGTGCAATTCGAAATCTCTATCCCGCTCGGCTACAACGTCGATATCAACACCGAAGGCGGCGACATCGAAACCCAGGACGTGGGCGGTACGGCCTCTCTGGTCACCCAAGGCGGCAACATTCGCACCGGCCGCATCGGCATCAATAAGATCCGCAACGCGGCCGCCGGCCGCCCTGTTGCAAAACTGCAAACCGAAGGCGGGCATATTCAGGTCCTCGATGTTTCCGGTGACTTGAATGCCTTCACTGCGGGCGGTCACATCAATGTCGGAAATATTTCGGGAGACGCCACTCTCCGTACCGGTGGCGGTCATATCCGCGCCGAACAAATCGGCGGTCGCTCCGACCTCAGCACCGACGGCGGCAACATTACCGTCGGCCATGCCAAGAGTTTTGTAAACGTGCGTACCGTCGGCGGCCAGATCGATTTCGGCGAAGTTCGCGGCTCGGTTCGCGCGCAAACCGGCGGCGGCGGCGTCCGCATTCTTTATGTCACCGGCCCCATGGAAGTCGAATCCAATGGCGGCAGCATCTGTCTCACCCACGTTTCCGGCACGATCCAGGCGGCCACCGGCGTCGGCACGATTACCGCCTGGATCAGCCCGGACACATCGTCCGGCGACATGGTTCATCTTTCCGGCCCATCGCAACTTACTTCGGTCGAGGGCGACATCATCGTCTTTGTCCCTCGCAACCTTGCAGCGACTATCGACGCCATCGTTTCTTCTGGCAGCGAACGCAAAATCGAAGCGGATCCTGCGCTCAACCTCTCCATCCAGTCCGCACTCAACAACGGTACTCCCTGGGCCAAGGGAACCGTCGCACTCAACGGCGGCGGCCCTTTGCTCAAGCTCCGCACCACTTCCGGGAAAATCCGTCTGGAATTCCTTGATTCACAAACTGCTCTGCGCGAATCTCTGATCCGCGAGCAGCAGGACCGCATTAGCGGCCGCATGCGAGATGTTTCCAATCCGCAACCACAATTTGTCCCAGTTCCCGACAGCAACCCCAATCCTCCAGCGTCACCCCAAGCGCAGGGCGATTGGCTGGAAAATTGGATGGATAAGCTTGAAATCGCCTTCACCGGCGGTCTTCGCGAAGATCCTACTGAGTTCCTGAAGCGCCTCATCTATTCTCCGCATCCTTCCTATCCCGATCTTGCCAAACGCGCTGGCGTTCAGGGCAAGGTCACTCTGCAGGTCCGCGTAACCAAAGACGGCCGTGTGGAAGTCCAGAAGCTCATCCAAGGAGAACCAGTGCTCGCCGATTCCGCCATCGCCACCGTCAAGCAATGGCGCGCTAAACCGGTGTGGAGCAACGGCAAACCGCTCGAAGTCATCTCGACCGTTACCTTTAATTTTCAGCTGCAATGAGAGTTCGCCGGCCTTGTTGCCGAGCAGAAGCCTTTCCGGTCCCGGGTTTTCGAAGTCGAAAAGCATCTCGAAGGGGGTAAAGTTCTATGCTTCGCAACGCCTCACGATGGATCTCTGTTTTTGCCTTGATCCTGGCTGCCGCCTGGGCAACCCCCAGCTACGCCATCAGCAAGGATTTCAATCAAACGTATCCGCTCAAATCAGACGGCTCATTTGAGTTGCAAAATGTCAACGGCACCGTTGACGTCCAGGGTTGGGATCGCGACGAAGTCGAAGTCCACGCCGTCAAGACCGCCAAGCAGCGCGAATCCGATCTCGACCGGGTCTCGATCGACGTGGATGCCAAACCCGGGGCCGTTTCCATTTCGACGCACTATCCGCAAAATGAAGGCGTCGAAGTCGTCGTTGAATACAAAATCCGAGTACCCCATGCCGCCCATGTCGAACACCTCGGCACAATCAACGGCACCCTGCGCATCGCCGGCGTCAATTCCATCGAAGACGTGCACACCGTCAACGGAAGCATCGAAGTCTATGAAGGCGGCGGCAACATTCGCGCGCACACCACCAACGGCAACGTGCGTCTGGAGATGGCTCATTTCCGCGAAAAATCGGGCGCCAGCGCGGAAACGACGAACGGCTCAGTGCTGGTTGCCGTTCCTGCGGACACCCAGGCCGACCTCGAAGCCCGCTGCCTGAACGGTAATTTCTTTTCAGAACTTCCCGTCACCTACCAGAGCAGCCTGCGTCCCCGTGAAATACATGGCCAGCTGGGCCGGGGCGGTCCTGCCATCCGCCTGCACACGGTAAACGGCGGCATTCGTCTCGTTATATTGCGCTCAACGGTTTAGTTTTTCCCGCGTCTAAGTGTCTTAGGAGGAGAGAGGAATGAAAACCAAACTCCTGCTCATGGCGGGCGGGCTCGCAGGTCTCAGCCTGATTCTCGCGGCGCTTCCCGGCCCCGCAAAATCCACACAGGACCAGGCTCCCAGGACCTTTACTCTGGTTCAAGAAGGGCCAGTAACTGCGCCGGCCCCGGAAGAAGGAACGTTCAATGTCATGTTTGACGGCGGTTCGAGTTGGCTGGGCGTTGAAACGCAGGAAGTAACTGCGGACAAGACCAAGGAACTCAAACTCCCCGCCGAGCGTGGCGTGCTGGTCGGCAAGATTCTTCCCGACAGCCCGGCAGCCAAAGCCGGCCTTAAGGAGAACGACGTCATCACTGAAATTAACGGCCAGCGCGTAGAAGGGTCCGTGCAATTCCGCCGTTTTATCCATGAAATTCCCGCCGGACGCGCCGTGCAACTCGCGGTCTGGCGCAATGGCCGTTCGCAAAATATCACCGCCACCCTGGGCAAATCAGAGATGGGCAACAAAACTTTCATGCGCTCCACGCCCGGGGTATTTGCTTTCCGCACGCCGGACGGTGGGGCCATGCCGGAAATCGATGCGCTGCCGGAAATTGCCGAAATCCCTCCCATGAACTGGGACCACATGATGGCTCCCAACGCTCGCCCTCGTCTCGGAATTGACGCAGAAGATCTGAGCGGCCAGCTGGGCACGTTTTTTGGGGCCCCGGAAGGGGAAGGCGTCCTCGTCCGCAGCGTGAACTCAGGATCTCCGGCGGAAAAAAGCGGGATGAAAGCGGGCGATGTGATTACCAGCATCAACGGGGATCGCATCCGTTCCGTGGGTGATCTTCGCGAGAAACTATCGGCCAAGGAAAGCGACAAAGAGCAATCGGTCAAAGTGGGTGTGTTGCGGAACAAGACGGAAGCGTCTCTGGATGTTCAACTTCCGGCAGCTCCGGCCAGCACGCTGAAGCTGAAACACATCATCAAGCAAAAAACGAACATCTAGTTCCTCGCGGAAATGCGCCGGACCCAGCCGAAGGCCGGGAAACTGAGTTGCCGGACGGTACATCAATGAGAAGATGCCCTCAGCGAAGCTGGGGGCATTTTTTATGGGCTTGCTGCGGGGACGAGTCCGCACGGCGAGGAAGGCGGTTTGCGGTCTGTCTCGCGGGGAGAGTTGGTCCGGATGACCCCGCCTGGCGGCTGATTGACGGGTTTGTGGACCGGCTGACAAGTCCGGCCTATTTTCATTTTACGCGCCCGATTTGTCTTCAAACCAAAGACAGGTTATAAGTTTCCTGGTGTTCAACGCCGCGATTGCCATCGAAGCGCTCGAAAAAGCTTTCCCTCCCACCCGCAACGGCTGGCGCGCCTTCCTGCAGCCCTTCGAGAAGCCATCGATCGTGGCGCTGGCGGGAATATCCCTCTCCGTAGAGCAGGGTGAATCGGTCGCTCTGCTAGGCGCCAACGGCGCGGGCAAATCCACGTTGCTGCGCATTCTTGCCACTCTTCTGCTTCCCACCCGCGGACGGGCCCGCATCGCCGGCTACGACACGGCCCGCGACTCGCGACTGGCGCGCGCTAGTTTCGGTTATCATGCCGGAACCGATCACGGATTCTATCCTCGTCTTACGGGTCGCGAGAATCTCCATTTCTTCGGACGGCTAAATTACCTCTCACCCGCCCGAGTGGCAGAACGCATTGACGATCTCTCCGGCCAATTCCATCTCACTGACGCGCTCAGTCGCCAGGTGCGCACACTTTCCAGCGGCACCGTGCAGCGTTTGAGCCTGGTCCGCGCCTTGCTGCACGAGCCTCGCGTCCTGCTTCTTGACGAGCCTACCCGCAGCCTCGACGCCATCGCCGCCGCCGACTTTCGCCGCTACCTTGAAACGCAAATTCTTGGCTCCGGCAGCACCGCACTGCTTTTCGCTTCGCACACGCTGCCGGAAATCGAACAGCTCGCGCACCGCGTCGCCATCATCGATTCCGGTCAACTCATCGCCTGCGATACCCCCGCTGCTCTAAAACAACAATCGTCTTCGAGGACCATTGAAGAGGTCTTTTTAAAACTCACCGGCCACACTCCGTCCGGCGTACCTACGGACGCGCCTTCATGAGCATCTTCGGCACGCTCTGGATGTTTTTTCACCGCGACTTCTCGATCGCGCGCACCTATCGCGCCGTTTTTGTTCTGGAAGCCCTCGAAGCGCTATTCGGAGCGGCCTTGTTCTATTACGTTGGCCGCCTCGTGGACAGCCCGCAACTGCAAAACGCACTTCCGCAAGGCGGAAGCTACTTCGCCTTCTCTCTGGTGGGATTCGTCTTCCTCGACTATTTCAACGCCGCCCTGGACACCTTTGACCGCAGTATCGATGAAGCCCGCAATTCCGGCACACTCGAACACCTGCTTATCACGCAGACCTCGCTTCCTGTGATGCTCGCCGGTTCAGCGCTTTATCCGTTTGCGGCGACTACTTTGCGCATCGGGGTCTATCTCGTGTGGGCCGCCGCCCTGTTTTCATTTCCGCTCGCGGGCGCAAATTGGCTCAGCGTCATCACCGTACTTTTCATCACTCTGCTGGCTTTCTCCGGACTGGGTATTTTCTCTGCCGGCTACGTTCTCATGTACAAGCGGGGCAATCCCGCCAAATGGCTGTTTCTCGGCGTCTCCAGCGTCACCGGAGGAATGCTGTTCCCGGTGAGCATTCTTCCACCGTGGCTGCAGCTCGTCGCGCGCTTCAATCCGGTCACCTACGCGCTTGAAGCCATGCGCTCCGCTTTACTGGGCGGCGCGACGCTGATTGCCCTGTGGCAGCCGCTGCTCATCCTGTTCGGATTTGCAATTATTCTCCTGCCAGCCTCGATGGTTACGTTTGCTTGGGCGCTTCGCCGGACAAAAATCACGGGCACGCTCATGCACCGCTAGGCTTTTCGCCATCGGCACATAAAAAAGCCGGCCCCGCAATTGCGGAGCCGGCGAGACTCAGCGCGATCGTGAAATCGCGCTAGTTTTTCTTCTTCTTGTTGTTCACCTTGGTTTCGATTCCGGGCGACATCTGTTGCAATCCATCGAGCCCCTGCTTGGCCTGCATCCCCCACGTTCCATTGGGATCCAGTTCGACAGCCTTCTGGTAGGCTTCAACGGTGCCCGGCAATACGGTAAATTCCAGCTTGTCTCCCACTTTCTTTGTTTCCATGGAACCCACCATCGCCGTGGCCAGCAAATAAAAGGCTTTGGCATTCTTGGGGTCAATCTCGGTGGCCTTCTTGAGGGGTTCCACTGCTTCTTTGAGCCGTCCAGCGTTCGACAAGGAAATTCCAAAATTCAGGAAGGCGCCCGCGGCATTTGGAGGATCCAGTTCTGCGCTCTTGGTGTAGGCCGCCTTCGCTTCATCGATCTTTCCGGCCCGAGCCAGCACGTTCCCCATATTGTTGTAATACCCGGGAGCGTCCGGCTTGGCCGCTATGGCTTGTTGATACGCCGTGACCGCTTCGTCGTTCCGCCCGGCCACATCGTAAGCCTCACCCAGCTTTGCGTAGACCAGATGCAGGTTGGTGTCCTTTTCCCCGGCGGATTTTTGTGCCGCTTGAAATTCTGCGACGGCTTTGTCGGCAAGTTCGGTTACTTTCTGTTTCGCCGCATCTCTCTGGTCGGCCGGGGCCTTCGCCAGCTCCGCCTTTGCCGCGCGTTCCTGGTCAAGAAGTGCATTTCCGTCCGCAAAGTGTTTCTTCAGGCCTTCAAACTTGTTTTTTTCTTCTTCCTGCTTCTTCACTTTCTCCTGATACTCCGCTCCCTGCTTTCCCACCACGTCCTTGAAGTTGATGCTCACCTTGGCATCGCCGCCGGCTTGCACGCGCGCCTGTGATTTGTAAGGCTGGTTCGGTGCGGGCAAAATGATCGATACTTCGTAGAGCCCGGAACGTAAATTGTGAAATGAAAAATTTCCACTCTTGTCGGTCTTGGTCTCGGCCTTGGTGCCCTGATCGCTGAGGATTTGAATCGCGATATCGGCCCACGGCTTGGCCTCTACGTCGAGAATTTGCCCGGAGATCGCGCCATCATTCTGCGCCATCGCCCGCGGGGTAATCGTAGCTGCCAAAGCAGCTGCCAACAACAACGCGAGCGTCCAAATCTTTTTCCCGCTCCTCATACTCGATTCTCCTGTCACTACGTGTTTAACCCCGACCGCCGAACGGTCAATCCTCGCGGCGCTCGTCCCGCCTACTCCCTGTCCTATTTTCGGGAAAGGCCCCTCGGTCGGCGAGACTGCCGCTGCGCGACCTATTATCTCTAATCTGGGCCAGATTCCAATGGGCTCAATCCAATTCTCAGCGGTGCGCAGGCATACTCTGCCGGTAGGATATGGGGTCCTTCATTCCTGCCTCCTGAAACGCGCGCAGGCGCAGCAGGCAACTATCGCATACGCCACAGGCTTCGGCCTGGCCTTGGTAGCATGACCAGGTTAGATGCAGGGGGGCTCCTAGCGTGATGCCACGCCGGATTATCTCGCTCTTTTTCAACGCTATCACCGGCGTCAGGATCTGAATCTCGGTCTCCGGCCGCGTCCCAACGCGTATCAGTTCCTGAAACACCCGGTAGTACTCGGGCCTGCAATCCGGATATCCTGAACTGTCTTCGGCCACCGCGCCAATGTAAATCGCCTGGGCACCCATCGCTTCAGCCCAGCTCACCGCCACCGACAGAAAATGCGCATTGCGAAACGGCACATACGTCACCGGGATGGCGCTCCCGTGCGCTTCACTAGCAGCCAATTCATTTTCCGGCACGGCAATAGTTCTGTCGGTCAGGGCCGACCCGCCAATTGCGCGAAAGTGGTCCAGCTCGACCACCAGTCGCTCGCGCACTCCATAAAAATCGCCAATGGCTTCAAACGCCTGCCGTTCGCGTTGCTGCGTTCTTTGCCCGTAACTGGCATGCAGCAGAGCTACGCCGCCAGCCCCGTGGGCTTCGCGCGCCTCGGCAGCACAGACACAGGAGTCCATTCCCCCACTCAACAAAACCACCGCTTTTTGTGAATTCTTGCCCATGTTTTTCCAAACGCCGCTGCCGGAAATCCTTCCGCTCGCTTTTACCCGTGCTTCCCGGCTGCGGCCTCAAACGCCCTTGGTCGCCGGGTGCCATATAAATTTATGCAGCTGCAATCCGAGCCTTACCGGCAAGCCGTCCTCAAGAATCCACTCAACCAGTTGCCGCGGCTCCAGCCCCTGCCACTTGCCTTCCGGACCGTCGAACACCGGGGAAAACAGAACCTGCCTCACACGCCGCGCCAAATCGTGATCCCGGGTAAACTCCCGCGCGAACTCATAATCGCGCCGCGTGGAAAGTACAAACTTCACTTCGTCGTTTTCCGTGAGCGCTGCAAGATTCCGCATCTCAAAGGTATCCGCTTCCCCGGAATCCGGACATTTCACGTCCACAATCTTCAGCACCTTCGGCGGCAGCTTCCCGATAAATCTCTCGCCGCTGGTCTCAATCATCACGGTGTATCCGGCCTCGAGCAACTGCTCGGCAAGCGGATAGACCTCCTCCTGCAAGAGTGGTTCTCCGCCGGTCAATTCGACCAGCGGGATGGCCGCCGTCGATGCAGGCTTTTCCGCGCGGCGTCCTGCCAATTCATCGACTCTCGCCAGAACTTCATCAACCGTCCTCTTCTGCCCTCCGGCAAAGGCATAGGCGGTGTCACACCAGGTGCAGCGCAGATTGCACCCGGTCAGGCGCACGAAAATGCACGGCAACCCCGCCCGAGTGCCTTCGCCCTGAATGGATTTGAATATTTCCGTGATGAACATGACGCGCTTGTCAAACTAGATGCGTTCGCCCCTTTTTCTTCCGTGTCCTCTGCGACAGCCAATAAATTATTGTTACAAACGCCCCTGCCACGAGAAGCAATCGCGGGTATCCCGGCGCAAATCCCATGTACCGCAGAACAAAAATGTATCCGAGCGCCACCAGCGCCGCCGGCATGAAAATAATCAAGTACGCCTGATTCACGTCACCCTCTCCGTGCGCGCGAGCGTCTACGCCCCGGGCCGGTACGTAGCGCTGCTGGTATCGGTCTCCCAGATCGCGGCTTCAGTCAGTCGCGCTCCTGGCGGAAGTTCCGTCAACTGCTTCGCCGTTTCCTCAAAAAAATATCGCGCCATATTTTCCGCCGAAGGATTCACCGTCCTGAACGGCTCTAGATCATTGATGAACTGATGATCCAGCCGCCCCATGATTTCCCGCATGATCTTCTTCAGATGCGTGAAATCCACCAGTAATCCGATCGCATCCAGTTGCGGCCCCTCAATCGTCAGCCGCACGCGATAATTGTGCCCGTGCACGTTTTCGCATTTGCCCTTGTAACCGCGCAGGGCATGCCCGGACGAAAACGTATCTTCCACGCTCACCTGAAACATGAATTCTCCGCAACCTCGAGGAGGCCGGCTCAGTCGGGGTTTGACGTTTCAAGAAAACGGGCGACATCCGCCAGCTCATACGTCGTCCCGTAGCTCGGCAGCGACTCCAGAAAAATTTTACCATAGGGCATTCGTTGGATGCGCGTATCGAGCAGCGCCAGCACGCCCCGGTCGGTTTTCGTTCGAATGAGCCGTCCAAATCCCTGCTTCAGCGCCAGAACCGCCGACGGCACCTGGAATTCGGCAAAAGGGTTCCGTCCCTCGTCCTCGAGCGCCTTCACCCGCGCCGCCACAATCGGGTCGCTCGGCACCGCAAACGGCAACCGGTCCACGATCACGCACGAAAGCTGGTCCCCGGGCACGTCCACTCCCTGCCAGAAACTGGCCGTCGCAAAAAGCACCGCGCCTTCTGTATTCTTGAATCTCTCGAGCAAAGCAGAGCGCGGCGCCGTCCCCTGCAGCAGCAAGGGAAACCCCACTCGCGAACTCACGCGCTGGTACAGATCGTTCATCTGCGAGTAGCTGGTGAACAGGCAGAACGCCCGCCCCTGGCTCAGCTCGAGCAGCCGCACAATCTCATCCGCCGCCTTTGCGGCAAACCCCGCGTCCCGCACGTCCGGCATCTTCTTCGGCAAGTACAATAGCGCCTGCGCCGGGTAGTCAAACTCCGCGGGAAGCGTGCGGTCCCTGGAATGGTCGACGCCCAGCCGCGCGCGAATGTAGTCGAATCTCCCACCCACTGTGAGCGTCGCCGAAGTCATCACCACCGTGTCAAACTGTTCAAACAAGCGTTCCCGCAAAATCTGGCTCACATCGATCGGCGTGGCCGTCAAAAACACGCCCTTGTTCCGCCGCTCGTACCAATACACAAAGTTTCGTTCATTCGATTCGAACAAGAAGGAAAGTTCCTGCCGCAGTTCAAAACTACGCCGCGACATCCGTACCAGTTCTTCCGGCTTCTGGGCGATTGCATTGATTTCCGTTTCCAGACTTTTCAGCGCCGAAGCCAGCGCGTCGTACGCTTCGCGGTTCTGCTCCACGAAAGCCTCGCGCTCTGCCCGCGCAAACGAAAATCTCCCGTCCCGCGGCGGAAAGGCCTCAAAAAACACCCGGCTGCGTTCCCGAATCCTCTGCGTCTTCCGCAATAGCGACGGGGATCCCTGATGCGTGAGGCGCAGGGCAACATCCACATCCCGCGCCAGCTCCTCAAACCGGAAATTCGAAATGGAACGCCCGAAATAATCGCTCGCGACATCCTCCATTTCATGGGCTTCGTCAAAGACCACCGCCGAGTACTCCGGCAAGATGCTCCCAAAATCATCCTGCTTCAGCGCCAGATCCGCAAAAAACAGGTGGTGATTTACGATAATCAGGTCCGCTTCCTTGGCCCGCGCGTGCATCGCCGTCACAAAACATGTATTGAAATCCGGGCACCGCGATCCGCCGCACGCATCTCGCCGCGCATCCAGCTTCGACCACAGTTCTGAATCATCCGGCAAAAATGTCAATTCCGCGCGGTCCCCCGTTTCCGTCAGCTTCGCCCATTTCCCAATTTCACGAAACGCATCCATCGCTTCCATCCCGCGCAGCATCGGCTGATCGGCAATCTGATGGAGCTTTGACCGGCACAGGAAATTCGCGCGCCCTTTCATCACCGCGACTTTCAGATTCGGCGCAAAATGTTTCTGCAAAAAGGGAATGTCCTTCTCATACAACTGTTCCTGGAGCGACTTGGTCGCCGTCGAAATCACCACGCGACGCCCGCTGCAAATCGCCGGCAGCAGATAGGCCAGCGTCTTGCCCGTACCCGTCCCGGCCTCGACAATCGTGTGGTGATGGGTTTGAAACGCGTCGTCGACGAGTTCGGCCATCTCCAGTTGGGCCGGACGGTGCTCGTATCCGCCGAGCATCGAGCGCTCAAGAAATCCTCCCGGCCCGAACACGTCATGCATCGACGGCTTGGCAGTCCTGCCGGCGGCGGCCGCGGCCCCCGCCGGCGTTTCCTCGTCGCGTTCCTCAAACTCCTCCTCGGGCAGGGGAACTTGGCTCGTCTCAGCTACGGTCGGATCCTCTTCGAGCGGCACATAACGAGGCTCCGCCCTTTTCTGCAGAGCGCGCAGTTCCTCCATCACCTCATCCGCCGTCCGGGGCATTCGTTTAGCCAAAAAATCCGCCTTTTCGCCCGGCAATTCCGCAATCTCGGGCGCGTCCCGCCGCTGTCTCGGTTGTGCTGCGTCGCCTCTTTAGACAAGTATTTCAACCATATCACAGCCGCCGATTTCACTGAAAAACCCCTTGTTTTTCGACGTTCCTGTCGCGTCCGGTGTCCAGTAAACAGTTGAGCAACGACACCCTCTTTCTCAGTCCCATTGCAGCAGGCGAAACGCTAGAGTCATAAGGGGATTCGAAGGTACCGTTGGGGCGCTTGGGAAACCTCAGTTCAATCTGCCGTGGGGTGCACGATGACACGTAACAAACCATTTCTAGTTACACTTTTGCTGGCGTCGGCTGGTCTTGCCGCCTGCAGCGGCCTGGGAGATACGGGCGGAGGCGGAGGCTGCACCGTCAATTGCGGTGGTGGCGGAGGCACAGCGGCTGTCAGTGTCACTCTCACGTCTTCAGCGCCCCCCGCTAGCGTTGGCCTTATTTCTTTCAAAGTCACCATCTCCGGCATCACCCTGAAAAACAGCTCGAGCGGCGCCACCGCCAATCTGGTCCTCACCACGACCCCGACCGTTGAACTTATGCGGTTGCAGAGCGATTCGGCCTTCTACGGCTCGTTCCCGTCAGTTACCGCCGGCACCTATGACAGCGCCATTGTGGCCGTCTCCGGCGCCGCCATCTCCTTTGCCAACGACACTGGCGCCGCCATCACCAACGCCAACAGCTCCTGCCCGGACAGTTCCATTTGCACTGCCAATCTCGCCGTCGCCAACAGCCCGACGATCACTCTGGCTACTCCGATTACCGTTGGCAGCACCGGCACCGGCCTGGACCTGAACTTCAATCTGTCGAACGCCGTTACCGTTTCCGGCGGAATTCTCGCAGTAAGTTTTGACACAACCGCTCCGGTCCTGAGCTTCCAGTCGCTTCCGCGCGCGAACTCCACACTCGGCGCCGGCAAACTCGACATCATCGAAGATTTCGTCGGGGTGGTCAGCGTCAGTGGTCAGACCATTACCGTAACCTCTCCGAGCCGCGGCACTCTCACGGCTACCGCCACTTCCAGCACCATCTTCGATTCCAATCCGGATTTCGCTCAGAACCCCCTATGCGCCAGCCCCGGTACTTTCAATGCTTGCGTCGCAGCCGGCCAGCTCGTCAGCATGGACGCTGTCCTCAACTCTGACGGCACTCTTTCTGTCCAGGAATACGAACCGCTCAGTGCGGTATCGCAGGATTTAATTGAAGGCGAGGTGGTGGCCGTCTCCGGCTCCACGCAATTTGCCATGATCATCACTGACCTGAATGTGGCGGCCTCGGGCTCGGTGCTCTCCGGCCTGAGCGTCGGCGACGGTCTGACCGTCAACCTCCCGAATACCGTGCAGCCATTTTATGTGGACACCAAAGGGCTCGCGGTTGAAGGCCTTGCCCCGGGATACATTGGGTTTTTCCTCGGCCAGACGACGACCGACAATATGCAACCCGGTCAGACGGTCGCGGTCCGTCCCGCGACCTTTACCGCCGCCAGCGGCTCGAGCGCGGCCGCGGTTAGTGTGAGTACGGTAACCTTGCGTTATACGCGCCTTACCACCACAGCGACTGCCCCGTTCAGCCAGTCGCAATTCAACGTCACTGATTTTCCGCCCTTTTTCTCCGGCAATTTTCAGGTGCAGGCTTTCCCGGGCACTCCCGGCAGTCCAGGGGTCACCAACTATGACGGCGTTACCGATCCAACGGGTCTAACGGCCGGTGCCCCGGTCGCCATGCGGGCTCTTTTCATTGAAAACGACAACCTCACTCTTCAAATCCCGTTCTTCGCCGCCAAGATTCGCAAACCGTAAACCCTTTACCGCCTCCGCAAAAGGCCATGGGCCGGTCTCCTGCATCAAGACCGGCCCATTTTTACGTCCGTTGGATTGCTGGCTGCGCTTCTAAACCATCTGCGGGGTGCCAATCGTGCCTGGTGGCAGCGTTGGTGTCACCGGAGTAATCGGGCCACCCGGCGTCATGGCCGGCTGAAACCTTCGGTACACGGCCAGAGAAAGGGCTCCCAGTCCCCAGAACGTCAGCCCCAGCTTTATCCAGCCCCCAATTTCTGGAATGGTTGTGCAAATTCGCACCACGGCCACTCCGAGAGCCATTCGTCCGATCAAGGGCCAGGTGTCCTGCGTGCGGCCCAAGATCCACTGCCCCACCATCGCGCCTACCACCACCTGCGCGTAATACAGCGCCGCATACCAAATAAAAAATGCGGATATTCCAAGGAACAATCCCACCACGGTCAGGCAGGCCAGCCCTGCCGCGACGGGCATGGCCACAAGCACGAGCAATCCCAGTCCAAAGGACGCGCCATAATGTTCAACGTACTGCACGCTCTCTTGCGAATACTTGGGCATCAACAAGAACAAAACCATTCCAAATAGCACAAATGCGGCGATCCAGATGATCTGCCAGACGTAATAACTCGCCGTCCGGTAGCTCCGCTTGTGTTCCGACTTGATAAAATCAACGGGCGACGTCAGTTTCGCGCCGGAAGCAACGTACGGCTCATTTTCGCCGCGGAAGCGCACCGCCCCGCCCACCTCTGCGGTCGATCCAATATTCATCGAACCACCGCGGGCCCGCACTTCACCTTCCACGTCTCCGTTGATATTGATCTTTCCTCCAAAGAACATGGCGTCCCGGCCCAAGTGCCCGTCGATGGTCAGCGTTCCGCCAAACATCGTCACACTGCCGCCTACTTTTCCAGCCGAATCAATATTCACGGTGTCGCCAAACCAGGTAATATTTTTGGCCACGGTCCCGTTCACCAGAATCGTGTTTCCCACCGACCGCACGTTGCCATCGACCACGCCGTTCACCCGCAGCATCTTGCCTGCGGTAATTACATCGCCGGTCACGTGGCCATCAATATCGATGTCCTCTCCTGTGACAAACGCGTCGCCATCGACTGTGCCGGTAATCCGCACGCGTTGCGCCGAAAGGTAGGCATCTCCTTTGATGGTTTCATCCTTCCTGATCTCAACCGACTGCCCTTTCCGCGTTTCCGAAGCGCCTCCGACCGGAGGGAGCGCCAGCACCGTGCAAAAGCTGGCCAGCATCAGCGCTAGCGCCGAACCTCGCCGAAACCTTCGCCGGAAAACTGCCGCGCATAGTACCGCCAGCGTCAGCAGGGCCACAACTTCAAGCGATGTAATCATTGACTGCCATCCCTTCCAGATTGCGCCTTGAAAAATCAATAGTCCCAGCAAGTTCGTACCGCCAAATCCGGCTTGCTCCAGTTGCTGTTGCCACGGTTCGACATAGCCGGTGTACAAGGCGTACACTCCGGTTGCCGCCAGCGTAAAAACCACGCCCCATATCCACTGCATTGATTTCCGTGCTTGCTCGCGAAATGCCGCGAGCCTGGCAGGCAGCGGTTCGTCATCTTCTTCCAGCATCGCGCGCGTCAGCAATCGCGACTCGCGTTCGAGCGTACGCAGCAGCATCCGGCACGATTCGCAGTCCTGCGCATGTGCCGACACTTCCAGTCCGCGCGTGCGGTCCAGTTGTCGCTCGACGTACAGCAGACAGGTCATTTCATCAAGGTGTTGCCTATTTCGTTCCGCCATGTCGCTCACACGGTACCTCCTGCCGCCAGCGTGTTCGATCCTTCCAGCGCTTGACGCAGTTCATGCCGCGCCCGCAGCAACACCACGCCCACAAAAGCGCGTCGCACGCCGAGAGCATCTGCAATTTCGTCGTAACTCATATCCGAGTAATAGCGCATCACGAGCGCCATTCTCGCGCGGGAACCCAGCTTGTCGAGCGCCTTGCGCACTTCCTCGCTGGTCCTTTGCTCAATCAGCCGGTCCAATTGATTGGGATCCGGGTGCTCGAGCGGCACCGTCTCCACATCTTCGGTTTCTTTATCCTGCCGGATCTTCCGTCGCCGCAAGGTATCCCAGCAATGGTTTGCCGACACCTTGTACAACCAGGCTGAAAACGAGCGGGTCTGGTCGTACTGGCTGAGTTTGTCCTTCAATTTCATGAAAACTTCCATCGTGGCGTCTTCGGCGTCTTCCCGTGTCGGCAAGGCCCTCCGGCAAAAACGAAAAATCGCCGGAGCGTATTCGCGATAAAGGTGCCCCCAGGCCTCAGCGTCTCCGCCCTGGGCCCGCGCGATTACATCCGTCGGTTCCGTTATTCCCGGCGCACTCATCCGACCTGGTCTCTGTAATTCCATAGACTAGTACGCACCACAGACCTAAAAGCTTTCAGCAATATTGCAACCTGGGATATACCACCCGCCTGTAACCTATTCCCAGGTCAGGGCTTCCATAACCCCCGCACTCTACCAGAAATCATCTGCGGCGTGGCAGCAGGCTATATTGCTGGAATTCCCGGCCACGGCGTCTGCCGACTGCCCCTCGAGGAGCTCGTCTCCAGTAGCGCCCGGCCCGCCGCACGGCCGAATGACGACAAGGTCGTCCGGTCGGCCAGCGCCGCCGTTTGCCACAAAAATGAAGAAGGCCCGGAAACAGTCTCCAGGCCTCCGGGTTAATCCAGCTAAGAGCTTCTTAAAACGTGATCTTGGCCGCAATCTGCAAACCACGCGGTCCACCGCTTCCCAAAAACGGGTAGCCAATGCCCACGTCTCCTGTGGCCGTCAATCGCAATGATCCTAAGGACCTTCCATCGTTGCCGATGCCATTCGGAGCTGCATCAGCGATAAAAGTCGGCAGGTAAGGATTTGCGAAGTTAGGATGGTTAAACAGGTTGTAAGCTTCAAAGCGCAATTCCAGGTTGACGTGCTCCGTTAGCGGTGTCCGCTTAAACACCGAAAAATCAAATTGTCGGAAGTGCGGTCCGAGCAGTGAATTGCGTCCCAGGGTTCCAAAGTGCATCGTGTTCTGGCAACCTGTGAAATCCAAATCGCAATTTTGTCCCGGGCTATTTGGATTCACGGATAGGCAATTCGTTGCCGCCGATCCCAATCCATCCAGTGTGCATGGAACTGCGAAGGCATCCAGGTTCATGAAATTATTGGGATCATTCTGGTTGTAAGTAACTTTTCCAACCAGGTCTGGCCTGCCGAAGAATTCGCCAGATCCGTTATAATCATCCTGAAAATTGTAGTTAATGTGGAATGGTTGTCCGGATTGTACGGTTACAATCCCGTTTAGTCCCCATCCGTCCGTTGCTTTACTCCAATTCCCCTTCCGATTTGGAAATTCATAAATGAAATTCCATGTAAACCGGTGACGAACATCGAAGTTGGAATTTCCACGATTTCCGCCAATTGGGCCGGCGCTGTTATCCGGCTGCGAAGCGTTCGGCACATAGTCTTCTCCATCGCTCGCATCGTCGATCGAGTGTGACCAGGTGTAATTGATCGTCGAGGTAAGACCGTGCCAGTCGTTCACCCGCCAGCTTGTCTGTAACGAGTTGTAGGATGAATTTGCCGACGACTCTTCATAGTTATAGTAGATTCCGCCATCTGTGTAGTTCCCCGGTACGCAGCAACCACCCTGGTGGATGACGTTTCCCATGTCGTCTTCGCTATGATGGTAGTTGTAGGCTTGGATCGCCGCGACGCCCGGCTGATTCAAATCTCTAAACCGGTATAGCTTGTGTCCGTTTGAACCAACATATCCAACTTGCAATACGGTTTTGCTTCCCAGTTGTTGCTGTAAGTTTAGATTGAAGTTCTGCATATATGGCGTCCGCAAATTGGGATCGACTCCAAATTTGTCGGAAATCCCGGGGGCAAAAAAACTATAAACCGGTTGGTCTGGATCAAGCGGTCCGCCCGTGATCCCGGCGACCGAAATCGCATTCGGTGCGATTCCAAAAGCACCCGAATACGCCGGCCCCGGATCAAAACTGCTGTTCCACGGCAAATGCCCCATGAACAAATCTTGCGACAAAGCATCGTAAAATACGCCATAACCTGCGCGGACAACCGTCTTGCCCTTGCCAGTTACATCCCATGCCACACTCACGCGCGGCGCAAAATTACTGTAATCCGGCTCATAGAGCCGACCCTGGCCCACGGCAAATGTGTCTCCGTTGGTTAAATCGATATTCGTAAAATTTCCGTTCTTTTCCTGAACCAGCCCGTAATAGTCGTAACGCAAACCGAGGTTCACGATAAAATTCTTTCGCAAGTGAAAGCTGTCTTGGAAATAACCCGAATACGAATTTTCAAATGTATTCCGGTTGGTATTTCCCTGTCGCTGTGAACCGCCGTCCGGAGTTCCAGCGATGAAATCGTCCAGCGTGTCAAACGACAACGTTCCACGGAACCCGCGATTGAACATCTGTGAAATCGATGTCCTTCGGAATTCATACCCAAACTTAATGTCGTGCCTCCCCGTTTTCCAGGAAACGTTATCGATGTAATGCCAATTGGTATCTACGCGCTGCCGCGGATCGCCGTTGTCTGCGCCGAGCGGGGCAAAATTCGCCACGCCGATCTTCGGCAAACCGAAATTGTATTTGTCCCCGTTGGGAGTTCCCGGAGCAATCGTATTCAAACCAATTGTGGTCGGATCAAAACTGCGGTCTTCCGGGAAAAATCCTTCCGCAAACCGGTTCCACCCAAATCGCGCTTCATTTAAAACCGCAGGCGACAACGTCGACACATACGAAAGTGAAATCAGCTGCACTCGCGTCGGCGTCGCCGTGTTGTATCCCGGAACCAATCCGCCACCCACCAGCGCCAGCGGAAAACTCTGCTGGCTGTCGCCGATGTAATAACGACCTGTCAGCAAATTGTTCGCATTGAAACTGTGATCGATCTTCACAATCGCACTGTCCACCCGATTCGAAAACGGCGTTGCCAGCGACGTATTTTCGCCATCCGCGGAAACCGTCTGTCCGTCCGTGCCATCCCCAAAACAAGTCTCATTTTCCGAAGGAGCCGGCCACGGATTTCGGGCCAACAGCGCCGCGATCACCGGATTCACCGTCCCGCCATTGTTCGCTGTGGCGGTGGCGATATCCTGCGCCGTCGGCACGCACGCCGTGCTCGCCTCCGCGCCTTTCTCCCGCATCCCTTCATAGTCCACAAAGAAAAACGTCTTATCCTTTACGATTGGCCCGCCAATCGATCCGCCAAATTGATTGTTGTGAAATGAATTCTGCGGCTGCGTCGCGGCATCATTAAAAAAGTTCCGCGCATCCACCGCATTGTTCCGCAAAAACTCAAATCCCGATCCATGAAACTGGTTCGTCCCGCTCTTCGTGACGACGTTGATTACGCCGCCCGCGCTGCGCCCGTATTCCGCCTCAAAATTCGAAGCCACGCGCAACTCCGCAATCGCCTCAATCGGCAAAATCGTCGCCGGAGTTCCAAACACGCCCGCCTCATTGATCGCCGGATCGTTCCGGTAACCATCATTCATGTCCGTTCCGTCCAGCAAAAAGTTATTCGCACGTCCGCGCGCACCATTCACCGAAAAGACCCCAAACGATCCCGGCGAATCCGTAATCTGGTCCGGCGAACCCGCCACGCCCGGCACCAAAAAAATCAGTTTCTGATAATCGCGCCCATTCACCGGCAAATTCGTCACGATGCGTGACTCAATAATTCCGCCCAGCGTGTTCGACGTCGACTCCACCTGCGGCAGCGTATCGCCAGACACTTCCACCGTTTGCGCGAGTTCTCCGGTTTGCAAAGCCACATCCGCACGCAACTCGCTTGAAACTTCCACCCGCACTCCCGTTACCACACCCCTCTTGAATCCCGCCTTCTCCACCGTCACCGAATAGTTGCCAATCGGCAACTCCGGCGCCGCGTACGTTCCGTCTTCCGAAGTGGTCACCGTGCGCAGCAATCCGGTATCAATATTCTTCACTTGTACCGCAGCTCCAGCCACCGCTGCGCCGGACGCATCCGTCACCGTCCCCAGAATCGTTCCGCGGAAGGTCTGCGCGCCCGCCGCTCCTCCCCACAACATCATCAGCGCCGTCAGACACACAAGCGTCAAAGCATTCAGGTGGCGAAAATACCTGATCATGGATATCTCCTCAGAATTTCTCGAATTCATGCAAACCCCGGAACAGGTTGTTGGCGCTTACCCCGATAAGCGCTCAAACGCACCCTTACAAATGAGTGTCTTTAACACTACGCGGGAGTCAAGGAATGCGTCAAGAATTCACACGCGAGGTGTGCTCTTTTACACCCGCCTTTGCTCGCCCGCCCAAAGGCCGGCCGATGGCGGCCGGGAACGGGCAGCAAAGCTGGGATTCCCCGCATCAGAATCTGTCATTGCTGGCTAACCGCCATTCAGGAGTCGCCTGTGTCCGCCATTTCCCACTGGACGTCCGCATCCCCCCATTTGCTCAGCATCCTGCGCATTTTCAGCGCCTTCATCTACACCCAATACGGCGGCGGGAAGCTGCTCGCCTTCCCCGCCTCCATGATGCCCGACGGCGGCACCGCCCGACTCGCCTCGCTCGCCGGCGTCGCCGGCACCCTGGAACTCATCGGCGGCTCGCTTCTGTTCGTCGGAGTTTTCACTCGCCCGGTCGCCTTCATCCTGTCTGGAGAAATGGCCTGCGCCTATTTCATCGAGCACGCCCACAAAGGCTTCTGGCCCCTGCTGAACGGCGGCGGCGAAGCCGTACTGTTCTGCTTCCTCTGGCTGTTCATCTCCGCTGCAGGCCCTGGTCCCTGGAGCATTGACAGTCTCATCAAGCCCAACTTGTCTAAGAAACACTGAAGGCACGATCCGTCGCGCCCGCGAGTTCTGCGCTTGATATCTAAGCCACCTCCGGCGCCGCTGGCGCACCTACTCCCGGCGTTCTGAATCCGGGATGGACGTATCCCCATAGACCTCATCCGCCTTCCGGTGCCTTTTCCGCACATTCGGCCCGCTAAAATCCGCTTCCGGATTCTTCTCCCGCGTAAACGTCTTGTTCGGCACCGTAACCCGCTTCCTCTTGCGCAACTTACTCTTTGGTTTCATCGCCCCTCCGGTCGAGCTCGCCAATCCCCGCGCCCAATTCATCCCTCTACGCTTCGGCCGACCCACACCGTACTAACGCCGAGCCCGGCCCGCGATGCCGTACTCCCTGTAGTACCCCCTGCGAATTCCCTGTATCTGTCTGGCCACGGGCTTTTCCGGCTCGTCCGGAACGATCACAATTCACAAGATTCCTCTGGGTGCGAATCTCTCTGGTGCAGCGCTCAATACAGTATCTATTTCCTGGCAGACAGCGTAGGCTCTTGGCCAGGGTTCCACACTTTCACTCCTTTTTGAGCGCGATTCGCTCACGGCATCTAACCCTCTTGCAGTTTCAAGCACTTAGAGTCTGCCGGTCGCGTTGCCAGTTTTTTCGAGATCTGAAGTTGTGCGTCGCCAACAGCGCGTTTGGAGAAAATGTGACTTCATTCTGCAAAAAATGTGGTGGGCCAATCGCGGAGCAGCAGGGATTCTGTGCCCGGTGCGGTACTCAAGCGCACCTCCCAGAGGCCCAGGCGGCTCTCGTCGCGCCAGTCAAACGCAGTTCCTCGAAGCGCCTGATTTCCGTCGCCGTGCTGGCTGTCGTGCTCCTGGCAGGTACGGCCTTATATTACCGGCAAGCCAAACCACTCGCCTCTGCCACACCGGGCACTCCCGGAACTCGCGCCACCCCCACTGCCGACCTGATGGCTCTTCCGGGCTCGGTTTTCGAAGTAACGTACAGTCCCGATACCATCGTCATCGACAGAGCCACCGCCCTGAAAAGTCTAAAAAGTGTCAGCGCGGACGAAAGCACTCTGCTCTTTGAGCAGCCAGACGAAAAATTGCTGCAACTGAAAGCCGGCAGCGTCATGCTGTTGCAAGGATTGGCGCTTCGCAAGGTTACGGCGGTAATTCAGGACGGTTCGCAACTGATCGTCGGCACCGAGCCTGCGGCCCTGACCGACGCCATCGCCGAAGGCAATATTCAATTCGAAGTGCCCGTCGATTTCAATAGCGCAACGGCAAACAACCGCCCGCCGCCAGCAACCCGCACTGCCCTTTGGACCCGCCTCTGGAACCCTGTGCCCGTGGTTCAAGCCGCAAGCATTCCTCCCTTAAAAGGCAAATTCAAGGAATGGGACTATACGCTTACGGTCACTCCGAGCGGCGGCCAATTGAACCTCGACTTAACTGTGGAGAAAAAACTTCGCGGTATCGAGGTCAGCCTGACCGGCACGGGCTACATTCAAAATTTCACTACCTCCGCCGCAATTCAGATTCATGAAGGCGTTCTCACGGACATGAAATACGCCAACAAGAATCTGAACGGAAAAATGAATTTTACCTGGACCTGCAAGACCACGGCCGCCGATTTCATTATTGGCAAGCCTGAGATAAAAATTCCCGCGAATATTTCCATCCCGCTCCCCATCGGGGGGCTTCCATTCACATTGGAAATTAGCGAATCCATGATTCTCCGTCCCGGTCCCTCGGGACCCAATCAGATCGCCAGCGGCAAATTTAACGTCACCTACAACGGCACCGATCGCTTCAGCATGAGTGGCGACAGCAGCGGCGATGAAGCGCAAACCGCGCCTGAAATATTGAATACCTTCGGCGTCAGCGTGGCTCCCATGGCCTTTGTCGGTGCGCTGGCCATGCCTCGCCTGGAGCTGAAGCTGAGCGGCATGGGCATCCTCAAGAAATTGGTTCCCAGCGAACTCGCCGATGCCGCCGCCGGAGCCATCTCCAAACTCATTGGGAAAGCCGCAGAAGGCGCAGTCGAAGAACACATGAAGAGCGAAGCGGCGGCCTATGTGGAGATCGTCAGCACCATCGGCTTCATCGCCTCGGGACCGCTGAATATCGTGCCCTGCCAGAAAATTACCATCTCCTCCACAGTCAAGGCCGGGGCTGGAGCGGATTTTCTCGGCAAGTCGGTCGGAGCCAAAGAAGTCGAACTGGTAACCGAATCCCGTGAGGAAAAAACGCCGCCCAACGTTGTTTGTGGTGACTCCTAGGAGACGTCGCAATCCATTGTTGGCGGCCAAGCTTTGCGCTAAGAACCATCCGTTTCGTATCGGCAAGGGAGATCGCAATGAAAATGAACTTACTTTTGTTCGGCGCAGTTATCACTTGTATTGGTTGCGGACACGACCCCACGGCCCGGCACCAGGGATCGTCTGAACCTGCCAGAGCAAGCAGCAAGCACGATCCCTGCAGCCTGGTAACCAAGGAAGAGATGACCCAGGCCATCGGCGTGCCCATTGCCGAAGTGAAACCCGACGGCTCCAGTTGTTCCTACATGCCCCAGAATCCCGCCGAAGGCAGCGCAACGATCACCTCTACTGCGAGCCGCGAAGATACCATGGCCCTGTTTGCCGCCATGAAAACGGGCGATCAAATGGCGGGCACCCACCCGGACGGACCCACGGCCGTTGCCACTCTGGGAGACGAATCCGTCTACGCGATGTATGCGCTCAATGTACGCAAAGGTGACGCGTCGTTTTCCATTCAAGTCACCCTTCCCAACCTGCTAATGAAAGATTTGCGCGAATCCGGAGGCCCCAAGAAATTCGACGCCGACCTCCTGCAAATCGAAACGGCCCTCGCGCAAAAGGCTCTGCCTCGGCTCTAGCTCCTGGCAAAGGGGCGCGCCCTGTTCGCTCCCGCAAAATCAACACTTGCAAAGAACAGGGGGACAATCCAAATCTGCTGACCCGCCCTTCGGCTCGCGCCAGCAAACAGCTCGCCGCCGGTCATGGCCCCGTTACTTCACCTGCCTCAGTACTGCGTCTCAGCCTTCCCTCCAACTTCTTTCCTGCCTCCCAATGCTGTAAAGTGGATGATTGCACCGTCTCCACCATCCCTAACCATGGCGCAAACTCTTCCATCGCTCGTCATCGTCGGACGGCCCAATGTGGGCAAGTCCACGCTGTTCAATCGCCTGACCGGCACGCGCCGTTCGATTGTCACCAACGAACCGGGCATCACCCGCGACCGCATCTACGGCCAGGCGGAGTGGCGCGGACGGGTCCTGGAAATTGTAGATACCGGCGGCATCATCCCGGACGACAAGGCGCTCATTCCGACCGAAATTTTGCGCCAGGCCCACGTCGCCATCAAAAGCGCCGCGCTGCTGGTCCTCGTCGTGGACGGCCACGCCGGCATGACGCCGCTCGATCAGGAACTCGCGCGCATGTTGCGCACCACCGGCAAACCGTTTGTCGTCGCGGTCAACAAGATCGATTCGCTCGCACAGGAACCAAACGCCGACCCTTTTCACAAAATCGGCGCCAAAATTTTCCCGATCGCGGCCGAGCATGGCACGGGCGTCGACGACTTGCTCGACGAAGCGCTGCGGCAGGTAGCCGTCGTCCATACCAGCGCCGAAGAAGAAAAGAAACCGGACCGGATCGAGGTGGCGATCATCGGCCGCCCCAACGTCGGCAAATCCACTCTGCTGAATTGTCTGCTGGGCGAGGATCGCTCCATCGTTTCGCCCATCGCCGGCACCACCATCGACAACGTGGACGAGGACTTTTCCCGCGACGGCCGTCAGTACCGCTTTGTGGACACGGCGGGAATTCGCCGCAAGGGAAAAACCAATCTCGTCGCGGAAAAACTCAGCGTCGTGATGGCGCGCCGCGGACTGGAACGCTGCGACGTCGCGCTACTCGTTGTTGACGGCGAGCAAGGCGTCACCCAGGGAGACGCGCAAATCGCCAGCTACGCCGAAGAATCCGGCCGCTCGGTAGTCATTGTCATCAACAAGTGGGACTTGGCAATTGAAGCAGCCAAGGCTTCGGCTGCCCGCGACGCCGACAGCGCCAAGGGCCGCGCAAAACGGGCTCCCGGCGAACGCCACCGTCCGGAAAATTTCGACTCCACCCGCTTGATGGTGGAGTACGAAAAACTGATTCGCGGAAAGCTAAAATTTCTCAGCTACGCGCCGATTATTTTTCTCTCTGCAAAAACCGGGGAGCGCGCCGACAAGATTTTCCCGCTCATCGATCAGTGCTGGGAAGCGCGCGGCCGCAAGATTTCGACCCCGGCGCTGAACAACTGGCTGAAGGACGAAGTCGACTTGCAGCGCGGTACCACGCCCAAGGCGCGCCCGGTTCGGATCTACTACATGACGCAGGCGAAAATCGCCCCGCCGTCATTTGTGATCTTCACCAACCAAAAAGATCCGCTGCATTTCAGCTATCAACGCTTCTTGGAAAATCAGCTCCGCAAGAAGTTCGATTTCCTCGGCACTCCCATCCGTTTCATTCAGCGCCTCCGCAAACGCGAATCCCGCGAAGACCACTCGCAAGACGAAGACTAATCTCCGGATGTTCAGCTGTGACTCCTGCCGGAAGGCCTGGCGGCAGTCCGGGGGCTGGTTTTTGACGCTTTTCGCACCCTGACGGCGCCCGCACAAGCGTTGACATCCCCCAGTTTTCGCCTAGGATTGAGAAGCAGGCCACCCGCGGCCTAGCGCCGGCGCGAGAACAAAATGTCCAGTTACAGCACAGCATTCCAGACAGAAACGGAGCAGGAACTCTACCGCATTGGCGAAGTCAGCCGCCTGACCGATCTCAAGCCGTTCGTGCTGCGCTACTGGGAGACAGAGTTTCCAATGCTGGAGCCGGTGAAGAGCTCGCGCGGCCATCGTTTGTACCGCCAGGAAGACGTGGAAATGGTGCTGCGGATCAAGCGGCTCCTCTACGACGAAGGGTTTACGATTGCCGGCGCGCGCCGACACCTGCGCGAGCAAAACGGCAATGGCGACGGCGACGGCTCGCTTGCCAATCAGAGTTCGGCGGCGAATGGCGAAACACTATTGAGCCGGAAAATGCTGCTCGATATGCGCGATAGTTTGCGGGCTTTCTTGACGCTTCTGGAACGCGGATGATAGCCTTGTGAGTCTAGGCTAGACTGCAAAGCGGCGTGGGTGGCTGCCGTGTAGTTGACGCTTCCGGTCGGGACGTAGCGAAGCCTGGTATCGCGCACCCTTGGGGTGGGTGAGGTCGCTGGTTCGAATCCAGTCGTCCCGACCATTTCCGTTTTTCTTTCCAGAAAATAAAACCCACCAGAATAATCTTTGCTGCGCGCAATCCTGCGAAATAAGGACGCCAAGCGGATTCCGCCAGGCAAGATTTCTGTCACAATAAAAAGACGATGGCTCATATTCTTTTGACCAATGACGATGGATATCAAGCCGAAGGACTCCGCGTCCTTACGGCGGAAATTGCAAAGTTCGCCACAGTAAGTATTGTTGCGCCGAGCGAGGAACAAAGCGGCAAAGCGCAGGCATTGACGCTGCGAAGTCCCATTATTTGCCATCCCCAGGGCGAACGGCATTGGGCGATTGAGGGAACTCCGGCCGACTGTGTGATTGTGGCGATTCACAAGCTTTTGCCGGAAAAACCGGATCTGATTATTTCTGGAATCAACCACGGCGCGAATCTTGGAGAAAATGTCTACTATTCCGGAACCGTGGGAGCGGCGCGTGAAGGAGCGCTGCACCATGTTCCTTCGATTGCGATTTCGCTCTGCTCCAAGAAAACGGACGTGACATTTGAAAATGCGGCGCGGTTGGCCCGCGCGGCGGCGGAATTAATTCTGCGGGAAGGATTGCCGGACCAGGTTTTGCTGAATATCAATGTGCCGGAGCCGTGGGGCGGTGAAGTGAGGTTTGCGCGGCAATCCAAGAAAATTACGCGGAACCAGTTGAGCGAAGGGCGGGATCCGAGAGGGCGAACTTATTATTGGTTGTTTGAACAGAAAATTGATCAAGATGCCGTTGAGCCGGAGACCGACTATGCAGCGATTTTTTCAGGAGCGGTGGCGGTGACACCATTGCATTTGGATCCGACGGACACAAAATCGCTCGCGGGGTTGGCGCACTGGGCGGAGATTCTGGGCGAATCGGTGCGCAAGTGAAGGGTCGGCGCCGGGAGATCTGCTCTCGGAAAAGAATTCCGGCGGCCGGGGGAGCCCGCAGCAGGTACGGAGTCCCCCGCGATGCGCGCCCGGCAAGCGCTTGGTACGTGGATACCCAAGGATGAGCGGAAACCATACCTACGATGTGGCGGTGGTGGGCGCCGGGGTATTTGGGGCCTGGACGGCGTGGCATCTGGCACGGCGCGGGCAGCGCGTTGTGCTGCTGGAGGGTTACGGGGCGGCGCATTCGCGGGCTAGTTCCGGCGGGGAGTCCCGGATTATCCGAATGGGATATGGGGCGGACCAACTTTATACGCAATGGTCGCTAGACTCCTTAAAACAGTGGAAGGGATTTTTTGCGCGCATTGGGCGCGAATATTTTTATGAGACTGGAGTGCTGTGGCTGTCTGGCCCAGACGGTTCGCGGCTCGGCGAAACGAAGATTGTTTTGAGGAAATGTGGCGTTCCTTTTCTGGAGATGGAGCGCGCTGCATTGCAGCGGCGCTATCCACAGATTGATTTTACGGACGTGGCCTCTGGAATTCTTGAAACGGAAAGCGGCGTGTTGATGGCCAGAAACGCCGTACAAGCCGTGGTATCGGATTTTTCCCGGACTGGCGCAAGGTACCAGATCGCGAGTGTTGTTCCTCCAGCTTCTGCGCGCAACGCGTCCAGGCGGCTCGAGTTTCTGACCTCGACAGCGGGCGACAAAATCGCCGCAGAACAATTTGTTTTTGCGTGTGGAGCGTGGCTTCCAAAAGTATTTCCGGAGATTCTGGGATCACGGATTTTCCCAACACGTCAGGAGATTTTCTTTTTTGGCGTTCCCGCGGGCGACACGCGCTTTGCTGCCGGCTCTCTGCCCACCTGGCTATTTCAGGAAGATGAGATGTACGGAATGCCCGACCTCGACAACCGAGGCGTCAAGATTGCCTTCGACAGACACGGAGAGAGAACCGACCCGGACACGCAATCGAGGCTTGTTTCACAGAATATGGCTGAAGCCGCAAAGGCCTATGTGGCGAGAAGATTTCCGGCGCTGCGCGGCGCGCCGATTGTCGAAACACGGGTATGCCAGTACGAAAACACCAGCAATGGGGACTTTTTGGTGGACCGCCACCCGGAAATGCGAAATGTCTGGTTTGTGGGAGGCGGTTCGGGGCACGGATTCAAGCATGGCCCGGCAATGGGCCAATATGTCGCAGGGCAAATGCTGGATGGGGCGGCGGCCGAGCCGCGATTTTTGCTGGAGAGCAAGGCCAGTTCACAACAGCGGACGGTATACTGAGATTTCCCGTTCCATTCCAGTCGTCAGGTGAAACTTTTACCGGCGGCATACGTCTGCCTAGATAGGGCCTTTTTGTCTCGCCAACGAACCAGGCGCCCCCGGGTTTTATTCGGTACCGAACAGTCGATTGGGACGGAGGAAAAATGGATTCCAAGCTGCTGCTTGTCAAACGAGCGAAGACCGCCTGGCGCAGGGGAAAGGCATTGGGCCTTTTGCTCGGAACGGCGCTGCTCTTTGCCGGAACCAGCGTCCAGGCGGCACCGGCAGAGTCGTCGGAGTTCCGGGTTCCCGTCGAATATTACAAACTGCCCAATGGATTGCGCGTGGTCCTTTCGCCGAACCACACCTCTCCGACGATCTGCGTTGGAGTTTATTACCGGATTGGGTTTCGCGTGGAGCCGCAGGACCGCACGGGATTCGCGCATTTGTTTGAACACATGATGTTTCAGGGTTCGCACAATCTGGGGAAGATGGAGTTCGTGAAATTGGTGCAGCAGAACGGCGGAACGTTGAACGGCTCAACGCGCTTTGATTTCACCAACTATTTTGAAATCCTTCCCGCCAACAAGCTCGAGACCGCACTTTGGGCCGAAGCCGACCGCATGGGCGGACTGGCTGTCACTGAGGAAAATCTGAAGAACCAGCAAGGCGTGGTCGGCAACGAAGTGAAGGTAAATGTGCTGAACCGCCCTTACGGCGGGTTTCCCTGGCTGGACCTGCCGCAGTATGCGAACTCCAACTGGTACAACTCGCACAACTTTTACGGCGATCTGAAAGACATCGACGCTGCGACTCTCACCGATGTGCAGTCTTTCTTCAAGACCTACTATGCGCCAAACAATGCAGCGCTGGCGATTACCGGAGACTTTGAGCCGGCTGAAGCAAAGAAGTTTGTGGAGAAATACTTTGGAACTCTGAAGCCATCGCAGCTGCCGCCCCAGCCGGATTTGACAGAACCGCAGCAAGAAAAAGAAAAGCGGGCGAGCAAACCCGACGCGCTGGCCAAGCGACCGGCCCTGGCCATTGGGTACCACATGCCAGACCGCAACACTCCGGAATACTACGCGATGGGGCTGCTTGAGCAGATTCTGCTAAACGGCGACGACAGCCTGTTGCATCAGGAGCTGGTCGAGAAGCGGGGATACACGGGCGAGGTGGGCGGAGGAATCAATCTTCTGGGAAACATGTTTAATTACAACGGGCCCATGCTGTTTCTGGCAAATCTGACCTACGATCCGGCAACAAGTTCCGACACGATTCTGAAATCTATCGATGAAATAATCGAGCCCCTGCGCACGAAACCCATCGATCAAAAGACATTGGACCGCGCCATGGTGAAATTGCGATCGGGACTTTACGACACGGTCGGAGCGCAAGGCGGTTTTGGACTCGTCGACCTACTGGCGAGCATGGCGCTGTTTGATGACAATCCGTCGCGCGTCAACAATGTGGTTTCAGAATTTCAGAAGGTAACTCCGGCGCTGCTGCAAAAAACCGCGCGCGAGTACTTGCGCCCGACGAATCGCACCATTTTGCTGGTGCAGCCGCAAGCGGCTCCAGTCGCGGCGCCTGCAGCGCCAGCGCAGAAACAGTAGAGGAGAGAGGGGCATGATGACACGCACACAAACGAGAAAATTCTTGCTGAGTGTGGGGGCACTGGCTCTGGCAGCCGCTCCGGCTCTGGCGCAAGCGCAGAAAGAAACACCTCCGGCCGGCGGTCCGGCCAAAGCGTTCACGGTTCCGGCCCATGAAACTTACGCGCTGCCTAACGGCCTGAAGGTTACCCTGGTTCCGTACGGAAATATTCCGAAGGTGTCGGTCGACCTTACGCTGCGAACAGGCGGCGTCAACGAGCCAGCAGAATTGCGGGGAATTGCCGACTTTACAACCGACCTTCTAAAAGAAGGGACCACCACGCTATCCTCGCAAGCGCTGGCCGAAGCGACCGCGCGCATGGGTAGTTCGCTGGGAGCCGGAGCCGACGCCGACGAGACGAGCCTCCGGCTGGATGTGCTTTCAGAGAATGGTCCGGACGCCGTGAAACTTCTGGGCGACGTGTTGCAGCATCCCCTGCTGCCGGAATCCGAGTTGGCGCGATTGAAATCGAACGCCGTGCGGCAGATCACCCTGGCGAAATCGCAACCGGGAACCATTGCCGCGGAGCGTTTCTCTAAGCTGCTGTACGGCGATCATCCGTACGGATCCGTGATACCCACGGAAGAAAATATAAATAAAATTTCCATAGAAGACGTACGGAAGTTCTATGCGGCGAACTATGGCGCAGCACGCAGTCATCTCTACATTGCCGGGAAATTCGACACCGCTGCCGTGAAAAAGGCCATCGCCGAAAGTTTCACAGGATGGGCCAAAGGACCGTCCATTGTAGAAAATGCGCCCATGCCGAAAGCCCAACGCGTTTTGGACGTTACCGATCGTCCGGGCGCTCCGCAATCGACAATCTATGTGGGGTTGCCGGTCCCCGGCACCACCAGTCCGGACAACATCGCGCTCACGGTAACCAATTCCCTGCTGGGCGGCTCTTTTGCATCGCGCATAACGGCCAACATACGGGAGCAGAAGGGCTACACCTATTCTCCCCGCAGCGTCGTCTCCCGCCGCTACCATGACGCGTATTGGGCTGAAGTTGCAGACGTGACTACGGCGGTAACCGGCCCGTCGTTAAAAGAAATCTTCGGAGAAATCGCGCGGCTACAAACCGAAGCTCCTGCGGCAGCGGAGCTGCAAGGGATTCAGAGCTACCTTTCCGGAATTTTCGTGGTGCAGAACTCGACACGACAAGCGCTTATCGGGCAACTGCAATTTGTCGATTTGCAGGGTCTCGGTGAAGACTACCTGAAGACGTACGTGCAGAAAATAAATGCCGTCACTCCGGCCGACGTGCAGCGGATTACAAAGCAGTATTTGAAACCGGAGGAAATGTCCATTGTGGTGGTAGGGGACAAGGCAAAAATCACCGAGCAGCTGGCTGGGTTTGCGCCGGCCACACCTGCAAGCAAATAAGCCAACTGGCCGGCCGAGGCTCGGGATTTATTGAGCAGGTCCGGGACGCGGAGTTCGGCGCCGGGCGGCGCCGACGGCGGCAGCCATTTTCTTGGTGCGTTTGGCTTTCTCCGCATACAGGTGTTCGTCGGCCGCAGAGAGTAGCTTCTCAATGCGTTCCCCGTCGCCGCGATAGATGGCAATGCCGATGCTGGCCGACAACGGCGGCTTCTCCGGCTCGATGGTCATTACATCGCGGATCCGTTCGGAGACGAGTTTAGCTTCATCTTCCTGGGTCTCCGGCAAAACCAAAGCAAACTCGTCGCCGCCATAGCGCGCCGCTGTGTCAATGGAGCGGCAGTGAATCCGCAGAATATCCGCAAGGCGGCAAATCGCGCGGCTGCCGACCAGATGACCGAAGGTATCGTTGATTTTCTTCAAGCCATCGAGATCGAGCAGCAATACGGCAAAAGGCCGGCCCGTGCGGTTGGTGCGTTCGGTTTCGTTTTCCAGAACATCAAGTAGGCGGCGGTAGTTTGCAAGCCCGGTAAGAGGGTCGCTGACGGCGAGATGGCGAACCTGTTCAAATAGTCTGGCGTTGTCGAGCAGTGCTCCGCCAAGCGCCACCGTGTAACTGATGACTACAAATCCCTGGGACAAAACGAAGGGAGCGTCCAAAAACTGTTGCGACTGGCTGATGACCAGCTGGGCGGCCAGGTTCAGCCACGTCGCGGCGTAGATGGAACGGTCAAACGCGGAGCTATCGGCGGCCAGCCGGCGCCGGTACCACAGCAGGCTGATCAGGAATATGGCGGCGGGCAGAAGCTGCTGCGGGCTGGGTATCAGCGCAATCGGTCGGCTGGAAACTTCTTGCGGCAGCCGGTGAACGGCGGCAGTAATCAGGTAGGTAAAACCCATGACGGTGAACAGCGCGCCGGCAATTTCTCCGCGAGGGTGGCGCGAACGGGGTAGAAAATGCTCCACCAGCAGCGCAACGACCAGGAGAAACGCCAAAACCATGCGACCGAGCCAGAGAACCACGGGAGCCGAGAGCAGCGGCGGGTGCGTATCTTGCAGAAACTGGAAAAAGAAGATGCTGGAGGCGATCAGAACAGTTCCCGAGAGGAGAAATCCGGCGCCGAGGATCAGCGAGATGCGATCTTGCGTTCCCTGGAAACGAACGAGAGTGACGGCCCCGAAAACAAAGGCCAGAAGGCCGGTAATGACTTGCAGGTATCCCTGGAGGTCGGGGTCCAGTTGAACCTTGACGAGCCGCAGCCACATGGCGGCAATAAAAATGACGGTGAAGGCGACCGCATGCGACAGAACAATCGTGACGGCACTGCGGTTGTTTACGCGGGATACTTGGCCCATAAAAGTTTGCTCAGGTGGCTGGCTGGGTGCCTACACAATTAGACTATGCAGACGCTTGCAGCGTTGCGCGAAAAGTTACGTGAATTGAACGAAAAGATACCGTTCTGTGGAATTTGACCTGACTGTCCGAAAACTGTACGAAAGGACAGGCGGAAACTTTCCGGAAACAATGCGGCGGCAACCAGGGCCGGCGCGGGAGCCGTTTGTGCCGGCAAGCGAAAGCTCGATTGCAAAAAAATACCTGATTTGAATCGATTTAGCGCAGATGGACGAAAACTTTCGCATGGCGAAAACCGCGCGGTAAGGGCAAAAAGGAATGCCGTCAGCTGCTGGAAATGCTGGTAAGATTCAGGCGCTTGTGCCAGTGCCTGGGTATCGGAAACACCCTTGATCCCGCGTAAAGCGCATGGCGGTATTGCGCAAAGGAGAATCGTTTGAGCAACGAAGCGAGCCCCAGTTCGACAAGGCTGAAACGTACACTCACGCTTTGGGACTTAATCTTATATGGCGTAATTGTGATTCAGCCCGTTGCGCCAATGTCGGTTTTCGGAGTTTTGAGCGAGCGCGGCAGGGGCCACGTCGTTACGGCCCTGTTGATTGCCATGGTGGCCATGCTGTTTACCGGCATCAGTTATGGCCGGATGGCGCGGGCTTATCCGAGCGCAGGCTCAGCATTCACGTACGTGGCGCAGGAGATTCATCCGGGCGCGGGATTTGTGACGGGGTGGAGCATGGTGATGGACTACATGCTCAACCCGCTGATTTGCACGATTTGGTGTGCCGGGCAAGCCAATGCGTTTGCGCCCGGAGTGCCGATCTGGGCGTGGAAAATATTTTTCGCAGTGGTTTTTACGATGCTGAATATTCGCGGCGTGAAAACTTCGGCGCGCATCAATACGGCGATGGCGGCATTCATGGGAGCCGTGGTGGTGGTGGTGATTGTGGCCTCGGCGCGCTATATATTCGGGCATCCGCACGACGCGCCGGGATTCTTCACGCATCCGTTCTACGATCCATCGCTGTTCAATACCAAGGCCTTGTTCGGGGCGACTTCAATTGCCGTGCTGACCTACATAGGGTTCGACGGGATTTCCACGTTGTCTGAAGAAGCGGAGAATCCGCGTCGCAACATTATGTATGCGACGGTCCTGACCTGCGTGGTGATTGGCGTGTTGTCTGCGGTTGAAGTGTATCTGGCGCAAGTGATCTGGCCGCCGACGCAGCCGTTTGCCAATGTGGATACCGCGTATGTGGAGATCATGGGCCGCGTGCTGCCGATTCTGGGAGTGGTGGTGGGTGCAACTCTGCTGCTGGCAAATTTTGGATCGGGCATGGGTGCACAACTCGGAGCGGCGCGTTTGCTCTATGGAATGGGCCGCAGCAATGCGTTGCCGAAGTCCTTTTTCGGCGCGGTCGATCCAAAGCATCATATTCCGCGAAACAATGTGCTTTTCGTGGGTGCGATTGTCCTGACAGGATCGTTTTTGATGTCTTATGGACGTGGGGCCGAACTGCTGAACTTTGGCGCGCTTATCGCGTTCATGGGCGTAAATGCCGCGGCGTTTCTGCGGTACTTTGTGCGCGCAAAAGAAAAAACCCTATGGAATCTAGTTCCGCCCGTTGTGGGATTTCTGATCTGTTTGGGGCTGTGGCTGAATTTGAGCAAGCCGGCGATCCTGGCAGGATCGATCTGGATGACAACGGGAATCTTGTTTGGCATTTGGAAAACGCGCGGGTTCCGCGAACCGCTCTCGTTTGAAGTGCCCGCGGAATAGCGGGCTCCTGCTAGAACAAGAAAGTTGCATCTCAAGGGAAAGTAGAAGGATGATGGACTACCCTGGAGGCGCGCCAGATTGAAGAAAGTTGCCGTCAAGAACCAGATGGTGACGATGCGGGATGTGGCGAAGGCCAGTGGCTTTTCGCCCGCAACCGTTTCGATTGTGTTGAATAATGCGCCGCTTGCGAGATACATCGCCGCAAATACCAAAAAACGCATTGAAGAAGTCGCGAAAAAACTGGGGTATCGGCCCAACGCCATGGCGCGCTTCTTGCGCAGCAAGCGTAGCCACACGGTCGGCGTGATGTTTTTCGATATAACGGATCCATTTTGTACGCCGGTGTTGCGCGGCATTGAAAATGCGCTGTATCAATTTTCCTACGTGCCGATTTTTGCCGATGCCCACAATCAGCGGAACCGCTTCGAGCGCTATCTGGAAATGCTGCTGGAGCACCACGTCGAAGCGTTGATTGTTGTCGCAAACTGGCTGTTTGTCGATATTCACCTGCTGGCGGATTTGAGCAAACGTAATATTCCGGCGACCACCATTGGGTGGGAATTGCCGGGAGACACCATCAGCTCGGTAATGGTCGATAACGAAGCGGGCGGAAGGCTGGCGATTGAACATTTGTATCAATTGGGGCACAGAAAAATTGCGTTCATCCGCGGACCCAAGATGCTGATCGATAGCGCGCCGCGCTGGCGCGGAATTCAGAAATTTTGTCATACGGTCGGGATGGAAATCGAGCCGGCGCTGATTTCGCAGCTGCCTGATTCCTTTGATCCCAATTCGGGGTTTGAGGGCGGCTATCGGATCACGGAAGAATTGCTGCAGAAGAAAAAGAAATTTACAGCGCTGATGGCCTTTGACGATTTGACGGCGCTGGGGGCGATTCGCGCATTGACCAAGGCGGGCGTGAAGGTGCCGGAACATTGTTCGGTGGCGGGATTTGATGATGTGGCGCTTTCCGCGCTGTCGGCGCCGTCGCTGACCACCGTTCGCCAGCCGCTGGAAGCGATGGGAAACCTGGCAGTGAATATTGTCATGGAGGGGGTCAACGCAGGATTGGAGAAACGCGACTGGACCATTTCACATCAGAAGACGAATCCGGAACTTGTGATTCGCGATTCCACGCGGGTGGCCAAGGTGAGCGGCGAGGATTAACCGTCGGAGGCGAACAGAAACGAAAAGAGCCGGATGAGCTTGTCATCCGGCTCTTTTCGTTTTCAGAAATTCATTGAACGGTTGTTGGAGTTACATTGAATCCGTCGACGGCCAAGACTGGTCGCGAGTCGCCGAGATCAGCCTGGCGAACGTGCACGGTGATTTCTCGTTTTTCGCCGGGGAGCAGCGGGAAATAATTATCGTCCCAAAAAATAGGAAGAACCTCGGAGTTATTGCTTTTGTGAAGCAGGCGGAGACGAACGAGAAACGCGAGGCCGGTTCCGGGATTCTGCACGGTGACGTGGGCCACGGCGTCCTTGCCCGCGCCGGAAAGCTTCATCGAAGCTTTTAATGCAGTTTTGGGAAGTTCCGCAAGCGCAGTCATGTCGGCAAATGACGTGAGCGGCGTGTAGAACCAGGTGGTTTTGCTGAAATCGAGGACATCGGGCTTGGTGGAGAGCCAATAGAAATTGCGGCTGACCAGTTCCCCGGAAGACGAGAACAGTCCGAGATTGAGAAAATAAGTTTTGCTGATGTCCTTTGGCTCCGGGATGATGAATGACCTTGCGACGGCATCGGCGCCGACATTTACTTTTGCTTCCTGGGAAAATTTTTCTTTCATGCTTGTGTCGTAGAGTTTTGCGACTAGCTTCAAATCATTTACAGGTTCCTGTTTGCCGTTGACCACGGCAATGCTGCGATCGTCATAAGAGAACTGGACGTGTACCGGTTCGAGTGCCTTCTTGGAACCGAAGTATCCTCCGGCGGGGCGCAGGTCGTAGTCATAGAGGTGCCAGATAATGCCCGGCCAGGCGTTGTTCAGCATCCACTGGATTACGCCGGTGGAGTTGTATTTGTTGCGGCCATAGGCTTCAAACATGGCGCGTTCGCCGTCATACGCCACGGCCTGCGACTTCCAGGCAAAGTCCGCGGCGTCTTTCGCTTTGCCGTAGTGCTCCTCGAGGGCTTCGGCATAAATTTTGATATTGCCGAACTTCCCGCCGCCCGCGTGGTACTCCCAGAATTCATTGATGGGCCAGAGCTTGTCGGGAGGGAGCATGGCCTGGAGACCTTCGATGGGAGGAATGGCTGCCCCGGGGCTTGTTTCCGTATTGAAGGCATACGCGCCGCCAGCTTTTGTGTCCGTTAACCAATAATTGGGAGAGACGTACTCGTACGGGCCGGACATCTTGACGCCGGTATCGCCGGTGGTCTCGGTTTTCTTCGCAGTCGCTGACGAGATCAGCGGCTTTGGCCAATTGGTTTCTTTTTCGATTTTCAAATAGGCCAGTTCCCGATCCGGAGGTGGGGGATTATCGCTTCCATTGAGCCAGACGAGCAAGCTCGGATGCTGGCGAAGGCGCAACATTTGGTCGCGCAATGAATCGAGAGAGACGCGCTTGTTTTCTTCGTTCCACTTACCCCATTGCTCCCAGGCGTCGCAGCAACACCACCCGGCCATGATCAGTATTCCGTCGCGGTCCGCGCGATCGAGGAACGCTTCGTCTTCCAATTTTCCTTCGAGGCGAACGGTGTTGAGTCCCATTTCCTTGACGTAGCGAAATTCCGCTTCGCGGCGCTTTTCATCAACGCGCAACATCATGTCGGGTGTCCAGCCACCGCCGCGCACAAGAACCGGCTTGCCGTTTACCTTCAGCAGCTTGCCGCCGGTTGGCGTCATTTCCGAATCCATTTGGACCATGCCGAACGAAATATTCTGCGTGTCGGAAACAGCGCCCGCCTCCGTTACAAAATTCAGCGACAGTCTGTGCAAATACGGCGTGCCCATCTGGTAGGGCCACCACAACCGAGGGTTTTTCACCTCGAGAGCAGCGACTTTCCCCGGGGTGAAGGTAATTTCACTCGTTTGATTGGCTTCGAGCTCGACTGCTTGAGAAAATTCTATCGGCTCCGGCGCTCCAGTTATTTTTCCGTGCAACGTTCCCCGGACGGGTTGTCCTGTGGTGTTTCGAAGCTCCGCGCGAACCGTAAGGTGGGCGGCGGTGGCAGCGGGAAGGTCCAGCTTGGTATCCACGAACGAATGTCGGACGGCAACCGGACCGCTCGCAGAAAGGACGACCTCCTGCCAAAGGCCCATTTCCTTGTCGGGGGCCGTGGGATTCCAATCGACAAATGTGATTCCCAATTCGCCCGCGTGGGGCGCGGAGACTTCCACGGCTACGGCATTCCTCTTGCCGGCCTGCACCAGGGAGGTGACGTCAAACTCGTAACGGCGGAATGCGCCGACAACTGTGTCGGAACCGGCCAGTTGTTTTCCGTTGATCCAAATATTGGCGCGGTAGTTGATGCCGCGAAAGGCCAGCCAGATGGTCTTTCCCTGGTAGCCCGCGGGGACTTCAAATTCGGAGCGATACCACCAAGGCACGGCGTAGGGGCTGGTTGCCGACATTTCCTCGCGGGCAAAGCCTCCGCCGTGAACTTTGTAGTCCACTCCGGGAAATGTCCGCAGGTTCATTCCGAAAAAAGGTTCTTTGTACACACCGTTGTCGACGAGCACGGCAAACACGGTCCGGGGAGCGGTGGCTTTGTACCAACGCGCGGCTTCATACCCTACTTGGGAGATTTGCGCGCCGCTTTCCTTGACCTGGGCGGAGGATTGCAGTGCCCACCCATCGTGGAGGGTGATCTCTCCGTCTGCTCGGGCCCCGGGCGAGGTGCATACTGAAAGCGCAAGGAACACCGCCAAGACGAGACGACCGGTGGCGGAGCGATGCACAAAATGGAAGATTGAGAGATTCACAAAATTCTCCTTCAATGCAGAATCTGGCAGCGAACCGCTTCGGGCATTTAAACCGATTCAACTATACGCAAAATCAATGCCGAGACGATGGTAAATGAACGCGCCGTAGTCTAGCGCGGCGAACGCGTGGGAGACAAGAGGCGTACGAAAAAAAAGCAGCGCCAGCTGGCCAAGCCGGCGCCGCTTTTTTTACAATTTGATTTGGTCTTATTGCGATGGAGGCAAGAACGTATTGGACGGAGCCAGGAATTCCAAGTTGGGAATCTCGGTAGCCACGCGGATACGCTCGAACTTTCCCTTTTTGCCGCCACCTGCTCGCGAGAATGAAATCAGATACTGGTTGTTCAGATGCTCTGCAATCTCGTCAAAGTACGGCTTGAGCGTGACCGGAGCGGAGGTGCCAAGAAAATAGGTTTCGCCCCCAGTTTCTTCCGACAGTTCGCTCAGATTCGATTGCGCATTAAATTGACGAAAGTAACCGGCGCCGAAGTGACCAGCATCGGGGGCATAAACGGTCCAGACATTGATGTTCTGCTTTTGCGCGCGCTCGATTGTAGGGTCCAGATCCGGACTCTTGGGACCGAAGCCGCGCCGGAAATAATCAATACCGGAAGAGATCAGAATAATGGAACGACGGCTGCCCGCCGAAGGCCAGCGCTTCATCATGTCCTGTAAAGCAAGATAGGGGCTGGAAAACGCGCCGCGATTGCCGATGGGCAGGCGCAGGGCCTTCGATGCCAGGGCATGATCTGTTGTAAAGTCCTGGGCAACCCGTACAGCGCCGTTACTTGAATAAAAGACCCCGATCGCGGTCGTGGCCGGCTGCGCTTCAAAAAACGCCTTCAAATCGCTCCACTGGTTGGCGATACTGCTGTCGAGCGAATCGTCAATGACGACCGCCAGAAGCAGATCTTCGCCGCGCCGGAGATCGGCTGATTGCAAGCGTTCCTTGCCTTTGTACAGCTGAACGTCATCCCTTTTTAGCGTTGGCGGAGTCGTACCTTTTTTGCCGACGGCGGTGATAGTCATCGTGACTGTTGATGCACCAGATGCGGCCTGCTTTTGTGCGGCCTGGGCAGACGTCACGAAACTAACGCCAGCTAGTAACAGGGCCCCTAGAACTGGAATCGTCCTTTTCATGGGTTTAAAGCTCCTTTTCTCGTATCACTAATTAGATGCACTATTGGCCCAATTTGCATACATCCTACGGGAAGGCGACTTCCCGATTCAGGACCTTCCGAGAACGAGCTTGAAATGATCCAAGCCTGCCTCTACACCTCTCCTTGTGAGCGTTCTACGAATCGCAACCGCAAAGTAACCGATTCACCGCTACATACCTGTGTAAACACTGCAGCGGGGGCAACGTTGCGCTAATCTGCAAAAGGAATGCACCGAACCTTGTCCAACCCCGCAGTTCGTGACTCCGTTGACAGAACTGTGACAAATTCGCCGCCGAGCCCGTGGATTTATCGTCCGTGGGTTGATTTGTTGATAGGGTGCGGAGCCTGGTCTGCTCCGCTGCTTTTGTTTGGATTTTATGCCGCCAGTTCCCATGATCGCGCATGGAGCATGGGCTTCTACTTCCTGGCGCTGTTGTTCAACTATCCGCACTTCATGGCCACCGTTTACCGCGCGTACCACACAGAGACCGAGTTCACAAAGTATCGAATCTTCACCGTGCATGTGGCCCTGCTGCTGGCAGTTGCTGGAGTTTTGGCGCACGTCTGGTATCCACTGCTCCCGTGGATTTTCACCCTGTACATCTGCTGGAGCCCCTGGCACTACACCGGGCAGAATTTTGGCTTGCTGATGATGTTTGCACGGCGCAGCGGACTTTGTCCGACAGCGGCGGAAAGGCGCGCGATTCACCTCGCGTTTGTAGCTTCCTACGTGATGCTGATGTTGAGTTTCCATACCGGCCCGTCAGGCGACCCGATGATCTTGTCGCTCGGCCTTCCTGCAAAATTCACGTTACCTGCGCGAGCAGCGCTTGCCGGATTTTTTATGCTTGCCAGCGGGTGGGCGCTCACCTCGCTCGCGCGCCGCAGCGCAGTTCGCACGATCATGGCCCCGTTGACGCTGGCCGTCACGCAATTCTTGTGGTTTCTGCTGCCGGTATTGATTGAACTGGGAACTGGCCGCGAAGTCCCGCAAACACGCTACAGCAGCGGAATCCTGGCCGTTCTGCATTCGGCGCAATACTTGTGGATTACCAGCTATTTTCAGGAACGCGAGGCGCGCGAAGCCGGCAATGTGCAATGGAAGTCCTGGCGGTACTTCCTGACGCTGATTGCTGGAGGCATTGCTCTTTTTATTCCGGGACCATGGCTCGTGAGCCGGCTATTCCATGCCGATTTTGCCGCCAGCTTCCTGACATTCACAGCACTCGTGAACATCCACCACTTCATACTGGACGGAGCACTTTGGAAATTACGCGATTCGCGGATCGCTTCGTTCCTTTTGAATTCGCAAGAACCTTCCGTCGGAAACGAGCCAGCAAGGCGAAACCCTGTTCGTGGAGCAGCGCATTGGATTGCGGGCAATGCACGGGGGGCGCAGGCCCTGCGCATCGCAACCGTTGCCGCGCTTCTCGGCTGGGGGGCCATGGACCAGTTGCATTTTTACTGGTCGGGCACGAAAAACATGGATGCCTTGCGGCGCGCGGTGCTATTGAATCCCGATGATAGCGTGGCGCAACTGCGGCTGGCCCGCGCCGAAAAACTCGCCGGTGATGTAGAAAACTCGCTGGCCTCTTTGCAGCGGGCGGCTGCTTTAAGCGGCGGAAATCTTTCCCTTCAGCAAGCCTATGCGCGCGGACTGATTGAAGCGGGACGCAAAACTGAAGCGTACAACCAGTACCAAAAGATTCTTGCGCGCTGGAATCGCGATGCCGATTCTTTGGTCAATTCCGGATTGCTGGCGCAACAGCTTGGCCACGGCGATGAGGCGATTGAGGATTGGCAGCGCGCAGTCGAAGTAGCTCCCGCCCAAACCAACGCTCAGCTGTACCTGGCGCAGGCCCTGGATCATCGCGGAGATGTGCAAGCAGCTGCCCGGCATTATCGCGCTTACCTGGAAATTGTGAGTACCCACAGGGAAGAGCATCGCGGCGAGGCCACCACAGTGCTAGCGGCGCTAGTGAAAGTCGCAGACGCGGATGCGGCAGCGAATCGAATCGATGCTGCTTACCGCGGGTATAAAAGCGCCGCCGGATTTGCGGAAAATTCCGCCGACAAAACCTTGCAGAGCCTGGCTCTAGTGCACCTGGCGGAACTGGAAGAGCGGCGCGGAGCGGCGGCGGAAGCCGCGCTGGATTTTCAGAAAGCGCTTCGCTTGGACGCTTCCCTTTCCGATCCGCGGAGTGCGGCGTCCGATTGGTTTAACTATGGCCAGTTTCTGAGACGACAGCATCAGCCGGACAAATTGGTTTTCGCGTGTTTCCTGCAGGCGGAAGAGTTGCTGGGGGCGATTCCTGGCGATGAGCTCTCGGCCATCGTGCGCGCCCGCATGGAGAGCGAGAAACTTCTCGTGCGCGAAGCGACGACCGTGCGACGGCTGAAGCGCGAAATGGTTAACGAAGCGCTTTCCCTGCCGTCATCCAGATTTTCCCCCGCAAAGTCCTAGCTCGCCGCAGCAGAACAATATGCAATAGAATGAATGGGAATTGAGCTTGAAAATAATTCCGGTTTGAAGGATGACTATTGCGATGGGCGTCTCGCGTTCCATTTTGCTGGCGGCATCGACGAATAATTGGCTGCGCAATCGCGCGGCAAGCTACGGATTTGTGCGACGAACCGTGTCCCGTTTCATGCCCGGCGAAGAGTTTGCGGATGCCATGCAAGCAGCCGAAGTGCTGCAAAGAAAAAGCATAGGGGCCGTATTCACACATCTTGGCGAAAACGTGAACGATGCGGGTGAAGCGCGGCAGGTCACCGAACAATATCTGGTGGCTGTCGACCAAATGCAGCAGCGTGGATGGAACACGGAGATTTCTGTAAAACTGACGCAGCTGGGCCTGGATATTTCTGCGGAACTTTGCTTGGCAAATCTCAAGGAAATCTTGCGCAAAGTTCCGGGGACTTCGACTGTCTGGATCGACATGGAATCCAGCCGGTACGTCGATCCCACTTTGGACATCTATCGGCGGGCTCTGCAACAATTTCCCGTCACTGGAATCTGCCTGCAGTCCTATTTATTCAGGACCCCGGATGACGTGGGGAAACTGTTGCCGCTGCGGCCGTCAATTCGTCTTGTGAAAGGCGCCTACAGCGAACCAGCCAGCGCGGCCTTCCCCAAGAAATCAGATGTCGACGAAAGCTACTTTGCAATTGCTTCAGAACTACTGCGCGCCAAGAAGAACAATCAGATGGGGCGCTGCACCTTTGGCACGCATGATCTGGCAATGATCCGGCGCATCACCGAACTCGCGGCTGCAACGGCAATGGCAAAAAAGGATGTTGAAGTCCACATGCTGTATGGGATTCAGAGAAAAGAACAGGAACGACTGGCCGCCGAGGGCTGGCGCTCGATTGTGCTGATTGCGTATGGGCACTATTGGTATCCTTGGTTCGTGCGAAGACTGGCGGAACGGCCGGCGAACGCCTGGTTTTTGTTGAAAAATCTCGTCTAGATCGGACCGCCGAAAGTCCAGGCTGGGGTGCACGCGTCGAACGCCGGCTGGAAAGCTGTAAATATTCAAACGTCATATTCCCTGGAGAAACTCATGTTCACTGCTACAGCAGAGCTCCTTCTTCCCAGCACGGTTACAGGTTCTTTCCCGCGGCCGCGCTGGTTTGATGTCAGCATGTGGGGCCGTCCGCTCGACACTTGCATGCTCGATATTCGTTTTCGCGAAAAATTTCAAGATGCCCTCGCGGTGGTCATGGCTGACCAGGAACGCGCCGGCCTCGACATCCTGGGGCACGGCGATCTCCACGTGGACGAAGATCTCGCGGGCCGCGCATGGCATCACTATCCTCTGCAACGCTGGGCCGGCTTTGCGGGCGACCATCTCCAGCCGGAAGAAACCACGGCCCCGTGGCTGCACTACCCGCCCGGCACGCTCCTGAATGAAATCTACACTGGCTGGCGCTGGCCCCATGTCGTAGACAAAATCGAGCACCGTCCTCTCGACTATCCAAAACTCTGGCGCATGGCGCAGGGAAAAACACGCAAGCCCGTCAAGTTCGGTACATGCTGCTCGCAAGTGATGGCTCTGTTTCTCGACATTCATACGTCAAAATACAAGGACAAGCGCCAGGTCATTTGGGATATGGCCGAAGCCATGAACAAGGAGCTTCTCGCCCTGCGTGACGCCGGCTGCCGCTGTATCCAGATCGAAGAGCCGACCTTCCATTTCATGGCCAACACCTTTGGCAAGGATCACGACGAAGTGAAATTCATGGTGGACGCTTTCAACCGTGAAGTGCAGGGCCTTGATGATGTCGAGCTCTGGATTCACACCTGTTGGGGCAATCCCAACATGCAGCGGGTAATGGAGGAAACCGGTTACGCCAACTCGCTCGAGATCTATCTCGAACGCTGCCGCGGCGACGTGTGGACTCTTGAAATGAAGGACCGCAACCAGAAGGATCTCGAACTGTTCGCGCCGTTCAAGAACGATCTCAAGAAAAAAATCTGCATCGGCGTGGTCAGCCACCGAACGCTGCAGGCAGACCGTCCGGAAGAAGTCGCGGGCGAAATCCGCAAAGCACTGAAATACATCCCCGCCGAAAAGCTCATCGTCTCGAACGACTGCGGCTTCGGCCGTCAGGGCTGCAACCGGGAAATCGCCTTCTACAAAACCAGCGCCATCGCCCAGGGCAGCAACATCGTTCGCCGTGAGCTCGGCCTTCCTACCACCTACGTTCCTGCCGCCGACCCAAAACTGCAAATCGATGTGGTCCCCGGCCGCGAGACCTCCCGTTCAACGAGCTCCTAGCGGAATTTCGGTTTCTTGCCTCCCGCGTAGCGATTTTTGTCCGCCGGCGCGCGCAGCGAGGGCCTGTCCCGCCAGCAGGTAATCCCATTGGGCGACTCTAGAACGACTTGGGGTATTTGGCGAGGGTCTCGCGATAGAGCTTGAGACTCGCCTGGTCTACGACGACAGTTCCAGCATCCACCAATGTCGGCATCGGCGCTGCATTGTGGTGCAAGTCATCAAGGAACTTTAGGCCGTAGTAACTCATGACGTAGGGCTTTTGCGTGATGGTGGCGGTAATTGCGCCGCGCTCGATCCAATCAAGGGTTTCAGGATCGTCGTCAAATGCCACAATCCGCAGCTTGCCTTCCAGACTCGAGCGGTGCAGAGCTTCGGCGGCGCCAGAACCCCCGGTGGCCTCCAGGCAAATAATTCCGTCTACTTTTTCTTTCTTCTGTATCAGCTCGGCAACCTGGTCAAACGCCGTTCGCGCATCACCTTTGTCGTCAAGTATCTTGGTCAGTCTAATGGCAGGGTAATTCTTCAGCGCGTCGGCCACGCCCGCCACCCGGTCATCGAGGTTACGCTGCCCTGGAATTGTGATGACGACCACGCTCGCATTGCCGGGAACGAGGGCGGCCATCAGTTTCAGGCTTTCTCGCCCCGCCTTGAAGTTATCCGTTCCGATGTACAGCACGCGCTTTGAATTCGGCACATCCGCATCCACGCAAATGACCGGTATTCCCTGAGCCACGGCTTTGTCAATCTCGGCCTGGAAAATTTCGGGCCGCGCCGCGGAAAGGCAGATTCCGGCGGGGTGTTCTTCCACGATCTGGCGGAATACTCCTAGTTCCGCGTTGGGGGCATAGCCTGTCGGTCCAACGAGTTCGCCTTTTACACCGAGCGCTTTGGCCGCGTCCGAAAATCCCGCCTGGGCCTTCTGCCAGTAGGGCAGGTTGATATTGGTAGCCACAAACACGTAGCGTTCGTTTTTCTCGTGGTAGGGCTGTGAACACGACGCGATGAGTACTCCTCCAACGAAAACAAAGAGAGAGACCAGTTTTGGCCCGTGCCTGCTCATTGCAATTCTCCTTTCGCACTCGGGGTGGACTGCGGGGACGTTTTGCGCGCGTCCTCGGAAAATTCAGGATCCGGTACATGTCTGGCTGGGGAAATGGGAACGAACGGGCAGGTCACCTCCACTCACACGGTTTGTTGGCTTTCGCTCATCGCGAGGCGAGAACGCCGGCCTTCGCCGGTTCACCGCTACGCGCAACCATAGGCCGGCGCAACTCTCGCGTCAAGCGCGAGTCGCCGGAACTCCCGGGGATCGCTTCCGGTGGCCGACAATTCGTCATGAATGTACCGGCATGGAAGCGCTTTTCATGTAATAGCGGGTTTCCCCTGGCGCAAGGGCTGGGGCTTTAAGAGTTGAGCAGCCACTCCGCAAGGCCAGCCGAAAAGGCGTTCAGGTCAGCTTTTCCAGGCTCAATCTCGCTCGATTCCACGTTCCAAATAGCGCCTTGGGGTCGTCCCCCCTTCCACCTTCTCCCCAAGTTGTGGTAATGCTGTTTCATCGGCTTCTACGGCGGAAAAGGGCGCTTGCGTGGCTACCATTCAGCAAAACGCGTTTCGCGAGTTCAAGGTATACGACAAAACGCGGCAGCCTGCGGAGTGGACCTCCCTCGTGGGACCCACGCAGTGCGCCGTATTCCTCAAAGACCTGGAGACGGCCAACCCGCTGGCAACCGACGGGAGCGAAATCGGTCACCTACGCCATTGTCGGTTTCTGCTTTTCGACCATCTGGAAGGGGCGCGGGCCTTCTGCGAAGCGCAAGTGCAGCGGTATCCTTTCATGTGCTGTGAGATTTTCGATGCGCAGGGGAAGGCTAAGCCTCCCTTGCTGGTCATCATGAATTCCAATGCTGCTCGAAAAGACGAGCTAGGTCCAACCTGGGTGAAGCGACGCAAGGTCATGGCAATTGCTTCCCTTGTCGCGGCTCCAATGCTGTTCATTGCTGACTGGCGATCTGAATTTGAGCTGTTGTGGCCGTCTTTGCTGGCGGTAAATTTGCTTCCGCTCGGGCTGCGGCTTCTCTACTGGAACTCGGCAGGCGCAAAACGCAACCTGGCGCAAGCGAAGCGACTCGAAGAACATCTGCAACGCGAAAAGGATTCACTTGGAAACAGCCATGAGACACGCTGAGCATAAAGGCCGCAACCTTTTCCTATGCGCGGAAATCCTTCCAGCGCGGTCCTAATGCGAAAATCGCGCGTCATCTTCTTATATGCGGCAAGTTTGGTCGCTGCGATTGGCATCTTCCTTTTGATTCGATCTGCCGGAATCAGGCAATTTGCACCGCAATCTGCGTCCCATCCCGGTATTGTCGAAATACCGGTGCGCGGCGAAACGACCAGCATTTTCCTACATGTCCTATTCGCTTTGGTGATCATCGTTATCGCCGCCCGCGTCTTGGGCGCGATATTTCGCCTATTGCATCAGCCGCAAGTGATGGGCGAAGTCATCGCCGGATTGCTGCTGGGACCTTCTTTTCTCGGCTGGCTGGCGCCGCAGGTTTCTTCGCAACTCCTGCCTCCGGCAATAGCGCCGTTCTTGGCCGTCATTGCGCAGATTGGCATCATTCTGTTCATGTTTCTGGTCGGATTGGAACTGGATACGGATTTGTTGCGGCAGCGGACACAGGCCTCCATCGCTATTTCGCACGCCAGCATCTTGGCGCCGTTTCTCCTGGGCGCAAGTCTTGCGCTTTGGCTCTATCCGCGATTTGCCGGGGGCGGCATTTCGTTCACGGCGTTTGCGCTATTCATCGGTGTGGCCATGTCGGTCACGGCGTTTCCCGTTCTGGCGCGAATCCTTACCGATACCAAAAGGCAAAAGAGCCGTATGGGCGTGCTGGCTTTGGCATGCGCCGCCGTTGACGACGTCACAGCCTGGTGCCTTCTGGCGGTTGTCGTCGGAGTAGCTCGCGCGCAACCAGGACGCGTGCTGGTAACGGTTGGCGCCGCCATAGCGTTCACTCTCTTTGTACTGGTTATCGGCAGGAGAGGCGCCCTGTGGCTGGTCCGGCGCCAGACCTGCAAAGGCCAAACAACACAGCAGATGTTTGCGGTCGTCTGTGTTTGTCTGCTTGTTTCGGCACTGGTTACCGAGCGCATTGGAATTCACGCGCTTTTTGGCGCGTTTCTCCTCGGCGCAATCGTTCCTCATGACTCTCAGCTTGCCCGCGACATTAGAGAAAAGTCGGAAGACCTCGTTGTCGTGCTTTTCTTGCCCGTATTTTTTGCTTTCACGGGAATGCGCACGCAGGTCGGCCTCCTGACGGAACCGTCCGACTGGTTGGTTTGTGTGGTCATCATTTTGATCGCTTCGCTGGGCAAGTTCGGCGGCAGCTTTTTCGCGGCGCGAATCACCGGATCGGACAACCGGGAAGCTGCCTCGCTCGGCATTCTCATGAACACCCGCGGCCTGATGGAGCTTGTAGTTCTGAACGTTGGACTCGACCTTGGGGTTCTCTCTCCGACACTTTTTGCAATGTTTGTGATCATGGCCGTCGTCACAACGCTTGCCACCACGCCGGTCCTGAAAGCCTTAGCGGCTCCTCCTGGGCCCGGATTGTCTTAGGCAATGCCCCGCCGCAAACTGGCTCTAGGAAAAAATCCGTTCCCACTGAAATCGTTGCATTTGGCAAGCCGCGACGTTAGCCTTCTCAAGCCATGCCGACACTACTATTCTCCCAGCGCGATTGTTTCCGGACCCGTACTGTTCTCTACCGCAACCAATGGATACCCAAGGCGGCTATATTTCAGCGTGCGCCGTGCTCCCCAGTAACCGACAGCAGCAACCCGCGCTTAGCAGCAGGCGGGAGCGGAGGTCTGAAAGCATGAAAAAGGCGGCAATCCTTTTCTCCGTCGCCGTCATCATCGGCGCTTTTGCCGGAGCGAAGTGGTGGCACGATAATCTGGAAATTCAGCTGCCCACTTATCCCCCGACGGGAAACGTGGTCTGGCTTAATCAGAATTGGACCCCCGAGCAACGCGACTGGTTCCATCATGCCGACCAAGGTACCCAGACTTTCGGCATTCCCTATGAATGGTTCATCGCTCTTGAACAACCGGCCCTGGCCCTCAGGAATCCCGGCCTGCTGAGCGATCCGGTATACCTCGACCGCTACGGCTTTATTTCCATTCCCAATTCCGGCGATACGGAACTGCCCATCGGCTTCGCTCATGGCAGCTTGTTGAAAAATCCTGATGGAACTCCCACGCTGAATCTCCAGACCAAGGTTCCTTTAACCTCGCTAGGATTGACCTGCGCCGCTTGCCACACCGGCCGGTTGCGCTACCAAAGCACCACGATTCTGATCGATGGCGGCCCGGCACTCACCAATCTTGCGCTGTTCCAAAAGGGTCTGGCGGAGTCCCTCATGTTTACAAAATACCTACCCTTCCGATTTGCTCGCTTTGCTCGTCGTGTTCTCGGCCCCGGCGCCAGCGAAAATGCAAAAGCGGCTCTGCGGAAACAATTAGGAGCCGTAGTATCTCAGATAGGAACGATCCGGGACGCCGAGAACAAAAACCAAACGCATACGGTCAGCGAAGGATACGGCCGTCTCGACGCGCTGAACCGCATCGGCAACATTGTGTTTTCCGTTGATCTCAATGAACCGGCGAACTATGTCGGCTATTCCGCTCCGGTGCACTTTCCGCGCATCTGGCAGGCATCTTGGTTCGAATGGGTTCAATACAACGGCTCGATCGAACAGCCCATGGTCCGCAACGTTGGCGAAGCTCTTGGCGTCGGTGCCAAGGTGAGCCTTTCCGGCAGCGAGAATCAGCTCTTTGACACCAGTGCGCAAGTGCAAACGATATTCAAACTTGAGCAGGCGCTAGCCGGCACCTCGCCACCATCTGCTCTGACTGGTTTCCAAGGCCTCCGTTCTCCAAAATGGCGGGACGCGAGTTTACCGCCCATAAACGAGGAGCTAGCCGCTAAAGGGGCAGTTCTCTACAAAGACCGGTGTGAGTCCTGCCATATGGCTCCGATCTCCGAGGCGGCCTTCTGGACGAATCCCCGATGGTCTGTGCCGAACGCGGCAGGTGAACGGTATTTGAACCTCGCACAAATCTCCATCCGCCACATTGGCACAGACCCCGCTCAGGCCGAAGACATGAGCAAACGCCAAGTGCGGCTTCCGGCGAGCCTCGGCATCAGCACGACCGATTTTGGGACCGCGCTCGGAATCGTGGGCGAGAAAACCGTCAATCGCTGGTTTGACCAACAGCAACCGCCAATTACCGCCGACGCTCGCGAGGAAATGAACGGTCATCGTCCAAACGGAGTGCGTGCTCCGCTAGAGTATAAAGTTCGGCCGCTTAACGGCATCTGGGCCACTCCACCCTACTTGCACAATGGTTCGGTCCCTAACCTTTATGCCTTGCTCTCGCCGGTCGATGAACGACCGAAAAAATTCTATCTGGGTAGCCGTGAATACGATCCGGCGAACGTTGGATATCGCACCGAATCTTTTCCCGGAGGATTCGAATTCGACACCTCCATTCGTGGCAATCGCAACACGGGCCACGAATTCTCCAATGAAAACCAAAAGCTGGGGGTAATCGGCGCGGCTCTGAGCCCTGATGAACGGCGTGCGCTGATCGAATTTCTCAAGACGTTATAGGAACGGAACGCTTCCACGGCAACAACCGAGCTCTACTTGACCCTGGCCCGCGCCGATTCCATCGCGCGCTCCAGCCAGGAGTGCACTTCGCCGGCCCATATCGGGGGGGTAGTTGCTCCCGAGTTGTTCCTGAATTTTCAAACGGAATGCACCGCATTCAGCTGGCTGGCGTAAACAATTTCAAGTGATCACGCTACTCGGTTTCGCCCAACACTCGTTTTTTTCGTGCAACAGCGACGCGTGCGGTCCCGCTCGAGTCGAGATTGGGCATCACGGCAGATCCAGATGGAAAACCAGCGAGCGCACCTAGGCGCCCAGCAGGCCCATTCCAAATTGCTTGCGGGTGGCGTTTACCGGGTCCTTGTACATGTTCGCGATCTGTTGGCTGATGCTATGGGACCGGTATGTATCAAATGTTCCACCGTAAAGGCGTCCAAGGGTCCCGGCGGCAAATTGTGCGCAAGCACGATAAGTAGTTGAGAAATTTGCAAACGGCTGGCTCGCTTCAATCGCATCCGCTGCATCCTTGCAGATCCGGCAGAGACTTTCGACTTGAAGGGCAGCAACACTCAGATTGCGGTGATAGCACGAGAGCGTGTGCTCGTTTGGGCCGACGTTTTGAAAGCTCCCGGGAAACCACACTACTCTCCCGCGCCGCCCTCCATAGAGAAGATGGCCAGGTGGAGATTGCCGGATTTCGATGGACGACCCAGTGAGTGGATTGAGCTTGAGCGATTTCCAAAGAGTGTTCCATCCGCACATCGCCTCGAGAGTCCGGTGCAGGTCACTGCCCTGAACGACTGGCTGCGTAGGATCCGTGCCGTCAGCGTCCAACACCGTGGCCACCGTGAACATTTCCGTTTGCTCGCCCTGCGGATAGTTCGGTCCATAGGCTTGGCCGCGAACGACACTCAGGCAGAAATCCATTAAGCCCTTCAGGGAAACTTCTTGCTGCGAACCTTTCGTTGTCAGATCAAATTTTTCTGTGTAGCGAACTGCTTGAGCCAAACTCGCGGCCTCACCGAGTTCAAGGTTGCCGGCAATTTCCATATCTATGATTGCGCCGATACCCCATGGATACAGGTAGACGCGGAGCTCGGATTCAACGATCGGCCCGTTGGCAGCGACGGCAGAGTCTAACCGGCAGCTGAGGGGGATCAGCGCACGCCACAAATCCTTGGTTGTGGCTGGCCTTTTCGCAAGGTACCTGGTCCAAAACAACTTGCCGTACTTGCCGCGCAAGGGCCGGTCGAATGGCCCTTGTCCATTGAGCGCTTCAGCCAGCTTGCCTTCCAGTAGCGGGCCGCTCAGAAGGAACGAAAATGGAATCGGTGGCGGCTTCAAAGAACGCAGCGGTTGCGTGAAGATTTCCATCGATATGAAACTTAACCGCAAGCCATTGATCTTCATTTCGTTGCGTCCTGACCTAAATTCGCATATCCTCGAGGAGACTAATCAGCGACCTTACGGTTGCCGAGCCTGCTCAGTAGAGCAACCTCCGGGACGGGCCGCAAGGTCCGTCCCGGTTCCTTCTGTGCCGGTTCCTGCCTTCAAACGCCAAACACCACGTCGGGCTGACCATAATTCGTTATCATTTCCACCTTCAGGTGGAACGGATTGGGAACTGCTGACTTTGACGCCCAACGAACGGTGACGTAATTCCTCTGCATGGCGTCTTCCAGTTGTTTGGCAAGCGACTCCGGATCGCTCCTGCCATCTACGCCCTTTTGAAACTCTTCCTGGGCCTTGAGAGCCTCCGCCGTGCTGCCCCAGTCGGTGATGATGGAAGGGATCACCCAAACCTTCGTTTGCTCTTCATCGATGCGCTCCACCACATACCCGTTCAGATCGACACCGTTCAGCTTGAATTGCACCTCCGGCCTAAGAATCGCGAGCCGGTTTTTTGACAGTTTTTTTAGAATTGTTGTCGGGCTGTCGTCAGCGGTCGGAATGTAGTCACGCCTATGCTTTGCTGTAGAACCAGCACCCAGCAAATAAAAGACAATCCCGACACCGATGCTCACCAGCCACACGTTCCGGAGATCCTCCGGGCCGTAGCGGATTAAGTAGTTGTGGTCTGTCACGTACGCATAGCCGATGGCGAACAGACCGGAAAATGAGATTGCTACGATCCAGAATCCAGGCGATGAAACCGTCAGCTCCGGAAGCTTGGAATCATTCTTCAAGCCCCAAATGCCCAGAGTTAACAGGAGCTGCATCGTGAAGATTACCAGGCATCCCGGCAATACGAGCAGCGAGGGTACGCCGAGTGCCTTGAGTACTTCCGATTCGAAGAACACACCTGCAGTAGCTTGCTTGCTCACAACCACTCGGCGCTTCTCTACCGCTGCGCCCAGATTCCACTGTGCTTCCAGTTCAAACACCACGTAATAAGTGCCCGGAGTAATCTGCTTCTGGGCATTTAGTTTGATTTCCTTTGACGCAACAGAGCGAGGCGCTACCTCGAACGACTCTACGACCGGGGCGACAAAGGTATTCACTGGAGTGTGCGATTGAACCGAAACCTGGACGGGCACACTGAGATTATTCGTGACCAGGAGCGAGCCCGTGCCCGGCCGCTGCTCAGACACAGAATCGAAATTCCCTTCAATCGATGCTTCAACCGGTTTCGTACTTCCATCCGTTTCCGAAGTTATTGCGACCGTTGTAAATGCATGCTGCGTGTCACCCGCAGCCGCACGGTACTGAGCGTCCAGCAGAATAGTTCCAGGAATGCGCGCACGATTGAGATTCTTGATCTTTATCGGCCATACCGCTGACTGGCCGGCGCTCAGGCTCCTGGCCGACTGAGTTCCGATTTGAATCTCAAAGCCATCGTTGGTCATCGCCGAGAGCACGAGCCCCTTGATCGCGGACGAAGTTGGATTCTTAAGTATGACTCGGGCTTGCACCTCAGAGTAAGAAACCGCCGCCGGGATTGAACTGGGCTGGACCTCAACTACCACGCTCTGCGCGCACACACTGGAGGCTAGTACTGTCCAGAGGAAAAGCCCCGGCAGCAGCCGATGCCAATCGATCCGTATAGGCTCACGATCGCTCAGTTTTTTCATGGCCCTATTCGACGTTCATCGTTGGAAACAACGGCACGGAATCGAACCGTTCATACCGGCACGCAGGCACCGGGATAACGTATCAGATATTAGCTCTTCCTGGCGAAAGAATGATTTCCCTTTACGATTTCCAGGGAGCGGTTGTCGGGGGACCGCAGCCGCTTGAAAGGCCCGCCGACAGCAAGCTTCTCGTCTGCTGCGATGTTGAAGATTGACCAGGCTGAATTCCCGTGGTTGCAGAACTCTTCGCGCTCGGCGGGGCCAGAGTTACGCCCCATGGAGCGTTCAGTCCGTCCGCCGCAGACCATCATCCATCAGCGGCAACCCGCCCCAGTTAGTATTATGAATTGTGACTGCAATGCCGAACATGCCGAACACAGACACCAAGACCCCGCCTCGGGCGAGTTTCCTCCGATCCTTTATTCGCTGGCTGATCACCGGCGTGGTGCTTCTTTGGTCGCTTGCCGCGCTCATCCTTGTGGCCGCCCGATGGATCGACGCACCGACAACTGCAGTGCACATCCAGCGCCACTTGCAGGCCTGGATTCATCACAAGCCGTATCGCGAACGCTACAAATTTATTCCGCTCAGCCAAATCTCGGCCGATCTCCAGCACGCTGTAATTGCCGCAGAGGACGCGCATTTCTACCAGCACCATGGATTCGATTGGCATGAGATCCAAATCGCTGCCGAAGACGATTTGGAAGGCGAGCGTACTCGCGGAGCTTCCACCATTACGCAGCAACTCATAAAAAACCTATTCTTCGGAACGGGCCGCTCTATCCTCCGCAAAGGCGCAGAGGCCACACTGGTACCGGTGGCCGAATTGGTCCTCGGCAAACAGCGCATTCTGGAGATATACCTCAACGTGGTCGAATGGGGTCCTGGTATTTATGGTGCAGAGTCGGCGTGTCGTTACTACGACCAAACCGCAGCCAGGAATATGGGCCGGCAGCAGGCGGCACGGCTCGCTGCAATTCTGCCGGCTCCCCTGAAGCGACGACCCGAGCGCATGAACAACTACAGCGCGATTATCCTTAAGCGGATGGACCAAATGGGTTGGTAATCGTGGCTATCATTTTACCAACGCAGCGGCTTTTATTACTCTCGCGCTGGGTCCTGGTCGGATGGGGTTTTGTTCTCAAGTTGTCATTTCTGGCAGCTCCCTTTCGGCTGCCAATCGGAAACAGTCGTCGCTGGTTTTGCGGCATCATTTGTATCGTCTGCGTCTGCAAGAAAGTCCGCGGAAGGAATGGAATGAGTCGACCTCGCCTCAAGATAGACCTTCACTGCGACGAGAGGCAGAACACCTGAAACTTCAGGCGTTCTGCCTGTTGGTTCGTGTAGCCTATCGCGCCGTTTTGGCAAACTCGTGGCCATTGGAGTAGGTTAGGCCGATGGCCGTACTGGATTCCTGTACCGGGACGCGGGCACGGAATTGCCAAAGCGCTGGGAGATGGCGCGACGCGCGGTCTCGAAGCGGGTCCATTCGTCTCCATCATGAAGACCGGGAATCGTCACCAGTTCGCCCTGGTCGAGCCCGACCAACGCTGCATCGACCATGTCTTCCACCGACATGACGATCGACGGGGGCAGTTTCTGCCAAGGCAGGCCAGCGATTTCCCACATGTCGGTCGCCGTTGCGCCGGGCAGGACCGCTTGGACGCGGATCCCTTTGTCGGCGAGTTCGTGCTGCAGCGAATGACTGAAGGCGAGGACATAGGCTTTGGTAGCGCCGTACACGCCGTTGAGGGTCTCAGGCGAGACGCCAACGACGGAGCCGATGTTGATGATCGTGCCCGTGCCGCGCTTGACGAATGCAGGTGCCGCGGCGTAAGTCAGTCGCGTGAGGGCGGTGCTGTTGAGTGCAATGATCTCTTCCATTTTCTCAATGTCGGCATTAAGCAGAGGCGCGACGGAGGCACTACCAGCGTTGTTGACGAGCATGGTGATACTGAAATCTTCACTCAGCCTTGTTTCCACTTTGGCGAGATCTGTCTTGTTGTTGAGGTCCGCCACGATCGGAGTGATGTGGCGTCCGCTCGCGCTCGCAAGGCTCGCAGTGAGCGCTTTGAGGGGCGCCTCGCTGCGGGCCACGAGAATCAGATCGTATCCACGCTTGGCAAGACGGTCCGCATAGACCGCCCCGATGCCCCTAGAAGCGCCCGTTACGAGGGCGGTGCCTTTTGATGGTGAATTGCTCATATCCTTGTTCTCCGGTCTCTAGTTGAGTCTGTTTGCATTTTATTTGGATTATAGTTATAATCCATTCACCGACTTCGATTCGCATAGTCGGGCTTTGGTTACAAACTTTTTTGGGGGGCCCATGCGCCATTCCAAGGCTGAAAAAGCAAAAACTCATGAGCGCATCGTTGCTATCGCTTCAAGGAGGTTCCGCGAACAGGGGCTTGCCGGAATCGGAATCGCCGACCTGATGAAAGAAGCCGGCCTTACCGTGGGCGGCTTCTACAAACACTTCAATTCGCGTGACGCGTTAGTGGCTGAAGCGGTCGGCGGTGCGCTCGAACTCTGGAAGCGTCAAGTGGTTGCCGCCGCCTCGGGCGGTCCGCCGGTCACCTACGAATCGCTAGTCGATGAGTATTTGAGCGAAGCGCATCGCAATCATCCAGGTGCAGGCTGCCCGGTCGGCGCTTTGGCAGGAGATCTCGCACGCAGCGACAAGCGCACTCGCGCACTCGTCAGCCGGAAGATTCGGGAAAACATTGAGTTGCTCACAACTCTGATTCGAAACTCGAAGCAGACGGACGAGCGCCGTGCAAGATCGCAAGCCGTCTTGACCTATTGCGCGCTGGTCGGTGCAATCGGTATGGCTCGCGCCGTATCGGACGAGGGGCTTTCGCGCGAAATCTTGAAGACCGTGGCACAGCGTCTGAAGAATCTCGCTTCCTAAAGTCACACCACGACGACGCTGCTTCCGCCATAGTCTCGTGCTTCGTTGGCAGGCCAATCTGACGGGAAAAATTTCGGCACGAGTGAAGATAGCGCTGCGCCGTCTCTTCCGTGGACCACGACCTTGGCCCCCTGCTGCGCAAATGATTTGGCGATTGCAACTCCGATGCCCCGTAAACTGCCCGTTACCAGCGCGACCTGACCTCGTAAAGAATTCATCCTGTTGCCCCTTCTGGGGACACTGCTGCTGTATGACGGAGCGTTTCTGGCAAGCGGCCGCCAACTAGAATCAGCCAGACGAATCCAACGAACCTCGTCACTGGGATTGCTAGGTTTGCGGAATAGGCGATCAGGCTCAAAGAAGACAGCTCGCCGGCTACGGCAACGATCATTCCCAGTACGACCAACCAGCGCGGCAACAAGCGAGCAAAGTGGCTGGTAACCGAGACTCCAGCAGCGAGGAGCCCAAAGGCCACCGCGAAACCAGCTCCACCGAACAAGAACGACATGAAGTACAGAACGCGCGTAGCCACGAGCGATGCTGACACCTCGGAGACCGAAAGCACCCACGTGCACATGCCGGAGATTGCGATCACTCCCGACGCGGCGAAGCCGCCGAAGAGCGCGATGTTCGTTCCAGCGGCGCGCACGCCGAGATAACACAGGCGGCTAACAACCGTGGCGGTGTAGATGGCAAGTGGCACTGCGGAGCCGAAGAAGAAGAACGCGCTCACTTTGACTGCGAATGGGTTCGCAGCAAAGAAGGCACGTGCGGCCTCGGCATCGCCGAAGGGGGTAGCGAACGACGGGCCATGGCGCAGCAAAACCACAGAAACGATATTGGCGACGAACAGTAGTGTGTGAACAACGGCGAGCGGCAAGAGCGGAGGCCCGGCAAATCGAGTTGCAGAAGTTGATTTCATAATATAATCGTTTATAGACTAAACGATTTTAAAATGCAACCATGTATTATGCAAAGGACAAAAGCCCCATTGGCCTTCCTGCTGGCCCAAGTAGGCGCGCATGCCGCCATGCGATTCGGCGAGCGGGTCTCCGGCCTCAATCTCACACCGCCTGACGTCGGGATCCTGCGCATGCTGGGCGCCTCCGGCGGGATCAATCAGCAGGATCTGTCGGCGAGACTCGGCATCCATCCCAGTCGTTTGGTGGCGATACTCGACGCGCTCGAGGAACGACGGCTGGTCGAGCGCCGACCACATACCGATGATCGCCGACGATATGCGCTGCATCTGACCGAGAAAGGCCAGGCCATGCTCGGCGAGATAGGCCGCATCGGTCGCGAACACACAGAATCGCTATGCGCCTCGTTGACCGCTGTCGAACGTGAACAGCTCGGCGAGCTCCTTCAGAAGATCGCGACCGAGCAGGGACTTCCTCCCGGCGTTCACCCCGGATATCGGCGCATGAGACCCGGTACGAGGGAGGACCCAGCCTAATTACTCGGTCCTTGCTCGTGGGACAACCAGAAAAAGCGACAGGGCCTCGAGCCCCAGATAGAACCTTGGTTGGCATCCGCAACTTCTCGCACGATGCGTTCTTTCCAGGGGCTGCATGAAGTGCATTGCATTCCGGATTTTAGCTGGTCTTCCTCGCGACGCGCGCAACCAACTCGTCCAAAGTCGAAAGCAATAGCTTTAGGATGGGAGACTGGTTCGACTTTTTGTAGCCAAGGACAAGATCGACAGTTGGCGCATCGCCTTTGAGAGGACGACTCGTTACAGAGGAAGGGAGAAAGTTCTGCGCGTAGGCGGGTAACAGCCCTACGCCGCCTGTCGACGCTATCAGGGCCATTCCCATTGCGAGATGGTCCGCCTCATGAGCTGGCGTAATGCCGATTCCAGAGCGCTTCAAGTAGTTGTCAATGACCACTCGCAATACCGGAGCCGTTTTCGACACCGTCACAAATATCTGGCCTTCTAAATCTTTCGCACCGATGGACTTGAGCGCGGCGAGGCGGTGGTCACTCGGCAAAACCACCATGAGGGGCTCCTTCACGAGAAGACGGAACGCCAAGTCCGGCGACCCTTTTTCCCGCCGTAGAAAGGCCGCGTCGATTTTCCCTTTCGATAGGCCATCGGCAAGCAGCGGGGAGTATTGGCTCGATATCATCACGTCGATATTGGGTAGTTCGTCGCGCAACAGCCGCAAGGCTTCGGGCATCCACCTCAATTCGTGTCCGGTCAAAAAGCCCATCGTGAAGCGTGGCTTACTGGGATAAGCGACCCGGCGAGCGGCTTCGCCTGCCGCCTCTGCCTGCGATAGCACCAAGCGGGCATGATCGAGAAACGCTCGACCGGCTGGCGTCAGTTCGACACCGCGAGCGCGGCGAGTCAGCAGCTGCGCGCCCACCTCGTTCTCAAGGTCGCGAATCTGCCGGCTGAGCGATGGCTGCGACGTATGCAGTTTTCGCGCCGCTGCCACCGTGAGACTTCCGGCTTCGGCAACCGCGACAAAATACCGAAGATGTCGTAATTCCATTTCCCCCTCCCATGCTTCGCAAGCATTTCATCCAGCGTAACAAAGTATGCTTCACGGCGTTACAGCGAGCCAGCAATCGAGTCTAACAAGGTGTTCGGAGTCATCCCAAGCGGCTTGGCGGATGTCTCGGTCATGCTCAATCTGCATGGGGGAGTAAATTAACGGAGTAATTGCTATGAGTTCACCAGTTGTTTTAATAACGGGAGCCCTGACCGGCATCGGTCGTGCCACGGCCCTGGCCTTCGCGCGTGAAGGAGCGCGGGTCGTTGTTTCCGGGCGCCACGAGGATCAAGGCCAGAACTTGGCCACTGAACTGCGAAACCTCGGCACTGAGGCCGAATTTGCGCGAACCGACGTGCGGCATGAAGAGGAAGTCAAAAACCTGGTCGACAAGATCATCGCTCGTTTCGGCCGCCTCGACCTTGCCGTCAATAACGCTGGTACTGTGGGCACTCCCGAGTCTTCTGCAGATGCCAGCACCGAGAACTATAAAGCCATCTTCGACACAAATGTACTTGGTGTGCTGCTCAGCATGAAGTACGAGATTCGGGCAATGCTTCGGCAAGGCAAAGGCAGCATTGTCAACATCTCGTCGGCGTACGGGAAAGTCGGTGGCCCAAGTGCGGCTGCCTATGTTGGCAGCAAACACGCCGTAGAAGGCATCACCAAGTCGGCGGCCATCGAACTCGCCGGCACAGGCGTTCGTGTCAACATCGTTGGCCCGGGCCCGGTGGAAACCAGAATGTTCAACCACTTTGCGCAAACCAAGGAAAACAAAGCAAATTTCCTCGACGCGCAAGTTCCCAACAAGCGCATCGGCACTCCCGAAGAAATTGCAAATGCCATCGTATTCATCGCCTCTGACAAGGCGTCCTACATCATCGGGGCCTCCCTGGCGGTTGACGGAGGCATGACCGCGGACTAATTCCGGACCGCCACCAAACGGGCTTCGAAGGCTTCCTTCATCACCGGGGCCTCACCCGCTACCGGCGGCGGAAAGCTCGTGCGCTGAACAGAAAGAGAGAGACCAAAAACATGCAGGAAAAGCAGGCGAAGCTTGCAGGTCCAGAACATCCGATTTCCATCGAGCGTAATCCCGCTCGCGTTGTCGTGTCCGTCGCAGGCCGTGTGATTGCTGATACCCGCAACGCGCTGACGCTTCGCGAAGCGGCGTATCCGCCGGTTCAATACATTCCAAGTGAGGACATTGATTTCTCCCAATTGGAACGAACGGGCCATGTTACTTACTGCCCTTATAAAGGCGATTGCAATTACTACAGCGTCCCGGCTGGAGGCAAAAGGTCCGTCAATGCAGTGTGGTCGTACGAGGATCCGTTTCCTGCCGTTCTGCAGATCAAAGGACATGTTGCCTTTTATCCCGAGCGGGTAGATGAAATAGCGGAGCAGCTTCCCAATATGAGAAAAGATTCCACCGACTGGATCTCAGGACTCTGAGAGAAAGCGGGACACGGTTTTACCTGCGAGGAGAAATTCAATGAGCAGAACTAAACAGGAAGAAAACAAGGCGCTCGTTCTGGAGGCCTTCAACACGCTGTTCAATAAACGGGATTACCTAGCGGCCGAGCGCTATTGGTCCCCGCATTACATTCAACACAGCGCTCATATCGCACCGGGCCGCGACGGTCTGTTCAATCTCATCAAGGGCATCCCGGCAACATTGCGGTACGAACCCGGAACGATCGTGGCCGAGGGTGACTTCGTGATTGTGCACGGACGATTTAGCGGTTTCGGTGCTCCTGTGAATTGGATTGCCGCAGATATTGTGCGCATTCAAAACGGAATCCTTGTCGAACATTGGGACGTCATTCAGGATGAGGCCACAGAAGAGCAGTCGAAAAGTGGCGCCCCCATGTTCGGAATGACTTTCCCGAAGTACAAATGAGATAGAGTGCAAATGTTCGCTAGAACTTGGCAAGAACAGGTGAAAACAATGGTCAAAAAGCTCGAAGGCAAAATCGCTGTCATCACCGGCGGCACAGAAGGGATTGGGTTGGCGGCAGCGAAACTTTTCGTAAAAGAGGGTGCTTATGTCTTCATTACGGGCCGCCGACAGAAGGAACTCGACGAGGCCGTGGGGGCAATCGGCAGCAATGTTTCTGGCGTTCAGGGCGACGTTGCCAAACTCGCCGACCTGGATCGCCTCTACGAAATCGTTTCCAAGGTGAAGGGGCGAATCGATATTGTTTTTGCCAACGCCGGCGTTGGCGAATTTGTTCCCTTGGGGGCCGTCACCGAAGAGCATTTCGACAAGCTATTCAACATCAATGTGAGGGGAACGCTGTTCACGGTGCAAAAGGCCTTACCGCTACTGAAGGATGGCGGCTCTATCATTCTCAACGGCTCTGTGGCGAGTGTTAAGGGTACTGCCGCCTTCGGCGTCTATGCCGCGAGTAAGGCTGCAATCCGTTCTTTCGTGCGAACCTGGACTACCGACCTGAAGGACCGTCGTATCCGCTCAAACGTCGTTAGTCCGGGTCCAATCAATACACCTCTGGCGAATCGGCAGGCAGCGGACGTGCTTGCCAGAATTGTGTCCACCATCCCTATGGGACGCATGGGGGAACCCGAGGAAGTTGCCAAAGTGGCGTTGTTTCTGGCTTCCGATGACTCCAGTTTCGTCACGGGTATCGAACTGTTCGTTGACGGCGGGAGAGCCCAGGTCTAGCTGAAAGGCGAGAGACTTTTTGGTGGAATCGTTCGGACCGCCCGAGAGACCACCATTGACGCCCCAAAGGAGAAAGGCAATGAATGGAAGAGCCTCCGGGAACGTCTGTCGACAGAGATTGCGTATGCCCCGCCCTACACATAGCAACCACGAGGACCAGGCTACGGCGGCATTCCGCCAAATTCACCTGGGCCTCGCCAAACTATCAATGCAAATGTAAACCGGCGCGCGAGTGGGAAGTAAGTGTAAGGCTCCAGCTTGGTATAAGGTCCCGAGTGCTGTTCATCCAAGTCACTAGCGATGGCTAGCAGGGGTTATTCTGCCCACTTCAATGTTCTTTGTCATTGCGGGTGAGCCATCACACGCTCAAGACAGGGAAAGGCGAGTCCCTGACTACGGCATACGTCAGGTCTCTTAATCGTCCGACTGACTCTTTGTCCGAAGTGCGGCCAATAATGAGCACGTCGGCGTCAAATTCCGCCGCTGCTTGCAGCAATAATTTTTTCACCGGCCCCCTCGCAATCCGTGCCGCAGCCGAAATCCCGACTTCGCTCGCAAGTTTGATGAGTCGTTCGTGTGCTTCTCGCGTTTCCTTCGGGAGCCGGTCTTTTTCCAAATCCAAAGTATTCGACCCCGCTTGGGTCTCCTCGTTCACAATATGGATCAACGACATATTGGCGCGAGCCTGTTCGGAAAATCGCCTGCCGGTTCGTAAAACGCTTTCTGCATGCCGCGACAGATCGATTGCGCAAAGCCACTGCCGATGTTCTAAAGGCCTTGGCGCGATCGTTTGTGCGTGTCTGCTTGTCAACACCGGGCAAGGTGCGTCGTCAAGAACCTTGGCCGCAGTCGAACCCAGCAACATCTGCCGGAATCGCCCAGCATGCGTGGGGATGATGATCAGATCGAATTCTTCGTCTCGCGCAATCTCGCCGATGCGCGTTCCTGGATCTCCCGATTCAAGTATCCGCGGGCACTCGACGAGCGGAAACTCCTCCTTCAGAAAAGAATCCAGCTTCTGCTGCGCAACGATCTTGTGGTCCTCAGACACTTCGGACATCGGCCTTTTATAGAGCTCGTAGGCTTCGAACAGATTAAACGCGGCGGGGTCAACCACGTGCACCAGCGAGACCGTCGCACCAAAAAGTTTTGCTGCTCTTTGCACGTACGGAGACATGGCGACCGACGATATAGAGAAGTCCACGGGAAACATGATTTTCCTGACAGGAACCATTGTTGGGCCTCGATCCCAGGCACTAAAATCGGAAGATTCGTCACGTCTTTGATGCATCAAAGACCCTCGCGAATACCAAAAAAAGTCCCGGATCCACCATTGGGTGCCGCCAAATAAGGAAGACGCGTTAGCCGGACTGGTACCGAGAAGTCCTAGTGCTCGCAGGAGTGATCGCCGCGCTTCGCGTCGATCTTATTGGATTACTGGCAAACCTAAAGAAACCGAATCACGGCTTGTTCGCCGACAGCCCGGGAATTCGATGCCTACTGTGACCAAGCGCTTCTTCGCATCCGAACGGTGCCCTCGGAAATTTTAGTATTAGGTGCACAACCATGTTGCCTTCACGACGCAGCCTATGAAACCGCGTTGAAACGCTCGTAACGCACTTTGCGACATTGGGGAATTAGCAACGAAATGCGCGGAACCATTCGCGAATATCCCGAGCCAGCAACTCCGGTTCTTCCATGGCGGCGAAATGCCCGCCGTTGGGCATCTCGGTCCAACGCTGTACGTCGAAGAATCGGTTTGCCCATTCTCGCGGTGGATGGCTGATGTCCTTCGGAAAGAGCGCAAACGCTGCCGGAACCTTGCATGATCCGATCCAGTTCTTGATGCCTTCCTTCGCCCAGGTCAATGGGCCCGCGTTCGAATAGTCGTAGTAAGGCAGGAACGCAGTGCCTATCGATTCGGTCGCCCAATAAATCATGATGTGAGTCAGGAGTTCGTCCTTAGTGAACCGCGATTCGATGTTGCCCCCGCAATCGCTCCACGAGCGAAACTTTTCGACGATCCATGCTGCCAGTCCCACGAGTGAGTCGTTTAAGCCAAGGGCCAGACTCTGCGGCTTTGTGGACTGAATGAGTGCATTTTCCCGATGTGTCGTTTTGGGGCCTCGTAAGGTAGACCAGGTATGGCCGCGTCAGCCCACCTGCCACTAGGCTGTAGGCTGGATGCTTTTCGTGGCGGCAATACAACGAAGGAAGAGCGGAAATGAACGATCATGACGCAATCACTCGATAACTTAACTGCGGTCCTTCCGGCTCAGAGGAGGCAACTGTGAGGAAATTGATTCTAAAAATGTCCATCACGCTCGATGGTTTTGTCGGCGGCCCGAATGGCGAAATAAACTGGATATTTGAAACGATGAGCGAAGACGCTGCAGCCTGGACGGTGAACAAGATCTTGCAGGCTGGCGCTCATTTGATGGGACGAAAGACGTTCAACGACATGGCCGCTTACTGGCCCAACTCCAGTGAAGTTTTCGCTGCGCCGATGAATGAAATTCCCAAAATCGTGTTTTCAAAAAAAGGTTTTGATCCATCCAAAAAAAGTGAGTCCTCCGTTGCCCTTAAAGATGCCATTCGAATGAATAGAGCGGATGGCGGCAACATGGTTTCCACCCTTCCGCCCAGTGCAAAATCCTGGACAGAACCGACGGTGATCACGGGCGATTTAGCTCAAGGGATCAGAGGGCTCAAAGAGCAATCCGGCAAAGAATTGGTCGCACACGGCGGCGCTAACTTCGCCCAAGATCTTGTGCAAACAGGTCTCATCGACGAATTCTGGCTTCTGACTCATCCTGTGGCAATAGGCCGAGGGCTCGGACTTTTTACAGGGCTTAAAAGGCCGATGCGCCTCAAACCTATGGAAACAAGAATTTTCAGCGCCGGAGCCGTCGCTAATATCTATCGATCCGAGGGATGAGATCTCCGTCGCTCAGATTCAAAGAGTCGAGCAAAACAACGTGTTTACCCTGTGATGCTTCAACCGCACTGCTTGAAGATGCGCGGACTGTCGATGCCATATCCTCGCCGCAGGCGGATGCCGGTCCAAATCCTCGTCCCAGACCGCGAGGTCGCCGATTTCGAACTCGTGAATCCGAGCCCTCCATTTCCGTCTGCGCGATCCGCATCCATCACACCGCCGCCGGTAATCTCCCGGACTTCCTCGCCCGTTTCCGCGACTACGCCGACAAACGTCATGGCGTTAGCGAAGTTTTCGAAACCGATCCGCTAGAGAACATGGCCCTTGATAATTCGATTTCAGAGGGATAACTTTTGCCGCAGGGAATTATGTCGAACACCCACCCATGTCAGAGTTGGACAAGGATTCTTTTTGCTGCAATTTTGTTAGCGGAGGCCTTTTTCTCAACAATAAAGTCCTTGGCCCAGGAAACAATTCCTCCCATCCGCATCGAAGTGAAAGCCGATCACCCACAGGCCGCCTGGCAACCCATTTGGAACTATTTCGGCTACGACGAACCGAACTACACCTACGCCCCCAATGGCAAAAAACTCCTGCGCGAACTCGCCACAATGAGCCCCGTCCCCATCTACATCCGCACGCACAATCTTTTCACCACCGGCGACGGGTCGTCTTCCCTGAAATGGGGTTCCACCAATGTCTACACCGAAGATGCCAACGGCAAGCCGGTCTACAACTGGATATTCGTCGACCACATTTTCGACACCTACCACGACCTAAAAATTAAACCGCTCGTCGAACTTGGCTTCATGCCGAAAGCCCTCTCCACCCATCCCGAACCGTATCGCCACAATTTTCCCAATGGTTCCATCTACACCGGCTGGGCTTACCCTCCGAGCGACTATCAAAAATGGTCCGACCTCGTTTTCCATTTCGTCGAGCACCTGCGCGCCCGCTACGGCGAAGCTGAAACCAATACCTGGCTATGGGAAGTCTGGAACGAACCCGACATCGAATACTGGAAAGGCACGCGCGACGAATATTTCCAGCTCTATGATTTTTCCGCCGCCGCCGTCCGCAAAGCCTTACCGCGAGCAAAAATCGGTGGACCAGAAACCACCGGCCCTGGCAACGACCATGCCGCCGAATTTCTTCGTCTCTTTCTCGAGCACTGTGCGCACGAAAAAAATTACGCCACGGGAAAAATCGGCGCGCCCGTGGACTTTATCAGCTTCCATCCCAAGGGCTCCCCCCAATTCGTCGACCACCACGTTCGAATGGGCATCCGCAATCAACTCATGGCTATTCAACGTGGCTTTCAGGTAGTCGCGTCCTTCCCAGAATATAAACACACCCCTGTTATCCTCGGAGAATCTGATCCCGAAGGTTGCGCTGCGTGCTCAGCCCAAAAGCATCCCGAAAATGCCTACAGAAACGGCCCACTCTTTGCTTCCTACACTGCCGCGGTCATGAATCAGATCCAGGCGCTGGCACAAACAGAACAAATCAATTTTCAAGGCGCGGTCACCTGGTCTTTTGAATTCGAAGACCAACCCTACTTCGCCGGCTACCGCGAACTCGCCACCAACGGCATCGACAAACCCGTCCTTAATACCTTCCGGATGTTCGCCCTTCTAAACGGCAACCGTCTGGAGGTGGAAAACCCTGCCGCCATCCCTCTGGAAGATTTCCTAAAATCCGGCGTTCGCAAGAATCCTGACATCGGCGCCATCGCCACTGGCCACGGCCACGAAATCACCATCCTCCTTTGGAATTACCACGACGACGAACTTCCCGCCCCGGACTCCCCTATCAAACTCACCATTACGGGGATTTCCTCAGATGAGCGAGATGCCGTCATCCGGAATGTCGTCACCCAGAATTTCCGCATCGACACCACCAACAGCAACTCCTATTCCCTCTGGCAACGGTTGGGCTCCCCGCAACAACCTACCTCCAGCCAATACCGTCAAATCGAATCCGCCGGCCACCTGCAAGCTGTTGCCCCCGCTCTGATAGCTGTCCCCCAGAATCGCCAGATCGAAATAAGTTTTTCTCTGCCACGCCAAAGCGTCTCCCTTCTAAAACTCACATGGTAATTCCACCGTTGTCCATTTTCGATCGACATTCACGGACATCCAGTCGCACCCGCCCCGCCTGCCTGCCTGTGGGCATTGCGATTGGTATGACAAAACTATTCCACACCGGCCGCCTGCCCGCGGGAAATCACCTGTCCAGTAAAACAAAAGCCCCACATGTCACGATGGGGCTTTCTGGGTTTATGAAACGGTCGGACCAGCGTGCGGTTTACAGTCTGTTTCGAGCTGGTTGCAGTCGTTTGCGGGGCCCGTGCACGACCTGGCGAATCGGACTCGACGTTGCAACGGAATAAACCGAGTCACCCAGGTAGTTGGCGATAGACATGTGAATTCCCGGCGCGAGGTTCAGTAGACGGAAACTGACGGTTCCGGACACAGACAGTGCCGTGCTGGTCAGAACCTTATCACCGTCCATTATTTGAACCCGACCCGTCGGACTCTGCGGGGAGACAAATGCATTGTTCGCAGAAGCGCCGTTCGCAACTTGCGAGTTCAGTACGACGCGCTCGGCCGAACCTGCGTGGTTGTCCCACGCGACGGCAACGCCGTGCCCGACAATACCTGTCCCACAATGGGCCTTCCCCTGTTTGCAAATGCGCTTGTGCGCCTGCCCTCAGAAGTCGTAACGCAGGGAAAACTGCATTACGCGGCTTGGGTTGGCCTGGGCCGTGATCTGGCCAAACGTGGGAGAGTTGATGCTGGTCGTCGACGGATCCGCGAAGTTGGTGTGGTTAAACACGTTGAACGCCTCCGCGCGGAACTGGATCGTGTGATGGTCAGACCAAGGCATCGCGAACTTCTTCGAAAGCGACATATCGAAGTTCACAAAGGAAGGTCCACGCAGATTGTTGCGCGTTCCCAGTTCTCCACCGAGCGGATTGGAAAATGCGCCAGCCGCGACGGCTGGATCCGCGAAGAGCTGAATCGCGCCGTTGACGTCGTGGATGTGTGTTGACAAAGCGGATGACGAACCGGTCAAAACACCCGGGCTATCGAACACAAAGCCGAGTGGGAATGCTCCGGTGGTCGAGCTGAACGCGAAGCCGGAGTGCGCGGTAAAGATAGTGCCCAGCTGCCAGCCCCCGATCAGTTCATTGACCGCGCGGTTCACACCACCGCCGATGGCGCGTCCGCTACCGAAAGGCAGGTCGTAAACGCCGTTCGCGACGAAGAAGTGGGTCGCATCGAAATCGGAAGGACCCCGGCAAACGCGAAGGTTTGCCGCGTCGCAGACTTGTCCGCCGAACACGGTGTTGGCAACGCTGGAAACGTTGTCGATTGAGCGGGAGAAGGTGTAGTTGAAGTTAAATTGGAAGCCGTGCGAGTAGTTCTTCGTCAAGCTGACCAGGAGCCCGTTGTAGCTGGAGGAGCCAAAGTTTCCGATGTACTCGTTGGTTGCGAACTGACCGGGCAAACCGGTGTTGTTGGCCAGTAAGCCAGCTCCGTTGAGGGCCTGGATGGTGTCGGAAAGGTCCCCGCGCGCGACAGTGCCGGTCAAAGCGTTGGCAACCAGGGAGGTGCAGCCTGCACCGCAAACGTTTTCAAACCATGGTTGGTTGGTCACTGGGGCGCCGGTCCGGAGCTGCTGGCTGAGCGCGTTGAATGCGGGGATCAATCCCTGGCCCGATAGGGGATCGATAAAGTTGACGATTTGAGCGGCGTCGCCCTGTGCAAACAGCTTACGACCGAGGCGTCCGACGTATTCCGTTTCCAAGATGAAGTTGCCCGGAAGTGCGCGCTGCACGCCGAACGAGAAAACATAGGCAAACGGGGTCCTGAAGTGCGGATCAACCGTATAGTTGGTCTGGTCGGTCGCGGTCCCGAATGCAACGCCATTTTCGACAAACGGTATGGTCGGATGGGCAACTGGCTGCGAAACGTTGGTCACGGGCAGGGTACCGAGCGCGGTGAAGCGTGGATCCGTTGCGAGGTCACCAAAGTTGGTTTGCGCAGAAGTGTTGAAGAGGTACGAGACCTGGTCCTGAATGAAGTTGATCGTATTGGCGTTCACGCGGTCATAGACCATCGTTGCGCCGCCACGGATCACGGTTTTTTTGTCTCCAAGGATGCTGTTCAACAAGCCGTGCTTGGAACCGGGATTGAAGGCAAACGCCACGCGCGGAGAGAAGTTATTCTTGTCCGGTTCGTAAATGCCGCGTGCGTTGTTGGCTTTTCCGCCGAGGTCGTAGGAGAGAAACGGAATTGCGGAGTCGCCGCTGATGCCAGCCGCAGCGGCTGCGAGGCGGTCGTTCAGGTAGGTATGAAAGTCAACGTTGGAGAGTGCTTCCACACCGTTCACTTCATACGGAACGGAGAAGTACTGATAACGGAGCCCCAGCGTCAATGTCAAGGAACTCGATACGCGCCACTGGTCCTGGGCGTAGCCTTCATATTCGAAGTAGCGGTAGTCGCGGATGGCGGGAGAGCCGGGAGCCTGCGCTGAACCGTCTGTGTTGAGGTTGAAGTTGGTGCCGACCGATGCAAAGCGGCCAAGCAAGAATGGGAAAACGTTATCCCATTCACCGGTGGCGACTCCGCCCGGGTCAACTGCGCCGCTGGTAAGAATGTTGCCGGGGCGTTCGGACGGATCGAGGGCGGGCAAGTTTCCGCCAATTCCGATGTTTACGGTGTTGAAGTCGTTGATCAGCGTAGAGGTCTGGTGCGACGGCTTGAAGGTGCCGCCGAACTGCCAAGTGTGGCGGCCCTTGGTCCAGGTAAAGTCATCGCGCAGCGTCGGGACTGGAACCAGGCGGAACTGACTCGACAGCGTCGGAAACGGCGCAGCGAGAAGCGCCGTGCTTGTGGTCGGTGCGAACGTGTACGAATTGGGGAACGATGGATCAAAGTTGACCGGAAACCCGAGGCGAGAATCTGAAATGCCGAAAACCGCCTGGTTGATTTTGTTTGATGAGATGTTCCAGGTGTGCCCAATGGCGAAAGAGTAGTCACGCTGGGTGATCAGCGACGCCGGAGCCGGATCACCTGGGAATTGCGTCGCGACATTGTTAACGTCATCAGTCTGCGCTGACCGGACAATGTTAAAGCGACCGAAAACGCGCTGCTTGTCTGTCAGGTTGTAGTCCACCCGGGCGACGTAGGTATTGTTGCCGAGCCGCACTGGCGCATTGAAGCGGAAGCCGCCGGTGTTGATTTGGTCTCCGGCTGTCAGATCGTTGGCCACAGGATAGCGGCCGGTTACGAAATTGAGCAAGGCTGTGTTCGCGCCGATTCCGGCGGGGTCGAGCGCCTGAACGGAGTTCGCGCCGGTGAGAGGAGTCTGGCTAATGCACTGGGGCGCTGAGGAAAGAGTGCTGAACTGGTCGCAGCCGGGGCCGTTATTGATGTAGTTAAGCTGGCCATTGCGTACGTTATCGAGAGGCACCAGTCGCAGTTCCTGGTCCTGGCTGGCGTCGCGACGACCTTCGTAGTTGAAGAAGAAAAACAGCTTGTCGTGCTTGATGGGGCCACCGAGGTCGGCGCCAAACTGGTTACGGATCAACGCCGGACGAGCGATTCCGTTGCTGTTGTTGAAGAAGCTGTTCGCTTCGGTAATTGTGTTGCGGTGATATTCGTAGCCCGCGCCATGCCAATTGTTGGTGCCGCTCTTGGTAACGATCTGGATTTGACCACCGGAGCTACGGCCAAGGTCTGCGGTAACGCCAGCGGTGACTCCGCGGAACTCCTGCACTGAATCGATAGGCGCGTTGCCGACCGTGGCAAACGCCTGGCCGGTGGCCTGGTCGTTCGCGTCGATTCCGTCGATGGTGATGTTACCCTGGTCACCGCGTGCTCCCGTCACGGCACCTTGCCGGTTACCGCTCGGATCGTTAGCGGTGGTCACCACACCAGGCTGCAGGCCGAGAAGAGCTGCCGGAGAGTCGCGGAGCTGCACAGGCAGTGCTTCGATCATTCGTGAGTCAAACACATTTCCAACCGTGGCGTCGGAGGTATTCAGGGTGGTTTCGCCAGTCGCTCTCACTTCGACTGTTGAGCTTACTTCGCCAATTTCAAGGGTCACGCTGCGAGTGCTGGTAGTGTTGACGCCGAGCGCTACGCCTTCGAGATGTACCTGCCGAAAACCCTGCTTGGTGAAGGTCAAGCTGTAGTCCGGACTGGGAGGAACCCTGAGGAACTGATATACGCCCTGCTCCGTTGTGGTTGTGGTGGAATGAACACCTGTCTTGGCGTTGGCAAGTTCCACGGTTGTATCCGACACCACGGCACCTTGTTTATCAGTGACCGTGCCGGTGACGCCTGCGAATTCCTGAGCTTTCGTGGAAGCTGCTAAAAACAAAAATATTACAATGGATGCTAAAGCTGCGAGTGACTTTACGAACTTAGACATCAATCCTCCCTAATCGGCCCTGAAGAAATATTCGGTGGAGCGGAAAAGTATGTATGCAAGTAAGTACCCATAACTAAAAAGCAAGAAATAACTTCGTAAGTTGAAGAAAATGCGGGATGCAAAAATCGTGCGAGGACGATTTCCGGCGGCTGACAATTAATTTACATTTAGTTTGATGTAGGTTCTGTGAGATTTAGAAATGAACTGCATTCGTCGTGAAAGAAAAAGCCGGGATGCAATTAACCATATATGTAATCACCGTAAACAAATTTCCCGCCACCCGCATTTAACTGAAACGAGAAAGGAATTCGACACGTCTAACTTTTGCTGCGAAGCCCTTCGCACGCGGCGCGCAAGGATATTGTCGTACCTAGCAAAATTGGTTCAGACATATCCGACGACAAGTACGATCCCACCGTGTTGGGATTAAGTTTCAATACGAATCTCTGCGCACTGGCCCCCAACCCCGCATTGGCTACTATGAATTCAAGCGGTGTGACAGCAAGATCGGTCCCCGTCGCCGGGCCTAGGAACATCTCGGTCCACCGGCCTTAGTTGGCCGGTAACCGCGGCGCATTATGGTGCTGGCGCTCGAGATGAAGCTGATTGAACCGAATTGATTGATGGCGAATGCGGATCCGGGGAGCTTCTACTTGAAGAGCTCGCGATCAGCAAGAGGATACTGAAACTCAGAAATATCTTCATTTTGAAGGCCCCTTCACTGAAAAGCGACTGGTCACCTATAGCCGTTATATGCATACGCGTGCGAAACTACGCACACGCAGTTCACCAACCAGGACTGCAAAGTGGTCCTGGAAAAGGACATCGAAGGCAAGTTCGCTTCCTGGGAGAAAACATGCGAGCGCCGTTCGACCTGGCAAAAAAATGCGTTCACGCTCATGGACAATTTCCAAACGCCAGCATCAGCCGCTAAACCTTAGTAGGTGTTGAGTTTCACTGCCGTACTGTATTAAAACTCTACTCACGCAATTCAGGTCTATCCTTGGATCAGGGTCGCCTAGCACGGAGCCGACTTCGTGAAGAAAGTTTTACCCGTATCGCGCGCTGCCGCCAATGCGCTCAGCCCAAGAACCTCTTCCGGTACAACGGATCTGTCCTTGAAGAGTGCAAAACCTGGCGAACGCGTAGCGCTCTTGCGGCTCAAGTTTTCCAGCACGCCGCAACTCCTTGGCGTTGTGCGCAGTGCTGTGTCCGCACTTTGTGAATCGATCGGTTTTTCTCCGGAAGATTCGCGCGCTGTGATTCGCTCTGTGGACGAAGCCCTGGCCAACGTCATGCGCCATGCGTATGAAAACCGGCGAGATCTACCTATCCATTTGACTTGCTGGTCGGTTGCCTCCAAGCTCCCGCAAGGCACCAAGGCAGCGCTGGAGATAGTTATCACCGACCGAGGCATTCCGATGCCTTCCCGCAAGCTGCACACGCCGCCAACTTCTGACCTGAACTCGGGCGGCCTGGGACTTGAATGGATGCGCAAAAGTATGGATGTGGTCGAACACAGTAGAAGAGGCAACACAAACACTCTGCGTATGTTGAAATACGCGGTGTAAGAAGACAGACAACCCGGCTACAAAGGAGTTGTACTCGTGCAAATCAATCCCAGGCGTATGGATCAGGTGACCATCTTCGATGTTTCCGGTGATATCGACCTCGCAAACTCACCGGAAATGCGCAAGACCCTGCTCCAAGAAATGCGCGATCGAAAAACTCCCCGCGTGATCGTCAACCTTACCAAGGTCCGTTATATCGATAGCTCCGGTGTTGCTTCGCTGGTCGAAGGCCTCAAGGCATCGCGCGATCTTGGCTTGCGCTTCATTTTGTTTGGACTGAGTCCGGCGGCGCGCGAAGTCTTGCAACTCTCCCGCTTGCTCAAGATTTTTGAAGTATATGAAGACGAGGAGCACGCGCTGGCGTAGTTCGGCACTGTTTCGATCCTGCAGTTCGCAGCGTACGTATTCTTGTTTCAGGCGGAGAAAGCGACGGTAATGACGGGTACTCTCACACAAATTGGCAAGGCGGTGCTCGATACACTTGCCTACCTCGGCGGCCTGGTGAAACTGGGTGCGAACGCCGCTTCTTACGTCTTCGTCGCGCCATTTCGCGGCAAACCCTTGCGCATCAGCCGCGGCGTTTCGCAAGCCATGGAAGTGGGTGTGCGCGCGCTGCCCATTCTTTCGCTCATCACGTTCTTCATCGGTTTGATCCTCGCCCTGCAAAGCGCCTACGAACTCAAAAAGTTCGGGGCGATCAACTACGTGGCCAGTGCAGTAATCATTTCCATGTCGCGTGAACTGGGTCCGCTCATCACCGCGATCGTCGTCATCGGCCGTTCCGGTTCTGCGTTCGCCGCCGAACTTGGCACCATGAGGGTAAGTGAAGAAATCGACGCGCTCGAGACCATGGCCATCAACCCCGTCCAGTTTCTCGTCACGCCCAAATTTCTGGCCATGATCGTGATGCTTCCGTGCCTCACCATTTGGGCCAACTTTATGGGTGTGCTTGGCGGATCACTTTTCGGTGTCGCTCAAGCTGACTTTACTTTCGTCGGCTATATTCATGCTTCGCTCGACGCCCTCTTCCTGCGCGATATCACCACCGGCCTCATCAAGAGCGTCATGTTTGGCGCCACCATCACCGCCGTCGGCTGCTATGAGGGCCTGAACACGGCCGGCGGCGCGGAGCAAGTCGGTCGTTCCACTACTGCCGCCGTAGTCACTTCGATCTTCTTGGTTATTGCGGTCGACCTTGTTTTCACAGCGTTATTCTTTTTCGTGGGCGGAAAATAAAGTGGCGACTCTCACTGGACAATCCGAAGCTCCGAATGCCGCGTCTGGCAAAGCCATGATCTCCATTCGCGATCTCCGCGTCAGTTACGGTGAACGCGAAATTCTTCATGGTGTCAGCTTCGACGTCCAGCGCGGTGAAACCATGGTTATTCTTGGCGGCTCGGGCTCTGGCAAGAGCACGCTTTTGCGCGCTCTGGTTGGCCTCGAGCGGCCCACCTCCGGCGAAATCTGGATTCGCGGCAAGAACACCGCAACCATGACCTACGAAGAGCGCGAAGAGACGCGGAAGAAAATGGGAATGTCTTTCCAGGGCGGTGCGCTGTTCGGCTCGATGACCGTCGGCCAAAACGTCGCTCTTCCGCTCAAAGAGCACACGCGTCTCGCTGATTCGACCGTCGACATCATGCTTCGCCTCAAGCTTGAACAAGTCGGACTCGCTGGCTATGAAGACTACATGCCCTCGCAACTTAGCGGCGGCATGAAGAAGCGTGCCGCCGTCGCTCGCGCGCTTTCGATGGACCCGGAAATCCTCTTTTTCGACGAGCCCTCCGCCGGCCTCGACCCCATCATCGCCGCCGGCATCGACGAACTTATCCTCGAGCTGAAAAAAGCCTTCCACATGACGATCATCGTGGTCACCCATGAGCTGGCCAGCGCTTTCCTGATCGCCGACCGCATGGTCCTGATCGACAAGGGCTACGTTGTCGCCCTCAGTACCGTTAAGCAAATGCAGGAAAGCACGCACCCGCGCGTTCGCCAATTTCTCGATCGCGTCGCTGAACCCGAAGTCGAACAGGAACTCGATTACTTGCAGATGTTGACCAAAGATCGTATGCACGGGCGCTGAGCCTGTTGGAGCCCGGCTGAGCCGGGCAGAGAAGTGAAGGGAGAGAGCGATATATGGAAGCTAAACGAGAGCAGGCAATCGTTGGATTATTCGTTTTGATCGCCGGCGGATTGCTCGTAGCAACCGTCTTCGTGCTCACCGGTGCTTTCGCCGGCTCAGGCAAGACCTTTCACGCATCGTTCCCCTTCGCGGGCGGACTCGAGCCAGGTGCCGCCGTCCGTTACGCCGGTGGTCCCAAGACTGGCCGCGTCGAGCAGCTCCGTATCGACCCGCAAAACCCTGCGCGCATCGAAGTCACCTTCAGCGTCAAGCCAGACCTGCCCGTTAAGACGGACAGCAGGGTCCGCATCATGAGCATGAGCCCCCTCGGCGACAATCACCTCGAAATCGTTCCTGGCAGCCAACAGGCAGCTTTGGCGACTTCGGGCAGCGCCCTGCCGGCCGAGCCGTTTGTCGACTTCAACGCCATCACTGCAAAGATCAACGACATTGCTCCCCAGGCGCAACAGCTCCTTACCACATTCAACGAGCGCGCCCGAGAATTGAAAGTCACAATTGAACGCGTCAATGACCTGTTGAACGAGCAGAATCGCGCCAACCTATCCGCCACCATCGCCAACACTCGCGGTATGCTGGAAGAGAATCGTCCCAAGCTGCGGTCCACGCTGGACCACGTAGACAAAGCCAGTGCTAAGCTCGAACCGCTTATCGACGATATTCGCAAAACGTCCGCCGAGGCCAACAAGGCCATCGAACACGTTGACGCGCTTATCGCCGAAGATCGCCCGGACATTCACAAAGTGCTCGTTCAGTTGCGCCAAAATCTCGATTCCATTCAAGATCTCACCGGACAGTTGAGCAATACCCTTGACGCTAACGCAGAAAATATCGACGAAATCCTCGAAAACTTCCGCCACGTCAGCGAAAACATGAAGGAATTTACCGAGATCATCAAAATGAGGCCGTATACGCTCCTTCGCTCGTCAACTCCTAAGGAGCACAAGACGGGGCGGCCATGAGCAAGGCACACAAGGAACTCGACATGAAAAATACTTTTGTAACCTTCGCCTCGGTATTCGTGGCCGCCGTTTTGCTCGCGGGATGCGGCGCAGCCCGCACCAGCCACTACTATCAGCTCGGCGTTGTGAACGAGAGTTCTCGCCCCGCCGCTGGTGGCGAACAATATCCGGTCCGTATCCTCGTCAGTCCTTTCATGTCCTCGCATCTCTATCGCGAAGACCGCATCGTCTATGGCTCGAGCACTGAAGAAATGGGTCTTTACCAATACGAGCGCTGGACCGAACCGCCCTCAGAAATGCTCCATGAAATTATCGTTCGTCGGCTGCGCGGGTCGGGCCGCTACAAGGAGATTTTCTCGATGCGCAGCAGCGCACGCGGAGAATACATTCTGCGCGGCCACCTCTACGATCTGAAAGAAATCTCAACCGGAAGCGGTCTTGTAGCACGCGTCACCTTTGAAGCCGAACTCGTCGACGCAAAAACGCGCAATACGCTCTGGACCCACTCCTATCATCACGATGAACCCGTCGCCGGCAAGAATGTCGCCGCTCTGGTTTCCGCTCTTGATCGCAACGTGCAAGCCGGTGTCTCGGGCCTTGCCGGCGGCCTCGAACAATACTTTGCTGCGCACCCGCTCGCTCCGGTCGCGAATTAATCTGCTTCGTTTGTCAGGGTGAGTGTGCAGAAGCGCTCAGAGAAGCGTATCGCCGCGCCGCAACGTCAGCAGCGTAACATCATCCGCTAGAGTTCCATCTCCGCCGCGATAAGCCTGCAAGCGGTCCAGCAGCGTCTCGGAGAAATCGTGCAGCACGATCGGCCCCGGCAATTTCTTGATGGTCTCTTCCGCCAGCCGTAAGAATCCGCGCGAAGTCAGCTCTTCGCCGTTCTCTGCAAACACTTCCGTCGCTCCATCGGAAAACGCCAGAATCATATCGCCCGGATAAAGCCGGATGCTCTGCTCCAGATACTGCTCGCCGATCGTTACGCCCATCGGCAAACCTCCGAGACCCTCGCCAATTTCCAGGAATCGCGCGTCGCGCGCCACCCAATGCAGCATCCGCGGATGTGCTGCATACGCGTAGCGAAATTCGCTCGTGTGCCCGTCGAACGTTCCTGTCACCACCGTCGTCAACCGCAGCGGCCCTTCCGCATGTTCATTCGATAGCGTGAACTCGTCGTTCAGCGCCGCCAGTAGTGCAGGCGTATCTTCCACGTCGCGAAACTTGTGCAGCAAATTGTGGACGTGCCGCGCCACCGCGCTCGCTTCGTATCCGTGCCCCACGCAATCAGCCAACACCACTCGCGCGATATCGTCGCTGCAGGAAAACACCGCAGAAAGATCCCCTCCGCTCTCGCTTCCCGAAGGCTGTGCAATCACATCACCTTCGAGGCCAGCCAAATTCAGTTGCCGGTGCACGCGTTCATTTCCAGCCCACAATTCCATACACCCAAACGGCCGCTTCGTCGTTACTGTGCATTGAAAATTGTCGATTTGCTTCATTGAGTTTCAGCTTCCCCTGCGAATCCAACCTTGATTCTACCGCGAAGTTTCGGTCGCCGCTTCCGCAGATACCTTGTCCGGCGTCTTGCCAGACACCAAGCTCCGTTCAATCACGCGGGGTGGGCTTCAAAGTCCCTGCTTCGTTAGCTTCAATTGAACCTAGTGAACCTAAAATCGAACCCCTAACGAAAACAGCGGCCGCTGTAACTGTTTGATTGGGTTTTGAAAAGGATGCTCGGGGCGAAAGGTTTTGAACTTTCAACCTCCTGGTCCCGAACCAAGTATCTCAATCCCATAAACGCTTTGTCTGGCGTGGCTTACGCAACAAGAAGTGTTAGTTCCCCTCTTATAGTTGTGCGCAAATTTGCAGCACAGGAATCCAGGATTTGGGTAAACGTCGCTATGGTCCTGTTCACACTCAGCTCGGTGCGCGCGGCTTGCCGAGTTGCAGATGGCTGACGTTGGGTTGCCCCTTGCGATCTCAGAAGTGAGTTCTGAGCCTTACTGGCCCGGGACCGCATAAGGAATGTTGTGGGTGATGCGCATCGTCGTGATCTTCCAGACACCATCCACCCGCCGCAGGATCGGTCGATAGTAACCCGCTTCAATGGCCTGAACGGTGCCCTGGGCTCCAAGCGCCCCCTCAGGCCACCCTGTAGCTGGCCGCTCTTTGCCCCGCACCTCAAAGACCACAAACTGAGCATCGAGCGTCGCGTCGTCGCCGTTTACGTCAATGATGTGGTCATGCGTCGTGTGGTGGCTCCAGCCCCGCGAAGGGTGCGGTTT
>Ga0193726_1000123_pt1 | contig 112959 bp, 128 predicted proteins | sample H2c1metaG_FD_144928 | JGI IMG/M metagenome (GOLD analysis project Ga0193726, IMG submission 144928) | Soil microbial communities from a riparian zone of the East river system, Colorado, United States - H2c1 | ecosystem: Environmental > Terrestrial > Soil > Riparian zone | place: USA: East...
CGGCGATCATGCCGTCGAAGCGCGGGGTGCGCGAATATTCCAGCCAGTCCGCCGAGATGATGACGAGGTCGGGCTTGCCGTCCTTGAAGAACGCGTCCATCCGTGCCGCAAAGCTTTTGCACGATGCGACGCCCTGCGACGCCGCCGCCAGCGTCGGCATGCAGGCAGCCTGCGTCGCCTGCAGGATGTTCACGCCTTGCGGATCGGCCGACTTGCTGAGACCGACAAAATATTGTGCGGCGTAACTGTCGCCCCACAGCAGCAGGTTGGTCTTGCCGGGCACGAGCGCGAGGCACTTCTCGTCGAAGGTGCTCCAGCTTTGCGTGAAACAAGTGCCGGACCGGAACAGCGGCTGATAGGCGTAATTGTTGTAGGCCTCAAGCTGCAAAGCGCTGCGGTCGGCTTCCGATGGGTTTTGACTCGCGACAATGCCGCCGACGCTCGCGGCCAGCAGAACCGCCGTGCTGATTCCGGCGATGCGGAACGCGGCGGCGCGCGTGGGCGCGAGTGTCCTGTTACGGAACGGCTGCTCGACAAACCGCCACGACAGATATGAAATCGCAACCGTCAGCGCGAACAGCCCCCACTTGTCGAAAGGATCGAGCACCAGACTGCTCTTGGAGAACCGCGCGAAGGCGAACAGCGGCCAGTGCCAGAGGTACAGCGAATAGGAGATTTTCCCGAAGAATTTTACGATAGCGAGCGGCGAGTACCGGCTTCGCGCCAGGCTGGGCAGACCGATGCCGGCCCAGATGAACAACGCCGCACCAATCGACGGCGGCAGCGCGTTGACGCCGGGGAAACCCGGCCCCTGCCGTAGCGAAAACACCGGAATCGCGATCATCACCAGCGCGACAGCCCGTGCGATTTGCTGCAGGCGGACATTGCGCAGTACCGGAAAGCCGTCGATGGCAATGATGCCGCCGATCAGAAATTCCCACGCCCGCGGCGGGCTCATGAAGAAGGCGTTGGCGGCGCGGTCCGTGCGCATCAGCCAGACCGCCAGCACAAAGGACGCAACGCTGAGCGCAATCAAGGCGATCGGCAGGCGCAGCCGCCCGCCCTGCCCGCGCCGCAGCAGCGCCCAAAGCAATAGCGGCAGCGCCAGATAAAACTGTTCCTCGACCGCAAGCGACCAGGTGTGCAGCAGCGGCTTCTCCACCGCGGCGTGGTCGAAATAGCCGGTCTGAAACCAGAAGAAGAAATTCGAGGTGAAGGTCACCACCGCCGCGACGGAACGAAAAAACTCCAGCCGCTCGGAGGTCAGCAGATAATGAAACGACGGTATCGCCGTCAGCGCCACCATCGCGTACAGCGCAGGCAACAGGCGGCGCACCCGGCGTTCGTAAAACCGCAGAAACGAAAACGTACCGCTTTGCAGTTCGGACTGGATGATCCCGGTGATCAGGTAACCGGAGATGACGAAGAAAATATCGACGCCGACAAAGCCGCCGAAAACCGCCGGCGCCTCGAAGTGGAACGCCACCACGCTGAGCACGGCGATGGCGCGCAGCCAGTCGATATCTTCGCGGTAAGCGCGCGTCACTGCCGCTATGCCGCCTCTGCAACAGGACGCGCTGACATCATGAAGCGAGTTCGACCGTCTTGAACTCCGCCGGCAGGATCACCTCCAGCAATTCGCAATTGTCGGCGTAATCCAGAATGAGATGTTTGATGCGCGGCGGCTGGGTCCAGCAGCTGCCTTCCTTCATCAAGGTCTCGCCCTGCCCCTCAATGTAGGTTTTCACCCAGCCTTTGAGGACATAGACCATCTGGAATTCGACGTCGTGGAAGTGCAGCTTCGAGACTTCCTTGGGATTGCACGGCCCGATCAGCCGGATGACATGCGCCTGCGCAAGACCTGACGTCGCACCGGCGATGCCGAGATCGCGGTAATGCGCGTAGGTGCGCAGGCCATTGGGCGCAAAATCCTCGTCGCGATAGTGGCTGATGGCGACACGCTGTTTTGCCCGGCGCGGCTTCGCGATCGGCATGGCGCGCGCTTTTGATTTGAGCGGCTTGCGTGATGTGGATTTGGCTGATGCCTTGCGCGTAGGTGACTTTTTCTGTGCGGCGGTGCGCGACGCGGCCCTGGATAGCGGTTTCTGCTTGGCCATCGATACCTCCCCGATTTCGCGAAGCCCGCGTCCGGCGAGTCCGAACGCCGACACCTCGCCAAGAGAGGTTAGCTTCTGCGCAGCGCAGCGGCAATTATCAAGTTGCGCCGCTCCGGGCGCAGCCGGAACGTTGACGGCGCCAAGCCCGGCAATGAATGAGCATGCCTACGCCAACGGACCGCCCGTCTGACGCACGGCTAACGTGATGGCGCCATCTGAGGCACGCGCCAACTCGTCGACGGGCTTTACCAAGTGCTCAAACACCCATGCCGGAACATCCGATTCCAGCACGATCTCGTAATCTTTTCCGTCTCCGATCATTTCGCCGACTGGCCGCAGACCGGTTTTCGGATTGGGAAGCAGCGAATTGGCGAGGTACCCGACGAGCGCGCTGTTGTCGAACAGCACCATACGGCGCGCGGTCAGGGCTGCGTATGGCAGCAGTTCGAGCGTTCTCCAATACCTCGCGACAATTCGCTCATGCGGCACATCGTGTCCGCCGCTGCTTACCCGATTTTCTACCCTGCGGACGTTGATTTCCGGATCGGACGTGCAGACAAAATATACTGTCACTTCGTATCCCGCGTCGGCAGCGCGGATCATCAAATCCACCTTGCTCTGATGCGACATCACCGTCTCGAAGCTGAAGCTCAACCGGCTTGTGAGACAGCGGTCGCGCTGGACGTCGGCGATCGCCTGGGCTTGCTTCGAACGCACCGGCTCCGGGAGATCGAGCGTCGCCGCGATCTCGTCCGGATTGATATATTCGCCGAAATCGATACCCGCTTCGATGAGATAATTGGTTAGCGTACTTTTCCCGGAACCGTTCGGGCCGGCAATTACCAGCAGAAAAGGCGCTTCGCTCAATCAGTTCAACTCTGCCGGATTGCGATTTTAGTTGTTTTGGGCTTCTTCGAGCCGCCGCTGGTGTCCGCACCAACGGCAAGCAACGTGACTGCCCCGGATGGATGCCGCTGGGCCAGCGACGATGCCGCTTGGCCGTCTTCAAGGAAATCGACAGTGCCCGTCACGATCAGACCCGCGTCCTGAGCTTTGTTGGCAGCTCTCAACGCGGCATTGGCGCCCATGGCCGCCAATTCCTCTAATGACAAATCAACCGCTCGTTTGCGCATGACAAAACCTTCTGCAGCCAGCTTAATGTAGGCTCACCAGCGCCCAAAAACCACTTATTCCTGGCGCTTAATGTAATCGGAAAACGCCATCGATAGCCTTAATCTCCGCAGGTCTCACTAGGTTTGAATGCGCGATCTGGACCGAAAATAACGGCCCTTCCAGCGACTGCTGCCAGAAAGACAGGAATTTGAACAGTTCGGGAAATTTTGGACACAGATCGTAATTCTGCCAGACATAAGTTTGCAGCAGCGAGGGATGATCCGGCATGCGATAGAGAATTTGCGCCGTCGTCAGCCCGTAACCCAGCACCTGTTTCCGAAAATCCTCGGAAACCCCAACCCGCGAGACCATGCCAACCTCCATTGCTGGAGCGCATCCGCGACAGTGGCCCGACCGAGAGCCACTCGGTGGAAATGCGCTCACATGAAACAAATGTGACGCACGATACCAACCCATCACAAGCCTAAAAGTTTAATAATGTGTTGATATTTCTTGCGTTGGCAGCGACTTACCGCAGGTGCTAACAACCTCATGCGCTTGCCGGTCACGGTTAACAATGATGGATAATTGGCAGCCGTCATTCGCGAGTGCCAAATTCTTTGCTAGAAGCCCTTGTCCGCGGCGCCGGGGCGGTCTATGTCAGGCCCGCGGTAGCACTCGCTATCTGCGATTGCCAATTCAAAAATAGCTAAATCTTCAAAAGCTTAGGAGGACTGCATGAAATTCCGTCCGCTTCACGACCGCGTTGTGGTCAAGCGTATCGACGCCGAAGAGAAGACCGCTGGCGGCATCATCATTCCGGATAGCGCCAAGGAAAAGCCCTCGCAGGGCGAAATCACCGCCGTGGGCCCGGGTGGACGCGACGAGGCCGGCAAGCTGATTCCGATCGATCTCAAGGTTGGCGACCGCGTGCTGTTCGGCAAATGGTCCGGCACTGAGGTCAAGCTCGATGGCCAGGAACTGCTGATCATGAAGGAAAGCGACATCATGGGCGTCCTCACCGATCTGCCCGCCGCCAAGAAGAAGGCCGCTTAATCAGACGCCCGCCGCCCTCACCCTGAGGAGCGCCCGCAGGGCGCGTCTCGAAGGGTGAGCACCGAACGCATCATCCTTCGAGACGCGGCGAAAACGCCGCTCCTCAGGATGAGGTCCAAACAAACCTCTGAAGGAAAAACTCAACATGGCTAGTAAAGAAGTCAAATTCGGCGTCGATGCCCGCGACCGCATGCTGCGCGGCGTCGACATTCTCAACAACGCGGTGAAGGTCACGCTCGGCCCCAAGGGCCGCAACGTCGTGCTCGACAAGTCGTTCGGCGCGCCCCGCATCACCAAGGACGGCGTCACCGTCGCCAAGGAAATCGAGCTTGAGGACAAGTTCGAGAACATGGGCGCCCAGATGGTGCGCGAAGTGGCCTCGAAGTCGGCCGACGCTGCCGGCGACGGCACCACCACCGCAACGGTTCTCGCCGCTGCGATCGTCCGTGAAGGCGCGAAGTCCGTTGCCGCCGGCATGAACCCGATGGATCTGAAGCGCGGCATCGATCTGGCTGTGGACGCCGTGGTCGCCGATCTCGTGAAAAACTCCAAGAAGGTGACCTCGAACGAGGAAATTGCCCAGGTCGGCACTATTTCGGCCAATGGCGATGCGGAAATCGGCAAGTTCCTCGCCGACGCGATGAAGAAGGTCGGCAACGAGGGCGTCATCACGGTTGAAGAAGCCAAGTCGCTCGAGACCGAACTCGACGTCGTCGAAGGCATGCAGTTCGACCGCGGCTACATCTCGCCCTACTTCGTCACCAACGCCGACAAGATGCGCGTCGAGTTCGACGATGCCTACATCCTGATCAACGAGAAGAAGCTCTCCAACCTGAACGAACTGCTTCCGCTCCTGGAAGCCGTGGTGCAGACCGGCAAGCCGCTGGTGATCGTCGCTGAAGACGTCGAAGGCGAAGCTCTCGCGACCCTCGTCGTCAACCGTCTGCGCGGCGGCCTCAAGGTTGCCGCTGTCAAGGCTCCGGGCTTCGGCGATCGCCGCAAGGCCATGCTGCAGGATATCGCGGTGCTGACCGGCGGCCAGGCGATCTCGGAAGATCTCGGCATCAAGATGGAGAACGTCACGCTGGCCATGCTCGGCAAGGCCAAGAAGGTGATGATCGACAAGGAGAACACCACCATCGTCAACGGCGCCGGCAAGAAGGCCGACATCGAAGCGCGCGTCAACCAGATCAAGGCGCAGATCGAGGAAACCACCTCGGACTACGACCGCGAGAAGCTGCAGGAGCGTCTGGCCAAGCTCGCGGGCGGCGTCGCGGTAATCCGCGTCGGCGGCGCGACCGAAGTCGAAGTCAAGGAGCGCAAGGATCGCGTGGATGACGCGATGCATGCGACCCGTGCGGCGGTTGAAGAAGGCATCGTACCGGGCGGCGGCGTCGCTCTGCTGCGCGCCTCCGAGGTGTTGAAGCGCGTCAAGACCGCGAACGACGACCAGAAGACCGGCGTCGAGATCGTGCGCAAGGCGCTCTCCTTCCCGGCCCGCCAGATCGCGATCAACGCAGGCGAGGACGGCAGCGTCATCGTCGGCAAGATCCTGGAAAACGACTCGTATAACTTCGGCTACGACTCGCAGAACGGCACCTACGGCGACCTGGTCAAGAAGGGCATCATCGACCCGACCAAGGTTGTCCGCGCGGCGATCCAGAACGCGGCATCCGTCGCGGCTCTGCTGATCACCACCGAAGCCATGATCGCCGAAGTGCCCAAGAAGGGCGGCGCCGGCGGCGGCATGCCCCCGGGCGGCGGCGGCATGGGCGGCATGGATTTCTGATCTGACGAAGTCATCCCGGGCGCGATGCAGCGTGCAACGCTGCTTCGCTGACCCGGGACCTCCATCAACGAATGCAAAACCCCGGCAGCGATGCCGGGGTTTTTGTTTACAGCTTACAGATGGGCTATTTTGAATGTGCCTCATCGATCGTAGGTCGGAGCTAGGGATATGGAAATAGACCTAAGCAACAAAAATGCGCGTGAAGCTCTAATTCGAGTAACTGAAGCTGGATCGCGTTCCGAATGTCCATTTTGCACGGGCAGAATGATAGCCTCGGTATCAGTCGGAGACCGGATTGTTTTGCTTAAAGGGGCCAATGCTGGAAAAGAAGCTACGGTCACAGCCGAAAGAGGATATGACGACTATGAATTTTTCGTACACATTGATCTCGAGCCCGCACATTACGAAACTCGAATTAGCCGCACTCGGGACAAGTTTACGTTTTTACCAATCGATCATGCACCCCATTGGCTTTGCGCGCTTTCGATAGATGATTTAAGCGCAATTGATGAGGCTGTGGTTCGAACAGCAGTTCTGTTTGCATCGGAAAAAAAGCCGAAATGGTCCGTCAGTATGCTTTTGCCAATTATTAGTGTTGTGCGCAGCCGAAGGCTACCGGTGAGCGCTTTTGATCTCTGGCCGACATTTGAGGCACATGACTTCTCTTCGAGATTGTCGGGTGCTTTTGAGAACTACTTCAACTTTGCCATCGAAATGCTTGCTGAAATGCACGGTCGACCGCCTATTAAACGTAGGCGCGTCAGAGCAATGTCCATTGGACGATACCTAACGCCAACCCATTTAGAATTTTCTGGACCTTCACCAGGAATCAAAATTAAATAATTTCACATTACGCCGTAATCCACAGACCAGATTTCTCGCCGTCATTCCGGGACGCGCCTCTTGGCGCGGGCCCGGAATCCATAACCACCAATGTCAATTTGAAATACCGGGATAAAGATCGACCCACCCTGGATTCTCTTCTTCGATCAAACGTACCTTCCAGTCGCGCCGCCATTTCTTGAGTTCTTTTTCGCGAGCGATGGCAGTTGCGGCGTCATCATAGATCTCGAACCAGACCAGCTTGTCTACGCCGTACCGCGACGTAAAACTTTCGACGGCTTTGGTCCGATGCTCGTATACACGCCGCACAATGTCTTTGGTCACGCCGAGATAGAGCGTGCCGTGTTTCTTGCTGGCGAGAAGGTACACGTAGTAAGCCATCGCGAGCATCGGGGTTATGGATTCCGGGCTCGCGCCAAGAGGCGCGCCCCGGAATGACGAACGATAATTTGCGGTGCTCGCACGATCAAGCTCGTAGCCCGCGAAGCGTATTGCGCTCTACAACCGCTATCTTAGGAGACAACGATGCCCCGGCTAAGAACTCACCCCGGCGAGATATTGCGCGAGGAATATCTCGTCCCGCTCAGCTTGTCGGCGCGAGCGCTGGCGAAGGTGCTCGGTGTTCCAGCCAACCGCCTGACCGAAATCGCGCGCGGCACGCGCGATGTCTCGGCGGATACGGCGATCCGGCTGGGGCGCTATTTCGGCACCGATCCGCGGTTCTGGCTGAACCTGCAGGCCGCGCACGATTTGTCCAAGGCGGAGAAGCTGCACAACTACAAGAAGATCGTGCCGCGCACGGCAGCGTGATCATATTGGTGGCGCGCCCCGGACGCAGCGCAGCGCCATAAGCGCGTTACGCGCGTCTTCGACGCGCGTAGCTCTTGCGAAGCGGTGCGCTGCAGAGCTGGGGCCCCGGTTGCTGCTTCTTGAAAAAACCGGGGTCCCGGTTCTGCGAAGCAGCGCTAAGAGGCGCTGCATCGCGCCCGGGACACGGCAAATCAAAAATTTAATGTTTTCCCGCTTGACATATAATCCTACTAGTTTAAATTCCTTCGCATCCCATCCCACTTGAGGGGCGTTTCTATAGGACGCTTGGAGCGCGGGGTGGGAGCGGCGCCTGCGGGCGGGGGGCAGACGTTGCCTCACGCACCCGGGAGGCCCTGGGTAGCCGTCCGGGCCCACTACGGGGCTCTGCCTTCAATGGCTGGACGAGACAGGTGAAGGGTGGGGTAACCTGCCTGGATGGCGAGCTTCGGCTCGGGCCTGCGCTCGGAAGTTAGGCCCCAGGGACAAAGAAATCGCCGCGGTGGAGCGTCGAGAGGCGTTTCCGTGGCCTCTGATTCTCGGCGATCCGGGAATTAAGCTGCGGCTCTACTACCAAGGTGCGCCTTTCGGCGTTCCGCCTCCCTCTCTTCTTTTCGAGGGAGGTTAACCGGACCCATCATTCACGCGAAGGGATTTGCGGGCGGCGATGACGCTTGGGCGGAGAGAGGCGATGCAGACGCAATCAAAACTCGTCATCGCCCGGCTTGACCGGGCGACCCAGTATTCCAGAGCGCTGATGAGACGCCTCGCCCCCAACCAGCACTCTGGAATACTGGTTCCCCGCATGCGCGGGGATGACATCGGAGTTCGCTTTCGCGGGGACGACAATGAGTTTCACGGGGACGACGAATGCGTTTGAGCCGCCGTTCGCCGCGCGCTAAGGAGATTGCATGCTCATCTATATCCAGGTGCTCCGGTTTTTCGCGGCCATCGCAGTCGTCGCCTTTCACGCGTTGGGCGCTCCACCCAAAGGCTTAGAGGTTCCCGAGAGCGCCCTCTCCTTTGCGCTGTCCTACGGCGGCCGCGGCGTCGATCTGTTTTTCGTCATTTCGGGGTTTGTCATTTTCTATGCGACCCAACCTTCAAAATCAAAACCCGCGGCATTGACGCCGGCGGAATTCCTGCGCCGCCGCGTCGAGCGCGTCGTGCCGCTGTATTTTGTCGTGATCTTCGCCGTCACGCTGCTGGCCATCACGCTTCCCGCCACGTTCGGCGCGCCGGACTGGTACACGCCGCGCCATATTCTCAAATCGCTGGCGTTCCTCGCCTTCACCGACGGCGAAATGCCGGTGGTCTATGTCGGCTGGTCGCTCGAATACGAGATGTATTTTTATCTCGCGGTCGCGTTGCTGATGGCGCTGACGCGCGAGGTCTGGCGCAACATCGTGGTGATGTTCTCCGCGCTCGCGATTGCCGGACAAGTCCCCGGCGTTGCCGCGGCACTCGGCAATGCCGCGTTCTTTGCCGATTCCATGATCCTCGAATTCGTGCTCGGCGTCATCGTAGGCCACGTGTTCGTCAATGGCCGCGTCGGCTGGCCGATGCCCGCAGCGGTAGCCTGTGCGATCGCGGCGGTGCTGGTGACGGATCCCTTTAGCCGCGTCATCGTGTCCGGCGTCCCGTCGGCCTGCCTGGTCGCGGCGGCGGCGTATCTCAGCCGCAAGCGCATCGATCCGTCGTGGCCGGAGCGCGCGCTGGCGCGGCTGGGCGATGCGTCCTATTCGATTTATCTCGCGCAGGTGGAGACGGTGTCGCTGGCAGGCCGATCGGTCGCGGGCTTGTTTCCGGCCGTTCCCCCGCTGCTGCTGCTCGTTGTCACCACCTGCATCGTGGTGGCGCTGGGTCTTGCGCTCAACATCCTTGTGGAGCGCCCGCTGCTCAAACTCTGCCGGCGGCTTGGCGCGCCGCGCCCGACGGCCGCAACCCTCACTCCACCCGCGCAACCACAGCCAGCCGCTTGATCCCCTGATTGCGGTAGGCATGCAGGAACGCGTCGTAATCCTTGAACGAAACGCAGCCGTTGGAATCGCCGTTGGGGCCGAGCATGTAGGTATGCGCGAGCAGGCCGGTGCGGCCGAAGATCGCGTCCTCGCCGCCGACGGGTTTCAAGCGCAGCGCCGGCACGCCGTGAAATAGCGCTTCGCGCGGCTCGAGGTCATAGACATGCGGCGGCGTGGCGCCGTGCATTTTCACATGGACATAGCGCGGATCGTCGAGTTTTCCGCCGAGACCCGAATGCGCTTCCAGTTTGGTGCCATCCGGCAGATAAACCGTGCGCGCGGTGATGTCGTAGACCGCAGTTGCGCGATCGTAAGGCGCGGCGTTGCCCATCGCGCTCGCTTTTGCGGCGGACGGAATGCTCACGTCGCTGAAATCCGCGGACGCGAAGGCCAGTGTCGGTCCCGCATGCGGCTTGCCGTAAAGCTTTTCGAAGATCGAGGGTTTTTCACTCGCGGTGACCGACAGGATCGCCGCCTTGGCCTTTGCAATCTCGCGGCTGGCCAGCAATCGCAGCGTGGACGGACGCGGCGCCGGTAGCGGCACGCTTTCCACGAGTTGAGCCGCTGGAGACAGCGGCAACTCTTCAGCCGGCGCGGCCTCCGCTTCTGGCTGTGTCCGCATCGCCAACCTGCGATCGAGCCTTCCCGGCGCGTTCGCCGAGAACGATCCGGGCGGCGATCCCAGCGAATAGGTAACGTCTAATAGTTCCGAATAGGTTTTGCGGATGGCGTCGGATATCTTCGGCGCAACGGAGGCCGATTTCCGCACCACGGTGACGCCCTCCGGCTCGGCGCCAAGCGCATCGAAGCGCGCGCTGAATGAGTTTGCGTCGATGCTGCGGGCGGACTCGACGCTGGCGCTAACGGCGTCGGCGCCGGTTCCAAGCACGTTCGCGACCAAAGTCCAGCTACAGGCCAGCACGATAAACGCGAGCGCAGCACCACCGCAAAGATTCTGAGAGGTATTTTTTCGGGAACTTGCCTGGTCAACTGCCGCGAAACGCACGCCGGTACTGTAAGTCATTCGCCTCGCGTCCAGAATGATTCCACTTTGTTCCTCTTGAGCGAGCGTTACGCCGCGGAACTTTCAGTTCCGGCGCAGCATCTCGCAGAGGCGCGGGCCGTCATTAAGGCGACTTTTAGTTAAATGCGGATTAAGTGCGGGCGGATGTAAGGCGGATGGAACACGCGCAAAACGCACGCCGGGAGCGGCGTCGTTCGATATGCTTAACGGAGCATTTCGATAGCTTAGCTCTCATGCCCCGGACGCAACGCAGCGCGTAGCACTTGCGAAGCGGTGCGCTGCAGAGCCGGGGCCGTAACGAACGCCGGCGTTTGGTACGGTCCCGGCTCTGCGGAGCAGCGTGAAGAACGCTGCACCGCGTCCGGGACACGTGACACAACGCGCCCCGCTTTCGCGGGGACGACGAAGTTGTTAGCTCGCCACCTCATCGGTCCACACCGTGAAACTGACCAGCGTGTTCGGCCCGAAGGTCTGCGTGATCGGCACGTCGGACGCGTCGCGGCCTTGCGCGATCAGCACGCGGCCGATGCGCGGGATGTTGTTGCGCGCGTCGAAGGTGTACCAGCGGCCGCCGATATAGGCTTCGAACCAGCCGGCAAAATCTCCCGCGGCCCAGGGCTTGGGCATGCCGATGTCGCCGAGATAACCGGTGCAGTAGCGCGCCGGAATATTCATGCAGCGGCAGAACGTGATGGCGAGATGCGCGTAATCGCGGCAGACGCCCTTGCCCTCGTTGAACACTTCCCACGCCGTCATGGTCGCGCGCGCATGCTCATAACCGAATTTGATGTGATTGTGCACGAAGTCGCAGATTGCTTGCACGCGCGCCCAGCCCGGCGTCGTGTTCTCGAACAATTTCCATGCCGCATCGGAGAGCCGGTCGGTTTCGCAGTAGCGGCTGCCGAGCAGATAGACCAGCGTATCCGCCGGCAGATCTTCGACCGCGTGCTGGATCGCCGACGGCACGATCACATCGGGCAGACCGCTGTCGCGAACCATCCCGTCGGCCTTGAGGATCATGCGCCCGGCAGGCGCGACAATGCGGCTGCACCAGTTGCCAAAACCATCGCGATAGGGCGTGATCGGCACCGACGGGCTGGTGGTCAAATAATCCGGCACGATGACGTCGGACGCGCGGGTGAAATGCGTGCCCAGCACCATGATCATCGGGGTGGGTTGCGGAAAGTCGTAAATCATCTCGTACCCGACGCGAATCTTCATCCCGGCAATTCCTGATCGAGTGCGTGATTGGCAAAACTCGACGCGGCCCGTGCGACTCTGGCGCGGCCCGCGTCTGCTCAAATATTGAAGCGTTGTTAGAAGATGGCTACGAAAGCGGCCCAATACAAGGCAACGCCCGGTCCATTCGGACTAATCGCGCCGATTTGCGAGAAAGCAATAGCTAATCGGGCCGAAAGAGCGCACGGTCAACTCATGTCCGAACATGCGCGATTCCTGCTGCTGCACATCAATGCAGGCAGCCGACCATGACCATGCGGTCGCGCCGTGAAACCCTCACCTTCAGGCATCCGTTCCGGATCAAGGGCATCGACCGCCTGCTCGCGGCGGGTGCCTACGAGGTCGTCACCGATGAGGAGATGATCGAAGGCCTGTCGTTCGCCTCTTTCCGGCGCGTCGCGACCATGATCATGGTGCCCGGCGCATCGCCGCGCACTGCATCGACGGAGATGTTCGCCATCAATCCGGTCGATCTCACCGACGCGCAGCGTAACGACGCGAGTGTGCCGTCGTGAACGACAACCCGGTCGACCTCGACAAGCATCGCGGCATGGCGTCGCAGAAAGCAACCGACATGCGCCGGGTGCTCGCGGACGTCGAGGCCAATGCGAAAATCCAGCGCGACCGGCAGGGCATGCTCGAGAGCCAGTTGCTTTCGGTGCCCGCGGCCTCCTGGCCGGAAGCGGCCGCGAAGGCGCGCTATGTGCTGAATCTGTATGCCGCCGGCCTCGCCCCGACCGATACGCATCACCGCGACCTGGTTGCGGCCATCCTCGCGGACTTTGCCCGGCTGTCCGATGAGGGCTGAACGAAAACGATTATTCGCCGTCAACTTCACCCCGCGCTGGATGCAATCAGCGCCTACTCAGAAAGCGACCTCCATGAAAAATCTCTCGGCGCGTCATGTCAAAACAGAAGAGTCGCTGCGTCTCGGTGTCGAATCCGGCTGGTACAGCACCAAGGTCAGCGGCACATTCGTGACCGGCCCGCACATCACCCAGGAGGAGTGCCTCGGCAAGATCCTCGAGCTCAATCCCCCGGTCGCGAAGCGCAAGTTCTGAAGATAAATGGGCGTGCGCTGACGCGCAACGAATAGCGTCATACGCGGGCTTGACCCGCGTATCCATCAATCTTCGCAAGACTCTTTCGAAGAGGATGGATTGCCGGGCCTTCGCCGCGCCGAAGGGGCTTCGGCCCCGCAGGCGGGTCAAACCCGGCAATGACGGACGACTGGAACAAATCGCCCGGTGTGCCATATTATTATGAAGCGTCACCGGCCGCTCAATATCGCGATAAAACCGTCATGAGCACAACCACCGAACTGCCAAACCACTCCGCCGAAAAGAGCCGCTATCTCGCGGCGCCCCGGCGCGCAGACTTCACGATAGATCAGGACTGGGCCTCCTATTCCGCGGCCGAGCACAATCGTTGGGATCGGCTATTCAAGCGTGCCGGCGCGGCCCTGAAGGATCGTGCCTGCGACGAATACATGGCCGCGCTCAACACGCTGCAATTGTCCGAATCCGGCATTCCCGATCTGGAAAAGCTCAGCGATCGTCTTGAGAAAATCACCGGCTGGCGCGTGGCGCCGGTGCGCGAACTGGTGCCCGACGATATCTTCTTCGACCATCTCGCCAACCGCCGGTTTCCCGCCGGCGCCTTCATCCGGCCCGAGCACGAGCTGGATTACCTGCGGGAACCCGACGTCTTCCACGACGTGTTCGGCCACGTGCCGCTGCTGGCGAACCCGGTCTATGCGGATTTCATGCAGGCCTATGGCCAAGGCGGCCAGCGCGCGCTCGGCCTCGGGCGCCTGAAAAATCTGGCGCGATTGTACTGGTACACGGTCGAGTTCGGCCTGCTGCAAAGTCCGAAAGGCCTGCGCATTTTCGGCGCCGGAATTCTCTCATCGATCACCGAATCCAGATTTGCGCTGGAAGACGACTCGCCGAACCGCGTTGGCTTCGATCTGGAGCGCGTGATGCGCACCAACTACATCATCGACGATTTCCAGCAGACCTATTTCGTGGTCGATAGTTTTGAAAAACTGCTGGAAGACAGTTATCGGGATTTCGGACCGATCTATGCGCGGCTTGGCGCGGCGGAGGATATCGAGGCCGACGAACTGGTTGCCGAAGATCGCGTGCTCACGCGCGGCACGCTGGAATATTTCAAGGCCAAGCGCGGCGGGAACGGATAAATTCATCGTCATTCCGGGATGCGCCACCCGAACTCGGGTTTACCCGAGTTCGGCATTATCATTGTCCAAGTCGGCAACAGCCGACTTGGATGCGCAGGCCCGGAATCTATAAACGCCGATCGTGGTTATGGATTCCGGGCTCGCGCTTCGCGCGCCCGGAATGACGAAGGTGAGACTACTTCCCCAATTCCGGCGGCGGTGCGCGGTCGAACACCTCGCCCTTGGGGCCTTCGAGCACGTCGACCTCGATGTCTTCGATCAGCAGCGGTCCCCTTTTGCGTTTGAACTCCGCGACTTTCTCGACCCGCGCAAAATCCCGTTTCAGCAAGGGCTGATCCACCCTCGCCTCATCGACATACAACAGCTTGCCCTTGAGCAGCGCTGGATCCGGCTCGGGCATGTTGACCCAGCGGAAACGCTGGCCGCGCTGCGCGACGCAGGCGCCTTTCGGCAGATAGAACGAGAGCCAGCTCGTGGTGCCGTAGTCCAGCGCCAGCACGCAACTCGCGCCCTCGCGCTTGCGCACCGTTTCGATTTCGCCGGCCAGTTCGCGCCAGCCGACGCCGACGCTGCGCACGCTCGCATCGCGGCGATAGCCTGACAGCACGCCGGTATTGGCCTGCAATACCAGCAGTGCGAACAGCAGAATGCCTGATGGCGCTGCCCAGCGCAGGCAGAAATCGACGGTACGCTGCGAACGGCTGCCCCATCGCGTGAGATTTGCGGCAACCGCGGCGGCGATGGCGAACGCCGGATAGACCGGGCCGAACCAGTTCGCCTCGACGCGGGTGTGCAGCGAATGCCAGACAAAATACACCGTGATGGTCCAGAACATTGCACTGATCAGCGTGCGCGCCCCGGACGCGCCGGTGTTGCGCTTCAGCAGCGCGTAAAGTCCCATCGCGCCCAGAATGAACACCAGCGGCGTCGCGAACGCGATCTGGGTCGGGAGCAACTCGCCGACGAACCGCAGGGTAAAATCCTCGAACCGCGCGCGGCCGAGTTGCTTGATGAAAGACACCCACGCGTGGTCGGCATTCCACAGGATCACCGGCGAGAAGATCGCGAACGCAACGATGCCGCCGAGATACGGCCATGGCGACAGCAGCCAGCGCCGCAGCTTTGGCACCGCGATCAACCAGATCAGGATCGCCGGGCCGAAAAACAGCGCGGTGTATTTCGACAATAGCGCCGCGCCGACCGCGACGCCGACTGCGAGCCACCACGCGCCGCGCCCAGTTGCCAAAACCTTGGCGAGACAAAACAGCACAAAACTCGAAGCCACCAGCAGCGGCGCATCCGGCGTGACGATCATGGTGCCGACCGCCGCCATTAGCGTGACGTTCAGGAGTATGGTCGCGGTCGCAGCCACCCGCCGGCCGCCGAACAACATCTCCGCGCTGCGATAGACCGCAAAACTCATCGGCAGCGCCAGCAGGATCGACACCAGCCGCACGCCGAGTTCGGTGTCGCCCGCGATCAGCGTGCCGAGCCGGATCACCAGCGCGACCATCGGCGGATGGTCGTAATAGCCGAAGGCTAAATGCTTGGACCAGGTCCAGTAATAGGCTTCGTCAAACGTCAGCGGCGTGTAGGCGGCGGCAACCAGCCGCAGCGCCACCAGCGCCAATATCGTGACAACCGTGTTGCGGACCGGCCGATCCCCGCTCGCACTCATGCGATCATCGCTTGCGCCAGACGAACAGGCCGGACATGGCGTAATTCCACACCACGCCCATCAGCGCGCCGGCGGCGCCCGCCAGCCACCAGATCGGCTCCTGGTCGTAGACCGAAAACGCCACGCCGACATTGGCGAGCAGGCCGACGCTGCAGAAGAGATAGAACAGCAGCAGCCCGCGCAGGATGCCAAACCCCTTCAGCCGCTGATCGCGGTAGGTCAGAAAATTGTTGAGCAGGAAATTGCTGGTCATGGCGAGCAGCGCGCCGCAGGCCTGCGCCTCCGGAAACGGCACGTTGAAGGTTTCGAGCGCGATGAAGAGCGCGGCGAGGTGCACGAACAGGCCGAGCGAGCCCACCATCGCAAACAGCAGGAAGCGCAGCGACACCACGTCATGGGTCAGCTTCGCCAGCACGAGACCGAGGAAGTCGAGCGCCACCATGGAATCGAGCTTGCTCTCGCCATGCAGCCGCGAGCCGAAGGTGAAGGGAATTTCCTTGATGCGCAGGCTGCCCCGCGCGGTGGCGACGATGTCGAGCAGGATCTTGAAGCCCTGGGTGGAGAGCTGCGGCGCCAGTTGCTCAAAGCGGTCGCGGCGGATCATGAAAAATCCGCTCATCGGATCGGCGATCTCGACCCGCAGCAGCCTCTTCGCAACCGATGTCGCCAGCATGCTGAAGCCGGCGCGCTGCTTGTCAAAACTGTCTGCGCTGCCGCCTTCGATATAGCGGCTGCCGACCACCAAATCCGCCTCGCCGCCTTGCAGCAGCGCCAGCATCTTCGGCAATTGGGTTTCGTCGTGCTGCAGGTCGGCGTCGATCACCGCGGCGCAGGGCGCGCTCGAAGCCAGGATTCCTTCGATGCAGGCGCCGGAAAGCCCGCGCCGACCAATTCTTCTAATACAGCGGACCCGCGAATCCTCCCGCGCCAGCGCGCGCACCACGTCCCAGGTGCCATCCGGGGAATTGTCATCGACATAGATGACCTCCCACGCCACGCCCGCCAGCGCCGTTTCCAGCTTCCGGAACAGGGTGACGACGTTGTCGCGTTCGTTGAAAGTGGGGACGACGACCGAAAGCTGAGGCGTCGCAACTGCCTGCGGCGGCGTCCCCTGCCCCGGTCTGATGGCTTCATTCATGCGCCAGCGTATATCGCCGGCGTCGGATGATGCCAAGGTGCAGCGGACAAGAGACCGGGGTTTGGGCGGTAAAACGGGCCAAAACTGCCCCAAAAATGCCAACGACCACGAACAACAGGCGCGCGTACATCCGGCGCTGCCGAGCTATTCAGTGGTCGTCCCAGCGCCGGAGCTATGAAGCATCAACGTCGCCGTTGTAGGCTAAATAGGAACGATCGAGACGTTTGACAAGGGGGGTATCCAAATGGCGGCCAAGTCCGGCTCCATCTACATCGGCATCGGCGGCTGGACCTTTGCGCCATGGCGCGGGGTGTTTTATCCGGAGAAGCTGACGCAGGCGAAGGAGCTGGAATACGCCGCGTCGAAACTCACCTCGATCGAGATCAACGGCACCTATTACGGCTCGCAGAAGCCGGAGAGTTTTAGGAAATGGGCGCGCGAGGTGCCGGACGGGTTTGTGTTTTCGCTGAAAGGGCCGCGCTTCGCCACCAACCGGCGGGTGCTGGCGGAGGCCGGTGATTCGGTAAAACGGTTTTACGATTCCGGCGTGCTGGAGTTGGGCGACCGGCTCGGTCCGGTGCTGTGGCAATTCGCGCCGACCAAAAAATTCGACGAGGCCGATTTCGGCAAATTCCTCGAGCTGTTGCCGCGCAAGCTGGAGGGGCGCGCGCTGCGCCATGTGGTCGAGGTGCGCAACGACAGTTTTTGCGCGCCCGATTTCATCGCGCTGCTGCGCAAGTTCGAAACGCCTGTGGTGTTCGCCGAGCACGGCAAATATCCAAATATTGCCGACGTGGTCAGCGATTTCGTCTACGCGCGGCTGCAGAAAGGCGACGACAACCTTGCGACCTGCTATCCGCCGAAGGCGCTGGATGCCTGGGCGAAGCGCTTGCAGATGTGGGCCGATGGCGGCGAGCCGGGTGACCTGCCGCGCGTCGACAGCGCAAAACCGAAGAAAATGCCGCGCGACGTGTTCGCCTATGTGATCCACGAGGGCAAGGTGCGCGCGCCGGCGGGTGCGATGGAATTGATCGCGCGGGTGAAGTAGTGGCGTTCATGTCCCGGGCGCGATGCAGCGTCCTTCACGCTGCTTCGCAGAACCGGGACCGTACCACGCACCGCGTTCCGTTACGGCCCCGGCTCTGCAGCGCACCGCTTCGCAAGTGCTACGCGCTGCGCTGCGTCCGGGGCACGCAGTCCTCAATCCAGCTTGATGCCGGTCTCGCGGATCAGCCTGGTCCAGCTCTCGTATTCGGACGCGACAAAGCTTTCGAGCTTGTCGTCCGGCACATCCCAGGCTTCGCCGCCGCTCTTCTCGAAGCGCTCCTTCAGATCGGGCAACGAGCTTCGGATTTCCGCGCGCAATTTTGCGATCGTCTCCGGCGGAGTTTTCGCGGGTGCAAAGATGCCGAGCCAGGAATCGACATCGAGCCCGGGCACGCCGGCTTCCGACATGGTGGGCACATCGGGCGCCAGTGGGCTGCGCTTCGACGACAGCACGGCGATGCCCCTCGCCTGCCCCGACTGCACATAGGGCAGCCCGGCTGCGATAGAATCGAAGAACAGATCGACGCGGCCCGCCAACAGATCCGTGAACGCCGGCGGCGAGCCCTTGTACGGTACTTCCAGCAGCTTGATGCCCGCGGCCTTCATGAACGCGGCGGCCGTCAGTTGCTGGCCGGTGCCGACGCCCGCGGTCGCAACCGTGATCGAACCCGGATTGGCCTTGGCCGCCGCGACGATGTCCTGCAATTTTGCTTGCGGCAAATCCTTGCGAGCGACCATCACATAGCCGAACTTGTAGACCAGCGCGACCGGCACGAAATCCTTCAGCGGGTCGTAACCGAGTTTTGCGTAGAGCGCAGAGTTGAAGGCCATGTTGGAGAGCCCGCCGACCAGCAGCGTGTAGCCATCCGGCTCGCTTTGCGCCGCGGCCTGCGTGCCCACCACGGTGCCGGCGCCGGGCTTGTTCTCGACCACAAACGCCTGCCCCATCCGCTTCGACAAAACGTCGGCGACCAGCCGCCCGACCAGATCGTAGCTGCCGCCCGGGGCGATCGGCACGATGATTTTTACGGTACGGTCGGGATACTTGGTCTGCGCCTGCGCGGCCGCGGCGCCGAAAGCGAGCGGCGCAAGCGCCACGGCGATGGAGGCCAGCGCACGAACAAATCGAACCATCGGTTTTCCCCCGGCGAGACCCGCCACCAACCTGTCACGTTTTATACTGGCACGCTTTCGCGCTGACGAAAGAGTCAAAAGCATTAACCGTATTTATCGAGAAATCGAATCGAATTTGCATCTTTGTAACGTGACCGCGCTCAGGGTTGACGCCTTTCAACACGGAGCCGGTCCGATGCAGATCGCAAAAGCGCGGTTTTGGATTCAGGAAGTCGTCACCACGGACCACCAGAACCTGTTTCTGGAATCCTATTTTCGATGCACCGGCCGCCCGCCCGAGCGGCAGGTGTTTCTCCGAAGCATCGCGGCTGACGTGTTCAGGCGCAGCTACACCGCGGGCTACTTCATCGACAATGAGATGGTCGGAGGTTACTGCCTGGTGCTCGAGCCGCCGCTGGTCGAGCTCGAACTGCTGCCCGCCGCGGTCCGCGACAGTCACGCCTTTCTTCGCAAGGTTGACGAACGCAACATGATCTCGCTGCCGATGCTGTGGCTCAACAAGGACTTGAGGGGACCGCGGCATTCGGTCTATCTGTGGACCGACATGCTGTCGTCGATCTACGAATTCGACCGCACCCACCTGCTCTACACCTACCAGATGCACGAGAAGCGAAACTGGAAGCTGTACAAGCGCGGCGGCAATTCCGCCAATATCTACGAGGGCGTGCTGGCGAATGGCGGGCTCGGCGGGGTCGATGTCGTCAACGTGGAAAATCTGGCGGCGAAGATCAACTTCCTCAAGCGGTTTTCAGGGCGTCGCCGGATGGCGCCGGCGATGCAGCCAGCCTATGTGGAAGCCCCGCCGCTACAAGCGCGCATAGAAGAAGAATTGCCGCATCGGCAATTAGCGGAAGCGGATGCCTGATCGAATAGAGCCAGGACGCCAGTAACGGGCCGACCAGAAAGCCCAATGCCTGCGTTGCACCAATAGCGCCCAGTGCGGCGCCGTGGGCGCTGGCGAAGGATGCAATCGCCGACACCGACGGCAACACCAGCGCCAGCGAAATGCCGAGCAATACCGACGCCAGCACCGCGGCGGATAATCCGTCGTCGAGCAAAGCCGTGAGATAAGCCGCGACGCCGATTAGCGCCCCGCAAATGATCAAGTTTTTCGGCCGGTCCGATTTGAGTTTTACGATCACCGCCTGTGCTGCGATCATGGCAACCGCGATCAGGAGAAACGCGTACGACGCCATCGAGACGGCAGCGGCGGCGGAGGCGTGAAAGCGGTCCTGCACGATAAACCCGGTGATCTGCATGGTGCCTAAAAACGCGATATGAAAGCCGGAACTCACGATCAGGCAGCAGACCAGCGTCGGTGTAAACGTCAAGCCGCCGACAACCCGCGGCAACGTCCGAAGCTCAGCTTTGCCACGCCTGGAAATGACGGCCAGCGCCGCCGCCAGCAGGATCGCCACGCCGCTGAAGCACCACAGGCCAGCGAGGCTTCCAAGCGGCGCAAGAAGCTGGACCACGCCGGGCCCGACCAGCGACCCCAATCCAAACGCCATCGATGCCGCCGCCATGCCGCCTACCCGCTCGGTAACGCCGGAATTATCAGCCAGATGCGCCTGGCTTGCCGGCAACACGCCTGCCGTGAGCGCGCCATGCAGCGTGCGGATGGCGATCAACCCCGCGAACACCAACGATGCCGACGCGCCGGATAATCCGATGTGGAGAACGGCAGCCAGCGCCGCCAGCAAGATTCCATAAGCGCTGAGTCCGAACAGCACGACCGGCAGCCGACCGAAGCTGTCGCTGGCGCGTCCCCATAACTGACTGGTCAGCAAGATGGCCGCCGCCGACGCGGTGAAGATCAGGCTGCTTTCGACTTCGGTGAGACCGATCGAGCGGGAGAGCGACGGCACAATTGCAAACACGACGGTCTGTCCCGCGCCAACCACCAGCACCGCGGCGAGAAGCAATGCCGTCGAGGGGTTGCGCAGCAACTTTCACCTCACATTGTCATGGGCAAAAATTTGGTCGCGTCGCGGTCTGGCGGGTCATACCCGGCACCGTCGGTGTTTCCGACTCAGTAGACACGCCAACATATTCGCGCTTGAATTGAAAATACAGCGGGAATGAATTTGATGGCCAAAGCGAAAAAACTGTTCACGATCGGCTACGAGCAGACGCCGTCGAAGGCGGTGCTGGACGAACTCGAAAATGCCGGCGTGAAGCTGCTGGTAGATGTGCGGGCGGTGGTCTCGTCCCGCCGCCCCGGCTTTTCCAAGAACCAGCTTGCCGCCGGCCTCGATGCGCGCGGCATTTCCTATCTGCATCTGAAGGGCCTGGGCACGCCGAAGGACGGCCGCCTCGCCGCGCGCAGCGGCGATATGAAGACGCTCGAACGTATCTACACAAAGCACCTGAAAACGCCGCAAGCAAAAGAAGAACTCGACGAGCTGTCGTCGCTGGTGCTGAAATCGGGACCGGTGTGCATCCTGTGCTACGAGCGCGATCACACACACTGCCATCGGAAGTGGATCGCGGAGATCATCGAAGACCGCGATGGCGTAAAGGTCGAAAATCTGTTGCCGTCACAACTCTGAGTAATTTGTTGCACGCGTTCGTCGCTGGACGGCCCGGCGCTTCCCATTTTTAATTTCATCGAGAGTTGCGTTGTGGTGTTGGGGTTGGGCTCCCATGCGTTGGGGTATTGCGTTGCGCGCGTCGTGCGTGGCCGCGGCCGTGATGGCCTGCGGCGCCGATCGCGCACATGCACAGCAACTCGATCCCGATGTGCCGCCAACCGACAGCCTCAGCGGCGGAGCGAAGGTCGAGCGCGTCCTGCTCTACGCCGGGTTCGACATCTGGCGCGCCGGCGGCAGTGGCTATGGCGGTTTCTATTGGGCGCCCGATGGCCTGAATAACGACGGCTTCATCACGCGGCTGTTCGTATCCAATGGCCTCGAGCGCTATGACGCCGGCTCGAAGCGTTTCAACACCAATATCGTCCGCGTCTCTCCGCTCGCCGGCTGGCGGCTCAGCCAAGGCACTTTCGAAATCAAGGTGTTTGCCGGTCCCGAACTGGAAAACCGCGTCCTGACGCCGGACGTCATCACGGCAACGTCGCGCGGCACCCATATCGGCGCGCGCGTGGCCACTGAGCTGTGGTGGGAGCCGGTGCCGGAAATGATGCTGACATCGGCCTTCTCCGCATCGACCAATGCCACCAGCCACAGTGCGCGCGCTGCCGCCGGATGGCGGCTGTTCGATCGGTTCTGGGCTGGTCCCGAAGTTTCCGCATCCAGCGATGATGTCAGCCAGCAAGTCCGCATCGGCGCGCACCTGACCGGCTTCAAATTTGCTGCGTTCGAATGGTCAGTTGCGGCCGGTTACGTCCAGGACAGTTTTCATCGCAACGGAATTTACGGTCGTATCGGCGTGCTGACGCGGCAGTAGTCGCTGCGACGGAGATCGCCAAGCCGCCGGCGCCGATGTCCGGCCATCGAATTGCATGGATTCCCTGCGTCATTCCGGGATGCGCCCTTCGTCGGCGGTAGCCGACGGAAGCGCAGACCCGGAATCCAGACGTTCAGCCGTGTTGCTGGATACCGGGTTCGCTCGTTTCACTCGCGCCCCGGAATGACGGTAGCTGAAATCAGCCCTTGGCGTCGCAGGCCCAGGCGCGGATGACGCATTCCTTGCCGCCGAATTCGTAGCATTTGCGGGTGGCGGCATTGAGCGAGCTCGAGATGCGCGGCTTGACCGCATAGCCGTGGGCGCCGCAGGGGTTGGTCATGTCGACGGCGAGAGCTGCACAGGCCCGCTTCATGGTCACGGTGGTGCAATCCCCCTTGCACTGCTTGCGGGCAGCGGCGAGTGCTGTGGCTTCGGCCGGATAGTCGAAGGCCTGGCCATAGGCGCCGCATTTGCCGACAGCGAATGCGCCGGCGGCCTGCGCGGGCCCAGCGAATTGCGGTCCGGCCAGCGCTAAAATCGACGCAACCACAAAGATCGCGCGACGCGCGAACGCTAAAAACGTCAAAAGCCCCTCCCCCGAGGTCGTAAGGGAAGCACGCTACCGCAGGGGCGTTTCAAACTGGTGAACGGGGAGCCTGTAGGGTGGGCAAAGGCGCGCTCTCCGCGCCGTGCCACCATGCCGCGCTTGCCGCTTTGTGGTGGGCACCCCATCGGGCGCGCGTTCGCGCGACCCGTTGGCTTTGCCCACCCTACGAATTCGGCCACGAATCTACGACGGCGCCAGCCGGGCCGCCTCGAGCGCCTGCGGGGTGTCGATATCGAGAAAAGCGCCATGGCCCTCGACCGGGACCTCAGCCACTGCCTCGCCGTGCTTGGCGATCAGGTGCCGGGCGCCGATATCGCCGTCCAGCGTCATCAGCTCCTTGAAGAACCGCCGCGACCACAGCACCGGGTTGCCGCGCCGGCCGTCACTGACCGGCAACGCGATCAGCCCGCCGCGGTCCGGGGCAAAGGCCGCGATCAACCGGTCGATCAAATGGGCGTCGATCAAAGGCATGTCGCCGAGGCAGACAATGGCGCCGTCGGCCTTTGCCGGGACGGCCGCGATGCCGGCTTTGACCGAACTGGCGAGCCCGTCGACAAAATCAGGGTTGTAGACGAAGTCGACCTTGAGACCGCGCAGCGCCTTTTCGACCTCCGCCGCCTGGTGTCCGGTCACCACCGTCACATGCGACGCTTTGGAAGCCAGCACCTGCTCGGCGACGATTCGGACCAGCGGCTTGCCGCCGATTTCGGCCAGCAACTTGTTGGGTCCGCCCATCCGGGTCGAACGCCCCGCCGCCAGGATTACGGCTGCGATACTGCGACTTTCGCCGGGGCGCTCCGGCACGCGCGGCTGCGGCCGGGTCACGATCTCCATCAGCAAGCCGCCGACGCCCATGCCGGTGAGATCCGCGCGCGTGACTTTGAGCCCCGCGAGCAGCCGCATCAGCACCCAATCGAAACCGTTTTCCACCGGCGAGCGCGCACAGCCCGGTGCGCCCAGCACCGGCACGCCGCCGGCATTGCCAATCAGCAAGAGGTTGCCGGGATCGACCGGCATGCCGAAATGTTCGATGGCGCCGCCGACATGTTCGATCGCCGCCGGGATTACGTCGCGCCGGTCAGCGATGGCCGAGGCGCCGAACACGATCACAAGCTCGGCGCCGAGCCCGAGCAGTTCCTTGATCGCCGCCGCCAGCGCATCTTCATCATGCGCCACGCGGCGCTCGGCGATGATGGTGGCGCCCGCGGGCGCAAGGCGCTCGGATGTGACGCGCAGGGTCTTCTCGATCACCTTTGGCGCCAAACCCGGCAGCAAGGTCGAGACGATGCCGACGCGCTTGATGGTGTAAGGCGCGACCCGCATTTTGCCGCCATCGACCGCGGCCACCGCCGCGTCGCACAGCCTCGCTTCGACGCCGAACGGAATCAGTTTTACGGTGGCGATCATCTCGCCTTCGACCACGGGCTTGAACGCCGCCAGCGTTGCAAAGGTAATGGCTTCATCGACGCCGTTGATGCGGTCGACCGCGGCGCGGTCCACCACCAGCACGCCGGCTTTCGCAGCAAACAGGTTGGCGCGGCCGGTGAAGGCACGCTCGACATTGACGCCGTCGCCGGCGACGGCCTGCGCGATGCTGGCGGCGGCGACATCTTCCGACACGTCGCCGTCTTCCAAGCGAACGACGACAACCTCTTTGACGCCGGCGTGGGTCAGCGCCTCGACTTCTACAGGCCCGATCGTAGTGCCTTTCTTCAGCACCAGCGATCCTTGCCGCAGGGTGTGGACGGTGACGCCGCCGACGGCGTCCTTTGGGCTGGCCGGACCGAACTTCATGCCGCACGCTCTTTGGGCAGCCGTAACGTCGCGGTAATCTCGGCCATGATCGCGACCGCGATCTCCGACGGCGACACCGCGCCAATGTTCAACCCGATCGGCGCGTGGATGCGCGCGACGTCGGCATCACTCGCGCCCTGCGCCTTCAGCCGTTCGCCACGCTTGGCATGGGTTTTGCGCGAACCCAATGCGCCGATATAGAAGCAACCGCGCTCGAAGGCGTGCAGCAGTGCCGGATCGTCGATCTTCGGGTCATGCGTCACCGCGACGAATGCGGTGTAGTGATCGACATTGAGCGGCGGCAGCGCCACGTCGGGCCAGTCGGCGAACAGCGGCACGTTGGGAAAACGCTCCGGCGAGGCGAACGCCGTGCGCGGATCGACCACATAGACGTCGTAGTCCAGCGAGCGCGCCAGCGGCGCCAGCGCCTGGCTGATATGAACCGCGCCGATGATGACCAGGCGCGCGGTCGGCGCGTAGACATTGAGAAACAGCTTTTTGCCGTCGGCCTCGATCATGCCGCTCTTGCCCATCCGCAATTGCTTGCTGAGCTCGGCATGCAGCGGATCGGCAGCAATATCCTTGGCCTTGACCATGCGCTGCCCGCCATCGACGACATCGGTGATCACGATCACCGGCCGCCGCGCTGCGCGCTCGGCATTGACCTCCGACAGCGTCTCAAGCTTCACGATTGGCCGACTTTCTCGACGAACACCCTTATGGTGCCGCCGCACGACAGGCCCACATTCCACGCCGTCTCGTCGGCGACGCCGAATTCCAGCATCTTCGGCTGGCCGCTGGCGATCACGTCGAGCGCTTCGGTGACCACGGCGCCCTCGACGCAGCCGCCGGAGACCGAACCCAGGAACGTGCCATCGTCGTTGATGACGAGGCTGGAGCCCGCGGGTCGCGGCGCCGAGCCCCAGGTCTCGACCACGGTGGCGAGCGCCACGCCGTGACCGGCCTTCTGCCAATCCTCGGCCGCTTTCAGAATATCTTCGTCGCGATTGAGCATGGAAGCCTCTCTTTACAGACGGAAACGTCAGGCCGCGGGGCGGATCAGGCTGCGGTGATGCGGCGGCGCCGAGGACAGTGCCGCAATCAGCCCCTCGATCGAACTCAAATTATGTACCGGGCGGAATTCGTCAACATGCGGCAGCATCATTTTGATGCCCTGCGCCTTGGCCTCGAAGCCTTGGAAACGCAGCAGCGGATTGAGCCAGATCAGCCGCCGGCAAGAGCGGTGCAGCCGGTCCATCTCGAATGCCAGCTTGTTGTCGGCTTCGCGCTCCAGCCCGTCCGAGATCAAGAGCACGATGGCGCCCTGCCCGAGCACGCGGCGGCCCCACAGCTTGTTGAAGGTGTGCAGCGAGGTGGCGATGCGGGTGCCGCCGGCCCAGTCCTCGACGCACGACGAACAGCTCGCCAGCGCCTCGTCGGGATCGCGCGCGCGCAACGCCCGCGTCACATTGGTGAGCCGGGTGCCGAACAGGAACACCGAGACGCGCTTGCGCGCGTCGGTGATGGCATGGAGGAAATGCAGGAACAGCCTTGTGTATTCGCTCATCGAGCCGGAGATATCGAGCAGTGCCACGATCGGCGCCGGTTTGTCGATCAGGCCAAGCCGCCTGATATCGACGATGTCGCCGCCGGTGCGCAAGGACCCGCGCAAGGTGCGGCGCAGGTCGAGCCGCAACCCGTGCGAATCGGGCTGATAGCGGCGGGTGCGCAATTCGGCCTGCGGCAATTTCATCTGCGCGATGGCGCGGGTGACCTGCGCGATCTCGGCAGCGCTCATCTGCGCGAAATCTTTTTTCTGCAGCACTTCCTTGTCGGACACCGACAGCCGCAATTCCTGCTCCTGGGCTTGCGGCACCTCGCTCATCGACGGCTGCGACAGCGCCTCCTGGACGCGGCGCGAGGCCGGGGGCGGCTTTTTCTTGGCGTGATCGGGCAGCGGAATCGAATCCAAGAGATGCTTCCATTCTTCCACAACCCGGAAGAACAGGTCGAACGCCTGCGCGAAGATCAGCGCGTGCTCGTGGCGTTTCACAAATATCGCTTCAAGCGTGGTGAAAACATCCGCGCGATTGCCGATGTCGATCACGCGCAGCGCGTTCAGCGCATCGATCACAGCGCCGGGGCCGACGGGAATCCCGGCGACCCGTAGCGCGCGGGCAAATCCGACCACGTTGTCTGCGATCAGGCCGGTGGGTGGGTTGAGATGATCGATGGGCATGGGATTGCGTTTACTCTCTCCATCGTCATTCCGGGCGCTCGCCTCTTGGCGAGCGAACCCGGAATCCAGCACCGAACTCCGACTTCTGGATTCCGGGTTCGCGCGAAGACGCGCGCCCCGGAATGACGAGCTTTAACTCTCGCTCGTCGCTTCCTTCAGCACCTTCTGCAGATTGTCGCCCTGCATCCGCGCGATGTCGTCCTGGTATTTCAACAGTGCACCCAGCGTGTCGCCTACCACCTGCGGGGTCAGCGAGCGGGCATCGAGTTCGGTCAGCGCGGTGGCCCAGTCGATGGTCTCGGCCACGCCCGGCGATTTATAGAAATCCTGCTCGCGCAGCGCCTGTACGAAGCCGACGACCTGCTGCGACAGCTTTGCGGAAATGCCGGGCACGCGCGACTTGACGATCGCCAGTTCACGCTCGGCGGAGGGATAATCGACCCAGTGATACAGACAACGCCGCTTCAGCGCGTCGTGAATTTCCCGGGTGCGGTTCGACGTGACGATGACGATCGGCGGTTGAGGCGCCTTGACAGTGCCCAACTCAGGAATTGTCACCTGAAAATCGCTGAGGATTTCCAGCAAGTAGGCTTCGAACGCCTCGTCGGCGCGGTCGAGTTCGTCGATCAAGAGCACCGGCGCGCCGGCGACATCGGGCTCCAGCGCCTGCAGCAGCGGCCGCTTGATCAGATAGCGTTCGGCGAAAATATCGCTGGAAAGCTGATCGCGATCTGTATCGCCAGCCGCTTCCGCCAGACGGATCGCGATCATCTGCGACGCGCTGTTCCACTCGTACACGGCGGAGGCAACATCGAGCCCCTCATAACATTGCAGCCGGATCAGCTTGCGGCCCAGCGCCGCCGACAGCACTTTTGCGATCTCGGTCTTGCCGACGCCGGCCTCGCCTTCCAGAAACAGCGGCCGGCCCATGCGCAGCGACAGATACACCACCGTCGCCAGCGAACGCTCGGCGAGATAGCCACGCGAGGTCAGCATCTCGAGCGTCGCATCGACGGAGGTGGGCAGCGCCGATGCACTCATGAGAGACTCAATCTTGATACAGCAAGAATTGGCAAAATTACGCCTTGCCGTTGGCGGCATCGACGGCGCGGCGCGCCAGCACTGCAATCAGATGCGCGCGATATTCCGCGCTGCCGTGCAGGTCGCTGTTGAGGCCATCCGCCGGCACCGACAGGCCGTCGAGACCTTTTGAGTTGAAGCGCTTCTTTAGCGCCTCCTCGAATGACGTAACGCGGAACACGCCTTCCGAGCCGGCGCCGGTGACGGCAACGCGCACATCCGACGGCCGCTTGGCGACGAACACGCCGACCAGCGCATAGCGCGAGGCCTGATTGCGGAATTTGATATAGGCCGCCTTCTTCGGCACCGGGAACATCACTTTGGTGATGATCTCGTCGGTTTCCAGCGAGGTCGTGAACAGCCCCTGGAAAAACTCTTCCGGCTTGAGTCGGCGCTTGTTGGTGACAATGGTGGCGCCGAGCGCGAGGCACGCGGCGGGGTAATCGGCGGTGGGATCGTTGTTGGCGAGCGAACCGCCGATGGTGCCCTTGTGACGCACCGCCGGATCGCCGATCAGGCCGGCCAGTTCGGCCAATGCCGGGATCGCCTCGCCGACAATAGGTGAATTGGCGACTTCGGCATGCCGCGCGGTGGCGCCGATCACCAGCGAGCGCCCCTTCATTTCGATGCCGTCAAGACCTTCGATATGGGAGAGATCGACCAGGTGCGGCGGGCTCGCGAGCCGCTGCTTCATCACCGGCAGCAGCGTGTGGCCGCCGGCGATCAGTTTTGCGTCTTCGTTCTTGACCAGCAGGTTTGCGGCCTGCCGCACGGTCGCCGGACGATGATACTTGAATTCGTACATGGATGTTTCCTAATCGCCCTGCGATCGTATTTTTATGCGAGGTCTGAGTTCGCCATCGCCTTGGCGCCCGCCGCGATCGACAGAACGATGTTCTGATAGCCGGTGCAGCGGCAGAGGTTGCCCTCGAGCTCTTCGCGAATGGTGTGGTCGGAAAGATCATGGCCCTTGCGGTGCACCAGATCGACCGCGGTCATGATCATGCCGGGGGTACAGAAGCCGCATTGCAGGCCATGGTGCTCGCGGAACGCCTCCTGCATCGGATGCAGCGGCGCGCCGTCGGCGGCGAGGCCCTCGATGGTCTTGACCTCGTGTCCGTCGGCCATGACCGCCAGCGTGGTGCAGGCTTTGACCGCCTTGCCGTCGAGATGCACGACGCAGGCGCCGCATTGCGAGGTGTCGCAGCCGACATGGGTGCCGGTGAGCCGCAGATTCTCGCGCAGAAACTGCACCAGCAGCGTGCGCGGATCGACATTGGCGTTAACGGGATTGCCGTTCACGATCAGGGAGATTTTGGCCATCAGCACTCTCTTCATCTGCGCCCCTTTACGAGGCAGCGCAGTCATTTCAAATCATCGCAACGCCATAATATGGGCCATCCCGGCAATGAGCAACCTCCGAGCCATGCGTCATTGCGAGGAGCACTTGCGACGAAGCAATCCAGTTTTGTACCCCTAGCGCTGGATTGCTTCGCTTCGCTCGCAATGACGGGGGCTAACCCTGTACGGCCTTGGCGAAATTGGCGAAAAATTCATCGGCCAGTTTCTTGGCCGATCCGTTGATCAGCCGTTGCCCAAGCTGCGCCAGCTTGCCGCCGATCTGCGCCTCGACGTCGTATTTGAGCAGCGTGCCGCCGTCCTGCTCGGTCAGCCCGACCGTGGCGCCGCCCTTGGCAAAGCCGGCGACGCCGCCCTCGCCCTCGCCGGAAATCTTGTAGCCATTGGGCGGATCGAGATCGCTCAAGGTGACCTTGCCCTTGAAGCGCGCCGACACCGGCCCGACCTTCATTTTCGCCACTGCGCGAAACCCGTTGTCTTCGGTTTTTTCCAGCTCTTCGCAGCCGGGGATGCAGGCTTTCAGCACCTCGGGATCGTTGAGCTTGCCCCATACCACCTCGCGCGGCGCCGCAAGCTGGACTTCGCCGTTCATTGTCATGGCCATGGGTGTCGCCTCCGGGTCGCTGCCGCCTGCTGTCGCGGCCTTCCCCAAGTAAAGCACAGGTACGGCAATTGAAAGGGGACCATGGGATGAGGAGCGATGCATATTCGCAGGCGCAGCAGGCAGCGCCGGCGGTTGGGGATTGGCAGACGCTGGCGGGAATGGTTAGGTCGCGCGCAATGAGCAGCTCTTTGTCGCCCCTCCTCGCACCGATGTTCTCCGGCGCCGCCATGCGCGTGGTCTGCGACGATGCGGCTACGCTCCAGCACATGCTCGACTTCGAAGCCGCACTTGCGCGCGCCGAAGCCGCGGTGGGCGTGATTCCGGCGAGCGCCGCGGGCCCGATTGCGAAGGCCTGCAAGGCCGAGACGTTCGACATCGCCGCGCTGGCCGAGGCCGCCGCCCGCGCCGGCAATCTGGCGATTCCGCTGGTCAAGGCGCTCACCGCCAATGTTGCCAAGGCAGATGCGGAGGCTGCCCGTTATGTGCACTGGGGCGCCACCAGCCAGGACGTGATCGACACCGCGACCATGCTCACCTTGCGCGCCGCCATCGACGCGCTGCTGCCGGATCTCGACCGCGCCATCGCCGGCTTCGCCAAACTCGCAAAGCGACATCGCGACACCGCGATGGTGGCGCGGACCTGGCTGCAACACGCGCTGCCGATGCCGTTCGGCTTGAAACTTGCGGAATATGCCGCGGCGCTGCATCGCTCGCGCGCGCGATTGAAACGGCTGCGCAGCGAGGGTCTGGCGCTGCAATTCGGCGGCGCTGCGGGCACGCTGGCGGCGCTCGGCGACAAGGGTATTGCGGTGGCGGAAAAACTCGCGGCCGAGCTAAAACTACCGTTGCCGGATGCGCCGTGGCATACTCATCGCGACCGTATCGCGGAAGCCGCTTCCGTATTCGCGATTCTCTGCGGCAGTTGCGGCAAGATCGCCCGCGACGTGTCATTGATGATGCAGACCGATGTGGCCGAAGCGTTCGAACCTTCAGGCGAAGGCCGCGGCGGCTCGTCGACCATGCCGCACAAGCGCAACCCGGTGGCAGCCGCGACTGCGCTGGCCGCCGCGGCGATGGCGCCCAATCTGGCGGCGACGATTTTTGCCGCACAAGTGCAGGATCACGAGCGCAGCGCCGGTCACTGGCATGCGGAATGGCCGACGCTTCCGACACTGCAACTGGTCACGTCAGGTGCGCTCGCGGCCATTGTCGACATCGCCGAGGGGCTAGAAGTCGATGCCGCGCGGATGCGGGTCAATCTCGACGCCACCCATGGGCTGATTATGGCGGAAGCCGTGACGTTTGCCCTTGCCGAGAAGATCGGCAAGAGCGACGCCCATCATCTGGTGGAAGCCGCAGCTAAGAAAGCCGTCGCTGAGAAACAGCATCTGCGCGAGGTACTGACGAGCGATCCCAAAGTCACAACGCATCTGAGTGCAGACAAAATCACAAAACTGTTCGAGCCGATGGCCTATCAGGGCGTTTCGCAAGCGCTGATCGACCGGCTGCTGGCGTCGATAAATGAGAAGCAAAACTAACCCCAGTCGTCATTGCCGGGCTTGACCCGGCAATCCATCTTCTTCGAAAAAATTTCTTGCGAAGAGGATGGATACGCGGGTCAAGCCCGCGTATGACGCGGAGAAACCGGGAGGAATATTCCATGCCCATGATAGATGCCGGCGACGGCTGCCTGCTCAACGTCTCCGTCGAGGGCCGCGACGGCGGACCGACCCTGATGCTGTCGAATTCGCTGGGCTGCACCTTGCAGATGTGGGAGCCGCAGATGGCGGGGCTGACCAAACAGTTTCGCGTGGTGCGTTACGACCGCCGCGGCCACGGCAAATCCGGCGTGCCGCCCGGCCCCTATTCGATGGAACGGTTCGGCAAAGACGTGCTGGCGATATTGGACGATCTCAACATCGCGAAGACGCACTGGTGCGGATTGTCGATGGGCGGCATGGTCGGACAATGGCTGGGGGCTAACGCGCCCGATCGCTTCGACCGCATCATTCTGTCCAACACCGCCTGCTACTATCCCGATCCGACCAACTGGCTCAACCGCATCAAGGCGGTGAAGGAAGGCGGCATCGCCGCCGTGGCAGACACCGTGATCGCCGGCTGGCTGACCGCGGATTTCCGCGAACGCGAGCCTGAGATCGCCGCACGGATGAAGGCGATGCTGGTCGCATCTCCGGTGCAAGGCTATCTCGCCTGCTGCGAGGCGCTGAGCACGCTCGACCAGCGCGCGCTGCTGCCGAAGGTCAAAAACCCTGTTCTGGTGATCGCCGGCCGCCACGATCCGGCGACCCCGGTTGCCGCCGGTGAATATATCCGCAGCAACATTCCCGGCGCGAGCATGACCATTCTGGATGCCGCGCATATTTCCAATGTCGAGCAGCCGCACGCCTTCACCGAAACGGTGGTCGGTTTCCTGACGCAACGATAACCGGAGGCGACCCATGGACGATCAACAACGCCGCGACGACGGCATGGCGCAGCGCAGAAAAGTGCTCGGCGATGCCTGGGTCGACAAATCGGCCGCCAACAAGAATTCATTCAACGCCGAGTTCCTCGATTTGATCACGCGCCATGCCTGGGCCGATATCTGGACCCGGCCGCATTTCGACCACCGCACCCGCCGCGTTCTCGTGATCGGCACCCTGGTCGCATTAGGCCAATGGGATGAATTCCGCCTGCATGTGCGCGCGGCGCTGACCGAAGGCGGCTTTTCGCCCGACGATATCAAGGAGATTTTGCTGCAACAGGCGATCTATTGCGGCGTCCCCGCCGCCAACCATGCCATCAAGGAAGCGCTAGCGATTGTTCAGGAGTTGGGGCTGCTGAAGGGATAGATATGTTCTCCGTCATTGCGAGCGCAGCGAAGCAATCCAGCAAGACAAGAACTGGATTGCTTCGTCGCTACGCTCCTCGCAATGACGGATCTGTCGTGCTCTGCTCGATTTGAGCTTCGCGCTGAACCGGGCGTTCGACCACCAGCACGATTGCGGTACCCAGCAGCAGCAGCAACTCGGTCGCGTGCAACCGAAGTGCTGCGGTCTCGCCGACCTGTGAGGCCATCACCATGCTGGCGAAGCTGATCAGGCTGCCGATCGCCAATGCCATCGCCAGCGCTTCATCGCATCCGCCGGATTTGCGGATCGCCGGCCGGGTGATGAAAAACACGAACAGCGCGAAGAACGCGACCACGGTCAGCTTGCCCAGCGCCAGCAGCCACGCGAAACGCACCGTGCTCATCGCTGCGAGATGCAGATGATCGCTGACGAACAGCGCGACCGAAATATTCGGCCGTTCGTAAAAGCCATGCACCGGCGAAATCATGATCTTGAAGGCGATGATGGTCCAGGTCGGAATGAAATAGGCCGCCAGCAGCGCGCCGTTGAACGTGCTGATCCGCCAGTTGGTGGAATTGATCGACATGCCGCTTCCCGCTTCGTCCGCTGCGCTCCGACAGGGAGCGGCGGCTTCGCGGGCGAGGTAACGCCGCTAAACTGCGACCGGCAATCTAAACCATTTGTTTACCTTAATGGCGCGGGAGGCGGATGGGAGTACCGCCGCGCCAATGTCGCCCCCCGAAGGCGGGACGACATCGGTGATTTCCTCGCCTCAAAAGAAAAATCCCGCCTTGCGGCGGGACTTTCCTCGGCTCTCACTCCAATTTGCGTCCGGACTAGCGGTCCTTCTGGTCCTTCTGGCCCTGCTGGCCACCCTGACGGTTCGGATCCTGCTGCTGCTGGCCGGGCTTTGCGCCGCCGCCCTGCTGCTGGCCGGGCTTCTGACCCGGGTTCTGATTCTGCTGGCCCGGATTCTGATTCTGGTTGGACATTCGGGATCTCCCTTTTTGCGTTGTTGGGAACACAACGGCGAGACAACGGCGAAGGCGAAGTTTGGTTTCGGAAAAATTGCCGGTTCCGGCGCGATCATTGCGTGGCGCCGGTCTGTCGCAATCGTGGCTTAAGGAACCGGGCTAAAAAACTACCCGTGTACAGATACTTGTGTCGCACCCCGCGCTGTTGCCGCTCCGGGTTCCCACTGTTAGAAAATGACCCGTGACGCGGCGTTCCGGCTGCCGGGGCCATCGCCGCGTTGCATGATGCGCGCATTCCGCAAAAGTGAACCGGTTTTGCGATCAGATACGCGCCAAGATAGCGGCAGCGCATGGATTATTTCGCCCAGCAACTCATCAACGGCATCGTGCTCGGCTCGATCTATGGCCTGATCGCGATCGGCTATACGATGGTCTACGGCATCGTCGGCATGATCAATTTCGCCCATGGCGACATTTTCATGATCGGCGGCTTTATCGCGCTGATCTCGTTCCTGATCCTGGTCTCGATCGGGCTGACCGCGGTTCCCCTGATCCTGATGATCGTCCTTTTGGTATCGATGGCGATCACGGCGCTTTATGGCTGGACCGTGGAGCGGATCGCCTACCGCCCGTTGCGGCATTCGTTCCGGCTGGCGCCGATGCTCTCAGCCATCGGCATGTCGTTCGTCCTGATCAACTATTCGCAGATCGCGCAAGGAGCTCGCGTAAAACCGGTGCCGCCGATCATCACCGGCGGCTACACGTTGCATGAGGGCAGCGGCGGGTTTGTGGTGCAGCTCTCCAACATCCAGATCGTCGTCGTCATCACCACCATCGTGCTGCTGGCGATCTTCACCTGGCTGGTGGCGCGCACAAGGCTTGGCCGCGACATGCGCGCCTGCGAACAGGACCAGACCATGGCGGCGCTGCTCGGCGTCGATGTCGACCGCACCATCTCGATGACGTTCGTGATCGGTGCCGCGCTCGCCGCGGTCGCCGGCATGATGTACCTGCTCTATTACGGGCTGGTCGATTTCTTCATGGGCTTTGTCGCCGGCATCAAGGCCTTCACCGCCGCGGTGCTGGGCGGCATCGGCTCGCTGCCCGGCGCGATGCTCGGCGGGCTGTTGATCGGCCTGATCGAAACGCTGTGGTCGGCATATTTCTCGGTCGAGTACAAGGACGTAGCTGCCTTCTCGATCCTGATCATCGTGCTGATTTTCCTTCCGACCGGTCTCTTGGGCCGGCCGGAAGTCGAAAAAGTTTGACGCCGTGGCGACACTCGTAACCGAACCGACTGCGTCGCGTGTTCCCGGCATCGCTTTCATCCTGAAGAAGGCATTGATATCGGCGCTGGTGGCGCTGGTGCTGTTCTCGCTGATGATCGGCATCCGTACCGAGGCCGGTCCTTCCGGGCAGTTGATCTACTGGACACGGTTCGGCGATCTCTTTGCCATGGTCGCGGCGGTGTTCGGCGGCAGCATCGTGGTCGAACTGCTCAGGCAATGGTGGGGCCCGGTCGGCACCATCCGGATCGTTCCGCCGCGGGTGCAGAGCGGCCTCGCCTTCGCGCGAAAACTGATCGCGCCGGTGCTGTTGCTCTTCACCTTCCTGGTGCCGGTGATTTTCTACGACCAGCGCTACATTCTCGATCTCGGCATTCTGGTGCTCACTTACGTGATGCTGGGATGGGGACTCAATGTCGTGGTCGGGCTCGCCGGCCTGCTCGATCTCGGCTACGTCGCATTCTACGCGGTCGGCGCCTATTCCTATGCGCTGCTGGCAACCAATTTCGGGCTGTCGTTCTGGGTCTGCCTGCCGCTGGCCGGCATCCTCGCAGCGTTCTGGGGTGTGCTGCTGGGTTTTCCGGTGCTGCGACTGCGCGGCGACTATCTCGCCATCGTCACGCTGGCATTCGGCGAGATCATCCGCCTCGTCATCATCAACTGGCAGAGCCTGACCGGCGGCCCGAACGGCGTCACCGGCATCCCGCGGCCCACTTTGTTCGGCATTCCGCTGACGCCCGGCGAGGACGGCCTCGCCGCCAAACTCGGCATCGAATTCTCGCCGACCCATCGCATCGTGTTTCTGTTCTATCTGATCCTGGCGCTGGCGCTGCTGACCAACTGGGTGACGATCCGCTTGCGCCGGCTGCCGATTGGCCGCGCCTGGGAAGCCTTGCGCGAGGACGAAGTCGGCTGCCGCGCGCTCGGCATCAACACCACCACGACAAAACTCACCGCCTTCGCTACCGGCGCGATGTTCGGCGGTTTTGCAGGCGCGTTCTTCGCCACGCGGCAGGGTTTTATCAGCCCGGAATCCTTCACCTTCCAGGAATCGGCGCTGGTGCTGGCAATCGTGGTGCTCGGCGGCATGGGCTCGCAACTCGGCGTCGCATTGGCCGCGCTGGCCATGATCGGCGGCTTCGAGCTTTTTCGGGGGCTCGATCAATACCGCATGCTGGTGTTCGGCGTCGCCATGGTGCTGCTGATGATCTGGCGGCCGCGCGGCCTGATCGGGCATCGCGCGCCGACGGTGTTCCTGCGGCACAGCCAGGCGATCTCATCCGACCTTGTCAAAGAGGGTCACGGATGAGCGGCAGCGACATCCTCGGCGTCGAAGGTCTGTCGATGCGCTTCGGCGGCATTGTCGCGGTCAACGATCTCTCCTTCAGTGCGCAGCGAAAAAAGATCACCGCGCTGATCGGGCCGAACGGCGCCGGCAAGACCACGGTGTTCAACTGCATCACCGGGTTCTACAAGCCCAGCAACGGAACGATGCGGCTGACGCACGATGACGGCACAGATATCCAGCTCGAGCGGCTCAACGACTTCCGCATTTCCAAACTGGCAAAAGTCGCGCGCACCTTCCAGAACATCCGGCTGTTTCCCGGCATGACCGCGCTGGAAAACCTGATGGTGGCGCAGCACAACGCGCTGATGCGCGCGTCGGGCTTTACCTTTCTCGGCTTGATCGGCTCGCCGGGTTACCGCGCGGCGGAAAAGCACGCCATCGATCTGGCGCGGCTCTGGCTCGACCGCATCGGCCTGTTGGAGCGCGCCGACGATGCCGCCGGCAATTTGCCCTATGGCGACCAGCGCCGCCTCGAAATCGCGCGCGCGATGTGCACCGAGCCGGCGCTGCTCTGCCTCGACGAACCCGCCGCCGGATTGAACGCGCGTGAAAGTGCCGCGCTGAGTGACTTGCTGCTCTCGATCCGCGCCGACCACGGCACCTCGATCCTGCTGATCGAGCACGACATGTCGGTGGTGATGGAAATTTCCGATCACGTCGTGGTGCTGGATTACGGCGTGAAGATCGCCGACGGCTCGCCGCAGCAGATCCGCGACAACCCGAAAGTGATCGCCGCCTATCTCGGCGCCGACGAGGAAGAAGCGCTCAAGGTGATGGAGAGCGGCACGTGACCGCGCCATCCACCGCGCCCCTGCTCGCGATCCGCGGCCTGCGCGCGGCCTATGGCAGGATCGAAGCGCTGAAGGGCGTCGACCTCGACATCAACCCCGGCGAGATCGTGGCGCTGATCGGCGCCAACGGCGCCGGCAAGTCGACGCTGATGATGACCATCTTCGGCAAGCCCCGCGCCCGCGCCGGTCAAATCGCATTCGACGGCCGCGACATCACCGACGTGCCGACGCACGAGATCGCGCGGATGCGGATCGCGCAGGCGCCGGAGGGCCGCCGGATTTTCCCGCGCATGAGCGTTGCGGAAAACCTGCAGATGGGCGCCGACGCCACCGATAGCAGCGAGGCCGACCGCGCCGCCGGGCTCGAGCGCGTGCTAACGCTGTTTCCGCGACTGAAGGAGCGCATGGCCCAGCGCGGCGGCACATTGAGCGGCGGCGAACAGCAGATGCTGGCGATCGGCCGCGCGCTGATGAGCCGCCCGCGACTGCTGATGCTGGATGAACCCTCGCTGGGCTTGGCACCGCTGATCGCCCGGCAGATCTTCGACGCGATCCGGACCCTCAACCGGCAGGACGGCCTCACCGTGCTGATCGTCGAGCAGAACGCCAACCATGCGCTACGCCTCGCCCATCGCGGCTATGTCATGGTCAACGGCCTGATCACGCTTGATGGCACCGGCACTGAGCTGCTGCAGCGCCCGGAAATTCGCGCGGCGTATCTGGAAGGTGGGCGGAGGGGTTAAGCGACCACGTCTCCACGAGTCGTCCCCGCGAAGGCGGGGACCCATAACCCCAGGCCCCTCGATTTAAGCGAAGAGTTTGCCCAACCGTCTTTGCATAACCGCAGCTACGGTGGTTATTGGTCCCCGCCTTCGCGGGGACGACATGGCACTGCGGCAAGATGCGGCGATCTCGCGCCGCAATTGCCCGAATTTTGCCGATGACTTCACGGCCAAATCAGCCGACAATGCACTTAAGTTCCAGCCCGGCGCGGGACCGCCGGGGGCTTCCCACCCAAGATCATCGCGAGGACCATCTATGAAACACTTAAAACTCATCGGCCTGGCACTGGGCGCGTCGCTGGCGCTGTCGACCGCGGCATTTGCGCAGGACATCACCATCGCGGTGGCGGGTCCGATGACCGGCGGCGAATCCGCGTTCGGCCGGCAATTGAAGAACGGCGCCGAACAGGCGATCACCGACTTCAACGCCGCGGGCGGCGTGCTCGGCAAGAAGCTCGCACTGTTCATCGGCGACGACGCCTGCGATCCGAAGCAGGCGCGCTCGGTGGCGGAAAAGATCGCGAGCTCAAAGATTCCGTTCGTGGCCGGACATTATTGTTCGTCCTCGTCGATCCCGGCCTCGGAAGCCTATGCCGACGGCAACGTCTTGCAGATCACGCCGGCCTCGACCAATCCGCTGTTCACCGAGCGCAAGCTCTGGAACGTGGCGCGGGTCTGCGGCCGTGACGACCAGCAGGGACTTGTGGCGGCGGATTACATCGCCAAGAACTACAAGGGCAAGAACGTCGCCATCCTCAACGACAAGACAACCTACGGCAAGGGCCTCGCGGACGAGACCAAGAAGGCGCTCAACAAGCAGGGCTTCACCGAAAAGATGTTCGAGTCCTACAACAAGGGCGACAAGGATTTCACCGCGATCGTCTCGCGGATGAAGCGCGACAATATCGACCTCGTCTATGTCGGCGGCTATCATCAGGAATCCGGATTGATCGTGCGCCAGATGCGCGACCAGGGCCTCAAGACCGTATTGATGGCCGGCGATGCGCTGGCCGACAAGGAGTTCGCCTCGATCACCGGCCCCGCCGGCGAAGGCACGCTGTTCACCTTCGGACCCGATCCGCGCAACAAGCCGACCGCAAAGAAGATCGTCGATGCGTTCAAGGCCAAGGGCGTCGATCCGGAAGGCTACACGCTCTACACCTATGCCGCGATGCAGGTATGGTCGCTGGCCGTCGCCAAGGCCGGCACCACCGATCCGAAGAAGGTGATGGAGACGATCAAGGGCGGCGCGTGGGATACCGTGATCGGCAAGATGGAGTTCGACGCCAAGGGCGACATCAAGCAGATCGACTATGTGGTCTATAAATGGGACGCCAAGGGCAACTACGCCGAGATCGATCCCGGCAAGGGGACGTAAGGTAACACTCGTCATGCGCGGGCTTGACCCGCGCATCCATCCATCTTCATGAAATCATTTTTCGAAGAAGATGGATTGCCGGGTCAAGCCCGGCAATGACGTGCGAACAAGGCAGGCGCGAGCTCGATCTCGCGCCGCTTCAACTGACACCAGTTAAAAATCAGCATCTCCGGGAGGATCTCATGTTCGTGCACCGCCGCATCGGGACATCGCTATTCGCCGCATTGACGCTGATCGCCGCAAGCCACGCGCTCGCGGACAGCGCGGTTCAGACCTATCCGCAAGAAGCCGGACTGTCGCCCGCGGGCCTCGCCCGCATCGACGCCTATATCAAGAACGAAATTGCGACCGAGAAGATTCCCGGCGCGCTGATGATGATCGAGCGGCACGGCAAGCTCGGCTACGCCGCAAGCTTCGGCGTCCGCGATCCCGGCACCAAGGCCCCGATGAGCGACGACACCATCTTCCGCATCTATTCGATGTCCAAGCCGATCACTTCCGTGGCCATCATGATGCTGGTCGAGGAAGGAAAACTTGGGCTCGACGATGCGGTGGCGAAATACATTCCGGCTTTCGCAAACGTGAAAGTGGGGGTTGAGCACAAAGACGAAGGGGGTATCAGGCTCGATCTCGTCGATGTGCGCCGTCCGATGACCATTCAGGATTTGTTGCGGCACACCTCCGGCATCACCTACGGCTTCTTCGGCGAAGGCGCTGTGAAGAAGGCTTATGTCGATGCGAAGATCTTTTCCGAGGATGTCGACAATGCCGGATTTGCCGAGCGGATCGCAAAGCTTCCCCTCGCCTATCAACCCGGCACGACCTGGGATTACAGCCATTCGACCGATATTCTCGGCCGGGTGGTCGAAGTGGTTTCGGGAAAATCACTTTATCAATTCGAGAAGGAGCGCATTCTCGATCCCTTGGGAATGAAGGACACCGCCTTCTATGTGACCGACCCGGCCAGGCAGCCGCTGATCGCCGAGCCGTTTCCGGCCGATCGCAAGATCGGCAATGACGCCGAGGTCAGCGATCCCCGCGTTTTGCGCAAATGGGAGTCCGGCGGCGGCGGCATGGTTTCGACCATCGGAGATTATGTGCGCTTCGCGCGGATGATCGCGAACGGCGGTACGCTTGACGGCAAGCGCTACCTGAGCCCGAAGACCGTCGCCTATATGGGATCGAACCATATCGGGCCGGCGGCGGGCGTGGTGCCCGGCCCGTATTATCTGCCGGGTCCCGGCTTCGGTTTCGGGCTCGGCTTCGCGGTGCGGACCGAGGCCGGCGTCAGTCCGATCGAAGGCTCGGTCGGGGAAATGAGCTGGTCGGGTGCGGCAGGCACCACCTTCTGGGTCGATCCCAAGGAAGACATGTTCGTGGTCTTCATGTCCCAAACCGTCTCGCAACGCGGCCGCATCCGCGCCGCGTTGAAGAATTTGGTGTACGGCGCGTTTGAGAAGTAGCGCCCTCTTAACCTCTCCCCGCTCTTCGCGGGGAGAGGTCGGGTCGCATCGTCAGATGCGAGCCGGGTGAGGGGCGAGGCAACGTGCCAAACAAAAATCGAAAACTCTCGGGTCGGAAGGCCTTCAACGCAGTAGCCGACCTGAGAATCCTCAATCGTGTTTAGCGTCCTGCCTCGCCCCTCACCCGAAGCCTGCGCTGCGCTCCGGCTTCGACCTCTCCCCGCGAAGAGCGGGGAGAGGTTAGAAGCTACCCAAAACTCTGCAGCGCCGGAAATGTCTCCAGCAGCCAGATGCTGGCATTCGACACCGTGCCGGTCAGAAACGCGATGCCGGTCAGCACCATCAGCACGCCCATCGCGCGCTCAACGCCGGCGAGATGCCGCTTCATCCGCGCAAACAACGACGAGAACTGTTCAACCATGAACGCCGCCAGCAGAAACGGAATGCCGAGGCCCGCGGAATACACCGCGAGAAGCCCCGCTCCTTTGGCAACCGTAGCCTCGGCCGCCGCAACCGAGAGGATCGCCGCCAATATCGGCCCGATGCACGGCGTCCAACCGAACGCGAACGCGAGACCCATCACATAGGCGCCCCACAGGCCCACCGGTTTTGGCGCGGTCAGCCGCCCTTCCCGCATCAAGAGCCCGATCCGCGTCAGCCCGAGGAAATGCAGGCCCATCACGATGATGACGATGCCGGCGACGATCGACAGCTCGGCCGACCAAGCGCGGATCAGCCCGCCGATGAAGGAGGCGCTGGCGCCGAGCGCCACGAAGACCGTGGAAAAGCCGAGCACGAACATGACAGCCGAGATCATCACCGCGCGCTTCGACGCCGACGCGGTCTCGTCGTTGGCGACGTGTTCGATGGTGGCGCCGGTGAGATAGATCAGATACGGCGGCACCAAGGGCAGCACGCAAGGCGACAGGAAGCTGACCAGGCCGGCGATCAATGCTGCGGGGATCGAGACATCGTGGATCATGTCCTCTCATGCACCGCGACGACGACTGGACGCAAGGCGCCTGAGCACTTTGTGATCTCCGCGTGATCGGGTTGACCGCCGCGCTGCGGTGCGGTCATCTGCCGGCAACCAGGGGCACGCGATGAAAAATCTCCTCACCGACATATCCGGCGTTCGCGTCGGCCACGCCGACGACGCCGCGCTCGCGTCGGGCGTCACCACAATAATTTTCGACCAGCCGGCGGTAGCGGCGATCGACGCGCGCGGCGGCGGGCCCGGCACCCGTGAAGGTGCAGTGCTCGACCTCGCCAACACGGTGGATCGGATCCACGGCATCGCGCTCGGCGGCGGCTCGGCGTTCGGGCTGGAAGCCGGCGGCGGCGTGCAGGCGTGGCTCGCCGAACAGGGCCGCGGTTTCGAGGTCCGCGGCGCCATCATCCCGATCGTGCCCGGCGCCATCGTGTTCGACCTGTTGAACGGCGGCGACAAGAAATGGGGCCGCTTCGCGCCGTACCGTGAACTTGGTTACGCCGCCGCGGCGGCCGCGAGCCAGGACTTCGCGCTCGGCAGCGCCGGCGCCGGGCTTGGAGCCACCACCGCGAATTTCAAGGGCGGCATCGGTTCGGCCTCGGCGGCAACGCAGGGCGGCGGCGTTCACGTCGCAGCGCTTGCGGTGGTCAACGCCGTCGGCACGGTCACGGTCGGCGACGGGCCGTGGTTCTGGGCGGCACCCTTTGAAATCGGCGGCGAATTCGGCGGACGCGGATTGCCGCCGTCGTTCACGCCGGAGATGCTGGCGATGCGGCTAAAAGGGGGTGCTGCGGCAACAGCCGCCGAGAACACTACGCTGGCGGTCGTCGTCACCGACGCCATTCTGACAAAACCGCAGGCCAAGCGGCTGGCGATGATCGCGCAGACCGGCTTTGCGCGGGCGATCTATCCGGTGCATGCGCCGCTCGACGGCGACGTCGTGTTCGCAGCCGCCACCTGCGAGAAGCCGATCGATCCGCTGGTCGGTCTCACCGAGCTTGGCATGGTCGCGGCCAATACGGTGGCACGCGCGATCGCACGCGGCGTGTATGCGGCCACCGCGCTGCCCTTCCCCGGCGCGCTGCCGGCGTGGCAGGATCGGTTTGGGAAATAGCGCGGAAGGCGTGCTTAGGCGGTGACCGACAGCGACGAGACGGCAGACGCTGAAATCGCCTGCGCCTCGCGCTGAATCAGTTGCTCGATGAAGTTGTAGGATGACGCGGCCGAGGTCGATGCCGACCCGGTCGGGGCCGATGTCATGGTGACCTTCGAGCCATCGGCATAGGTCAGCGATGTGGTGGTCGAGCCGTCGCCGTTAGTTGTCGAGGTGCTGGAGGCGTCGTCGAGGGCCTGCAACAGCGGATCCGAATCCGATCCGTCCGAATTGCCGACGTGATGGCGGTGACGATGGCCGTGACCGCCCGCGCCCTTCAAGGCCGATGACATCTCGTCGAGACTGACGGAGCCGTCGCCGTTTTGATCGAGCTTGCCGAACACATCGTCGGCCTGCGCGATGTTGCTGCCGCCGGCGCCCAGCGCATTCTCGAATTCGGATTTGCTGACCTGGCCGTCACCGTCGGCATCGAGCTGCGAGAACAGGTCCTTCAGCGCGTCGGAGCGGCTGGTTGGCGCAGCGCTGGACGATTGGCCCTGCGCCGCCAGCAGCGCGCTCATGGTCGCGGGCGACAGTCCGCCGCCCGGAGGGCATCCGCCCGAAGCCGGGCTGGTGTTGCTATCGGACGGCGCCGCGGCGGTCTGGCCGAAGCCGGCGGCGCCTTGCGCCGAAGAGGATTTTTTCGAGGTCAGCGATTGCAGCGCGTCGAATGCCGACGAAAGCGCGCCGAGGCCAAGCAGCATGACATACTCCCACAAACGCCGCGCCGGCGCGGCCACAACCCACACGCCGATTTGTCAGCAAGCGGCGTGCCATGCTGGAAATGCCAGTAAACAGCGGGTTTTTCGCTTTGCCGACGCGTCCAGCACCCGGCAATCCATGCCGCCGCGGCAGAATTTTCCCTCGCCCCGGCGCATTCTCCATGTTACGCGAAGCCGCCCGAACACACGGAAACGTCCATGTCTCAACCCTTCGCGCCGCGTCCCCTCGTCATTGCGCCATCGATCCTGGCGGCGGATTTCGCCAAGCTCGGCGAAGAGGTCCGCGCCGTCGATGCGGCGGGCGCCGACTGGATGCATCTCGACGTGATGGACGGGCATTTCGTGCCGAATATTTCCTACGGCCCCGATGTCATCAAGGCGATGCGGCCGCACACCAGTAAGATCTTCGATGCGCATCTGATGATTGCGCCGTGCGATCCCTATCTCGAAGCCTTTGCGAAAGCCGGCTGCGACCACATCACCGTGCATGCCGAAGCCGGCCCGCACCTGCATCGCTCGCTGCAGGCGATCCGCGCGCTCGGCAAGAAGGCCGGCGTCTCGCTCAATCCGGGCACGCCGATCTCTGCGATCGAATATGTCATCGACCTGATCGACCTGGTGCTGGTGATGTCGGTCAACCCCGGTTTCGGCGGCCAGGCTTTTATTTCGTCCGCACTCGGTAAGATCGGCGATCTCAGGGCGATGACCGCGGGCCGGCCGATCGACATCGAAGTCGATGGCGGCGTGGGCCCGGATGTCGCGGGTCAGCTCGCCGCCGCCGGCGCCAACGCGTTCGTCGCCGGCTCCGCCGTGTTCAAGGGCGGCACGATGGAATCGTACAAAAAGAATATCGATGCGATCCGCGGTGCCGCAGCCGCCGCGCGCGGCGAGATGATCTAGCGCTTCTTCGGCGCTTCCAGCCCCTTCAACAGCAACGCCAGCAGAACGTCGATCCGCGCGGGAAGCGTCGGATCACTCCATTCCTCGGCATGCGCGGGATGGTGATAGCGGACGGTGGCGTCGAAAATCGCGCGCGACGACGCCTTGACGTCGGCGATGGCGAACGCGCCCTGCTTCACGCCGTCGGACAGGATATGCGCGATCTGTTCGGCGAGCTGTTGCTTGTACGCGCTCACCACATCACGCGCCTCCTGGGCCAGCGTCAGATAGGTCGCGAACATTTCGGGGTCGTCACAGACCTTGGTGTACTTGGCCGCAAACAGCGCGCGCAGCCAGCGCTCCAGCCGCGCCGGCGCCGGTCCCGGGGCTTCCGCGATCTTCTCCAGCGGCGCGCTGACGCGGTCGAGCCAGCGCTTCGCCACCGCGTCGCGCAGCGAGGCCTTGCTCGGAAAATGCCGGTAGACGCTGCCGTGGCTGACATCGAGCGCGCGCGCGACATCCACTACCGTGGCCTTTGCGAGGCCAAAGCGGCGCAGCACGTCCTCGGTGGCCTCGAGAATTCGCTCCGGCGTCAACACCACGGCTTCGTTCACGCGCGCACCTGTTTCTCTCCGTTGCGCCCAAGTTTTCGCGACGCGATCTGGTGAATTGTCATGGCCGGCCCCATTTAATGGCTGAGCTTTGCGGCTTGGGCTGCGAGATGGCGGGCGACGCGCTCGTTGAGCCAGCGCTGCAGTTGGGCGGTCAGATAAAAGATTTCGATGGTCATGGAGTAGTCCTCTTCAAGTCCGGGGCCCGCCGCTCGATCGGCCGGCAAGCCAGCGTGACGCCTCGATCCATAGCGTCGGATTGGATATAGCATATCGCGATGACAGATTTCAATATCTGTCAGTCAATGTTTCGTGATCAAAATGGGGCTTGCCCATGGTGGCCGAAACGACACCCCTGCCTGGCCCGCGTTTGTCTCACCGCAGCCGCTCTGTTAAAGCGCGGAGTAACCCCCAACCGTCAGAGTCGTCGATGATCCCCCGCTATAGTCGCCCGGAAATGGCCTCGATCTGGGAGCCGCAGACCCGCTTCAAGATCTGGTTCGAGATCGAGGCGCATGCGGCCGACGCGCAGGCCGAGCTTGGCGTGATTCCGAAGGACGCCGCCAAGACGATCTGGACCAAGGGCAAGGACGCGACCTTTAACGTCGAGCGCATCGACGAGATCGAGCGCGAGACCAAGCACGACGTCATCGCCTTCCTCACCCATCTCGCCGAAATCGTCGGCCCCGAGGCGCGCTTCGTGCATCAGGGCATGACCTCGTCCGACGTGCTCGACACCTGCCTCAACGTGCAGCTTACGCGCGCCGCGGACCTGTTGATCGCCGATATCGACAGAGTGCTGGCAAGCTTAAAGAAGCGCGCCTTCGAGCACAAAATGACGCCGACCATCGGCCGCTCCCATGGCATCCATGCCGAGCCGGTGACGTTCGGCCTAAAACTCGCTTACGCCTATGCGGAGTTTACCCGCGCACGCGAACGCCTGGTCACCGCGCGCAAGGACATCGCGACCTGCGCGATCTCAGGCGCGGTCGGCACCTTCGCCCAGATCGATCCGCGGGTGGAAGAACACGTCGCCAAGGCGATGGGGCTGACGCCGGAGCCGATCTCGACCCAGATCATCCCGCGCGATCGCCACGCGATGTATTTTGCCACGCTCGGCGTGATCGCGTCGTCGGTGGAGCGTCTTGCAACGGAAATCCGCCATTTGCAGCGCACCGAAGTGCTGGAGGCCGAGGAGTTCTTCTCCGAAGGCCAGAAGGGCTCGTCGGCGATGCCGCACAAGCGCAATCCGGTTTTCTCCGAAAACCTCACCGGCCTCGCCCGCATGGTGCGCGCCTATGTGACGCCGGCGCTGGAAAACGTCGTGCTGTGGCACGAGCGCGATATCTCGCATTCCTCCGCCGAGCGCATGATCGGCCCCGATGCCACGGTGACGCTCGATTTTGCCTTGAACCGGCTCGCCGGCCTGATCGAGAAGCTGTTGGTCTACCCTGCAAACATGCAGAAGAATCTCGACCGCCTCGGCGGCCTCGTGCATTCGCAGCGGCTGTTGATCGCGCTGACGCAAAAAGGCGCCAGCCGCGAGGACGCCTACAAATTCGTGCAGCGCAACGCTATGCCGGTATGGCGCGGCGAAGGCGATTTTCAGGTGCTTTTGAAAAACGACCCCGACGTGAAGAAATATCTGTCAGACGCCGAGATCGCCGAGCAGTTCGACCTCGGCTATCACTTCAAGCATGTCGACACGATTTTCAGGCGGGTGTTCGGATCCTCATCCTGAGGCGTCATTGCGAGCGGAGCGAAGCAATCCAGACCTTTGGACAGAAAAGAACTGGATTGCTTCGTCGCATGGCCTCCTCGCAATGACGAATTCAACGCCGCGTCCTAGCGTCCTCGCCGTCAGCCTTCGCCACGGCCATCACTTCAGCAAGACGCCTAGCCTTAGCATCCGCCTGCTGACCGGCCTCGGCGTCGCCGGCGACGCCCATATGGGCGAGACGGTCAAGCATCGCTCGCGGGTCCGCAAGGATCCGACGCAGCCCAATTTGCGCCAGGTGCATCTGATCCATACAGAACTGTTCGACGAATTGCGTGTAAAAGGATTTTCCGTGCAGCCCGGCGATCTCGGTGAGAACATCACCACCTCAGGCATCGACCTGCTGGCGCTGCCGGCCGGCACGCGCTTGCATCTTGGCGCGACCGCGGTGGTCGAGGTCACCGGCCTGCGCAATCCGTGCGTCCAGCTCAATACATTTCAAAAAGGCTTGATGGCAGCGACGCTGGACAAGGACGCCGCTGGCAATCTGATCCGCAAAGCCGGCATCATGAGCGTAGTGCTATCAGACGGCGACGTGCGACCGGGAGATGCCATTCGCGTTGAACTGCCGGCCATGCCGCATCAAGCACTGAAGCCGGTTTGACCGCTCCGCGCCGCTTGCGGCTGCGAAGCTGAAAGGCGCATCAGCACGAATGTAATCACCAGCACCGCCGCATAGACGCTAAGCTGCATCGCAGTCGGCTGGTCAGTGTATCCGATCAGGGTATGCAGCGCCTTGCCGGGGATAGAGGATTCATCCAGCAGCCACGACGTGTCCCAGACGACGTTACCCATCGCGGTCAGCCAGTTCGCTTTCTCAAGAAATGCCACGGCCTGCGCGGCCATCCCCGCCGCCAGCAGCGTGATCAGCACGGTCGTGACCGCGAAAAGCGAGCGCATGGGAATGCTGATCAGGCCCGCATAGGTGAGCATGCAGACCAACGCGCCCAGCACAAGGCCGATCATGCCACCGAGTGCCAGGCTCGCCGCCGAACCGCCGTCACTGGTGACGATGCCATAGAGAAAAAGTGCTACCTCGCTGCCCTCCCGCAGCACCGCGACGCCGACGACGATCGCGAGGGCAAGCAGCGATTTCGAGCCGTCGGCCACGGCCTGCCCGATGGCGCGGACTTCGCTCGCCAGTTCGCGGCCGTGCCGCGCCATCCAGACATTGTGCCAGGTCAGCATCACCACCGCGATGCCGAGTATAGTCGCGTTGAACAATTCCTGCCCCATGCCGGCAAACAGGTTCGACAGCGCGCCGGCAAAGGCTGCCACCAGACATGCGCCGATAACGCCGCCGATAACACTGCCGCCGATCCAGAGATTGCGATGCGGGACTGTGCGCGTCACCGCGAGCACGATGCCGATGATCAAACCGGCCTCGAACACCTCGCGGAAGACGATGATCAGCGCTGCGAGCACGAGCGGTTACTTCACGATGACGTTGCCGATGGCGACGTCTTCGTTGTATTCGTCCACGAACTTGTATTTGCCCGGCTTTTGCGCCCGCACGTTGACGACGGCCTCGCTGTTGGCCGCGATCACCTTTTCGATCTTCAACGGTTTGCTTTCGAATTCCATCGCCTTGGCGTCGAGATTCTTTACCTTGATGGTGAAGGCGGTATTGGCGGGAACGGTCACTTCCGCAGGCGTGAACTTCTTGTCCTTGTAGCTCAGCTGAACCTCGGTGGCTTGCTGGGCCTGTGCGCCGGCCGCCAGCAACGCGCCGAAAACCATGGCGGCAATCGTCGTCGAAAACTTACGCGCGAGTGACATGATCGTTCCTTCAATGCGAGTGAGACGGCGTTTCATACGCTGTTATCAGCAGCGCCGTCGCGAGGCAAAAAGACGCGCGCTGATTGGAGATATTCTAAGCGTGGCGATTGGAGAGATTCTAAATTGCGACGTTTGTTCAACTGCCATCGATCATCCGCGCCGCCACGCGATCGCGTTTGACGACGTGATGCCAGATCGCCGCGCCGATGTGGATTAAGATCAGCGCCAGCAGGACATAGGCAAAAAAGATATGCCTCGACTCATAGGCAGCCGCCGCGGCCTTGTCGGGCGAAGTGATCTGCGGCACGCGGAACAGCCCGAACCAGTCGGCATAGTTCGGGTCGCGCGCGCCCGAATGCGCCCAGCCCAGCATCGCAACCAGAATCGTGACGGCATAGAGCGCACCGTGGATGATGCCGGCCGCGAGCCGTTCCCATTGTGGCGTATCGGCCGGCAGCGCCGGTACCGGATTGATCCAGCGCCAGATCAGCCTGGTAACCGTCAGCAGCAGAACAACGTACCCGATATCGGCGTGAATCGATCGGTAGAAAAACCGGTCGGGCCGCGCCGGGAAGTGGTTCATCCACCAGCCATAGGCGAGCATGCCGATGATGAGGACGCCAAGGCTCCAGTGAAACAAGCGGGAGAGGCTTCCCCAGCTCGAATTGGTATTGCGGATCATGAACGGGACGCGCCTCTCAAGACTTGCGATGATGCCACGAAAGGCCACGCGCTCCGCGGTTGTGCAAGACGCTTTTCCGTTATTGCGGAACCGGCTGGAATAGTTCGAAACTGGTAACCAAATCGGGCTAACCTTCGACCATGCCGGCAAGCCAGACCATTCTCGTACTCGATTCCGGCCTCGGCGGCCTCACGGTGTTGCGCGAGGTCGTCAAGGCGCGGCCCGACGCGCGCTATATCTATGTCGCCGACGACGCGTTTTTTCCCTACGGCCATCACAGCGAGGAGCAGATCATCGCGCGGGTGGTGCCGCTGACAGGCGAATTGATCGCGGCGCACGCGCCCGATCTCGTCGTGATCGCCTGCAACACGGCTTCGACTTTGGTGCTGTCGCACCTACGCGCAGAATACCAGGTGCCGTTCGTCGGCACCGTGCCCGCAATAAAACCGGCCTGCGCGCGCTCCAGAACAAAACGCGTGTCGGTGCTCGGCACCAAGGGCACCGTCAAGCGCGAATACACGCAAGGACTGATCCGCGATTTCGCGCAAGGCTGCCAGGTGACCCTGGTCGGCTCGGCGAGTCTCGCCGCACTGGCTGAAGCCGCACTGCGTGGCAGTCATGTCAGCGATCAGGCGATAGCGGCCGAGGTCGCGCCGTGTTTTGTCGCCGATGCCGGCGACGATTCCATCCGCACCGACACCGTGGTGATGGCCTGCACGCATTATCCTTTGATGATGGACCGGCTGGTGGCACTGGCGCCGTGGCCGGTGGACTGGATCGATCCCGCGCCCGCGATCGCACGTCGCGTCGTGGATTTGCTGGGCGCAGGCAACGCCGGCGCCGACCCTGCCGGCGCGGAAATGATTTTCACCTCCGGGCAGCGGCCCGCGCTGACGCAAGCGCTGGCGCCGTTTTTCGGCGACCGGGTTCCTGCCTGAGGCCGCTACGCTCGTCATTGCGAGCGTAAGCGAAGCAATCCAGAAGCCGCGAGCGAAGACTGGATTGCTTCGTCGCTTGCGCTCCTCGCAATGACGACCTTTCCAGCGCCGCAGTCCCCTGCTAACTTCGGTCTACAGGGAGTAAAAAACATGATCAGAAAAATTCTGCTTGGATTGACCATTGTCGCGTTTACCTGCACCGGCGCCGCGTTCGCGCAGGGCATCAAACGCACGCCGCTGCAAAAGATCGACTTTCCGGCCGGCTACACCACGGTGACCGCAATCGCGGAAATCCCGGTTGGTGGATCGGCGGGCCGCCACACCCACCCCGGAGTCGAGACCGGCTATGTCATCGAGGGCGAAGGCGAGCTGATTATCGAGGGCCAGCCGATCACGGTTTTGAAGCCCGGCGTGTCCTGGGCGATTCCTGCCGGCACCATTCACGACGCCAAAGTCGCCGGCGACAAACCGTTGAAAATCATGGCGATTTATATCGTGGAAAAAGACAAGCCGCTGGCGACCCCGGCGCCGTAAGGTATAGAACCAACTGGCCTCAAGCCGGTTGGTTTATGCTAGATCAGTGGGCCGGCAACGGTTGTCCGATTTGCCGGCCCTCTGACGTGGGAACCCGAGTGAGAAGATGCGCGGAACGGTCCGAAAAATTTCAATGCCGCGCCGCCTCGTCGTCGATCTCATGCATGCGTCACAGCGCGTGCCGTTCGTCTCGCTGCAGCGGACCCTCGACATCAGGCCATTGATCGAGGCGCGGGCCGCGTCCGCGCAGCGCCCCGGCTGGGCGGCGATCTTCGCCAAGGCGTTCTGCCTGGTGGCGCGCGAAGAGCCGGTGCTGCGCACGCTTTATGTCAAATGGCCGTGGCCGCATTTTTATCAACTGCCGCGCAGCGTCGGGATGGTCGCGATTGCGCGGACCGAAGACGGCGAGGACTGCGTTCTGCCGCAAAAAATCAGCGCCGCGGACGAGTTTTCGCTCGCCGAAGTCGATGCGCTGATTCGCCATGCCAAAACCGCACGGATCGACGACGTGCCGGCTTTCCGGAAAATCCTGCGCGCCACGAGGTTGCCGCTGCCGCTGCGCCGCATGGTCTGGGCGGTGGGTCTCAATTTCGGCCGCCAGCGCGCCAATTATTTCGGCAGCTTTGGGATCACTTCGGTCGCGGCCTACGGCGCGGGCGAGTTGCATGCGCTGAGCCCGGGGCCGTTTATCGTCAGTTATGGCGTGGTGGGACCCAACCAGACCATCGACGTGGTGATCCGCTGGGATCACCGGGTCACCGATGCAGCGTTGATTGCGGAGACGCTGACCCGGCTGGAACAGGTACTGAACACCGCAATCGCGGCTGAATTGCTGAGCCATCGGCAGATATCGGAGCCGAAAGCAGTCCGCGCGGTCGCGACCTGACGACCTTTGGTCGTCATTCCGGGATGGTCCGCAAGGACCAGACCCGGAATCTCGAGATTCCGGGTTCGATGCTTCGCATCGCCCCGGAATGACGTTTTGGGACCGGTTCTGCCCGGTTTAGCCGCCAAATCCGGCCCGTTTCGTTTGACATACCGGCGATTTCTCCCTAAGAAACGCCTGCTCGCGGGCCGGTTTCGGCCCGCGTTGCGTTTCGCGACCCGTGGTCTGCCCTCGCTTGAAGGATGGATCTGTCGGCACCGGGAAATTCCCGGCGCACAGGAGGGCGCGTCTCCTCAAATCGTCAACAGCAAAGAGGACGCGATGACAAAGCGCAGTGAGGCGAAATACAAGATCGATCGCCGTATGGGCCAGAATATCTGGGGCCGCCCGAAGAGCCCGGTGAACAAGCGTGAATACGGTCCCGGCCAGCACGGCCAGCGCCGCAAGGGCAAGCTCTCCGACTTCGGCGTGCAGCTCCGCGCCAAGCAGAAGTTGAAGGGCTATTACGCCAACATTTCCGAGCGCCAGTTCCACGGCATCTATGTCGAAGCCGGCCGCATGAAGGGCGACACCGGCGAAAACCTGATCGGCCTTTTGGAGCGCCGTCTCGACACCGTGGTCTATCGCGCAAAGTTCGTCGCCACCATGTTCGCCGCGCGCCAGTTCATCAACCACGGCCACGTCAAGGTGAACGGCCGCCGCGTCAACATTTCGAGCTTCAAGGTCAAGGTCGGCGACGTGGTCGAGGTCAAGGAATCCTCAAAACAACTCACCGTGGTGCTGGAAGCCAACCAGCTCGCCGAACGCGACGTGCCCGACTTCATCGAGGTCGATCACTCCAAGATGACGGCGAAGTTCGCCCGCATTCCGCATCTGTCGGATGTGCCGTTCGCCGTGCAGATGGAGCCGCATCTGATCGTCGAATTCTATTCGCGCTGATTTTTCTCGGCGCCGGACGAGAAAAGGCCCCGGTTTTGCCGGAGCCTTTTTTGTTAGGTTTTGTGCATTCCTCAATTCGTCATGCCCGGCCTTGTGCCGGGCATCCACGTCTTTATGCTTTGAACAAGCAAGACGTGGATGGCCGGGTCAAGCCCGGCCATGACGACATAGAGACGAGAAACTGCAATGCCCTACACCCCTACCCCACGCGACAAAAACGCGCCGCCGGTCCGCATCAACCTCTTGTCGGACACACAGACCCGCCCCACCCCGGGCATGCGCGAGGCAATCGCACGAGCAGACGTCGGCGACGAGCAGATCGGCGACGATCCGACCACGAACCTGTTGTGCGAACGCGTCGCCGGCCTGCTCGGCAAGGACGCCGCGGTGTTCATGCCGTCGGGCACCATGTGCAATGTCGCCGCCACGCTGTCGCATTGCCGCCCCGGCGACGAAATTCTTGCGCATGAGACCGCTCATATCATCGCCCGCGAAGGCGGCGCGCACGCAGCACTGGGCGGATTCCAAATCACGCGACTCACCGGCGCGGACGGAAAATTCAGCCTCGATACGTTTCGCGCGGCACTGCACCCGCGCACGCGCTACGAGCCGCCGCAGACCGTGGTCAGTGTCGAGCAAACCGCCAATATCGGCGGCGGCACGATCTGGAAAAAGGCCGACCTCGACGCCATCGCGGAAACCGCCAAGGCCCATGGCATGGTCACCCACATGGACGGCGCGCGGCTGCTGAACGCCTGTGTCGCCACCGGCATACCCGCGCGCGACATGTCTGCGGGGTGGGATTCAGTCTGGATCGATTTCTCCAAGGGTCTCGGCGCGCCTGTTGGCGCGGTGATGGCTGGATCGCACGCCTTCATCGACGAGGTCTGGCGCTGGAAGCAGCGGCTCGGCGGATCGATGCGCCAGTCCGGCGTCTGCGCCGCGGCCTGCATCTACGCGCTCGATCACAACATCGACCGGCTCGCGGACGATCATGCCAATGCCCGCGCGCTGGCGCGCGGGTTGTCGCAAATCGAAGGCATCGAGGTGCAACAACCGGAGACGAACCTGGTGTTCTTCAATCCCGCGGGCAGCGGTGTCCCGGGTGCGAAAATGGCCGCCGAACTGCGTCAGCGCGGCGTGCTGCTCGCGATGATGGACGGCCGGATCCGCGCCTGCACGCATCTCGATGTTGATGCTGCGATGATCGAAGAAACGGTCGGACTGGTGCGCGAGATCGTGCGGGCGGCGTAGAGCGTCCTGTCGTCCCCGCGAAGGCGGGGACGACATAGGGAATTCGGGCTATTTCTCCAGCGCCTCATAGATCAGCGTCTTCAACTGCAGCTGAATCCGTCCGCGCTGCGATGGCGTCTGCACCATCAGGATCGCGAACATATCGTCCTTCGGATCGATAAAGAAAAATGTGCCGCCGACGCCGTCCCATCGGTATTCGCCAAGCGGCCATCCAGGCGATGCCTGCGAGGTACGTACGGCAAAGCCGAGGCCGAAGCCGCTGGTCGGCCCCGGCCAGTAATCCGCATCGCGGGCGATCATTGTCTCCGGCCCGATGTGATCCGTCGTCATCAAGGCGACGGTTTCGGGTTTGAGATAACGGCGGCCCTCAAAGCTACCGCCGTTCAGCAGCATCTGCGCGAACCGTGCGTAATCCGTAATGGTCCCGCTCATCCCGGCGCCGCCGGATTCCCAGCGCCGCACGCGCGTCGGGTCGTAAGTCCCAAGCACAGGCCCGCTGGCGCGATCATCCGGCAACGGCTCGGCAATGCGCGGACGCTTCGCCGCGCCGGTGACATAGAACGCGGTGTCGGCCATGCCCAAGGGATCGAGCAGCCGTTCCTTCTCGAACTGATAGAGCGATTTCCCGGAGATCACTTCGATAACGCGGCCGAGGATATCGGTCGAATGGCTGTAATCCCACAGCGTGCCCGGTTGCTCCGCCAGCGGCAGTTTGGCGAGGCGCGCGGCGAACTGCGCATTGTCGAAGTCGCCGTCGAACAGATCGGACTGCGCGTAGAGTTTTCGCACCGGGTCAGCGCCGGTGAAGCCGTAAGTCAGCCCCGAGGTGTGCCGCAGCAGGTCCTCGATGGTGATCGGGCGGCCGAGCGGTTCGCGCGCGACGCCGACCTTCACGTCCGCAAAAGCCGGAATGTATTTTGACAATGGATCGGCAAGCTTAAGCTTGCCGTCCTCGACCAGCATCATCGCAGCAACGCTGGTGATCGGCTTCGACATCGAATAGAGCCGGAAGATCGTATCCGGCGTCATCGGAAGCCCGGTCGCGACATCGCGGACGCCAGAGCTTTCGAAATAGACCGGCTTGCCATGCTGCTGGATCAGCAGGACCGCCCCGGGGATTTTGCCGGTGGCGATTTCGTTGCGCAGATAATCGCCGGCACGCTCCAGTTTTATGCGCGAGAAGGTCCGCGCGGCGCCGCCTTCAGCACAAAGCCGATCGAGCGGCGCGCCGGTCGCAATCGCGAGGCCGGCTGCGAAGCACAGCCCGCGCGCGAAAACCTCAGTTCTCCATGGCTTCATAGATCAGCTTCTTCAGCGCCGGCTGGATACGCTGGCGTTGCGAGGGCGTCTGCTCCATCAGCACGAAGAACATGTCCTGCTTGCGGTCGATGATGAAATAGCAACCGCTGGCGCCGTCCCATTTCAGTTCGCCAAGCGAGCCCGGCGGCGGCGGTTTGGCGTTGCCGGGGTCTGTGCGCACGCCGAAGCCGAGACCGAAACCAAAGCCGTCGCCCGGAAAATAGAAAAAATCGCGTCCGACGCCAGACTTCGGACCGACGTGATCGGCCGCCATCTCGTCAAAAGCTTTCTGGCTGAGATACTGCTTGCCGTCGAGCGAGCCGCCATTGAGCAGCATCTGCGAAAAGCGCGCAAAATCCCTGATGGTCGAGACCATACCGCCGCCGCCGGATTCCCATTTCATCATCCGCTTGGCGGTGCGGTCATTGCCGACGCGATAGTCATTATCAGTCGGCAACGGCTCGGCCAGCAGCGCCAGCTTGGCCGGGTCGGTCACGTAAAAACTGGTGTCGGGCATCCCTAAGGGATCGAGCAGCTTTTCCTTCTCGAATGCGAGAAGCGATTTTCCCGAAATGACCTCGACCACCCGGCCCAGCACGTCGGTCGAATGGCCGTAATCCCACAGCTTACCCGGCTGCTCCGCCAGCGGCAGCCTGGCGATGCGATCGGCGAATTCCTCGTTGTTGAAATCGCCGCCATAGATCAGCGCGTTGGCGTAGACCTTCCGGACCAGGCTGTCGCCATAGAAGCCATAGGTAATTCCGGACGAATGCCGCATCAGGTCCAGGATCGTGATCGGCCGCTCCAAGGCTACCAGTTCGAGTTTCTTCTCGCCGTTATCGGCCTTCTTCTCGACTCCGACCTTGGCGGTCGCGAAGGACGGGATGTATTTCGAAACCGGATCGTCGAGCTTGAGCTTGCCCTCGTCGACCAGCATCATCGCGGCGACGCTGGTGATGGGCTTGGACATCGAATACACGGTGAAAATCGTATCGTCCGTCATCGGCTGCTTGGTCGCGACGTCGCGGACGCCGAATTTCTCGAAATAAACCGGCTTGCCATGCTGGGAGATCAGCACGATCGCGCCGGGGATTTTTCCGTCCGCAACCTCGCTCTTGAAAAACTCGGTGATGCGTTCAAGCTTTTGCGGATTGAAATGCGCGCCCGCGGGAATATCGAAGGTGCCTTCCGCCCGCGCGTCGACGGACGCCGCGCCGCTCAATAACGCCGCACAAACAAGCGACCGCAACACAAACCTTGTATTCATCCCTGCCCCCGTTTTTTCCGCGTCATGGCCGGGCTTGACCCGGCCATCCATCTTCTTCGAACGACTCTTGCGAAGATGGATGGATGCGCGGGTCAAGCCCGCGCATGACGCAGTACGTAAATCGCGCGCGCGTGCAAACTTGCAGCAAGTCTAGCGACCAGCATGACGAGCACAAGGTCTCAAGCCCAATCCAGCGCCTCGCGATGCAGCCGCGCGCTATCCTCGGAAAAGCAGCAGAAGATGACGTTGACGATGCTGGGCGCGGCAGCCAGTGCATCGATCACCGCTGTCACCGCGATCTTCGCGGCGCGATCGGCCGGGAAGCGATAGGCGCCGGTGGAGATCGCGGGAAATGCAATCGAAGCCAGGCCGTGGGCCTGGCACAACCCGATTGCGCGGCGATAGCAGGAGGCCAGCACTTCGTCCTCACCTTGGCTGCCGCCGTGCCACACCGGTCCGACGGCGTGAATGACATGCCGCGCCGGCAGACGATAACCTAACGTGATCTTGGCATCGCCGGTGGCGCAGCCATGAAGCGTGCGGCATTCGGCGACTAGCTCCGGTCCTGCCGCGCGATGGATCGCTCCATCGACGCCGCCGCCGCCCAGCAGCGACGTATTGGCGGCGTTGACGATGGCGTCAACGCTTAAGGTGGTGATGTCGGCGACGATGACGTCGAGCCGCACTGAGCCGATCTGGCGCGCGGCCAGGTTCAGGCGGACGCCGGGGCAGCTATCGTGACGCCCTTGTCGGCGAACAATTGCTGCAGCTCACCGGCCTGGAACATCTCGCGGATGATGTCGCAGCCGCCGACGAACTCGCCCTTTACGTAAAGCTGCGGAATGGTCGGCCAGTTGGAGTAGGTCTTGATGCCATCCCGGAGGTCGGCGGATTCGAGCACGTTCAGGCCTTTGTAGCCGACGCCGACGTGGTCGAGGATCTGAACCACCTGGCCGGAAAATCCGCACTGCGGAAACTGCGGCGTACCCTTCATGAACAGCACGACGTCGTTAGACTTCACTTCATTAGCGATGAATTGCTCAATGCTCATATTCGCGTCCTTTTGCGGCACAGCCGGAGGGCCGGCGACGGCCCCGTCAAATCAGGTACTTGGCATATATGTAGCCCGAAACCCTGGTGTAGCCCAAGTAAAATGCCGGGGAGCTGGCATGCGCGTCCCAAAGTCATTCCGGGGCGCTCGCGTAGCGGGCGAACCCGGAATCTCGAGATTCCGGGTCTGGTCCTTCGGACCATCCTGGAATGACCAATTCGTTTCGGGCGAGGCTTTTATCCGGCAACGGGCCCCCTATCTAGGACGGGCTGCTCTTTGGAACCCATCCGCCGGACTAACGTTCTCCTCCAAATCGGAGACTCCAGTGACGAACAGTGCATCCGCTGCGGCCCCGTTGGCTGGCCCCGCGCCGTCATTTTTCTCCGATTCCGCGACCCTTGCCGGGAAATTGACCGAGGCCTACCTCGCCGTCCGCAACGAGACCGAGCGCCGCGCCGCCCCGCTGTCGGCCGAGGACCAGTTGGTGCAGTCGATGCCCGACGCCAGCCCGGCGAAGTGGCATCGCGCCCATACCACCTGGTTCTTCGAGCAATTCCTGCTCGGCGAACACTGTCCCGGCTATACGCCTTATCATCCCGACTACGCCTTCCTGTTCAATTCCTATTACGTCAGCGCCGGTCCCCGGCATGCCCGCGCCCAGCGCGGTCACCTCACCCGCCCCGGCGCCGATGAGGTCACTGCCTACCGCCGGCATGTCGACGCCGCCGTGGTCAAATTTTTCCATGAAACCGACGAGCAAACGCTGGCGAATCTGGTGCCGCTGCTGGAAGTCGGCTTCAACCACGAGCAACAGCATCAGGAGCTGATGCTGACCGACATCCTGCACGCCTTTGCGCAAAACCCGATCCCGCCGGCCTACGATCCGGCCTGGATATTCCCGGCCTCGTCCCGCGGCGGCGACGACTGGATCACGCTTAACGAAGGCATCCACACCATCGGCCACGCCGGCGACAGCTTTCATTTCGACAACGAAAAACCGTCGCACCGCGCGCTGGTCGGGCCGGTAAGACTGGCGCGCAACCTCGTCACCAACGCCGAGTGGCTCGCCTTCATGAACGACGGCGGCTATTCGACGCCGACGCTGTGGCTGATGGACGGTTTTGCTGCCGCCGGCAACGAGGAATGGCAGGCGCCCGGCCACTGGCGAAACATCGATGGCGAATGGCGGATCATGACCTTGGGCGGATTGCAGCCGATCGATCCTGACGCCCCGGTCTGCCATGTCAGCTATTACGAGGCCGACGCGTTCGCGCGCTGGCGCGGCAAGCACCTGCCGACCGAAATGGAATGGGAAGTCGCGGCCCGCGCCGGGCAGCTCAACGACGCCTTCGGCATCGTCTGGCAGTGGACCCGCAGCGCCTATACGCCCTACCCGGGTTACCGCGCCATCGAAGGCGCGCTTGGCGAATACAACGGCAAGTTCATGATCAACCAACTGGTGCTGCGCGGCTCATCGCTGGCAACGCCCGACAACCACAGCCGCGTCACCTATCGCAATTTCTTTTATCCGCACCATCGCTGGCAATTCACGGGACTGCGCCTCGCCGATTACGGCGTCTGATTTTTTAATCGTCATTGCGAGCGAAGCGAAGCAATCCATGATGCAACAAACGAGTAAATGGAAGAATGGATTGCTTCGTCGCTGCGCTCCTCGCAATGACGGCGCGGTTCAAACTAAAATTATCACGCTGGGGAGACTGTCATGAATGTCCATGCTGCCGCTTTGGCAAAGGCGCACCGGTTCGACGAACGGACGTCGGCGTTCGCGGGCGATGTACTGGAAGGGTTGTCGCAGCAGCCCAAGCGGCTGTCGCCGAAATATTTCTATGACATCGCCGGCTCCGAACTGTTCGAGCAAATCACGCTGCTGCCGGAATATTACCCGACCCGCACCGAGCTCGGCATTTTGCGCGACCGCGCCACGGAGATCGCAGCGATCATCCCGAAGGGCGCGGCCTTGGTCGAGTTCGGCGCCGGCTCAACGACAAAAGTCCGGCTGCTGCTGAAAGAAAGCGAATTCGGCGCATATGTGCCGGTGGATATTTCAGGTGATTTCCTCAACGCGCAGGCCCGCGCGCTGCGCGAGGATTTTCCCACGCTCAACGTCTATCCGGTGACCGCGGATTTCACAGCACCTTTCGCATTGCCCGCGGCGGTGAAGGCGATGCCGAAGGTCGGGTTTTTCCCGGGCTCGACGCTCGGAAACTTCGAGCCGCATGAGGCCTGCGGTTTCCTGCGCACCGCGCGCGAAATTCTGGGATCGGGCGCGCAGATGATCATCGGCGTCGATCTCGAAAAGGACGAACGCGTACTATACGACGCCTATAACGACGCCGCCGGCGTGACCGCGCGTTTCAATCTCAACGTCCTGGTCCGCATCAACGCCGAACTTGGCGGCAATTTCGACATCTCGGCGTTTGTCCATCGCGCCATCTACAACCGCGAGCGTCATCGCATCGAGATGCATCTGATCAGCCGCAAGGCGCAGAGCGTGAGGCTTCTCGGCCGCAGCTTCTCATTTCGATCAGGCGAAAGCATCCACACCGAGAGCAGCTACAAATACAGCCTCGACCGCTTCACCGCGCTGGCGCGCGGCTCGGGCTGGACGCCCCGAGCGTCATGGACCGATGCCGACGGCATGTTCTCGGTTCACGCGCTGGTGGCGTCGGACCAGGGCGCGAATCCATAAAACCAGGCGTCGGCGAACGTCCGCTTTGGTGCGCATAACGGACTCTGACATCCGCATAACGGACTCTGACATCGCGCCGCATCCGGAACCTGCCAATTTTAACCCCGCGCCACCCTTCCTCCTGCGCGGGGTGCCGTATATGAGTGAGTCACTTGATCGACGCACGCGCGGACAAGCATTTCGACCGGGGCCCGGGGCAGCATGATAAATCGATTTACGACGGCGCAATCCACCGTGGCGATGCGTCGTTGGGGGCGTCCCGCCATTGTGACGCTCGCGGCGATGGCCGCACTGACGGCGCTGACCGCCGGCGCGGCGGCGAAACAGGCGCGCCCCGCACCACCCACGGAGGCTGTGGCGCCGCGCGAGGCAGGCGAGCCGATCATGGCGATCGTGTCGATCAAGTCCCAGCAGGTCACGTTCTACGACGCCGACGGCTGGATCCTGCGCGCGCCGGTATCGACCGGAACCACGGGACGCGAGACGCCGGCCGGCGTCTTCGCCGTGCTCGAGAAGGACAAGGACCACCATTCGAGCATGTATGACGATGCCTGGATGCCGAACATGCAGCGCATCACCTGGAACGGTGTCGCGCTGCACGGCGGGCCGCTGCCCGGATATGCGGCCTCGCACGGCTGCGTGCGGATGCCCTATGGCTTTGCCGAGAAGCTGTTCGAAAAGACCTGGATCGGGATGCGCGTGATCATCTCGCCTAATGACGCCGAGCCGGTCGAGTTCTCCCACCCGGCACTGTTCGTGCCGAAGGCGGAGGCCATCGCGGCCGCGCCGGCCAGGGCCGAGGCGCTCGCGCGCGAGGCGGTCGAGGCTGCCAGGACGGCCGACGAAGCGAAGAAGGCTGCAGCGAAAGCGCCGCGCGAGACGGCATTACTGGCGGCGTCGCTGCGTAAACTGCAGGGACTCAAGGCCCGCGCCGACGCCGAGTTCGCCCGCGCCGACAGGGCGCTCGCTGCCGCCAGGACCGACGAGGCCAAGGCGCGGGCCGAGGACCTCAAGCAAAAGGCCGCCGCCAAGGCCGCGGACCTGGGGACGCAGCTCGACTCCGCCAAGGCCGCCGCGAAATCGAAGCTCGACGCCGCCGCCGCCGCAAAGGACGCCCTCAAGGCGGCCCAGACGAGGAAGGTCGATACCGCCAAGGCGGCGAGCGAGGCGAAGCTCGCGCTCGAGCCGGCGTCGATCTTCATCAGCCGCGCGACGCAGAAGCTTTACGTGCGGCGCAACACGCATAGACCGGCGCCGGACGGGGGCGGCGAGGTGTTCGACGCGACCATCGAGGTTCCGGTCACGATCCGCGATCCCGACAAGCCGATCGGCACGCATGTGTTCACGGCGCTGGCACGCAACGACGGGGGCCTGCGCTGGACCGCGGTCACGATCGACAACGCGGACGACGCCAAGGCCGCGCTCGATCGCATTACCATCCCGCGGGAGGTGCTTGAGCGCATCGCGCCGACTGCATTGCCGCGATCCTCCATCGTCATCTCGGACGAGCCGCTGAGCAAAGAGACCAACTATCGCACCGAGTTCGTCGCGGTGCTGAACAACCAGCCCCAGGGCGGCTTCATAACGCGCAAGCCTACGGCCAATGTCCAGGTTGCGAGCGGTAACGGCGGAGGCGCCGACTTCTTCGGCTTCCTTTTTCAGCGCAATCCGGAGCCCCAGCCTGCAAATACGCGCCGGCGCGGCGGCCAGCCCTATCCTCAGAGGCAACCGGGCTGGTGGTAAGACATGGTTGCTACGTGCCTTCCCCCACTCGCTCGACCAAATGCGCACGCGAGGGTGCGGGGTCGAACCGGTCGGCGAAATATTGCGTTTCGTGGGCCACCAGTCCGTCGCGGAATTCCATGATGCTCACCGTGTAAGACGGGATGCCGTCATAGCTAAGCACGAATTCGGTAACCCAGAGATCGCCGCTGCCGATAATCCGCCGGACCGTAAAACGTTTGTTGTTCGGCTGCACGAACCGGCTCTCCTGAATGTTGTGCCGGCCGCGGATCCGCTCGCCCGATTGTGGATAATCAAGCACGGCATCCTCGCGGTAGATTTCATGTTCGGCGTTGAAATCGTTCGCGTCCGAAGCATCCCAATGGCGCTGCAGCGCCGCCCGCACCGTTCGATCATCCATCGCAATCTCCCACGATGAGGTGTTCAGACACTCGATTTCGTCCACGCATCAAGTGATTGGACGCGCGCAAACCAGGCTTGCAGATTTTCGAATTCCATGACCGGCAACTGCGCTGCCGACGTATGCATCAGCGGCGAGGCAAGTGCGAAATCGGCGAGGGTGAGCTTGCCTTGCGCAATCCATTGTTTCCCCGCGAGGTGGCGATCGAGAACGAGCGCCGCTTGAGGGAGCAACGCCTCGCCGCGCGCAATCTCGCGTGGATCGGGTGCGCCCGAACCGGCTACAATTTTTTTCGACACCCGTTCGCGAATGATAAAGCCGGCGGCCGGGGCGAAATGACTGGCCGACCAGAAAAGCCAGCGATTTACATCGGCACGTGACGAAACATCCTGCGGGTAAATGTCCTGTTCAGGCGATTTATCCGCCAGATATTGCATGATCGCGTGGGACTCCCACAAATGAAATCCACCATCGACCAGGATGGGAACCCTTCCATTCGGGTTCAGGCGCAGAACTTCCGGCGTCTTGTGTTCACCTCTTGAAAGATCGACGACAACGCATTCCAGATTGAGGCCGAGGTGGTATGCCGTCAGCAACACACGCCGTGAATTCGAAGAGAGTGGGTGATAATAGAGACGCATCGTTTGTCCATCCTGATCCCGGACCGCGAATTGGTCTAAGTGCTGGGCCGATTCAATCACAGGAGCGATTTCGACATTTCGCTGGTCCTGGACCACCCTAGACGCTCATACAGGGGTACGCCCATCCGTGTCGCGTGAAGAACGGAAAACGACACACCACGCCTGGTCAACTCGGCTTCCCCCGCATCCATCAAGAACTTTCCCAAGCCTCGCTTGCGATAATCTGGTTCTACAAACACATTCAGTACGTAACCACGCTTGTCATGGCTCGGATGAGAAGGGTGCGGCGGCCAATCGATCAGCATCAGACCGATGCCAGCGACCGGGTTTCCATCATCCTCCAGGATGAACCCAAAATACGATCCGTCAGCCAATCGCGGCGTTAGCCATTCCCGAAAGTGCAAGGTCATCGTGCGCAGAACTTCTTCGGTTCGCCCGAGTGCGTTGGAGGCCCGAAACATTTCCTCCCGATGCCTGCAAACGAGATCGATGTCGGTAGCCGTCAAACCTCGCGTCGTCAGCATTCGCAAGCGTCCTTTCGTGACGTTCCCTTCTCCCTCGCCCCGCTTGCGGGGAGTCTCTTGTCCCGGGCGCGATGCAGCACGCAGTGCTGCTTCGCAGAACCGGGACCGTACGAAGCGCCGGTGTTTGGAACGGTCCCGGCTCTGCGGTGCACCGTCAAGAGACGCTGCACCGCGTCCGGGACACGATCTCGAACACCAACTAATTGCCGGATACGATTCAACTCAAATTCATCACACTCCGGACTCCGCCGCGCCCGATTGCAGCGAGATCGATTCCCATACCGCGACGATGATCATGATCGCGGTGGTCAGGATCGACAGCAGCAGCGGCGACAGGCCGCCGGCAAACCAGCCAAGCACGCCCAGCGCAATGATGCCGGCGCCGTGGGATAATTGAAGAAAGCCGCGAATGGTGTGCTTGAACAAAATGGTTCCGAGCAGAAACAGCAGCGGCCCGCCGATCGCGCTCAGCACGGTGTTGAGATCGGAGTGGCCGGCCGGATGTTTCAGCACCAGTTCATCGGCCACCGCCGCCAGAATGATGCCGGCCACGATCGGCATGTGCAGATAGGTGTAGGCCAGCCGCGCCAGCCGTCCCGGTTCGCTGGCTTTTGAAATCAGCTCGGAGCCGGCTTCGGCGCCCTTGTGGAAATAGATCCACCACATCGCGAGCGCGCCGACAAAGGCCGACAGGAACGCGCCGACCGTCTCGGTGGTCCAGGCCAATTCGGAAAATGTCGCCCCGGTGACGACGATGGATTCGCCGAGCGCGATGATGATGAACCCGGCGCAGCGCTCCGCCATGTGACCGCCTTCGACCACCCAGTCCGCCACCTCAGACGCGCCATATTTCGGGATCCAGAACCGCACCGCCGGCGAGAGGTATTCGATTCCCAGCGCCGCCGCCCACAGCGCCAGCCGCGCATTCCCCTCCGCAAAACCGCCCGCGATCCAGAAGATGGCCGACGCCGACAGCCAGGCCGTAATACGGATCGCGTTCATGCGCGCCAGTGTTCGGGCGCGCGGTGTCGACAACCACAGAAAGACTGTCTTGCCGACCTGCATCGCGGCATAGGCGAGCGCGAACCACAGCCCGCGCGATTCGAACGCCTGCGGAATCGAGGTCGAGAGCACGAGCCCGCCGAGCATCAGCAGGAACAGCAGGATGCGGACCGGCGTCAGTTCGGGATTGAGCCAGTTGGTAATCCAGGAGGTGTAAACCCAGACCCACCATACCGCCAGGAACAGCAATGTGGTTTGCGCCAGCCCAAGCGGCGTGAGGCGGCCCAGCAGCGTGTGGGAAATCTGCGTGACCGCGAAAACGAACACCAGGTCAAAAAACAGTTCGGCGTAGGTGACGCGGCTGTGCTGATGCGGCGCGACCTGACGATAGAGCGCGCCGCGTTCGATGTCAGTTGCCACGCACGCGCCTCCTTGCCGGAGTTAAGCTTCCGGCACCCCGGTTTGCAGCGCGAGCGCGTGAAGCACGCCGCCCATCTGGCCCTGCAGCGATTGATAGACGATCTGGTGCTGCTGGACGCGGGATTTTCCGCGGAACGATTCCGAGATCACGGTCGCGGCATAATGGTCGCCGTCGCCGGCGAGATCACGGATCGTCACCTGCGCGTCCGGGATCGCAGCCTTGATCATGGTTTCGATGTCCCGGGCGTCCATTGGCATCCAGTCGTCTCCCAAATCGCTCGAATCCGGCTAAGAGCTTAACGCGGACGCCCATTGGCGTCACGCATTCCCGCAAACTATCCGCTGCCTGCCTCTTTCAAAGGCCGCCTCGACCGCACATTTGATCAAAAACGCCGATTGCCTGGAGAAGGTTGATCATGAAGCTCCCCGGCCCCGACCACCCCATCGCCATCACGCCCAACCCGAAGCGCGTCCGCGTCTTAACCGGCGGCGCCGTGATCGCCAACACGACGCATGCCTTGACCCTGAAAGAGGCGAGCTACCCGGCGGTCCAGTACATTCCGCGCGAGGATGCCAATATGGCGCTGCTGTCGCGCTCGGATCGGACAACGCACTGCCCCTACAAGGGCGACGCCAGCTATTTTAGCGTCACCGCCGGCGGCAAGGCGCTGGAAAATTCGATCTGGACCTACGAGACGCCCTTCCCGGCGATGACGGAAATCTCCGGCCATTTGGCGTTCTATCCGGACAAGGTCAAGATCGAGGAGAGCTAGAGCAGTCCTCGTGTCCCGGCGCGGTGCGGCATTCTAAGGCGATGCGAAGCATCGCCGAGCATGCCGCTCCGCAGAGCCGGGACCGTTACGAACGCCGGTGTTTGGTGCGGTCCCGGTTCTGCGAAGCAGCGCTGCGCGCCGCATCGCGCCCGGGACACGATGAACCACGCGTTCCCCGGATGCTGTGCAGCGCGCCGCCCTTCGCGGCGTGGTGCGCTGCTAAGCCGGGGTCCAGCTTGCTCGCTTAACCGGGGTCCCGGCTCTGCGGAGCGGCATGACAGGGCGATGCTTTCGTATCGCCCTTGAATGCCGCACCGCGTCCGGGAAACGAGAATGGTTGCGCCAGGCGTGGCTTGCCAGCAAAATGGCATGGCCGCCGGGGTGTCCACGACAATTAAAAAAAGGAGCAGCCATGAAGCGCAACAGCAGGCTCACGATTGCGGGTGCCGCGGCGGTGGCTGCCGTCCTGGGCGGCACGGCGATTTACGCGCAGAAGCAGGACAAGTACGCGCTGACGACGCCGAGCGGCATCGCATTCTCCGACTTTAAGGGATATGAGGACTGGGCGGTGGTCTCTTCCGCCCGGACCGACGAAGTGCTCAAGGTGATCGTCGCCAACCCGGCCATGATCGAGGCCTACAAGGCCGGCGTTCCGGGCAACGGCCAGCCTTTCCCGGATGGCTCCAAAATCGCCAAGCTGCAGTGGAAGCCGAAAAAGAGCACGGAGGCCCCCTTCGTCGTCGATGTGCCGGATGTCTTCACGCAAGCTTTTGTCATCGAAAAGGACAGCAAGCGATTTCCGGAAAGCGGCGGATGGGGCTACGCGCTGTTCAACTACGAAGCCGCATCCGACGCCTTCACCGCCGATCCCAGCCCCTCGGACTGCGGCCACGCCTGCCATGTGGCCGTGAAGGCGAAGGACCACATCTTCCACCCGTACCAGAAGCGTTGAAGCGGGCGTGCTCCGAATTCTCGTTCCCCGGACGCAGCGCAGTGCGCGCCCTTGCGCGTAGTGCGCTGCAGAGCCGGGGCCCAGCTATCTTGGCTCAAGCGGGGTCCCGGCTCTGCGGAGCAGCGCTACGCGCTGCACCGCGTCCGGGACAAGTAAGACGCTACACCCTGAAGATCGTCAGCCCCAATATCAGCAGCACCAGGAAGATCACCACGAAGACGTAGAACAGGAATCTCGCGACGTCGGCGGACGCGGCCGATACGCCGGTGAAGCCGAGGATACCGGCGACGATCGATACCAGGAAAAAGATCAGCGCCCATTTGAGAATTGTCATCGGTCCGCTCCATAACTTTGCGATGGCCACAACGGCGTACCGCCGGGATAGTTCCTTAATTTGAACTTTGGCCTTGCCGAACGCCGCTCCCGGCGGCAACATCCGCGTGCAACCTTGCCGGGGGGCGCTATGACATCGATTTCACAGACGGCGGCAGCCGCCGAGGTTCGTGCAGCGCCAAAGGCGGTCAGCCGCAATCTCTCGCTGGACCGCGCCCGCACCTTCCTCACGATCATCGTCCTCATTCACCACGCGGTAATCCCCTACACCTATTTCGGTCATACCGATCCCAAGTCGTGGATCGGGTTTGACTGCGTCGTGCTCGCCACCGACAGCTTCTTCATGGCGATGTTCTTTTTCCTGTCCGGCCTGTTCGTGTGGCCGAGCCTTCGCCACAAGTCGCCGGGGTCGTTTTTTCGCGACCGCCTGCTCAGGCTCGGCCTGCCGTTTGCGATCGCGGCATTCACCATCATCCCGATCGCCTATTACGCCATCGAGTTGCGGCAGCACCCGGCGACCGGCTTTACGGAGTTCTGGTGGAAGACCATCACCGTCGGGCCATGGCCGAGTGGCCCGTTATGGTTTCTCTGGGTGCTGTTGACGTTCGATCTAACCGCAAGCCTGCTGTACCGGCTGTCGCCGAACCTTCTCGATCCGATCAACCGGCTGTCGCTGCGCGCCTTCAACAAGCCGGCTGAATTTTTCCTGATCATGCTCGCGGTAACGATGGTCCTCTATGTCCCATCGCGGCTCTATTTCGGGGTCAACCACTGGTTCGAACTCGGACCGTTTTCGGTGCAGGCGAGCCGCATCCTGCTGTACGCGTCCTATTTCTTTATCGGAGCGGGAATAGGCGCCGCAAATTTCGAGCGCGGCTTGCTCAGCGCAGACGGCCAATTGGCGAAGAGCGGATGGGGCTGGATTGCCGCAACCCTGATTCCCTATTGCCTGCTGTGGGTGCTGATCTACATCAAACGCGAAATTTTAGGCAATCCCGGCGTGCTGCCGGTTTGGTACGAGACGTTCTACGGCATATTCTTCGTAGCCTTCAGCGCGGCCATTCTGTTCGCGATCCTGGCCTTCTTCCTGCGCTTCAAGCGATCCGGCTGGAGCGTGCTCGATCCGATGCAGAAGGACGCCTACGGCATCTTCCTGGTGCATTATGCGTTCGCGCTGTGGATCCAGTACTGGCTGTTCAACGTCGACCTGCCCGCGATCATCAAGGTATTGATCGGCTTCGCGTTCACGCTGGCGACGGGTTGGGCCTTGACGAGGGCGTTGCGGAAGATACCCGGCTCGCAGCGGGTGCTGTGATCGTCATTGCGAGCGAAGCGAAGCAACCCAGAAAGCCCGAGCAAAACTCTGGATTGCTTCGTCGCTGCGCTCCTCGCAATGACGCTCACGACGCCTTGCCGCTCATATAGGCCGGCAGCCAGCTTTCGAATTCGCCTTGCAGCGTCTTGACCGGCACCGGAGTTTCGCCGGCGATCTCGATCGCATCGCCGCCGGTGCTGCCGATGCGCGCGCAGGGCACGCCGACGCCTTTCATCTTCGCCAGCACCAGGCCGGCCTGCTCCACCGGCACGGTGACGATATATCGCGCCTGATCCTCGCCGAACCAGTATGCATGCGGCACGATCGATTGCGGCGCGGCCAGCAACCGCGCGCCGATGCCGCCCGCGATCGCCATCTCGGCAAGCGCGATCAGCAACCCGCCATCGGAAACGTCGTGGACCGCGGTCGCGGTGCCCGCATGGATCATGCCGCGCACCACATCGCCGTTGCGTTTTTCGGCGGCGAGATCGACCGGCGGCGGCGCGCCCTCTTCGCGGCCGCAGATGTCGCGCAAATAAACCGACTGGCCGAGCCAGCCGTGCGTGTCGCCGATCAGCAGGATCGCCTCGTCTTCGGCCTTGAACGCCAGCGTCGCCGACTTGGTGAAATCATCGAGCAGCCCGACGCCGCCAATCGACGGCGTCGGTAAAATGCCGCGGCCGTTGGTCTCGTTGTAGAGCGAGACGTTGCCGGACACGACCGGAAAATCCAGCGCGCGGCAGGCCTCCGCGATGCCCTTCAGGCAGCCGACGAACTGGCCCATGATCTCCGGCCGTTCCGGATTGCCGAAATTCAGATTGTCGGTGATCGCCAGCGGCCGGCCGCCGACCGCGGTGATGTTGCGCCAGGCCTCGGCCACCGCCTGCATGCCGCCTTGATAGGGATCGGCCTCGCAATAGCGCGGCGTGACGTCGACGGTAAGCGCGAGGCCCTTCGGTCCATCCTCGACCCGCACCACCGCGGCGTCGCCGCCGGGGCGCTGCACCGTGTTGCCGAGAATGACATGATCGTATTGCTCCCACACCCAGCGTTTTGAGCACAGCTCCGGCGTCGCGATCAGTTTTTCCAGCGCAGGCATGATGCCAATGGGCGGCGTCACATCGCGCGCGTGGATCACCGGAAGCAGCGGCGATTCCACATGCGGCCGGTCGTAGAGCGGCGCTTCGTCGCCCAATTCCTTGATCGGCAGATCGGCCATCACGTCGCCGCCGTGTTTTACCACAAAGCGCTTGCTCGGCGTCGTGTAGCCGACGACGGCAAAATCCAGCCCCCACTTTTTGAAGATCGCTTCGGCCTGCTTTTCCTTTTCCGGCTTCAGCACCATGAGCATGCGCTCCTGGCTTTCCGACAGCATCATCTCATAGGCGCTCATGCCGGTCTCGCGGGTCGGCACCGCGTCCAGATCGAGATCGACGCCGAGATCGCCCTTGGCGCCCATCTCCACCGCCGAGCAGGTCAAGCCGGCCGCGCCCATGTCCTGGATCGCGATCACGCAATCGGCTGCCATGATTTCGAGGCAGGCTTCCAGCAGCAGTTTTTCGGCGAAGGGATCGCCGACCTGCACGGTCGGACGCTTCTCGGCCGAGTCATCGTCGAACTCCGCCGACGCCATCGAGGCGCCGTGAATGCCGTCGCGGCCGGTCTTGGAGCCGAGATAGACGATCGGCATATTGACGCCGGACGCCGCCGCATAAAAAATCTTGTCGGTGTCGGCAAGCCCGACCGCCATCGCATTGACCAGGATATTGCCGTCATAGCGGGTGTGGAAACGCACCTGGCCGCCCACCGTCGGCACGCCGAACGAATTGCCGTAGCCGCCGACGCCGGCCACCACGCCCGACACGAGATGCCGCGTCTTCGGATGCTCCGGCGCACCAAAACTCAATGCATTGAGGCAGGCGATCGGCCGCGCGCCCATCGTGAACACGTCGCGCAAAATGCCGCCGACGCCGGTGGTCGCACCCTGATACGGCTCGATGTAGCTCGGGTGGTTGTGGCTTTCCATCTTGAACACCACCGCCTGCCCGTCGCCGATGTCGATCACGCCGGCATTCTCGCCCGGCCCCTGGATCACCCACGGCGCCGTGGTCGGCAATCCTCGCAGATGGATGCGCGAGGATTTATACGAGCAGTGCTCGTTCCACATCGCCGAGAAGATGCCGAGCTCGGTAAAACTCGGCACCCGGCCGATCAGCTTTAAAATGCGCTCGTATTCGTCCGGCTTGAGGCCGTGCGACGCGACGAGTTCGGGGGTGATTTTGGGTTCGTTGGGAATCATGATGCTCAAACGCGATTTAAGCCTCTTCTTAGGCACATCAAGCAGGAGGGAAAAGGGCTTTTCCCGCGTCTTTTCAACAATCCGCCTGATATCGGCGATGCCGTCCCCGCAAAGCGTTTGCGTGGGCCGCCGGGATCGGATTTAACGGCCCGAAATCCTTGATCGAATGCTGATCCTGTGGATGATTTGACCAACACCGCATTCGGCAGGCGCCCCGACCTGCATGTCGAAACGCAAGGCGAATTCGCCGGCTGGCGCACCTGGAGCCGCGACAGTTTTGAGTCCAACAACGGGCCGTTCTGTCGAGGCGTCAGGCGAAATCAACCGCGCCGGCGGCTCGCTGATCTTTTTGCGCGGAATGCTTAACTGCGGCGAGCGAAAGCTGTTTGCGTTTTCGGGGACGATCAAGCGGGTGAAAATGCGGCCGCTGGCAGCGGCAGTCGAGTCGAATAGCTAATGCAGGAAAAGTTTGAAAAGTATCCCGAAGCAGAGCGCCCAGGTAATCCCGTTCATCCACTTCAGAAGGTTGATGTCCCCGCGTATCGTGTTGATGTCCCCACGGATCATGCCGAGATCGCCTTCAATGTTGTTGAAGCGGCCATCATAGGCGGCCACGGCCACGGCGGCCTCTCGCGCCTTGTCTTCCGGAGCGCCCGATGCAATGAATGCGTCGTACACCTCTGATATCATCATCGTCGCCATGATGGTGCCTCTGCACCCAAAATAGTTATCGATGGCCAACGCGTCCAGAGCCAGCAAGTTGCGCCAGCCCGGCGAGTTACACCTATCGCGTGCAGAACCGTAGAGTGGGCAAAGGCGCGCTTGCGCCGTGCCACCATTTTCCGGATGTGGCATGAATGGTGGGCACACCCCCGAACGCATTCGCGTCCGGTGGCTTTGCCCATCCTACGAAGTTTCGTGCTAGCCGCGTCCGGGCTCAGCCATGGCCATTTTCGGACGGGCGGAAATCGTCCCTGGCTTGGTGGGGTGAGCAGCGTTCTGAACGACCTTGCGCTTGGCTGGCATTTTCGCCATGGCCACCCGGGTGCGCTTTTTGATATCCGCGTCCGCGTGCTGGGTTTTCATCCCGGGATTGTGAGCGGCATATTCCTTGCCGTCGACCGGCGCCACATGCGGCGGATCGCGGCCGAGATACGGCCGCCCAATTCCGAATTCCTTACCGTGAGCGTCGATCCATTTCCAGAATTTTTCGGTGGACGTCCATCGCTGGTCGCGTGTCGCGCCGTCGACGCTCACGACATCGGCCGCAAGCCCGTGGCCGTAGCCGCCGCGAAAACTGCCGCCATGGTATGACCTGTCAGTCGCCGCCTTCATGCCGCTGGCGATGGATTGACGGTAGTCGTCGCGGAACGCGCTGGTGATGCCAGGCGACATCCCGGCCTGCTCCGCCGCGCGCAGCGTATGAAAGAGCTTGGTCTTGAAGCTCCGGTCCATGCCTCCGATGACGTAGTCCAGCATCGGCATGCCGACTCTTTCCGCCGCCTTCGGATCCTTCCAGGTGAAATCCTGATCGACGAGGCGGGTAAAGCTTCTGGTGACCGTCACCATTTTGCCCTTCCGCTTGACCGTCACTTTCCGCCGCTCTTGCACCTTGAGGCTGTCCTCCTTGGGCGTACGTTGATAAAGCGCCCACAAGTACCGGTCGATGCAGGTGTCGAGGCATTCGTCGGGAATTTCGATGAGCGCAACCGCCGGCTTGACGTCCGCCTGCTTGACGTCAAGTGGCAGCAGATCGGACGGGTCTGCGTTCGCCATTTGCACAAGCGGCACTTCGGGTGCCGGAGCCGGTGACGAATCGGTTGGCGCGGCCTCGACGAACAATTTCGGTCCATCCTGAGCGGCCGCCGTGTCGACCGCTACCGCGGTTTCTGGCTTGGTCGCCGGCGCCACATCGGCGTTGACGGCAGCCACGTTGCCGATCTCGGTTGGCCGCGGCGTGTCGGCGAGCCGGATGTCGGCACTGAGCGATGCGGTGCGCCGATCCTCGACCGGCACTGCGCCAGTGGTCTGGACGACCGCCGAACCGAAGCCGGCAAGCCAGGTTGAAAACCAAACGGCGAGAACCACCGTTCCGCACAACGCCGTCTCTTTCGCAGATCGCCCTGGGCTCATGATCCGTCGTCTCCAAAGGCTCCCACCGGAGCCATGTTTGCGACGGGACCAGTCTTGCCGTCCAATGTGGACGCGCAAGGGCGCAAACGTCAGGTCATGACGTTTTCCGGAAAGTGTTGCCTAAATGCCCTGCATAAGAACCCGGGCCTCTCTCGCCCCGCGCGCCATCATAGAGCCGTAGGGTGGGTTAGCGCTGAAGGCGCGTAACCCACCGGGCTATTGCAGGTTGCAAGTACTGTTGGTGGGTTACGGCGCTTTGCGCCTAACCCACCCTACGCGCTTTCCGCGCTCACGCGACATCATAGGCGCCACCGATAGCCGCAACGTAGCGCTCCACGGAACTTGCCAGGTTCTGCTTTGCGCCCGAATGCATCACCCGCTCGAAGTGATGGCTATAGACCCGGTCGAATGCCAGCGGCATCAGCGCCGCCGCGACGGCGCGAACGCCGTTCTCGGAAAGAGGGATAAAGTTCGGAATGCTGCGCATAAACGAGAAGGACTTGCGGTCGAGGTTGACGATGGCGATGTCCGCCGAGCACACCACGCCCCTGCCCTCCGCTCCCGCCGCCCAATGCAGCATCGCTCCGCCGGGGAAGTGCCCGCCCCCGCGTACCAGCGTGACACCGTTGAGCAGTTCGAATCTCTCGCCTTGCCAGAACTTGATGCAAGGATCGGGCTGCCTCACCCACTTCGCATCGTCGGCGTGGAGATGCACGGGCACATCCCCGAACGCCCGGCTCCAGTCGACCAGCGTCGTATAGAAGTGCGGGTGTGAAATCGCGATGGCGCGCAGTCCGCCGAGCCCGTTGATCAGCGTGACCGTGGCGTCGTCGATCAACGAGATGCAATCCCAAAGAATGTTTCCTTGCGGAGTACACACGAGCAGCGCGCGTTGTCCGATGGCGAATCTCGGCGTGGTGCCGATACCGATGAGGCCCGGCTCGTATTGGCGAAATCCGTTGTGGTGCGAAATCCGCAAGCGGTCCAGCGTTGTCCACGACTGCCCCTCGGGCGGGACGTGCTGGCGCTCATCTTCACACACCGGGCACTGCGACGGCGGAGCTTCGCTTGGCGGATACTGCGTACCGCAGGTCGAGCAGATGAACGCCGGCATGATCTCCCCCGTTTGGTGGCCAACCTCGCCCCTGCACAATGATCAAGGCTTATCGTTCTGCAGCAGCTTGCGATACTTCTCGACATCGCGCGTCACGATCTGCTGCAACACCTCCGGCGCCAGTTCGTTGGCATCCGGCGCTACCGACGACAGATCGTGAAAGCGCTTTTTCACGGGCTCGCTTTCCACCGCCGTCCGCGCCGCCGCGTTGAGCTTTGCCATGATCTCCGGCGGCGTGCCTTTCGGCGCGAACAACCCGTTCCAGCCCTGTGCCTCGAATTCGGGTAGCCCCGCTTCGGCCGACGTCGGAAGATCCGGCAATGTCGCCAGCCGCACCGTTGAGCCGACCACCAGCCCCTTCACCAGTTTGTCGCCGATTGCCTGCGACACCGAAGCCGCGGCATCGCAGACGCCGTCGATCTGACCGCCGATCGCATCCGTCAGCGCAGGTCCCCCGCCGCGATAGCCGACCAGCGTGACGTCGATGCCAGCTGCCTGCACGAAGCTCTTGCAGATCAGGTAATTCGACGAGCCGATTCCGGCGTGGCCGAGATTGACCTTGCCGGGATTGGCCTTTGCGTAAGCGATGAACTCCTGCAACGACTTGGCCGGAAAATCCTTGCGCAGCGCGACGATGCCGAAGGTTTTTGCCACCATCGCGATCGGCACGAAAGCGTCGGCCTTGAACGACAGCATCGGATAGATGGTATAGGACGCGGCATTGGTCCCCGTATTGCCGATGGCGATGGTGTAGCCGTCAGGCTCCGCGCGCGCGGTCCGCGTCAACGCCGTCGAGCCGCCGGCGCCGGCGACGTTCTCGATCACGATGGTTTGCCCAAGCGCCGAGCCCATCCGCTCGGCGACGGTCCGTGCGATGACGTCAGACGCGCCGCCGGCCGCGAACGGCACGATCATGGTGATGGGACGTTTTGGATAATCCTGGGCGCGGGCGGAGACACCCGGCCAAATCACAAGCGCAAGAACCGCGGCAACTCTGCTGACACGTTCAAGGACGATGGATGATCTGTTGCTGGTCATTGCCGGCGCATGATAGCCGATCACAACGGATCGACCAAGGCAGGCCACTGAAAGCGATTACGTCACTTTAAGGGCCTGCCGGGCCATCGCAAGCCACTCGGCCTGCGCCTTGCGGACATGACGCGGGGCGAGTTCAATCCGCTTCACCACGTCAGACAGAACCTCGCGAGCCTCCGCCTTGCGGCCAAGCTTTTGCAATACCAGGCCGTGGCGGACTCGGGGTTCTGCCCCGACGTAATAGTTGGAAACTGCCTGATATTCATCGGCCGCCTCGGCCAAGCGGCCGGATTCCTGCAAAGCGCGCGCATAGAGCAGGTGACCGTCGGCCGATTCGAAATCCGGCCAGCGCAGGCGGAGCCGATCGAGCAACACAACTGTTTCGGCGAACCGACCATCGCCAAAAACGGCGCGAGCCTTGCCGAGGACATTGCTCGGCTGGTCACCCATCGGCTTGGCGAGAATCGCGTCGTAGTGTTGTTCGGCTTCGCGATATCGTCCGAGCGCGAGGCATTCTTCCGCAAGCGCTGCGCGATTGGCGATGGTGTCAACGAGCTCGACCTGGTCTTTAAGGATGCGGTAGTGTTTGTCCGGATCGAGCGCCCGGCCAACCGATTTCCGCGCTTGCTGACCCCGATAGGTTCCGAACCATTCCGGAATCAATTCGACCGCCACATAGGCGAGCGCGCCGATTCCCGGCATCATCAAAATGATATAGCCCCAGGGCGAGAAGCGCCCGCTCTTGGCGGCATGCACGATCAACACAACGTTGATCAGTGTAAGAAACAGGACGATCGGCATGGCAGAGCTCGAGCGGCGCAATGGAGGACAAGACAACCGTATTGCCGCGCCGAAGCTCTTTCTACTTCAGGTTAGTGTATATGCCCGCCGCTCCTGCAACTATGCCGCGCGCTCCGGCCAGCGCTGGCGTGGCGCCAGCGCTCCTCCAAGCCCCTACGGTCTCCGCCGGATGGATGCCCGGCACGGCCAATGGCCCCATGCGGGCAACCACCTCGTTCGGCACCCGATAGACCTGCAGCACATGGGCGAGGTTGTTGAGACCGCAGGCCTCGCGTTGCACGGCGAGGAGCCAGAGCGCATATCCCGCCTGTTCGACGAGGCTATCGCGGATTTTTCGATTCGAATGGGCCTCTCGCGGGCATGCGGCAAGGGCCGTCAGCGCGACGTCAAGCCGCCGTCCAAGCCGTCCGAGCGCTGCCGCCTTCTCCTCGGCGATCTCGTATTGGAGCGTTGCATATCCGGAACGAAATAAATTCGACGCCATAGGCGCCCTCCGAAACGTGGCCTGCCGATTATCTCATCTTATTGATCGGCGGGGGCTGTTCAAGACAAAACGCCGCGGTACGCGAAGTTATGCTAAATGCGAGTTATGCTGGAGAAGTTGCTCAACAGCGGAGAACGTAGATGAGCAGGCTCGCTTGGCGCTGGTGGCCGCGAAACAAGAACAAATCCTTGAGCGACGCGGAGCCCTCTTCCGAACGATTTGAAGGCGGGGATCGGCGTCATCTGCTGCAGGCCCTTTCCGCTTTTGCCGGTGGCGGCGCCTTCGCTGCGATATCACGACCTGCCGAAGCGAAAGACTTAAGCGACCTGCCGCTCCCGAAACGGGTACTGACCGGCCGCGATGAAGCCGGCAAGTCGGTGTTCAAGTCCTTTGACGTAACGCCCAAGGTGGTGGAGATCGACAACAATCCGGGACTGACATTCTACGAAGTCTACATCACCGAGGGTGTGCCGCGGCTGACCGGCCTGGAGCCGGACCCGATGCTCAAGGGAACGATCGGCTTTCCCGGACCGGGGGGCACAATGTTTCGCCTGATCTCGTATCCGCCCAAGCGGCCTGAAGGCTGGAAGCCGCCGGCCGGCGCCACTTTCGAGAGCGGCTTGAGAGAATTGTCGGAGAAGGTCGGTGGCATGGGTGACGTTTTCGACCGCAGCGCGCCGGGCATGCACACATCGGATACCATCGATTACGGGATCGTGGTTCGTGGCGAGATGACGCTGGAACTGGACGACGGAGCGAAGGTCCATTTGCGCCAGGGCGATTGCATCGTGCAAAACGGCACCCGGCATCGCTGGCGCAACCCGTTGCCGGAGCCCTGTCTGATGGCCTTCATCTCGCTGGGCGGAAAGCGCGGCTAGGCCTCGGACCATTTCCCACTTGACCCGACCCTTGGGGCCGCCTCGATAAAGATGCGATCAGCCAACTTCGAGGTGATTCGTGAGCTCACAATTCCTGAACCCATCCGAGGCCGCGAGAAGGCTCGGCGTTTCCGCCAAGGCTTTGCGGCTCTACGAAGCGCGCGGCCTGATCGCACCGGTCCGCACGGCGGCCGGCTGGCGCGCATATGGTCCCGATGAGATGGCCCGCGTTGCCGAGATCGCGGCATTGCGCGAACTCGGCCTTAGCCTTGCCCAGGTGGCGCGCGTGCTGGAAGGCAATCCTGAGAGTCTTGAACCGGCGCTTGCTGCACACCAGGCAACGCTCGAAGCTCGCGTTCATCAACTCGTCGACGCAGTCGATAAAGTCCGCCGCTTGCGGGCCGACGTCGCCGGCGGGCGGGCGCCGGCGCCTTGCGAACTCGCGCGCCTGCTGAAACCGGCCTCCAACTTCAGCGTCGCGTTCGACCTTGCGTTCAATCTTCCCTGGCCCTGGGGAGGCGAACGGTTTGAATTGCAGGACATCCGCTCGCTGAACTACATCATTGGTCCGCTGGGCAGCGGCAAGACACGACTGGCCAGGCGCATCGCCGAAACAATGCCGGGCGCCGCGTTCCTCGGTCTGGACCGGCTGGCGGATGGAGGCGCTTCGGCCAAGGCACTATTGGACCGCGACCCGGCGCTCAGGTCGCGCGTCGATCAGACGCTGGCCTGGCTTGTCGAGGACGGCGCGACGATCTCCGAGGCATTGATCTGCCTGCTCGCCGGACTGGAAACTGAAGGCCCGGCCGTCCTGGTCATCGATATGCTGGAACAGGGGCTCGACAAGGCCACGCAGGAAGCCCTGATTGCACGCCTGCGCCGCCGTGGTCCCAAGTTGCCACCACTCTTCTTTCTCACACGATCCAGTTCAATTCTGGATTTGGACGCCGTGGGGAACGACGAATCCATCATCCTTTGTCCGGCCAATCACAGCCCGCCAACCAGCGTCCGTCCTTATCTCGGATTCCCCGGATACGAAGCCGTCGCGACGTGTCTTGCTTCTCCCGACGTGCGTGCACGGACAGAGGGTGTCATCGCGTGGCGGCCACAAGTGGCTTGATGGCAAACCTGATCAGGTCGGCGCGATTGCGATATAAGGAATGCAGGCCACGAGTGCGACAAGCTGGACCGCATTGCTCAGCATGCCGCCCCAATGCAGCCGTCGCAGCCGGCGCGGGGCATCGGCATCGCCGGCATCCCTGTCACTCAGCCGGGCGTCCATCCGCTGCAAAAACCAGCGGCGCGACGAGACCGCGAAAGCCGCGACCAGGCCAATGCCAATGGCTAAAAGCAGGCGACCCTCCGCGGCAACGGCTATCGTCCCGATTAAACCGGTAATGGCCAATGTCAGGAAATAGCCATTGAACATGACGCGCATCAGCTGGGCGACAGCTGCGATGTCCAGCCTCACCAGCAGAAAGGCGGGCGCCGCCAGGAAGAAATACAGCATCGGAAGCAGCAGGATGACCGTGGCGAACAGGGCGACGTTATCTGGCATGATCCGAACTCCCTTTCTTCGTTGCCCTGCCGGGCAAGGGTTTTCTGGCGGCATTCATAACAATATTCGCCTCGACCTGCTACCGGCACCATTGGGCTTTGGTCGGATGCGAGTTTGCCGTGTTCGGGTCAGAACACATCGATCGTCGGGAAACGCGGCTCTGCCGTGATGCAGTCCCACAGGTAAATTGCAAGGCCGACATCGCCGGTCCAAAGCGAATACCGTCCGCGGCCGACGACGGCCTGAGCGCCGCGAACCTGGACGATGGCCGTCATGGCGAACTGGCGCGCGCGGTCGAGCCAGACGGGATCGCTGGTGACCGGGTAGAGTTTGAGGAATGCGTAGCCGTTGCCGCCGGTGCCGTGGCAAAGGTTCGAGCCCTTGGCGAGCGGTCCGGCGGCCCAGGCGAAGCGGCCGGCATCCAGAAGAAGCGCGTCAAATTCAGGCGGTGCGAACGGCGCATCCGCGAAGGTCGTCACGATACCGGGCGCACCGTGACAGTGCTGGCAGATCCGAAGCCACGTCTCTCGCTTGCTTCTCGGGCCCCACGTTGTTCCAACGTCGGACCGCCACGCATTCGCGGCAAGCGTCTTCGGCACAAACTCGGCCACCTGCGCCTGCTGCGGCGGCGTCAACCAATCCCACCCGCGCAACAACGGGATGACGTTGCCGGCAAAACCGTGAACGGGCCCGAGAAAACGGTCGTGCTGACCATAAAGATCCTGCGTCCACATCAGACCTTGCGGCGTGTCTTCCAGATCGGCCAGCAGCAGGGCCGCCTGCGTTTCGAACAGGCCGCGCCATCGCGATTCCCCAGTCATCCCGGCCATGTGGATTGCGGCGACCATCGACCCGGGCATGCCCCACATCAGCTCCCGGACCGGCAGTGCATTATTTGCTTCCGCGCGCCGATAGACCAGATCGGCGAGGTCCGATGTGGGCGCAAGGCGCATCGCGAGAAGCGCCGCACCCATGTCGCCACGCATCAGCGAGCCGTGTTTCTCGTAATCGGGCGGCGAACTGGCGTCATGGTCGGCGACCGTCCGCTCCATGAGCTTCGGCAGCACCGGGCGAAAGTCCGCGGCAGCGCTGATCGCGCCGACGCGATGCAGATAATCCAGCGCCCAGATGACGCCGGCCGCGCCCTTGTAGAAACTGGGGTTACCGTCGTCCTCCCCCTCGCCACTGGGATGACCCGGCCAGAAGCTGTCGGGATCGAAATGGTGAATCGCATCGGCCGCAATTTCTTCGATCGCAGCCCGGACCGCCGTTTCATTCCAGGCGTCATGTATAAGCGGACGATGACGACTGGGGACGATCATGCCGGAGGGCTTCCTTAAGCGCGATCGCGATTCTGTTCTTCACACGAGGAGCAAACGATCGCGATTAAACGCAACGTATCCAAAAGCGCGACGCGCGGCAAATGGCCCTCATTGGACTGCGCAGACTGTCCCCGGTAGATTGAGGGATTGATCCGGCCCAAGGGAGCAATGATGCGTCAGCCTAATTTCGCCTTCGCCATCTTGTTTTTCTTTGCGGTGACAACGGCGCAAGCTGCCGGAGTCAGAAACTTCGACATTCCTGCCGGTGCCGCGGGAGCAGCGATCAGGCTGTTGGTTTGGACTCCTTGCGCAGAGCCACCTCAGGAGATGGATGCGCGTGGAGCCACCTTTTTCGCCGTGCCCGCATGTCCGGTCACCGGAGAAAGGCTTCCCCTCATCGTGATGTCGCACGGCAGGAGAGGATGGTTCGGCGGCCACCACGATACTGCCGCAGCCCTGGCGGACGCCGGATTCGTCGTTGCGGCACTCAATCATCCCGGCGATAACATACGCGACACGAGTCGCACCGACAGCCTCTCGGTTCTCGTCGAGCGTCCCACCGATATGAAGCGGTTGATCGACTATATGCTTGGCGTGTGGCCGGACGCGTCACGCATCGATGCCCGGCGCATCGGGCTCTACGGCTTCTCATTCGGCGGCTACACGGGCCTCGTCGTCATCGGCGGAAAACCCGATTTACGGAAAGGTTTGCCCAATTGCGAGACGTCGAGCTTGCGAGCTTGCCGGCAGCTCGAAAACGGTGAGCTTCCCGATCAGCCGATTATTCACGATCCGCGAGTCAAGGCCGCCGTCATCATCGATCCCTTCCCGGTGTTCGTCTTCCCTGAAGAAAATCTCAAGGCAATAACGGTGCCGGTCCAATTGTGGAGTTCTGACCCGGCGCTAAATGCCGACGGGTTATCCGGGTGCTGTGCGGCAGCTATCAATCAAAGGCTTCCGGCAAGGCCGGACACCCATGTCGTGGAAAATGCCAAACACTATTCCTTCCTCGCAACATGCACGCCGAAGGAAGCAGAGGCAGCCCCTGCCATTTGTACCGATGCGCCGGGCTTCGACCGCGTTGACTTCCATCGGAAGCTTCACGCGGATGTCTTTGATTTTTTCCGCAAGCACTTCGCTGAAAGCGCCAAGCCATAGCGCTCCCGTTTAGTTTGCCCAGACGACGATAACCACTCGATCAGTGGCCCGGGCATTTTTCGGTTGTGCTCTTCCATAGGCCCCACGCGCCGTCCGCGGTACAGATTTGGTAATACGTCGCACCGGCAAAACACTTCTTTGTCCCATAGACGAACCGTTGTTCTCCCGGTCCTGAACATGTCCCGGTAATTTGCGCCAATACAATTGAACCTGCGCGATTGACTGTTTGTGAATGCGCGTCCGCCTGGGCCAACAACAGCAGCGCCGCCACTGCAAAAATGCATTTCATGCGCGACCTCCCATTGTCTTAATTCAGACATGCAATCACGGGATCACGAACCGATCAATGTCGGATTTGGATTACACGCGAACGGCAGCGCGTAGGGTGGGTCAGGCGCAAAGCGCCGTAACCCACCACGATGACTCGCAACTGGCGATAGCTTGGTGGATTGCGCCTTCGGCGGTAACCCACCCTACGGACTGATCTTATTGGTCGGCGGGGTCTGTTCAAGTTAGCTTTTGGTGACGACCGATCCAACGATGTGGTAACCTTCTTCTCCCTCCTCGACCAGCGGATCCAAACCAATGACACAACCGCAACCGGTCATTGCCGCCTCTGAGGCAATACGGTTTCCGAGACTCTATGTCGCCATCAAATGGACGATCATTGCGTCACTGATTTTCCTGGGACTCCTGGCCGCAGCCTTCTGGACATTGGTTCTGGGCGGCTTCGCTGCATCCGGATTCCGCGTATCCAGCCCGGTTGCCGGCGCGGGCGAGAGCCTGGTGATTACGCCTGAGTGTGCGTGGCCTTTAGGCGTGAACGAGCAAGACGCCGGGGCAGTATGCAGGATGTTTTACAATTTGACGCCCGAGCAACGTGCGCGGGTGTTGAGCGCACGCAAGTAAACATGCACGCTTGAGCCGTTCGAGAACGAGCGCTTTAGGTCAGCGTAGTGTGAGCAATCAGATGATATCGACCAGAATGGCGACGACGTGGTTGGCCGCACTTTGGCCGATCGGAGCAAACCCCGCTGCAGCGCAACCCTGCGACGGCGTTCAAGTCGAACTTGGAGCAAGCGAGCAACGCTGCCTGAAACCCGGCGGAGCTCAACCGTTCAGGGATTGTCGCGACTGTCCCGAGATGGTGGTCGTTCCGGCGGGGAGCTTCGTCATGGGTGCCACGCCGGACGAGGAAGTAGCTTCCCCTCGGGAAGACCAGGTTCGGGTGGCCATTGCCAAGCCGTTTGCGGTCGGACGCTTTGCGGTGACCCGAGGCGAGTTCGCTGGTTTCGTCGCATCGACCGGCCACAAGATGGACGGCGACTGTCATCGGATAGCCGAACCGAAACGAGAAGCTGAACGCGATTGGCGTTCTCCGGGCTTCACGCAGGACGACCGCCATCCCGTCGTCTGCGTTAATTGGAATGATGCGCGGGCCTATGCCGCCTGGATCTCGTCCGTCACGGGAAAAAATTACCGGCTGCCGTCCGAGGCCGAGCGCGAATACGTCACGCGGGCAGGATCAGCTACGCCGTTCTGGTGGGGCGCCACGATTTCAACCGGGCAAGCCAACTACAATGGCAACATCACGCATGGCGGCGGTGCAAAGGGCGAGTGGCGCAAGGTAACCGTTCGAGTCGACAGTTTCAGCGCCAATCCGTGGGGACTATACAACGTGCACGGCAATGTCTGGGAATGGACGGAGGATTGCTGGAATGGAAAAAATGCGGGTAATCCGGGGGACGGCGGGCCAAGGACAACGGGGGACTGCAGCCTTCGCGTTCTGCGCGGCGCTTCCTTCAACAATTTTCCTCACACGCTTCGCTCGGCCAGGCGCGAAAGGGAACCTCTCGCCAGTCGCGTAGACGCTTTCGGCTTTCGTGTTGTCCGATCCTTGGGCGTTGAAAATTGAATCGCCCTTAAGCCGCGCGCTCCAGATGCGCCACGAGGCCTGCGAACAGGCCGCGGCCGTCGGTGCAGCCCATGATGTCTTCGACGTGGTTTTCCGGATGCGGCATCATGCCGAGCACATTGCCAGTTGCGTTGACGATGCCGGCGATGGATTGCGCGGCGCCGTTGATGTTGTGGGTGTCGCCGACTTCGCCGGTGGCTGAGCAGTAGCGATACAGCACCCGCCCCTCGCCTTCGAGCCGCCGGATGGTCTCCTCGTCGGCGGCGTAGTTGCCCTCGCCATGCGCGATCGGGACGCGGATCACCTGCCCCGCATTGTAGCCGCGCGTAAACGGCGTGCCGGAACGCTCGACGCGCAGATGCACGTCGTGGCAGATGAATTTCAGCCGCGCATTGCGCATCAGCACGCCGGGCAACAGGCCGGATTCGCAGAGAATCTGGAAACCGTTGCAGACGCCGAGCACAAGGCCGCCATCCGCAGCGAAGCTGCGCACCGCATCCATGACAGGCGCGCGCGCGGCAATGGCGCCGCAACGCAGATAATCGCCGTACGAAAAGCCGCCGGGCACCACCACGAGGTCGGTGCCCGCAGGCAGCGCCGTCTCGGCATGCCACACCATCGCCGGCTCATGGCCCGACGCCAGCTTGAGCGCGCGGGCCATGTCGCGTTCGCGATTGATTCCGGGAAAGACGAGGACGGCGGATTTCATCGAAGGCGGCCTAGCTCAGAACTTCCACTCGGTAATTCTCGATCACCGTATTCGCCAAGAGCTTGTCGGCGGCATCCTTCAGCGCCGCTTCGGCCCTGGCCGTGTCGGCACCTGCGATTTCGATGTCGAACACCTTGCCCTGGCGCACGCTACTGATGCCATCGACGCCGAGCGATTTCAGCGCGCCTTCGATGGCCTTGCCCTGGGGATCGAGAATGCCGGACTTCAGCGTGACGGTGACGCGCGCTTTCACGACAAAACCTCAGCCCTTAACCAGCACCGGACCGGAGCCCGCGGGCCGCTCGTTCTCCATCAGGATACCGAGCCGCTTTGCCACTTCGGTGTAGGCCTCCAAGAGCCCGCCGAGGTCGCGGCGAAAACGGTCCTTGTCGAGCTTTTCGTTCGACTTGATATCCCACAGCCGGCACGAATCCGGCGAGATCTCGTCGGCGACGATGATGCGCATCATGTCGTTCTCGAACAGCCGGCCGCATTCCATCTTGAAATCGACCAGGCGGATGCCGATGCCGAGAAACAGCCCGGTGAGAAAATCGTTGACGCGGATCGCCAGCGCCATGATGTCGTCGATTTCCTGCGGCGTCGCCCAGCCGAACGCGGTGATGTGCTCCTCGGAGACCATCGGATCGTTGAGCTGGTCGTTCTTGTAATAGAACTCGATGATCGAGCGCGGCAGCTGGGTGCCCTCCTCGATGCCGAGCCGCTGCGACAGCGAGCCCGCGGCGACGTTGCGCACCACCACCTCGAGCGGAACGATCTCGACCTCGCGAATCAGCTGCTCGCGCATGTTGAGGCGGCGGATGAAATGGGTCGGCACCCCGATATCGTTGAGGTGCTGGAACAGGTACTCCGAAATCCGGTTGTTGAGGACGCCCTTGCCCTCGATCACCTGGTGCTTTTTCGCGTTAAAAGCCGTCGCATCGTCTTTAAAATGCTGAATCAGGGTTCCCGGCTCCGGTCCTTCATACAGGACCTTGGCCTTGCCTTCGTAGATGCGGCGTCGACGGCTCATTGGGATGTACCGTGTGTTGTTGAAATCCATGAAATTGGTGTGCTCCTTATGACAGATTCGTTCCCGGCGGAGCTGCCGCGAGGCCGGAAGTTAAGGAAACAGAACAGGAACCGGGCCTGTTCGCAAGCTATCTGATTGGCCTGTCCAGCACAATCGACTTGGGCCTGTGCTGCGGCTGGTTTTACCGTTCTCCCTGCGACCTCGTGGGCGTTGTTTTAACCCGTCTCGCCCTTTATCTAGGCTCGCGACCCCGCCCCCGCAACGCCGCCCCCGTTGCCAATCGATCAGAATCGGAACCTCCAAATGAGCAGTTTTGACAAGCGCGAAGAAGGTTTCGAGAAGAAGTTCGCGATGGACGAGGAGCAGAAGTTCAAGGCCGAGGCCCGCCGCAACAAGCTGCTCGGATTATGGGCCGCCGAGAAGCTCGGAATCACAGGCGACGCCGCCGTGGCCTACGCCAAGGAAGTCGTTGCCGCCGATTTCGAGGAAGCCGGCGACGGCGACGTGCTGCGCAAGGTATCCGGCGATCTCAGCGCCAAGGGCATAGCTGTCACGCAAGCGCAGGTTCGCGTGAAAATGGACGAGCTGATGGCGACGGCGATTCTGCAGGTGAAGGCGGGGACGTAAAGGGCTCGACGGCCTCTCACCTCGTCGTCCCGGCGAAGGCCGGGACCCATAACCACCGTGGTTATTGTGCGACGAGTTGTTGCCGCCGACACCTTCCGCATCACGATGGCGGAGGGTATGGGTCCCGGCTTTCGCCGGGACGACCCGCGGTTAGGATTTACCTCCTCTCCCTATTGTGTGTCGCGGGAAATGGGCATATAATCCCCGGCATGCCCTATCCCTACAAGATCCTCCCCCAGTTCGACACCGACATCGTCCGCATCCGCGTCACCCCGGACGAGCCCGACGAAGGCGAGCCCGCGATCAGGGCGCAGCGCCCGCCCGGCACGCGCCGCCCGCACACCGACATGGCGGTGGCCAAAGTCCGCCATCTGATCGAAAACACCGTGCTGACCTACAGCGAGATCGTGGCGAAGACCGGCGTCGGCCGCGCCAGCATCAGCCGCTGGGCGCGCGACGGCGCCTGGGTGCGCCGGTGGGACGCGCCGATCGCCACCAACCGGATGCCGACCGCCCGCGCCAGCCAGAAACTGAAACTGCGCAAGCTCGCCGAGCGGTTGCGCCTGCTCGCCGAACGCTATGTGCGCGACCTGGAGGAGAAGCCCGACGTCGATCTCGATAGGCTGATGCAGGCGCTGCAGGTGCTGAAGATGGCCCGCCTCGAAGCCCAGGGCCGCCGTCGCCGCCGCCGCGGGTTCAGCATCGCGCAGACCGGCCGGCAGTACACCGACCGCGACCAAGCCATCCGCAACGCGCTGAAGGAAATGCACCGCGGCGGCGTGGATGTCGACCTCGTTCCGCAGGAGGCGCTCGACCTACTGGAGGCGGCGAAGAAGCCGGCGGAGGATGATTGGGCGTTGCGGGACAGGACGCCAAAGCGGACGAGGAAGCGGTGGGGGTAGGTTGTTGGGCTTATCGGTTAGGGACATCGCGAGCCGGATTGGCCGCTCCTCCGAAACATTCTCGGATTGCACCAACCCTGCGACCTCGCAATACTGGCGCGACTGAAATGAATTAAGGACGGACGAAGGGGCAAGCCGCTGCGATTTCTCGACAAGGGCATAGACATCCCAGACGATTTGATTCGGGCTGTGAATGAAGGGAGCGCTACATTTCTATGTGGCGCGGGCGTCTCCTTTCGCGTCGGTTTGCCGTCCTTCAAAACGCTGACGGAGGGAGTCTACACACGGCTCGGGGAGACTTGGGACGACGAACCGGCCGAACGCATAGCTATTGCCGCGGAGCAATATGACAGGGCCCTTCGTTCGCTTGAAAAGCGAACCCACCTTCCAAAGACCGACTCGCGCGTTCGTATCGCGACAACCGATTTGCTGGCGATGTCAGCCCGACCGTTGCCCGACCATCTGTCACTCCTTCAACTATCGCGCGACGCTGACGGTCGGCCAAAAATACTGACTACCAATTTTGACACGCTGTTCGAACACGCGGCTATCGCGGGCGGTTTTGCTGATGTTCCAAGTCATTGCGGGAAAGCCATTCCGCGTCCTGGAGGCGACCGCGATTATGGGATTCTACACCTGCATGGGAGGGTCGGTGACGCCGTTTTAAACCTGCCGCCGAGCGATCTTGTTTTAACGAGCGCCGACTTTGGCGACGCTTATTTACGAGATGGCTGGGCATCCCAATATATGGAAGACCGAATGCGGTTGGGCACGCTTGTGCTGGTAGGTTATGCAGCTGAAGATGCCGCGATGCGCCTGCTCTTAGAGACGCTTGATGCCGATCGCGACCGGTTTCGCGATATGAAGAGTATCTATGCCATCGAGCGTGGCACTCCGGATTCCGCTTCGCTCTGGAAAGCCAAAGGCATCACGCCAATTGAGTTCCCGGATTTCGACGCCATATACGCAACGCTTGCCGAGTGGGCGCAGTATGCAATAGATCCGGCTGGATATAAGAGCGCTCGAGTAAGATCAATTCTTACCAAGCCCGCGACCGGTAGCACACCATGACCATTGAGCAACCAGTCCAAGACGCTTCGCAAAGAAAAACACCGGAAGAAGCGTCCGAGTTTGAGCGAGAGCAACTGCGGTTTCTTTTATCGGGCGATGACATTGCGGCGACGCTTGCTCATCTCAATCCGTCGTTGGCGTGGTTACCTGTCTTGCAACAGATGCAAGTCATTCGTGGCGAAAACCAACTAGTCGCGTGGATCGAAAAGAACTTTTCGGATGTACAGGCCGTCCGTGATGTTGTCGCAAACCTACGGTTTTTTGGGCCCGAGGCCGCGACCCTTCTTGAATACCGTCTCAACCAAAAGCGAGATTTGCCCCCCTTACTGCACCAATGCTGGCGTCTGATCATTCGTTATTTGAAAGATACGAAGCAGGGCGTCCTTCAAAACGATTGGTTCGAAATCGAACCTCAGCTTGCGCGCGGAGACCATTCGGCTGCGCTGCTAGAGCGTTTTGCCGATACACTTCGACCTAAGTTAGTACTTGGCAAACGCTTGTCCTTCTATGGCTCCGAAAGAGAACAACCGGAGCATCCATCCGATATCATGTCGATTGACTACGAGGTAGAGGACGGTCTTTCGCTAGAAGAGGTGCTGCAGGCTTGGCCTGCTACGGCCGCAGCTGAAACAGACGCACGGTTGCTCCGCCAACTTACTGTCGCTTTGAATTCTGCGCTAGCCGATGCAACTGACGTAGGCGTCGAAAGTAATGATGGTTATAGCACGAGCGATAGCGACGTTCCTTCTGTAGCCGCACACCCGCAAAATACTTATCGGTCCGGGTTCCATGCAATTGTGAGGGTTATTGCCGAACTATGGCTACGCCTCACTCGAAAATCACCTGAGCTAGCGCTGCCGTTTGTCGAACTCTGGCGCACAAGTGACTTTCGCCTAACGCGCCGGCTCGCTCTTTTTGCCTGCACCGAAACGATTACTCCTCCAGACATGGCAGCGGAAACCCTTGTTCTGTTGCCGCAACGCGAATTATTCCTAGCGAATTCCGCCGTTGAAGTTTATCGACTCATACGTGCGCGATGGAAGGATTTTCCAACCGAAAAGCAAGCAATTATCTTGCATCGATTTTGTGAGGGGCCAGAGCGCGAATCGTTTCGCGAAGGAGCCGATATTGAAAGCATAATTGACCGTTATCGCTACGATATGCTTGCTGAAATAGAACGAGACGGATTTGAGTTGACCGCGGAAGCTACTTCCTGTTTAGCGGAAATTCGTAAACGGTGGCCGGACTGGAGGCAGCGACCGCCAGAGCAAGCTGGTTTCCAAATATGGCACTCTGGAGAGGCAAGTGTCATTGAAGGCGATGCCGACAAGCTTGGTGGCTTGTCGGATGTCGACTTAGTTTGCGTTGCAAGAAAAATTGCTGAGAAAGCAGACTTCATGGATGGTGATGACTGGCAGGCGCTCTGCTTGTCGGATCCCGATAGAGCCCTAAGAGGCTTGAACGCAGCGGCAAAAAGAGAAGATTGGAGCGTGGACTTTTGGCAGCAGCTATTGTGGGCGCGAAAAAAATACCAATCTGCGGATACCGAAGCCCTCGTCGCCACACTCTTGTTGCAATGGCCTCAAGACACCTTTGGCAAGATTGCGAGTGCCGCGTCGTCGTGGCTGAACGAGCATGTTGCGACACTCGACGAGACATTATTGTGGCCGCTATGGGACAAAATCGCAACCGTATCTCTGATCGAAACCCCGGAGACACAAGGTGCGTGACGCTTTTAACGAAGCCATCAACTCTCCGGCGGGCCGTCTTGCCGAAGTAATCGTCAAGAAACTTCCCGCGAGCGGCATTCCTGATGATATACAGGCGCGGCTAGACAGGCTGGTCGACGCACCAGGAAGGCCCGGCAAGCTTGCTCGTGTCTTGCTAGCCGGACATGTGTCATACCTGTTCGAACGTACGCCCGATTGGACCAAGCGTAAAATCATTCCGCTTTTTGATTGGTCTTCACCGGATTCGGGCGACGCGTGGGAAGCGAGAAAGTATTCAAACTACATTGGCTCACCGGAGTTGTTTGGGCTGATCAAGAAGCCCTTTCTTGAGATGTTCGGTCGCAGTGATGTTTCCTCAGAAGACTTGCGCACATTTGCGGCCTGGTTGACCGCGCTTCTTCTCGCAAACAAATATCGAACTGATAACCAGTATCCCCTCGAGGCAACTGAGGCACGGGCAGCCCTAAGACGGGCGGGGGTCGAGGCGCTTTCCAGCGTGGGCCACCGCTTAGCGATAGAAATGGAGAAAGCAAAATCAGAAGAAAAGATAGAGCGCTGGCGGACGATAGTTGGGCCGGTTTTTCAAGCGATTTGGCCGCTTGATGTTGAATTGCAAAGCCATCGGTCGACGTTCAAGCTCGTGCAAATTCTGAGGGCGACGGGCGACGCTTTTCCGGAGGCCGCTGATGTCATCATTCCCTTGATACGTCCGGATGATCCTCGATCTCACAGCACCATCTTCTCTATTTCTAGGGCTCCCGATGCCTTGTATTCGTCGGCACCAGAAAAAATGCTCGACTTGGTCGCCGCAGTGGTAGGTGACGCATACCCAGGAAACGTATATGCGCTCAATAAGACATTGGAAAAGATACGAACGGTCGCACCATCTTTGGCGAGCACGCGAAAGTATCAAAAGCTCTCAAACTTTGCTTCTGCGGACTAGCTTCGGCTGCGTTGGTATACTTCGGTACATGCCGCCCGCCCCATAATATTTGTACAAACCCGCCGTCCATCCTGAGCGAGCCCCATGCGCACCCAATCCGAAAAAGCCGAAGCGTTCGTTGCGTTGCATGCGCGGCCGGGCGCCTTTGTCATTCCCAATCCGTGGGACGCCGGCACCGCAAAGCTGCTCGCAGCCTTGGGCTTCGAGGCATTGGCCACCACCAGCCTCGGGCTCGCCAATATGCTTGGGCGCGCGGAGGTCAGCCTGGATGCGATCCTCGAGAATATCCGGACGATCGCCGATGCCACGGATCTGCCTGTGAGCGCCGATCTTGAAAATTGCGGTGCGGACCAACCGGAGGCCGCGGCGCGCGCGATCGGGCTCGCCGCCGAGGCCGGCGCGGTCGGCGGATCGATCGAGGATTCGACGGACGATCCGCAAGCGCCGATCTACGATTTTACGTTGGCCGTCGAGCGCGTGCAGGCCGCGGTGGAGGCCGCGCGTGCGCTGCCGTTTCCGTTCACGCTGACGGCGAGGGCCGAGAACCTGCTGCACGGCCGCAACGATCTCGACGACACCATCCGCCGCCTGCAGGCCTACGAGGCTGCCGGCGCCGACGTGCTGTATTCGCCCGGCGTGCGCGACATCGGCACCATCCGCAAGGTGGTCGCCGCGCTCGGCAAGCCGTTCAACCTGGTGATGGGTTTTGCCGACCCGACCCTGACCGTCGAGCAGCTTTCCGCCGCCGGCGTCAAGCGCATCAGTGTCGGCGGCGCGATGTCGCGTTTCGCGCTGGCCGCGTTCCTGCAAAGCGCGCGCGAGATGAAGGACAACGGGTCGTTCAGCTTCGTCACGAAAATGGCGCCGGTCAAGGAGCTGCGCGATGGGTTCGCGGCGGGTGGTAGCTAGCTCTCGTCGTCCCCGCGAAAGCGGGGACCCATAACCACCGATGGTATTATGTGACGAGCTGTTGCCGCAAGCGGCCGATACCTTCCGCATCACGACGACGGAGGGTATGGGTCCCCGCTTTCGCGGGGGCGACAGCTCAATATGCCTCACCCCTCCTTGAACCCATATTCCGGCACATTGCCGCTGGCGCCGTAATATTTGTACGGCAAAAACTTGCCTGACATCGTGATCTTGACGCGGTCGCCCTTGGGGTTGGCGACGCGCTCGATCGCCATGTCGAAATCGATCGCCGACATGATGCCGTCGCCGAACTCCTCCTCGATCAACGCCTTCCACGCCGGGCCGTTGACCAACACCATTTCGTAGAAGCGGTAGATCAGGGGATCGGTCGGCGGCATCGGCGTGCCCTGCCCGCGCATCGGCACCTCGTTCAGCATCGCGGTCTCGGATTTCGAGAGCCCGAACAGTTCGCCGGCGTTCGCGGCCTGCGGTTTGGTCAGTTTCATTTGTCCGAGAATTGCGCCGACGATCAGCACTTCGGAATAGCCGCCGATCTGTTCGCAGATGTGTTTCCAGCTCCATTCTTTCTCGCGCTTGATGTCCAGAAGTTTTTCGGTGAGGTCGGATCGTTTCATGTGTGGTCTCCTGTCGTGAGGTTATTGCTGTTCGTCATGCGCGGACTTGATCCGCGCATCCATCAAGAAAAGAACTTATCCCGAAGCGATGGATTGCCGGGTCAAGCCCGGCAATGACGCGACGTTTGTGGGCGCGGCGTTCGCGGGCGCAACGTTCGCGGCAAGCACCGGCGGTTCGATCGCGCCGATCCGCACCACCGGCACATTGCGCGGATCGTGATCCGTGTTGGTGCTGGTGAACGTCTTGCTGCGCATCACCAGGAAATCGATGATGTGGTTGCGCAGCGCGTAATAATGCGGATGGCGGTGCAGGTCGATGCGGCCGCGATCCTTGGGCAGCGGATTTTCCACGATCTCGGCCAGCACCGCGCCGGGGCCGTTGGTCATCAGGAAAATTTTGTCGGCGAGATAGATCGCCTCGTCGACGTCATGGGTGATCATGAACGCGGTCTGCCCGGTCGTAAGACAAATGCGGCGCACCTCGTCCTGCAGCGTGCCGCGCGTGAGCGCGTCGAGCGCGGAGAACGGCTCGTCCATCAGCATGATTTTCGGCGTGATGCTGAGCGCGCGCGCGATGCCGACGCGCTGCTTCATGCCGCCGGAGAGTTCGGAGGGACGCTTGTGCTCGGCGCCGGTGAGGCCGACGAGATCGATGAACTTTTGCGCGTGCGCCTTGACCTGCGCGCGGTCCCAGTTGCGCCACTTCGACGTCACCGCGTAGGCGACGTTGCCGAGCACGGTGCGCCACGGCAGCAGCGCGTGGCTCTGGAAAATCACCGCGCGGTCGAGGCTGGTGCCTTCGATGGCTTGGCCATCGACGATCACGGTGCCTTCGCTGGGCTGGTCGAGCCCGGCGAGAATGTTGAGCACGGTGGTCTTGCCGCAGCCGGAATGGCCGATCACGCAGCCGAACTCGCCTCGCGCCATCGACAGCCACAGGTTCTCGAACACCGCGATCTCGCCGCCATCGGCACCCGGATAGCGCTTGGCGATCGCCTCGATGGAAATGAATTTGCTGGGCATGCTCATTCCGGAAACGTGACCATGCGCGTAGCCCGCGCCAGAATCTGGTCCAGCAGCATCCCGACCACGCCGATCACCAGGATAGCAATGATCACATTCGTAATCGACAAATTATTCCATTCGTTCCATACGAAGTACCCTATACCGGTACCTCCTACCAGCATCTCGGCGGCGACGATGACGAGCCAGGCGATGCCGATCGAGATCCGCATGCCGGTGAGAATGGTTGGTGCCGCCGCGGGCAGGATCACGGTGAAGGCGCGCCTGATAGTGCCGACTTCCAGCGTGCGCGCGACGTTGATCCATTCCTTGCGCACGCTGGCTACGCCGAACGCGGTGTTGAGCAGCATCGGCCACACCGAGCAGATGAAGATCACGAAGATCGCCGACAGCCCGGAATCCTTGATGGTGTAGAGCGCGAGCGGCATCCAGGCCAGCGGCGAGATCGGTTTTAGAATCTGGATAAAGGGATCTAGAGCTTTGTTGATCAGAGGCGACATGCCGATCAGGAAGCCGAGCGGGATCGCTACGATTACCGCGAGGAGATAGCCGAGCCCGACGCGGGCGATGGAATAGCCGAGCTGGATGCCGAGGCCCTTGTCGTTGGGGCCATTGTCGTAGAATGGCCGCTTGAGGTGCTCCCACAGTTTGGCGCCGACATCGAGCGGGCCCGGCATCGCCGATTTGCCCTGCGTCGCCGTGAGCCCCATCAGCTTGGCATATTCCGGCGTCATCGCGGCAACCGTGCCGGTGCCGCGCGTCGCGATGTGCCAGGCGCCGATAAAGGCGAGGAACAACACAATCGACACGAGCGCTGCGCGAAAGCGAAGGCTGGCTGACATCGTCAGCTGGCCTTCCTGATCTTGAAGCTGTTGAGATACTCCTCAGGCTTTGCAGGATCGAAGGTCTTGCCCATCACCACAAAGCTCTTGGTCGATGTGGTCGGCGGCGTGAGGCCGGCCTCCGTCATCAGCTTGGTGGCGTCGGTGGCGAGATAGACCTGCGCGGCAATGCCGGCGTAATCGATGTCGCCCTTGACCTGACCCCAGCGTTTCATCTGGGTCATGATCCAGATCGCAAAGGATTGCCATGGGAACGGGTCGAAATCGACGCGGTTCGGCTGGGTGACGATGTTGCCGAGACCGTCGGCAAAAGTGCCGGTGAGAATCTGCTCCAGCACGATCTGCGGCTGGTTCAGGTAATTCGCCGGCGCAATGGCTTCGGCGATCTGCTTGCGATTCTCCGCCTTGTGCGCGAACGCGGTGGCCTCGATGATCGATTTCAGCAGCGCGCCATAGGTGTTCGGCATGGTGGTGACAAACTCTTTCGACGCTGCGAAGGCGCAGCACGGATGCCCTTCCCAGATATCCTTTGTCAGGATGTGAATAAAACCGACGCCGTCATAGACCGCGCGCTGGTTCATCGGATCGGGACCGAGGAAGCCATCGATATTGTCGGCGCGCAGGTTGGCGACCATCTCCGGCGGCGGAACGCTGCGGATCTGCACATCGACGTCCGGATCGAGGCCGTGCTCGGCAAGATAATAGCGCAGCAGATAATTGTGCATCGAATAGTCGAACGGGACGGCGAACTTGAATCCCTTCCAGTCCTTCGGGTCGCGCTTGTCCTTGTGCTTGACCGCAAGCGTAATCGCCTGGCCGTTGATGTTTTCGACCGCCGGCATGGTGTAGGGCAGCGGATTGGAGCCGACCCCCATGGTGATGGCGAGCGGCATCGGCGAGAGCATGTGGGCCGCGTCGTATTCCTTGTTGATGGTCTTGTCGCGAATGACCGCCCAGCCCGCGGTCTTGATGACTTCGACGTTGAGGCCGTTCTTGGAATAGAACCCCATCGGCGCGGCCATGATGATCGGCGTGGCGCAGGTGATCGGGATGAAGCCGACCTTGAGGTCTTTCTTTTCCAGCGGTCCGCCTTCGGCGAAGGCCTCGGTCGCGGTCTTGAGCGGAAAGAACTGCGACAGCGCCGCGACCGCGGTCGCCACACCCACCGATTTCAAGAACGCGCGGCGCGCGGCATCCTTCGGAAACATCGCGCGCATCACCGCGGATGCGACCACGCCCTTATAACGCTTCTGCTCGCTCTCGACCTGTGCCTGAAGCTGCAACTGCGCCGCGGCGTGATGCTCGGCTTCGCTGACATGCTGGCCGCAGCTACAGGAGCGAAGCCTGCGATCCGGGTCGAACGGGTTGTCAAAGGTGGACATCGATTGCTCCCTGCGGGCGTGCTGCCGCCTGCAAAAAGTGCAATCGCTGTGCCATGAGGCGCGGCACTGCCAGAATGTCGCAACATCGGAGCTCGCGATCGTCACCCGGCGCAAAGCCGCCGCGTGATTACCGATTTCAGGGGAGAAACAGCGGTCAAACGTGCCGCCCCGAAGGAGCGGGACGCGCGGGCGCGCAAATCAGCAGAGGCTGCCACAAAAATGGGCAGCCTCTGGGATTAGTCTAGGGTGGGTTAGCGCCCATAAGGGCGTTCACGCCCGTCTTCGACGGGCTATGGGCGCGTAACCCACCGCCGAGTTCACCGCGAGTCCTGATGGTGGGTTACGGCGCTTCGCGCCTAACCCACCCTACAAGAGATCACTTCAACGCGTCGGCGACCTTGGCAAGGCCGGCATTGGCGCAGACTTCGTCCTTTTCACCGCCGGGCGCGCCGGACACGCCGACGCCGCCGATCGGCTCGTTGCCTGCCCGGATCGGAACGCCGCCGCCGACGCCGACCACATTGGGAATCTGGCGAATGAAGGCGTTGGCGGGATCTTCGAGCAGCTTCATGGTCTGCAACGAGGTCTGGTTGCGGGTGCGGGCGGTGTAGGCCTTCAGGCGTGCGAATTCCATGGTGTGGGGATTGGTGCCATCGCCGCGAATCGAGGCCGCGACATTGCCGCCCTTGTCGACGATCACGACGGAAACCTTGAAGCCATCCTTGGTGCATTGCTCCAGCGTGCCCTGGATGATGGCCATCGCCATCGCCATCGACACATTCTTTTCGACTTGCGGAGCTTGCGCGAGCGCGGGTCCCGCGACCAGCACGGATGCAAGCAATGTCAGACAAACACGACGCATGGTGAGCCTCCCGATTTTGTTTTTGTGTATTTGGGAAACCCTCGGAATCGCGTTTTAATCCACCGCGGGGTTGCGATATCGTTGCTGCACTAGCGAAGCATCCCACTGTGGCGCGCTGCCAGCGTCGTCCCGGCGAACGCCGGGACCCATAAACACCGATGGTCGTTGTGTGACGAATTGTTGCCCCAGGCGGCCGGCACCATCCACATCACGAGGACGGAGGTTATGGGTCCCGGCTCAAGGCCGGGACGACTGGTGGTTAGGATTTACCTCCTTTCCCGATTGACATCGCCCGGAATGGGTATATAATCTTGACCATGCCCCTCCCCCGCAAAATCTCACTTCCCATCCTCCGCCTCTGCCCGGAGTCGGCCGCGCCCGACGCCGAGCCGCCCCCGATCACGCAGGAGCGGCCGCCCGGCTCGCGGCGGCCGCACACCGAAATGACTTATGCAAAGGTGCGTGACCTGATCGAGCACACCGCTCTCACCTATGGGCAAATCCAGGCGCAGACCGGTGTCGACTCCAGCACCATCTCGGTCTGGAAGCGGGACGGTAAATGGACGCGCCCGCTCGATGCACCGTTCGCGTCGGATCGGATGCCGACGGTCCGCGCCGGCCGCCGATTGAAGCTGCGCATGCTTGCCAGCCGGCTGCAGTGGATCGCCGAACGCTATGTCCAGAAGCTGGAAGAAACGCCGGACGTCGATCTCGACCTGCTGTTGCAGGCGCTCCAGGTGCTGAAGATGGCGCGGCTGGAGGCGATGGGCAACAGGCGCCGCCTTCCCTTGTTCGGCCCGCCGCAGACCGGCCGGGAGTACTACGACCGCGAACAAGCCATCCGCACCGCGCTGACAGCAATGCGCCGCGGCGGCGTCGACATCGACCGCGCGCCGAAAGAAGCGCTGGATCTGGTGCTCGCGGCCCGCGCGCCGGAGCAGGATCATCCGGCGTTGCGGGATCCGAGACCACGGCCCCGGAGCAACCCGGAACATACGCAGGCGCTGTGGCCGAACGGGCGTGGCAAGTGGCGTGGGCCGGGCACAACTCGCCGGCCGAAGTAACACGTAGCAGGGCCGTAGCCCGGATGGAGCGAAGCGAAATCCGGGCTACGGTTGCTGCGAACTTGTCATCGATGCAACACTCGCCACGGAGAAACCAATGTCCGTCTACTATATCGCCGAACATATCATCACCGATCCCGTCAAATTCGACGAGTATCGGGTCAAGGTTGCGCCGATGATCGCCAGCTATGGCGGCCGCTATATTACCAAGCCCGGCAGCCATAAATTTCCGGAAAGCCCGCACTGGAAGCCGGAACGGGTCGTCATTATCGAGTTTCCGGATATGGAGCGTCTCGACGCCTGGTACACATCCGCCGAGTATCAGCCGCTGATGGCGTTGCGCAAGGATTCGACCGATGAAAAGGACATGGTCATCACGGTCGAGGGTGCGTAGACCCGCAGATGGAGCGGGCGATGACGCGACCGCCTGCACCCAAAGGCTAGCTTCCAGCGAGGACGACTTTTTTTTTGCACGTAGGGCGGGTTAGGCGCGACTTGTCCGCCGAAGCCCGCGGGGCGAAGGCGGAAGCGCCGTAACCCACCACAGCTACACGCACCTGCCGGCGACGCGGCGGGTTACGCGCCCATAGCCCGTCGAAGACGGCATGAACGCCCTTATGGGCGCTAACCCACCCTACGGACCGCGGTGGAAAAAACAGCCACCCGGGTGTATATGGAGGGCATGCGCCGCCATGAAGTCATAGCCAAGCTGAAACAAACCGAGCCTGCCCTCAAGGCGTTCGGGGTGGCGGCGCTTTACCTGTTTGGATCGCACGCGCGGGATGAGGCGCGAAGCGACTCTGATGTGGACGTCTTCGTCGATCCGGCTCCCGACCGCACGTTCGGTTTCCTGCCGTTCATGGATGCATATGCGGCCATCCAGAAGGCCTTCGGCGACCAGGTGGAGATCGGCTATTCCACCCGAACCGGCCTGTCGCCCTACATTCTCGAAGATGTCGAGCGCGAGGCTGTCCGGATTTTCTGATGGCCAGCAAGAGTCCCCGCGCGCGCCTCCTTCATATTCGCGATGAAATCGAAGGCGTCGGTCTGATCGTTCGCGGCCTTTCTTTCGCGCAATATCAGGGCAGCTATATGCATCGCCGCGCCGTCGAGCGTGCGGCGCAGATCGTTTCCGAGGCAGCGAGAGCGTTGCCTCCGGATATCCTGGCCCGATATGCTGATGCACCCTGGCCTTCCATCATCGGCATCGGCAATATCCTGCGACACGAATACCAGCGGCTCGATGACAAGCAACTCTGGGAAATCGCAACGGTTCATATACCAAAACTAGAACCTGTTGTGGCGCGAATGCTCGCCGAACTCGACGACTGACGCGCTACTTCTTGCCATCCAGCCGCGCCGCCTCGGCCTCGATCAGCCACTCCAGCCACTTGGCCATCGAACGGTTATCTTCCTGTGCCATCCGCACGGCCGCCGCCTTGATGGATGGCCTGACCCGCACGCGCATCGTGGCCACGGTCTGCTTGTTCTTCATGATTCGCTCCAACTGCTGATGGCGCTCGCCGACCGGGAGGTAACAGCGATTTATACGCTTTATCGGATTATACGTTAAAGCGTGTAGAGCCTTTTTCGCCGAAATGCATCATCCTGATCGATGGCAAGGCGAAATTCAGGGCAGACCAAGCAACTCCTGGCACGGAATGTCCGGCGGCTGCGCCAAAGGAAATCATGGTCGCAGCATGACTTGGCGAACGAAGCCGGTGTACGCCAAGCCCTCATCAGTTCGATCGAGAGCAGCCACGCAAATCCGACGCTGGAATCCCTGGACAAGGTCGCGTCAGCGCTCGACGTCGCGGTCGCTGAATTGCTGGTGTGAAGAGCGCACGAAACGATTTTGTTCGTTGTTGCCGTGCGAAGGGCGAAATCGCCTTGCGTACCCCATGGAAAAAACGCTGCCCGGCGGGTATATTGGCGCCAGGAGATAAAAGAACATGATCAATCTACCTGAGGAAACTGAAGCCCTTGCGCAACGGCTCGCCCTCGCAAAGCGCCTTTCCGTCGAGGAGGTCATTCGGCTGGCTCTTGAGGAGAAGGTGCGCGCCGAAGGCATGACGCCCGAGTCCGGTCAACCGCGGGATACGTCTCCCAAAGCCGTTGCCGCGCGGCGCGCGCGCACCGATAGACTTGTTGCAGCGCTAGCGGCCATGCCCGTTCTCGATCGCCGCTCTCCACGCGACATCATGGACGATCTGAACGCCGAATGATCGTCGCCGATAGCTCCGCCCTCTGCGCCATATTTTTCAACGAACCCGAGAAAAGCGCCTTCCAGGCTATCCTCGACGGCGATGAGCGCTGCATTGTTTCAGCCGTCAACGCTCACGAAACCGCGTGCGTGCTGCGTGGCAAGCTCGGTCAAGCCGCCGTCGTGGAATTTTGGCAATGGTTGACTGACAACCGCATCGAGATCGTTCCTTTCGACGCCGTGCAGGCATACGAAGCGGCGGCAGCGTTCGACCGGTACGGCAAGGGATTGCACCCGAGGGCGCGCCTGAACCTTGCCGATTGCGCGGCTTACGCGCTTGCCAAGACCATGAGCGCACCGCTGCTGTTCAAGGGCGATGATTTCGCCGCGACCGACGTGCGGGCGGCGAAGTAATAAAGCAAGCAGCTCGGATTGAGCGACAGCAGGCAGGCAGGATGAGCGTAGCGAATCTGTGCCTGCCTAGCGACTATCCCAATACATCCTAATCTCATTGTACAATCGATCTTGCGCTATCTCTCGCGGTGAGAATTCTCGATACAGATATTTTTTCATCCTAGCCAGATGAGTGGGGTAAATGCCGGTTTGTCTTGATAAGAGATTGACGTCAAAATTCCAGTCGGCACACTGGGCGCACATCCCATTTTCCGTATTGATGATCACATATCGGTGCTTAATTCCACCAAGCATCTTATTTGGATCATCATGCAGTTCCTTGATGCCAGATAAGCCGTAGCGTTCCATGAAATCAAACCCGTCATCAATTTCAAATGGCCTGTTAAACACAACGACTAAACAGAGCCGGCATAATATCGTTTTAAAATCTGGTGAGCATAAGGTGATATGGTGTTGAAAATTATTTGCCGGCTTAATTGGGCGACAATATTTTTCGAGAAAGTATTTTTCTGCAATTTCAGTATCGTAATTTTCTCTCTGGTTGATAATATCCAATATGGCGTCCACGTTTGCCCTTGTCGTATCTATTTTTTCCAGTTCGCCTGCCATCCAACTCAATTCCAAATTAGATCTTATGAACAGCATCCTATTGTTCAGGGTGTTCCAAACGAAAGCCACGTTAAACGGCAGCGTGTTGCGCCTATCCGAGATCAAATTGATCGGCTTAACAACTATCTGGCTATTTGCTAAATAGAACGTCCGTAAAGTTTTTGTATTTCGGTCCGCCGCAGACTCTAGGCTTGCTTCGAAATCACCGCTCCAATGAAAAATGTTAATTAGGTCTCCAACTTTCTTATCCCTATCCGGAAACAAGTCGTGATAATTATATCGATTAACTTGAGGGTCGTTGATTTGGCAATCATCTAGCCGAACTGGTATGATGAAGCGTTTTCCATACGGGATCGTTTCAGATTGATCGATCGCGTATTTTACCTCTCGTTGAAAAAAGCCGCGTTTGTCTAATGCGCTTTTCGAACAAAGAATGATTACTGCCGCCGATGTAGCGATATTGGTCCGGATCGATGCATGAAAATCATCTCCGGGGCGCAAGGAGAACTTGTCCATCCATGGAAAGAACCCCTCCGCGATAAGCCGCCCATGCAATAGTTCAGCCGTCTCATAATCTTCTCGGGCGTACGAAATAAAGATCTTGCTGGATTTGCCCATTTCTTGGCCTTAATGCCAATACGAAGTAATCGGCTGCGACGGCGCGTTCCTTCAATATGCGCGGGGCGCAGTCGGCTAGCAAGCCGTTCGGATTGAGCAAGCAAGTAGCGCGTAAGGTGGGTCAGGCGCAAGCGCCGTAACCCACCGCATCTACACGCACCTGCCGGCGGCCCGGTGGGTTACGCGCCTTCGGCACTAACACACCGCTCTACGCGCCAGGTGCAGGGGGCTGTGCCCGAGGCAGCCCCCGAAAAAGTTCATGCGCTTCGTCTCGGGATGCGGTGAGGAGCGCAGATGCAAGTGAGAGGCAAATTGTCGTGTAGCCTTCCTCGACTGGGCTAGGCAGTCCGCGACCACGTTCCTGCATTGCCATCCGGTAATAGGACATCGGCAGACCGTGGATATGGCTTGAAAATAAGATGTTCAAAAATCTGTAATTCGGTCTTTCGAGACCGGCCTTCTCCATCATTTCCTCAATCGGATAGAGGTAGGCGGTTTGGCCGTTCAGCAAACGTGCCTTATGCCGTAGCGTTTGAAAGTGCGCATTGGCCATTAAACGATTTCGGATTTCCTCGACTTGCGCTTGCAAGCCGACCACTTCTCCAAGTCCAAAATGCTCCCCCGCTTCGAACAACCGTATCCGGGAATTGCAGTCGTGAAGATTGAGGAGATTCCAGCGGCAATCCCATTCCTCGTCGGTACACTCGTCCACACAGAGATAGTGGTACGCTGCGCGCAACTCCATCATTGTGCGAAGTATGACGGCCGCTGAGGCATAGTCCCAGTGCTCGATCATTTTGTGGGCCCAAGGACTGTGCGGCGCCAGCATCAGCAAACTTATACTGCGCGAAAGCAACGCGGTAAAAAGCACAGAAGCATAAAAATGCTTTTGGGTTGGCGCTTGGAGGCCGCCATACTGGCGCGACACTGTAATGCACTCGCGCACAACGTTATCGAGTACGAATAGAGCGCGCTGATAATCGGCGGATGGTTCTGCTCCAATGTTCCCTGCGCGAAAAATCTCACCGCGCGTCATTCTACGACCGAGTCCGATAGCGCGCATCATGTCGCGCGCCCGCCCCAAAAGCCGTTCAAAAAACAAGCTGAGCAACTGTCCCACTCCCAAATTTTGCGAGGCGTGACCCCTTACCATCCCTCGACCGCGCATTGCGCTCGGCGCCCCTTGCTATACATGTATAGCGACAGGAGTCCCGCCATGCTTGCGCTTCGCCTTCCCCCTGAGATCGAGCAACGCCTTGATGCGCTCGCCAAAAAGACCGGCCGCAGCAAGAGCTATTATGCGCGCGAGGCGATCCTGCGCCACATCGAGGATATCGAGGATACTTATCTGGCGCGACACCGCCGGCGGCGCGGCGGATCGCGGGTGACGCTCGAGAGCCTGGAGCGCGATCTGGCCAAACGCAGCAAAACCTGACGGCCCGCGAACGGTTTAAAGAACGGGCATTGCGCTCGATCGTAGCGCCGCAGACCGACTGCATAGTGGAATTCGCAGCGACGCCGCGCTATATTGCTTCCATGAGCCCAGCGGTGAAAACCATTCTCGAGTTGATGGCGTCCTGGCCAGCCGAGGACCAGGAGGAACTTTCCGAACTGGCGCGCGAGATCGAGGCCCGGCGCACCGGCGTTTATCGCCTGAGCGAAGAGGAACGGGCCGCCATCGACGCCGCCCGGCGCGGTCCGCTCGCGGCCGATGACGAGGTCGAAGCGTTCTGGAAGCGCCGCGGCCTGGCATGAGGCTGCGATATCGCGCGCAGGCGCTCGCCGACATCGACGCCATTCATCGGTTTCTCGAAGAGCACAGCGCGGCCGGCAAAACCAACACTGCCGTCATCCTGAGGTGCTCGCCCTCTTGGGCGGGCCTCGAAGGATGAGCTACAAGTGCCAGTGCCCGTTGCTATCCTTCGAGACGCCGCGCAAGCGCGCGGCTCCTCAGGATGACGGCTGAATGTGGGGTTCGAAACGCCCCACTTGCAATCGAGTCGATTCCTGTAGATGTGTGCATGCCCTTAACGCCTTCGCGGGGACGACGAGCTCGACCATTCACGCGCCGGCAAGCCGGTCCAGTTGCCCCGCAACATCGCGCTCTACATCGGCGGCATCGAGCAGGCACACCCGATACCCCCGCGCCTCAAGCCACGCCCGCCGCGCCGCCCGATCCTTTCCAATCACCTCGCTCTCCCCCGCATTCACAAGCTCCACCGCCACACGCTTCACGAACGACACGAAATCCGGAATATGCCGGCCGACCGGCGTCTGCCGCTTGAACTGGCCGGCAAAGCGGCGATCGGTGGTAAGCCGCCCCCACAGGATGCGCTCGGCGTCGGTGGGGTTTCGCCGCAGCAGCCGCGCCAACCCGCGTACCGTGCCGCTCTCCGCAGCCACCGCGCCCTGCCCGTGCTCGGCGAGCAGCGCGCGCAGCCGTGTGGCCTGTTCGCCGTCGAGCACGCCGCCCTTGGCCGGGCCCTTGCGGCCTTCGGCGATCGCCATCACCACGCCGTGCAGCGTGTGCATGTCCTGTTTGGTCGGCTCCATCCGCGAAAAGATGTTGCGCAGATTGACCAGCATGGTGTCGCGCTTTTCCGCCGGGCGCAGGAATTCGACGCGATCGAGCTCGCGCACCAGATTATCGAAGAACGCCTGCATCTGGTGTTGCGAGGCGCGCTCGGAGCGCTCCGGCATTGCGAACGGCAGCGCGCCTTCAGTCTGCAGCTTGAACCACTCGTAGCCGATCAGCAGCACCGCCTGCGCTAAATTGAGCGAGGCGAACCCCGGATTGACCGGAAAGGTGATGATGCGGTCGCTGAGTGCTACCTCCTCATTTAACAGGCCGGCGCGCTCGCGGCCGAACAGGATGCCGGCATTGCCGCCACTGCCGACCTCTGCGGCGATCTCGCACGCGGCGGCGTCGGGCGCCACTACCGGCTTGGCCTGATCGTGCGCCCGCGCCGTGGTGGCGAACAGCAGCGTGCAATCGGCGACCGCCGCTTCAACCGTGTCGAACAGCTCGACGCGATCCAGAATATGATCCGCGCCGGCCGCCGCCCGCTGCGCGCTCAGGTTGGGCCAGCCGTCGCGCGGATTGACGATGCGTAAGCGCGTCAGCGCGAAATTGCCCATCGCGCGCGCGGCCATGCCGATGTTCTCGCCAAGCTGCGGCTCGACCAGAATCACGACGGGGCCGGCCAGATCGGCTTGGGCCTTGGTTTTGTCGGTGCCCGACATCTCGTTTCACTTTCGCTGCGCGCTGGGCATCCTGATAGGGCAAGCTCGCTGCGAAAACCAGAATGAGCGGAAAAATCAGCGCAGCGATGCGGCCGGGCTGGCTTTCGCAGCCGCTTTTGCGATGCTATGCAGTCCGTCAGCCCGCCCCGAAACGCTTAAATTCACCAAAAAGGCCCGATTCCCATGGCAAAAATCAAGGTCCAAAACCCCGTCGTCGAACTCGATGGCGACGAGATGACCCGGATCATCTGGCAATACATCAAGGACAAGCTGATCAGCCCGTTTCTCGATGTCGACCTGATGTATTTCGACCTCGGGATGGAATACCGCGACAAGACCGACGATCAGGTCACGATCGATGCCGCCAACGCCATCAAGAAGGTCGGCGTCGGCGTCAAATGCGCCACCATCACCCCGGACGAAGCCCGGGTGAAGGAATTCGGCCTCAAGCAGATGTGGAAGTCGCCGAACGGCACCATCCGCAACATCCTCGGCGGCGTGGTGTTCCGCGAGCCGATCATCTGCAAGAACGTGCCGCGGCTGGTGCCGGGCTGGACCAAGCCTATCATCATCGGCCGCCATGCCTTCGGCGATCAGTACCGCGCCACCGACTTCAGGTTTCCCGGCAAGGGCACGCTGACGATGAAGTTCGTCGGCGAGGACGGCAAGGTGATCGAGCGCGAGGTCTACAAGTCTCCGAGCGCCGGCGTGGCGCTGGCGATGTACAATCTCGACGATTCGATCGCCGATTTCGCCCGCGCCTCGTTCAACCAGGGCCTCGCCAAGGGCTATTCGGTTTATCTCTCGACCAAGAACACCATCCTGAAAACCTATGACGGGCGCTTCAAGGATATCTTCCAGGAGATCTTCGACAGCGAATTCAAGACCAGGTTCGACGAGAAGAAAATTACTTACGAACACCGCCTGATCGACGACATGGTGGCGGCGGCGATGAAGTGGTCAGGCGGCTATGTCTGGGCCTGCAAGAACTACGACGGCGACGTGCAGTCCGACACCATCGCGCAAGGCTACGGCTCGCTCGGGCTGATGACCTCGGTGCTGATGACGCCGGACGGCAACACGGTGGAAGCCGAGGCCGCGCATGGCACGGTGACGCGGCATTACCGCGAGCACCAGAAGGGCAAGGAGACTTCGACCAACTCCATCGCCTCGATTTTCGCCTGGACCCGCGGCCTGTCGCATCGCGCCAAGCTCGACAACAACGAGGCGCTTGCGAAGTTCGCAGCTACGCTGGAAAAGGTCTGCGTCGATACCGTCGAGGCCGGCTACATGACCAAGGATCTGGCGCTGCTGGTCGGCGCCGACCAGCGCTGGCTGTCGACCACCGGCTTCCTCGACAAGGTCGCGGAGAACCTGACCAAGGCGATGGCCTGAACGATCGGGCGATGCGAGGGTTGGCTGATTTGGAAGATCAGAAAAGGAGAACGCGACCATGCGTTTTCTTGAAACGGCCGCTCTCGCGCTGCTCCTGTTATCGGGCTTAGGCGTGAGCGCGCCCGCCGAAACAAAGATTCCGGACGCCATTGCCGCGCCCGGAGAAACTGTCGTGCTCACACTGCATGCCGAAGGCGCGCAGCTGTACGAATGCAAGGCTGGCGCCGACGGCAAGTCAGCCTGGGTGTTTCGCGAGCCGATCGCGACGCTGCTGCTCGACGGCAAGACGGTCGGCCGCCATTACGCCGGACCGAACTGGGAGCACAGCGATGGCAGCGCCGTGACCGGAAAAGCGGTCGGCAACGCGCCTGGGGCCACGCCGAACGACATCCCCTGGCTTAAGCTCGAAGTGACGTCACATCGCGGCAGCGGCATCCTCAGCGGCGTCACGACGGTGCTGCGGATCAATACCCAAGGCGGAAAATTGGACGGCGCGTGCGACGGCGCCGGCACATTTCAAAGCGCGCCCTATTCCGCGGATTATGTTTTTCTGCGCAGGGGGTGAGCGATGCTGTTCATGGTGATCGAGCGCTTCAAGGATTCCGATCCAATCCCGGTCTAAAAAGCGCGTGCAGAGCGCCGTATCGCGCTAGAAGCAACGGCGAAGCCTCAGAGCACTGAACTCAAGCGGATTTCCGCCGATCGTGCTCGGCTTCGCTCAAAACATAATGTCCATGCGTGCGCGACGTCAGTTTTCCCGCCTGCACCAAACGGTGAAGACGAACAACCAAGGTCGGCCGCTTAATTTCAATCTCGGCTTCGGCAAAATGATTCACAATGTCCTGGACGTATAACCCACGCGGACTATTGGTGAGACTATCTAAAATGAATTCTTCAATATCCTCGCCGCTTCCAGATCGTGAGGCGACCAGAACCGGTGATCGGCGGTCGGATGACGGAGAATGATCCGATTTGGAGTCACCGGCTTCAGCGGGGACAGCATCCCTCAGGCGCGTAATGATGTCGCCTAACACTGCTTTGGCCCGATCCGGGTCCGTTATGCCTAAGCCTTTGAGGTAATGGGCTAAAACGTCAGCTTTGAGCAACAAATCTTGCTCGATCAGCCTTACCGCATCCGAAGAAAGTGCCATATTAATCAGGCCCCACCCCTAATTAACTCTCTATTAAATGTAAACGAAAATTACAGGTAAGGCAAGTTCCGCGAATCGCGCCATAAATAAGTATGGTTAACAACGACTTAACGCTTGACACTATATTCAGATGACATTTAATGGCATTTGTAAGTATACATACTTACAAATGGGGGTACTCAAATGCCATTTGCCCTAGCTGACCCACTCGTCGCCGTGTCTGGCACAGCACTATTGGCCATACTCACATACGCTTTCTGGCCGGAGATTTATATCCGGATCATCAATCAAACGCTCAACCGCATCCAGATGACCGACGTCCACATAGCTATTTCGACGCGGGTTAAAGGAAGCAATAAAGTACCGCGCGTCCAGCTCGCGATGTACTTTGTTTTGAAGCTGCGCAAGTAATAATTCGTACGCGCGGCATCAAGCCTGTCAGTCGCCGATCGCTTTTTCGATTGCCGATAGCCTTGCTATGCGGGCCACCGATCTGCCCGGCCGTATTTTGCGCGGGTTGCACCCTAATCCTTTGTTAACGTCTAGAGGATCGTCAAGCATCTGACCGGTCCTCCGCAGTAGTGGCCCGTTTTGAATCTGCGAACTGCCTAATCCAGCCATTACCTGCTGCTAGCCTTGGCATTGCAAAGCGGGAGCAGATCATGATCGGCTACATCACTGTCGGCGCGCGCGACATCGCGCAGGCCAGGACATTCTACGATGCCGGGCTTGGCACGATCGGCTGGAAACAATTCGCCGATTACGGCGACCCCGTCGGTTACGGGTTGAACGGCGCCGATGACGGCCAGACCATCTGGATCTGCAAGCCGTTCGATGGCGACGCGCCGCGCGCCGGCAACGGCATCATGGCCGTTTCGACGCCGAGACAAAAGAACAGGTCCATGCCTTTCATGCCGCGGCATTAGCGGCCGGCGGCAGCAATGAAGGCCCCGGGCCGCGGCCGGGTCACGACGGTGCTGCGGATCAATACAACGGGCGGAAAGCTTGACGGCGGATGCGACGGCGCCGGCACATTTCAAAGCGCGCTTTATTCCGCGGATTATATCTTCCTGCGCAGGAACGGGCGCTGAATTGTCGCGGCCTGGGCATGACATTTGAGATTGTCCCGATGGCGCCGAGCAAGGACACTGGAGAAGTCGTCGCGCCGTTCCTGGATGTGAAGCAGCTGGTCGACGGTGAATTCGTTCTCGCTTTGCCAAATGCCTCGTCATCGTCCGAACAGGCCAGCAAATGAGCGCCGAACCGGATCGCAGCGCGTCCGTCAGTGACGCCGCCATTGCAGGCGCAAGGACAGTACCCGGCCGCGCATGCGGCGCCTGCATGCTATGTTGCAAGGCCGTGGGCGTGGTGGAAATCGCCAAGCCCGGTGGGGTATGGTGCCCGCACTGCAAGAGCGGAACGGGCTGCACGATCTATCAATCACGCTTCGCCAGCTGCCGCACCTTCTATTGCCAGTGGATGATGGAGAAGAGCCTCGGGCCCGAATGGAAGCCGGATCGCGCCAAATTTGTTCTGGTCAAAAGTGACGCAGGCCGCCACCTCTCGGCTTGCGTCGATCCAGGCTATCCGTCCGCCTGGCGGCGGTCGCCGTACTATGAACAGCTGAGACAATGGGCGGCCGAAGGCCTGCAAAGGTTTCCGAACCTGCACATCGTCAATGCGATGATCGGCAGTCACTGCATCCTGATCCTGCCCGATCGTGACGTCGATATTGGGGATCTGGCTTCCGACGAAATGATCGAACTCAGCGTTGCGGGCGAGAATATGGATATCCGCAAGGTAAAGCGGCCGACGCCCTAGACCGTCATTCCGGAGTTCCCTGCCGTATTTTTCGCCAGAGGATCGCCGTTGATAATTGCTGCGCTGCGTTGACAGCCTTGCTGCAGCCGTGTTTCCCTCATATTTGTTAGAGTAAGTCGCGTCGGGAGAGATCGGCTTAAACGCCGGCGCCGAAGGAGCAACCGCCCCGGAAACTCTCAGGCAAACGGACCGCGCGACTTGATAACATCTGGAAAGAGACGCCACCGGGCCGCCCGGTTGCGTCCGCCGACGGGATAATACTCTCAGGCACAGCGACAGATGGGGCTTCGGCAGGTTTTCGAGGAATTGTCCTCGAGCCTACGAGGGCCCTGTGATGCTCGCGCGCGAAGTCGAATCCTCATCGCTGAAACGCACGCCGTTGCACACGCTGCATCTCGCGCGCGGCGGCAAGATGGTGGCGTTCGCCGGCTATGACATGCCGGTGCAATACGCCACCGGCGTGATGAAGGAACATCTCCACACCCGCGCCAACGCCGGCCTGTTCGACGTCTCGCATATGGGACAGATCGCGCTGCGCGCGAAATCCGGCCGGAACGAAGACGCCGCATCAGCGCTGGAGCGGCTGGTGCCGCAGGACATTCTTTCCGTAGCACCCGGCCGGCAGCGTTACGCACAATTTACCAATGACGCCGGCGGCATGCTCGACGATCTGATGGTGGCGAATTTCGGCAGCCATCTGTTCCTGGTGGTGAATGCCGCCTGCAAGGCCGAGGACGAAGCGCATCTGCGCGCGCATCTGTCGGACACCTGCATTGTCGAGCCCCTGCCCGACCGCGCGCTGCTCGCACTGCAGGGGCCGAAAGCCGAAGCGGTACTGGCGAAGTTTTGCGCGGAGGCGCCGGCGATGCGCTTCATGGATGCCGGGCCGCATCGCGTTGCAGGCATCGACTGTTTCGTGTCGCGCTCGGGCTATACCGGCGAGGACGGGTTTGAGATTTCCGTTCCTGCCGATCGCGCCGAGGCGCTCGCCTCCGCGCTGCTCGAGAGCAGCGACGTGCTGCCGATCGGACTCGGCGCGCGCGACAGCCTGCGGCTCGAGGCCGGGCTTTGTCTTTACGGCCATGACATCGACACCACGACCACACCGGTCGAAGGCGCGCTGCAATGGTCGATTCAAAAAAGCCGCCGCAACGGCGGCGCGCGCGCCGGCGGTTTTCCCGGCGCGAATCTGATTCTCTCGCAGCTTGAAAACGGCGCGCCGCGCCGCCGCGTCGGCCTGAAACCTGAGGGCCGCGCACCGGTGCGCGAAGGCGCGCCGCTGTTTGCAGATAGCTCATCGGGCGAGCCGATCGGCGCGGTCACCTCGGGCGGATTCGGCCCGAGCGCTGGCGCGCCGGTCGCGATGGGCTATGTGCCGACGCCGCACGCAACCGATGGCGGCACCGTCTTCGCCGAGCTGCGCGGACAGCGCCTGCCGCTGCGCATCGCGCCGATGCCGTTCATTCCGAACACCTACAAGCGCTGAGGAGCTTTCATGACCACTTTGTTTACATCGGATCACGAATGGCTCCGCATCGACGGTGACGTCGCCACCATCGGCGTCACCGACTACGCGCAATCGCAACTCGGCGACGTGGTGTTTGTCGAACTGCCGAAGGTCGGCCGGCAATTGAAGAAGGCCGAGGCTGCCGCAGTGGTCGAATCGGTCAAGGCGGCGTCGGACGTTTATGCGCCGATCACCGGCGAGGTGCTCGAAGTCAACGACGCGATCACGGCCGAGCCGGCGCTGGTCAATTCCGATGCCGGCAGCAGCGCGTGGTTCTTCAAGCTGAGAATAGCAAACAAAAGCGAACTCGACGGCCTGATGGATGAGGCCGCCTACAAGGCACACACGGCGTGAAGATGACAAACCAGTTCGCGACCCCAAACTCGGTGTCATCGTCCGCGAAAGCGGACGACCCAGTACGCCGCGAAGGTTCGGTTCAGTCATCAATATCGGTGATTACTGGGTGCCCCGCTTTCGCGGGGCATGACGACGAATAAAGAGAACGAGCATGACAGAGCACAAATTTACCACCGAACCCGCAACGACCTTCGCGCGCCGCCATATCGGGCCTTCGCCGCGCGACATCGGCGCGATGCTGGAGACCGTCGGCGCCAAAAGCTTAAGCGCGCTGATGAGCGAGACGCTGCCGTCGTCGATCAGGCAAACCAAGCCGCTCGATCTCGATGCTCCCTTACTCGATACTCCCTCGAGCGAAACCGAAGCGCTGGCGCATATGAGAAAACTCGCCGCGCAAAATCAGGTGTTCACCTCGCTGATCGGCCAGGGCTATTCGGACACCATTTTGCCGGCGGTGATCCAGCGCAACATTCTGGAAAATCCGGCGTGGTATACCGCCTACACGCCGTACCAACCGGAGATCAGCCAGGGCCGGCTGGAGGCGCTGTTCAATTTCCAGACCATGATCTGCGATCTCACCGGGCTCGATGTCGCCAACGCGTCGCTGCTCGATGAAGCCACCGCCGCGGCGGAAGCGATGGCGCTGGCGGAACGCGCGGCGCAGCTCAAAACAAAAGCGTTCTTCGTCGATCATGAAGTCCATCCGCAGACGCTGGCGGTGCTGCGCACCCGCGCCGCGCCGCTCGGCTGGAGTTTGATCGTCGGCGATCCGCTGGTCGATCTCGACAACGCCGACGTATTCGGCGCGCTGCTGCAATATCCCGGCACGTCAGGCGCGGTGCGCGATCTGCGCCCGGCCATCGCGGCGTTGCGCGCAAAAGGCGCGCTGGCGATCGTGGCCGCCGACCTGCTGGCGCTGACGCTGCTGGCGTCGCCGGGCGAGCTCGGCGCCGATATCGCGATCGGCTCGGCGCAGCGTTTCGGGGTGCCGATGGGATATGGCGGGCCGCACGCGGCCTATATGGCGGTGCGCGATGCGCTGAAGCGTTCGCTGCCCGGCCGCATCGTCGGGCTCTCGATCGATTCGCGCGGACAACCCGCCTATCGCCTCGCGCTGCAGACCCGCGAGCAGCACATCCGCCGCGAGAAGGCGACCTCGAACATCTGCACCGCGCAGGTGCTGCTGGCGGTGATGGCGTCGATGTACGCGGTCTATCACGGGCCGGAGGGGCTGACGCATATCGCGCGGACCGTGCATCGCCACACGGCCGTGTTGGCGGCGGGGTTGAAGAAGCTTGAGTTTGCACTGCAAAGCGATGCGTTCTTCGACACCGTCACGGTGGAGGTCGGCGCGCAAAAAGCTGAAATCCTGGAGCGCGCCCTCTACGAAAATATCAATCTGCGGATCGGCGAGACCACGCTGAGCATTTCGCTGGACGAAACCTCGACGTCTGAAACTGTCGAAGGGGTGTGGCGCGCTTTTTGGGGCGGGTTTGGTTATGCCGGCATTGCGGCCGGCGTGCGCGAAGCGCTGCCGGCCGAGCTGAAACGCAGCAGCGCGTTCCTCACCCACCCGGTATTCCACGCCCATCGCTCGGAAACCGAACTCTTGCGCTACATGCGAAAACTGTCCGACCGCGATCTCGCGCTCGACCGCGCCATGATTCCGCTGGGCTCCTGCACCATGAAGCTCAACGCCACCGCGGAGATGATCCCGCTGACTTGGCCGGCGTTCGGCTCGCTGCATCCATTCGCGCCGCGCGAGCAGGGATTAGGCTATCACGCGATGTTCAAGCAGCTCGAACAATGGCTGTGCGACATCACCGGCTATGACGCGGTGTCGTTGCAGCCGAATTCCGGCGCGCAAGGCGAATATGCCGGCCTCCTGGCGATCCGCGGTTATCACGCCGCGCGCGGCGAGCCGCATCGAAAAGTGTGCCTGATCCCCTCCTCCGCGCACGGCACCAATCCGGCTTCCGCCAGCATGGCCGGCATGGACGTCGTCGTGGTCGCCTGCGACGCGCGCGGCGACGTCGACGTCGATGATCTCCGCGCCAAGGCGGAGCGACATGGCAACAATCTCGCCGCGATCATGATCACCTATCCCTCGACACACGGCGTGTTCGAGGAGCACATTCGCGAAATCTGCGAGGTCGTGCATGGCCATGGCGGGCAGGTCTATCTCGACGGCGCCAACATGAACGCGCAAGTGGGGCTGGCGCGGCCGGGCGATTATGGCGCCGACGTCAGCCATCTCAATTTGCACAAGACGTTCTGCATTCCGCACGGCGGCGGCGGCCCGGGCATGGGGCCGATCGGCGTCAAGGCGCATCTGGCGCCGTTCCTGCCGGGACATTTTTCGCGCGATGGCGCGGCGAGTCCGGTCGGACCGGTATCCGCGGCGCCGTATGGATCGGCGTCGATCCTGACCATTTCCTACATTTACATGCTGATGATGGGGGGCGAAGGGCT